>Ga0207420_1001995_pt1 | contig 11002 bp, 7 predicted proteins | sample ThiBio_inoc_biof_FD_183941 | JGI IMG/M metagenome (GOLD analysis project Ga0207420, IMG submission 183941) | Wastewater bioreactor microbial communities from Cape Town, South Africa - Thiocy_inoc_biof (SPAdes) | ecosystem: Engineered > Bioremediation > Thiocyanate > Unclassified | place: South...
CTTTTTTTTTTTTTTAAAAAAGCCTACTCTGTAAAAAAAATACACTAAAAATTAACGTTACACTAATTATAGTAGACTTTTATTTTAAAGCAAGAAAAACCTATTCATATATAACGAATTATTTTTTCTATTTATACTTTTTTTTAGCGTTTTTATATTATAAAAAACACATGGTTCTCCTATTCTCTATGCGCTCCTCTATGCACCTCACACTGCGTTACCGAGAGAACCTTTATTTAAGCTTCTCCATTGTTGGTTCTCCATTTTTATTTTTTTTATTATATAAAAAAAAACTCCATTTTCAATGAAGAATTGGATAATAGGATAATAGAGAATAATGATGAACCTTAAACGGAGAAATTAGTCTCGTTTGTATCTTATCTTTTTTATAATATAAAAAAGATAAGATACAATATAAAAAATAATGTGATAATTTAAGTTCTAAAAGCATGTCAAATAATTGAAACAAGATAAAATTAAACAATTGTTTTGTTCTCGATTTTTGTTCCATTTTTAATGGAGAAGCGAAAATGGAGAATAGGAGAATGAGTAGATAAAAAATATCAAGAAATTATGCACGTGCATTTAAAGCTAATAATTCTAGAGCGTTTTTAATTGATTTTTTATGTAATGGCGTTGATAATTTACCTGTTTTAGTTTTTTGTTGTTTTGCTTTTTGAAAAGATAATAATACATATGAAAATACACGATCAGAAAGTAAATGTTGTAACTGTTGTTGTAATATAGAATTTGAAAATGCTAAATTTTTTAATTTTTGTTGCAATTGTAATATAAATAAATTTTTTAATGCTTTTTTACCATGTACATTTAATCGAGTGCATTCACGATTTGTAAATGTATCAATATTTTTCATAGTTTTTAATAAACTGGAAACTTTTTGATGTTCTTTTAATAGTTCTATGTAACTACTTTCTTTAAGCGTTAAGAAATTTTGCAATTCATATTGAATATATTGACTTCTTTCATTTAAAGAATCTCTTAAAGTGTTACCAAAATAGCGGTATACAAAAAATATAAAACAAAAGAAGCTTAAAGCCACAAGAGTTTCTTCATTATATATTAAGATGTTTTTTGAACTTAATACACAAAAACTTAAAAATAAAATGATATAGATTCTTAATTTTTCATTATTATACATAAATTTTACTTTTTTTTATTTTTTTTTTACAGTTGTTATTCATAGTGTTTCATGAGATAAAATTAATCTCGTTTATTTTTACATAGTAAAAATGATGGAAACGGGTTAGTTTTTTTTTACAGAGCGTCATCTTTTGGCTTTTTTTTTTTTTAGATGGTTCTCTTAATCTCCATGCAGTTCTTGATTATTCTTAATGCAAAGCATTAAGAATAATCAAGAACTGCATGGAGAACCAAAAATGGAGAATATGCTAAAAAAAAAAGCGATAGCAACGTTTTTTTCTACTATATTTTTTTAGTTTTTTTACTTTACTTTTGTATCTTTTCTGTTTTATAATATAAAACAGAAAAGATACAAAAGTAAAGTAAAAAAGATGACAATCTGTAAAAAAGAATAGCGGTTTATTTAGCTTTTGGCTTTTTTTAATATACCAAGTGTTTACAAAAAAAGCTAATTTTATTTATAATAAAAGGACTTTCATGAAGTTTTTTATTGTAACACAGTTACAATAAAAAATTTACGTGAATATTTTTTGTTCTTTTTTTTTACTTTTTATTTTTTTTCGATTTTTTATTATTTTCTTGAGTTATTGAAGTTTTTTTTGTTGATGTTGATACAGTTTGATTCTGTTGTTTTCCGACTACTTGAGTTATAAGGGCTGGAGTTTTTCTTAAATTTCTCATTTTATTTACTAACACACCTATTTTTAAACTTTCAGGTTTTTGACTTGATGCATGATATACTAACATATTTTGAGATAATGAAGCTGTACCTAGAGATTCAATATATGAATGATTAACAGTTTTATAATGTGTTTTATTAATAATTGTTATACTGTGATCTAACCAGTTATTAGTACGCGATAAAAAATCATTAAACACATTTCTTGATAAAGATAAACTTCTAGATAAAATATTATCTAAATTTTCACGCACTTGTTGGTTTTCTTGTTGTAGAGAAAGAGAACCATATTGAGATATATTCATTTTTCTTTTACGAAGTGTTAGTATTCTACTTATTTTTGGTAAAAAATATTTTAGTACTATGTAGTAGAAACCAAGATAAAATAAGCATAACCAAAAAAATTGTGATAAAAAAGTAACTTTGTCTAATTGTGGCATATTTTTTTTTATTTTTAAGATGAGACAGTATTTTCTAATTACTGATGGTTTTTTATTTTTTTATTAGGTTTTTTTAGCAGGATGCCCTCTCTATCGGTAAATGGAAGGTTTAGCTTGTTTTACTAGATTTCTTACATAGTTTCTTTTTTACTTGGTAAAAAAGAAACTATGTAAGAAATCTAGTAAAACAAGCTAAAAAGACACACCTTTATTAATACTCTATCTTTTTTATATAATAAAAAAACCACGCTATTTTTTTTACGTAAAAAACATTTATAAAAAAGAGAAGCGTGTAGAACTGCTAAAAGTTATAGTCATACTAAAAGGAGTAAAAAAATAAATAAAATTTTTAGTAAAAAAACAAATAGATTATCAAAAGAGTTCCCAATGAAAAAAAACTTTCTACCGTTTAAAATGTCCTAAAAAAATAAAAAACAAATAGAAAACAACATAAATAAAATAGAATGGGAAAGGTAGGATTCGAACCTACGTAGAAGAATATTCAACAGATTTACAGTCTGTCGCCTTTAACCACTCAGCCACTTTCCCTTACGTTTTTGTCTATACAGTTTTTTTTATACATTCTTTTTATTTTAATAAAATAAAATGATCAACTAGAATTTAGAATTTTTACTTTTATTTTGATACATTATTTTGAGTCCTTTTTTATAAAAAAATAACTACGTAAGGGGATTGCGTAAAAAAAATAAAGGAATAAAATATCTAGAAGTTCAAAATTAAAAGTTCAATTTTAATAGTATACCATTTTTTTTCATAAATATATACAAGATTATTCATTGTAAATGGATAATAAGTATACTCTATAAAAAATAAAAATAACAAAATTATACAGTTTTAATTAAAAAAACACAGTATTACTTTATTATTGCACCATAAGGCTAAAAAATAAAACAAATGTCGTAATATTTAAATTTGTTTTTAATAGATAACAATATAATATAGTTCTCCATTTTTATTTTTTTTATTATATAAAAAAAAAACTCTATTTTCCATTTTTGTTCTCCATTGAAAATGGAGAATTGGAGAATAGGAGAATAACAAGTAGCTGAAAAAAAAATAATGTAATATTAGCTTTTTTTATATAATAAAACAAAGACAATAGTAAAAAATCGCGTTAATTCTGCTCAAAAAATAAAAAACACATTCTTTTTTACGTAGTAAAAAAGATAAGTAGTATATATAGTATTAAATTTATTAATAAATAATTTAAGTATATAATATAATTAATAGAATTACAGGATTGGAATATCAATAAATAAATAAAATTATTATTGTTTTTCTTATAGAAAAAAAAATAGTATAATATTTATTTTTCTATTTTTTTGCTGTACATAAAAAAATAAATAATATAGAAGAAAAAGTCTTTATTGTATTATACTTTTTATATATTGTTTATTCTTGATTTTTGGTTTTCCTCAATGCTATTCTTCATTAAAAATAAAGAACCATATTTTTATTATTTTTTATAAAATTGTTTACAATTAGCTGTATAGCACCATCCTTTTATTTTTTATTTGGTTTTTTTTTATAAAAAAAAAATAAAGATAAATTCTTTTAGCTATCTTTAAAAAAAAAAAGCCTACAATGTGTCATCTTTTTTACAAAGTAAAAAAGACACTCTATAAAAAAGATACAGAATAAAATTTAAATTGAAAAATATTTTATTTAAAAAAAGGGCAAATAACTCAGCTGGTTAGAGTATACGCTTGATAAGCGTAAAGTCAGGGGTTCAAGTCCCTTTTTGCCCAATATTTTTGATATTATACTCTATTTTTACAGTATTTTATTTTTCTTTTATTTTGCTTGAATTTTTATAATACAAAAACAAAAAAATATTATCTTTTTTATAAATCTTTTTTACAATGTGTCATCTTTTTTACTCTGTAAAAAAGACACTTTTGTATAAAGGTTAAAAGAATGTAGGCTAAAAAAAAAGATAGTTAGAATTTATACAGAATATTTAATAAATTTAATAGATTAATAAAATATTTATATTATTTTGTACAATATTTTTTTAGTGGAACGTTCATTTAGCGGGACGCTAACTAGCTGGGCTCTGTTTCACTCTGTTTCACTATGATCACACTGTTTATCTTTTTATCTTTTTTTACACAGTGTCTTTTAGATTTTTTACTCGTTTTATTCTTGGCATTGCTATCGTTTTTTTTTAAGCATATTCTCCATTTTTGGTTCTCCATTCTCCATGGAGAATAGGAGAACCATCTTAAAAAAAAGCCTATAAAGTAAAAAAGATTAATTCGCTTTATTCTCCTATTCTCCATGGAGAATGGAGAACCAAAAATGGAGAACCATCTTAAAAAAGACAAAAGATTAATTAAATGAAAGTATCTTTTTTTTAACCAAAAGCTAATTATAGTCCCGCTAAAGAGACCGTGATTTATATTATAAATTATTAACAATAATTTTTAAATATTTCTATTAAAAAAAAAAAAATAAAAAGTATATATATATGAACATATTATTTTTCGTTTTAATAAGTTTACCACTTGTAGCATTAACTGATGCTCCAGAAGCTTGGCAAATAGGTTTTCAAGACCCTGCTACTCCTATTATGCAAGGACTTATCGACTTACATCATGATATTACATTTTTTTTAATTGTAATTTTAGTATTTGTTATATGGATGATTACTAGAACACTATATCATTTTAATTACAAAAGTAATCCAATTCCAGAAAAAATTATTCATGGTACTGCTATTGAAATTGCTTGGACTATTACTCCAAGCCTTATTCTTGTTTTAATTGCAATACCTACATTCGCTCTATTATATAGTCTTGACGAAGTGGTAGATCCTGCAGTAACTATAAAAGCTATTGGCCACCAATGGTATTGGTCTTATGAATATAGTGATTATAGTCAATCAGACAATCAAAGTATAGCTTTTGATAGTTATATGATTCCTGATGATGATTTAGAATTAGGACAATTACGTTTATTAGAAGTAGATAATCGAGTAGTTGTTCCTGTAAATACACATATAAGAGTTATTATAACTGCTGCGGATGTAATTCACAGTTGGGCAGTGCCATCTCTGGGTGTAAAATGTGACTCGGTACCGGGAAGATTAAATCAAATTCCACTGTTTATCAAAAGAGAAGGTGTTTTTTACGGACAATGTAGCGAATTATGTGGGGCTAATCATGCATTTATGCCTATCGTAGTTGAAGCGGTTTCATTAGAAAACTATATTTCTTGGGTATCAAATAAATTAGAAGAAATATAAAAAAAATATTATATATTTTTTTATCTTTTATTTTTTATAAAAAATAAAAGATAAAAAAAGCTAATTTTATAAATGCATTATTTCTGCTATTATCCATAAGCTCCTCCATACTATTCTTCATGTAAAACATGAAGAACTGCATTGAGAAAACCTCCATGCAGTTCTTGATTATTCTTAATGCTTTGCATTAAGAATAATCAAGAATAGCTATTTTCCTATTATCCATTTTTAATGGAGTTTTTTATTTTTTTTTATTATATGGCTTTTTTTTTTTAAAAAAAGATAAAAAACCTATAATAAAAAAAATAAAAATGAAGAAGCGAGACAACCTCAATGCAGTTCTTAATGCAGTTCTTGATTATTCTTGATGCTTTGCATTAAGAACTGCATCAAGAACTGCATTGAGATTTTTTTTCCGTAACGGAAAAAAATTACCTCCATTATTCTCCATTAAAACTGAAGAATAGATAATAATGGAGAAGCGTAAATGGAGAACCGTGTAGCTTTTTTTATTAAAACACAGAGTAATTGTGCCACAATAAATAAGCTAATTATAGAAAAATTATACTTAAAAAAGTTCTAATTGTATTTATAAATTTAAATATATAAAAAACAAGAGAAAATATATAGTCTTTTTTTTTCTTAATTACAAGACTATATTCTCTTTTTTGTGGTATATTTTATATTAATCTTTTATTTATATATATTTTTGATCAAATTTTATTTAGATCTTTAATATAAATTAAAGATAAATAAAAGCCTTCTTTTTTTTATTAAATAGGCTTTTTTTTTTAGATAAGCCATAATTAAATTATACTTTTATCTTTTTATAAAATAAAAAACATAAAAAAATAAAAACTGGCTCCATTTTTTTTTACAAAATAAAAAAGACATATTTTTTTTATTTTATAAAAAAAATCTAAGTTTTATAAAAAAAATATACCACAAAAAAGCCTATTCTCCATTAAAAATGGAGAACCATATTTTATAAATATAATATAAACAAAAGTAATAATATATGAAAAAACATCCATTTCATTTAGTTGATCCAAGTCCATGGCCATTATTTGCTTCTTTTGCATGTTTTGTACTCACTGTAGGTGGTGTAATGTATATGCATGCATATGTTGGTGGAGGTCTTGTGTTAACATTAGGTTTAACTATGGTACTATATTCAATGTTTGTTTGGTGGAGAGATGTTATTAGAGAAGCCACTTTTGAAGGGCATCATACATCTCCTGTACAATTAGGTCTTCGTTATGGTATGATTTTATTTATTTTATCAGAGGTTATGTTTTTTGTTGCTTTCTTTTGGGCTTTCTTTCATTCAAGTTTAGCACCTACAGTAGAAATTGGTGCAGTATGGCCTCCAAAAGGTATTCAAGTATTAAATCCATGGGAAATACCATTCTTAAATACAGTGATTTTATTAACATCAGGTGCAGCTGTTACATGGGCACATCATGCAATTTTAGCAGGTAAACGTCAAGAAGCAATCTATGGATTAGCATTAACAGTAGGTTTAGCATTGATATTTACTGGATTTCAAGCATATGAGTATTATGAAGCACCATTTAGCATTTCAGATGGTATTTACGGATCAACTTTTTTTATGTCAACAGGTTTTCATGGTTTACATGTGATAATAGGTACTATTTTTTTATCAGTATGTTTATATCGCTTAATAAATTATCATTTTACAAAACAACATCACTTTGGTTTTGAAGCAGCAGCATGGTATTGGCATATGGTAGACGTAGTATGGCTATTTCTGTTTGTTTGTATTTACTATTGGGGTGGCGCATAATGGCTTTTTTTACTAGCCCTATTATCGATTAAAAATGTAGTTTCTTGATGCAGTTCTTGATGCTTTGCATCAAAAACTGCATGGAGGTTTTCTCGCTTCTCCATTTTTATTTTTTTTTATTATAGGTTTTTTATCTTTTTTTTAAAAAAAAAAAAGCCATATAATAAAAAAAAAATAAAAAACTCCATTAAAAATGGAGATAGGAGAATAGCTATTCTTGATTATTCTTAATGCTTTGCATTAAGAATAATCAAGAACTGCATTGAGGTTCTCTCCATGCTATTCTTGATGCTTTGCATTAAGAACTGCATGGAGAGAACCTCAATGAAGTTCTTCATGTTTTACATGAAGAATAGCATTGAGGAGCGCATAAATAATAGCAGAACCATCTGTATTATCAAAAGAAACAAATTTTTTTTTTAGATAGCTGTTTCTCCATTTATAATTGAGAAAGAACAGTTTTCATTTTTGTTATAAAAAACCCAAAATACAATAAATATACATTGTTATTCTCCATTTTGGGTTCTCTACTCTCCATTAAAAATGGAGAAGCGAAAATGGAGAATAATGGAAAATAGAAAATGAACAATTGAAAACCTATTAATTTTATAATGGATTTATAAGAATACAATGGTTTTTAACTTAATGATGTTAAGGCTTGTAATTATAATTAAGACTCTATCTTTTTTCTTATTTTATAGTAAAAAAAGATAGATATAAAAACTAGAAAAAACTAATCAATAATAAAATTGAATCTTACCACGTCTCCCACAAACAGTAGTACATATGGCAGCAAAGGATTTCACGGTCTCTAAAAATTATAGAGACTAAGTCGAATTCAAAAAGGGATCGGGTGGTGTCATTTTTACAAAGTAAAAATTTTACCTCTACTTTTAAGATTCAGCTAGCTTTTTATAAGTATTAAGTATTATAGTAAACATTTTATATTTTATTATAAATAATTACAATATACTCCTATATACGATACAAGTATTTTACAAAAAAATATTTTATATCTATCTTTTTTGTATCTTTGATGTATATAAAAGCTGTTATAAATAAAAACCTTAAAAAAAAAAATACAAATACAATTATTAAATTTAATAATTAAGTAAAAGTAATCCATACGGATGAGAGAGGATTCGAACCTCTGATACCTTTTATGGTATGTCGGTTTTCAAGACCGATACTTTCAACCACTCAGACACTCATCCATAGTGTAGCTTTTTTACTCGTTTTATGGCTTTTTTTTTTATGTTTTTTTTTATAAAAAAATAAATATAAAAAATATAAAGACAGCTTTTTTTAGTACTTGAAAAAAAATAGCGGATAGCGGGAGTCGAACCCGCATTCACTGCTTGGAAGGCAGATGATTTGCCATTAATCGATATCCGCAAGAAAGATAATAACGTATATATCTTTAAACTATTTAAAAAAATTAAAAACTAACTAAAATTTTATATTATCCATTAAAAATGGAGAACCATATTATATTTTATTAACTAGTTCTCTATATAAAGAACAATTATAAAAAAAATATATTTATAAAACCATCAAAAATAATATATTTTTAGCTTTTGCTTTTTTTAAGGAGTATCTTTTAGCTTTTTTACAAAGTAAAAAAGACACTACGTAAAAAAGCGTGTAAACATGTGTATTTCTGTTTTTTTTTAATGATAATAAATTTTTTTTAATATCTAAATAATGGTTTCAAGTGAAAACAATGTAGAGCAAAATATATATTTTCATTGGATCTTTTTTACGTAGTAAAAAAGAATTACTTGCATTATAAATAAAACAAATATTAAATGCACTAGGCGTCAGTAACTTTTATTTTCTTTGAGTTATTATTTCAACACCTTAGATATAAAAAAATTGATGGCTTTATAATTTAAAATAACAAAAATATATAATAATAAATAGTAATTAACCCAAAAATAAGATTTAGATTTATAGGTGAATAACGGGATTTGAACCCGTGTTTTTAGTTCCACAGACTAACACTTTGACCGACTAAGTTATATTCACCATTAATAAAAAAAAGCCATCTTTATTATTAAGAATTATTTAATATATTAGTATTTAAAAAAGTAAAATATAGTGTAACCTATAAAAAAAGCTAACCCGCTTCTATAATTTTTACATAGTAAACATGAACGATAAATAAAAAACAATTGCTATAAATAAAAAGAGTAAAAAAAAAGCCTACATTCTATTCTCCATTTACGCTTCTCCATTTTTATTTTTTTTATTATATAAAAAAAAACTCTATTCTCCATTTTTGTTCTCCATTTTCAATGGAGAATAGGAGAAGCGAAAATGGAGAATAGGAGAATAGAGAACCAGCTTTTTTACAAAGTGTTTTTTTTATTCTGTAAAAAAAATAACACGTAGTAAAAAAGAATAGTAAAAAAGATAGAATTGCGTTTAATTGTTTTTTATTTTATAAAAAACAAAAAAATTATCGTACATTTTCACGTAAACGATTAGTATCCCATGGACTAGCGAAATCAAAATAGCGAAATTCTTGACTTAATTCAAGAGGTTCTGCAATAACTCTCTTTTCAGAATCGTCATAACGTACTTCAACATAACCTGTTAAAGGAAAATCTTTACGAAGAGGATGTCCTTCAAAACCGTAATCTGTTAAAATACGACGTAAATCAGGATGATTTGAAAAAAATATACCAAACATATCCCAAACTTCACGTTCCCACCAACCAGCTGATGAATATACACAAGTACTTGAAGATATTGGAGTTATTTCATCAACACAACTTTTTATACGTATTCTAGCATTATATTGTACACTTAAAAGGTTATAAACTACTTCAAAACGAAGAACTCTAGAAGGATAATCTACAGCAGTAACATCTATTAATATTTTATATTGTGTATTTATATGGTCTCTTAAAAAATATAAAAAAGGTATTAAATATTGAGGATCCACATATAATATTGTTTCATTTTTATGAGAAACATGATGTTGAATCCATTTTGGTACCGTTTTTATAATGTATTTTGCAAAATTTTGAGTCATGAAACAATACTTTTTTTATGTATACCTTGTTATTTTTAGGCTTTTGGTTTTTTTTATTAAAAAAAATAATCAGTTAGCTTATATTTTTTACTCCTTTTATTTTTAGCGTAGCTAAAAATAATTGCTTCGCTAAAAAATACAGCTTTTTTTACGGAGTGTCTTTTTTATAATATAAAAAAGCTTATTCTCCATTTTTATTTTTTTTATTATAAAAAAAAAAACTCTATTCTCCATTTTTGTTCTCCATTGAAAATGGAGAATAGGAGAAGCGAAAATGGAGAATAGGAGAATAGGAGAAAAATCTTTTTTTTTTAGGCTTAGATTCTTTTAGCTTTTTTACTTTGTAAAAAAGACACTACGTAAAAAAAATTTGTGTCTTATCTTTTTTACTTTGTAAAAAAGACAGCTTTTTTTGCTATGTGTATTCTTTATTTTATATTATGTTTAAAAATAAATATATAACAAAATAAAGACAGCGTAAAAAAGCTATCTCCTTACGCTTCGCTTATATATAAAAAAGAAAGGCTATTTTTTTTTTAATCCTACAAAGTAAAAAAGATGACACACTTTGTAAAATTATAATCCTAATAAAAGGAGTCCCGCTAAA
>Ga0207420_1002004_pt1 | contig 10952 bp, 9 predicted proteins | sample ThiBio_inoc_biof_FD_183941 | JGI IMG/M metagenome (GOLD analysis project Ga0207420, IMG submission 183941) | Wastewater bioreactor microbial communities from Cape Town, South Africa - Thiocy_inoc_biof (SPAdes) | ecosystem: Engineered > Bioremediation > Thiocyanate > Unclassified | place: South...
GGCGACCAAGTGGATCGGCGGGCACGGCACCTCGGTCGGCGGCATCGTCGTCGACGCCGGCAAGTTCGACTGGGGCAACGGCAAGTTCCCGCTGTTCACCGAACCCTCGCCCGGCTACCACGGCCTCAAGTTCTGGGAAGTGTTCGGCAGCGGCGGCCCCTTCGGCAACATCGCCTTCGCCATCCGCGCGCGCGTCGAGGGGCTGCGCGATATCGGCCCGTCGCTCTCGCCGTTCAACGCCTTCCAGCTGATCCAGGGCGTCGAAACGCTCTCGCTGCGCGTCCAGCGCCACGTCGACAACGCGCTCGAACTCGCCAGATGGCTGCGCGCGCACCCGCAGGTCGCCTGGGTCGAATACGACGGCCTCGAAGACAGCCCCTACCATGCCAAGGCAAAGAAGTACCTGAAGCACGGCTTCGGCGCGGTGCTCAACTTCGGCATCAAGGGCAGTTCGCAGGCCGCCCAGCGCTTCATCGACAACGTCGAACTGGCGAGCCATCTGGCCAACGTCGGCGACGCCAAGACGCTGGTCATCCATCCGGCATCGACGACGCACCAGCAGCTTTCCGACGCAGAGCAGAAGAGCGCCGGCGTGCGCGCCGACCTGATCCGCGTCTCGGTCGGCATCGAACACGTCGAGGACATCAAGGCCGACTTCGACCACGCGCTGCGCCGCGCCGGACTGGAGGCCGCTGCGTGACAGGCTGCATGACAGGTTTTTCCCTCGCGCGGGAAACCCGGCGGCTGCTCATCGAGCAGCCGTTTTTCCTCGACGCCGGGGGCGTCCTGCCGCGTCTCGAAATCGTTTACCGGAGCTGGGGCCGGCTCGCGCCGGACGCCGACAACGCCGTCGTCGTCTGCCACGCGCTGACCGGATCGGCCGACGCCGACGCGTGGTGGGCGCCCTTCTTCGGCGCCGGCCGCGCGCTCGACCCGGCGCAGGATTTCATCGTCTGCAGCAACGTGCTCGGCGGCTGCTACGGCAGCAGCGGCCCGCTCACCGCGGCGCCCGACGGCCAGGCCTGGGGCGGCCGCTTTCCGCAGGTCAGCATCCGCGATCAGGTACGCGCGCAGATCGCGCTGGCCGACGCGCTCGGCATCCGGCGCATCCGTCTCGTACTCGGCGGCTCAATGGGCGGCCTGCAGGCGCTCGAATGGGCGCTGCTCGATCCCGAACGCGTGCAGGCGGTCGCCAGCATCGCCGCCAGCGGCCGCCATTCGGCGTGGTGCGCGGTGTGGAGCGAAGCGCAGCGCATGGCCCTGGCCGCCGACCCGAAGTTCCGCGACGGCCACTACCCGCCGAACGACCCACCGCGCGCCGGGCTCGCCGCCGCGCGCGCCATCGCGATGGCCACCTACCGCAGCCCGCAATCGCTCGCCAGTCGCTTCGGGCGCGCCACCGGCGGCGAAGCCTTCGGCGCCCGCGCCGACGCACCCGACCGCCTCGCCGTCGGCGGCTGGCTGCGCCACCACGGCCGGACGCTGGTCGAGCGCTTCGACGCCAACAGCTACCTGCGCCTGCTCGACGCGATGGACACGCACGACCTGGCGCGCGGGCGCGGCGACTACGAGAACGTCCTGCGCGGCATCCGCCCGCCGGTGCTGATCGGCTCGGTGAGTTCGGACGCGCTCTACCTTCCCGACGAGCAACGCGAGCTGGCGCGCCTGATCCCCGGCGCCCGCCTCGTCGAGGTCGATTCGGCGCACGGCCACGACGGCTTCCTGATCGACGCCGCAGCCTTCCACCCGGCCCTCCTCGCCTTCAAGCAGAAGAACCACAACCCCGCGCCGCGCCGCACGACCGCGCGCGCGCGCCCAACGGACAACGGCAAACCATGGCTCAGCCCCATCGCCCGGCAGTACTCGACCTGATCGGCAACACCCCGCTGATCGAAGTCACCCGTCTCGACACCGGCCCCTGCCGGCTCTTCCTCAAGCTCGAATCGCAGAACCCCGGCGGTTCGATCAAGGACCGCGTCGGCCTGTGGATGATCGAAGCCGCCGAACGCAGCGGCCAACTGAAACCCGGCAGCACCATCGTCGAAGCGACCGCCGGCAACACCGGCCTCGGCCTCGCGCTGGTCGCGCAGGCCAAGGGCTACCGCATCGTCCTCGTCGTCCCCGACAAGATGTCGAGCGAGAAAATCCTGCACCTCAAGGCGCTCGGCGCCGAGGTGCACATCACCCGCTCGGACGTCGCCCAGGGCCACCCCGAGTATTACCAGGACTACGCCGCACGGCTGGCGCGCGAGATTCCCGGCGCCTTCTTCGCCGACCAGTTCAACAACCCGAACAATCCGGCCGCGCACCAGCAGTCGACCGGCCCCGAACTCTGGGCGCAGAGCGGGCACGCGCTCGACGCCATCGTCTGCGGCGTCGGCTCGGGCGGCACGCTGACCGGCCTGACGCACTTCTTCCACGAGGCCAATCCGGCGCTCGAATTCGTCCTCGCCGACCCGGCCGGCTCGATCCTCACCGAGTATGTGAAAAATGGAACGATCGGCGAGGCCGGATCGTGGGCCGTCGAAGGCATCGGCGAGGATTTCGTGCCGGCCATCGCCGACCTCTCGGCGGTCAGGCACGCCTACTCGATCAGCGACACCGAGAGCTTCGCCGCCGCGCGCGAACTGCTGCGCGCCGAGGGCGTGCTCGGCGGCTCGTCCACCGGCACCCTGCTCGCCGCCGCGCTGCGCTACTGCCGCGCGCAGAAAACGCCGAAGCGCGTCGTCTCCTTCGTCTGCGACACCGGCACGCGCTATCTCTCCAAGGTCTACAACGACAACTGGATGATCGACCAGGGGCTGCTGGCGCGAGAGGAATTCGGCGACCTGCGCGACATCGTCGGACGCCGCTACGAGGAAGGCGCCGGCTCGGTGATCGCGGCGGCGCCGGACGACACGCTGAAAACGGTGTTCCAGCGCATGCGCCATGCCGACATCTCGCAGTTGCCGGTGATCGAAAACGGCCGCATCGTCGGCCTGATCGACGAATCCGACGTGCTGCTGCGCGTGCAGGCCGACCCGGCCAACTTCAACGCGACCGCCCGCACGGCGATGACGCACGCCATCGAAACGCTACGCCCGGACGCCGGCCTGCCGGCGCTGCGCGCCGTGCTCGACCGCGGGCTGGTGGCGATCGTCGCCGACGGCGAACGCTTCCACGGCCTGATCACCCGCTTCGACCTTCTCAACCATCTGCGCAGGACGCTATCGTGAGCCATCCCAATCCAGACGCCGCCCGCCACGCCTTCGGCACGCGCGTCATCCACGCCGGGCAGACGCCCGACCCGTCGACCGGCGCCATCATGCCGCCGATCTACGCCAACTCGACCTACGTGCAGGACAGCCCCGGCGTGCACAAGGGCCTCGACTACGGCCGCTCGCACAATCCGACGCGCTGGGCCTTCGAGCGCTGCGTCGCCGACCTCGAAAGCGGCGACCGCGCCTTCGCCTTCGCCTCCGGGCTGGCGGCCATCGCCACCGTGCTCGAACTGCTCGACGCCGGCGCCCACGTGATCGCCGGCGACGACCTCTACGGCGGCACCTACCGCCTGCTCGAACGCGTGCGCAAGCGCAGCGCCGGGCTGTCGTTCAGCTTCGTCGACCTGTCCGACCCGGCCGCGCTGGAAGCGGCGATCCGCCCGGAAACGCGCATGCTGCTCGTCGAAACGCCGACCAACCCGCTGCTCCGGCTGGTCGATCTCGAAGCGCTGGCGTCCATCGCCCGCCGGCGCGGGCTGATCTCGGTCGTCGACAACACCTTCGCCACGCCGTGGATCCAGCGCCCGCTCGAACTCGGCTTCGACGTCGTCGTCCATTCGACGACCAAGTACCTGAACGGCCACTCCGACATCATCGGCGGCGTCGCCGTCGTCGGCGGCGCGGCACACAACACAGAGACCTCGGAAATCGCCGAGCGCCTCGCCTTCCTGCAGAACGCCGTCGGCGCCATCGCCGGCCCCTTCGACAGCTTCCTCGCGCTGCGCGGCCTGAAGACGCTCAATGTACGCATGCAGCGCCACTGCGAGAACGCGCTCGAACTCGCCGGCTGGCTCGAAGCGCAGCCCGGCGCGCGCCGCGTGCGCTACCCCGGCCTCGCCTCGCATCCGCAGCACGCGCTGGCAAAACGCCAGATGCGCGGCTTCGGCGGCATGATCGCGCTCGAACTCGACACCGACCTCGCCGGCAGCCGGCGCTTCCTCGAAGCCTGCGAACTGTTCGCGCTGGCCGAAAGCCTGGGCGGCGTCGAAAGCCTGATCGAGCACCCGGCGATCATGACGCACGCGACGATTCCGCCCGAACAGCGCGCCCGCCTCGGCATCGGCGACGCGCTGGTGCGCCTCTCGGTCGGCATCGAGGACGTCGCCGACCTGCGCGGCGACCTCGCCCGCGCGCTGGCCGCGATCTGAGCGCTCCGGCGGGGCTAAAGCGCGTTCAGCGCTGGCCGATCTTCGCGTCGCCGAACAGATTGTTGAGGCCGCGCGGCTGCGAGCGCCAGTACTGCGGCGGCGCGTCGACCTGCGCGCCGAGTTCCGCCGCGGCGTGCCAGGGCCAACGCGGATCAAAGAGGATGCCGCGGGCCAGCGCGACCATGTCGGAACGCCCTTCGGCGACGATCGCCTCGGCCTGCGCGGCTTCCGTGACGAGGCCGACGGCGATCGTCGGCAGGCCGATTTCCGCGCGCAGCTTTTCGGCGAGCGGCACCTGATAGTCCGGGCCGAGGGGAATTTTCTGCTGCGTCGACAAACCGCCGCTCGACACGTGGATGAAGGCGCAGCCGCGCTCGCGCAGGGCGTGGCCGAAGACGACGCTCTGCTCCGCATCCCAGCCGCCGTCGACCCAGTCCGTTCCGGAAATGCGGATGCCGACCGGCAAGGCCGCCGGCACCGCGGCACGCACCGCCTCGAACACTTCCAGCGGGAAGCGCATGCGGTTTTCCAGCGCGCCGCCGTATTCGTCGGTCCGGGCGTTCGCGAGCGGCGAAAGGAATTCGTGCAGCAGATAGCCGTGCGCCGCGTGCACCTCGATGGCATCGAGACCGATCCGGTGGGCGCGCTGCGCGGCCGCGACGAAGGCTTCGCGGATGCGCTGCAGGCCGGCCCGGTCGAGCGCCACCGGCGCCGGCTCCTGCGGTCCGTGCGGGATCGCCGACGGCGCCAGGGCCGGCCAGCCGCCCTCCGCCGGCGGGATCAGCTGTCCGCCTTCCCAGGGCACGTGGCTGGAAGCCTTGCGCCCGGCGTGGGCGAGCTGGATGGCGATCGGCATCGCCGAATACTTGCGGACGGAGAGCAGCACCTTCCGCAGCGCGGCTTCGGTCGCATCCGACCACAGCCCGAGATCGCCCGGCGAGATGCGCCCCGCGGGCTCGACCGCCGTCGCCTCGACGATCAGCAGGCCGGCGCCGGACAGCGCCAGGTGGCCGAGGTGGATCAGGTGCCAGTCGGTCGCCTCGCCGTTCTCGGCGGAGTACTGGCACATCGGCGCGATCACGATGCGGTTCTTCAACTGCAGATCGCCGATGGCGAAGGGGGAAAACAGCTGGCTCATGATTTCTTCCTCTTGTTCGGGGCGGCGCCGTGCCGCGATGGACCGGCCCGTTCATCGGACGGGCTCGCATCCGGGCGGCATCGGCCGGTGGCGGCCCGGGGCGCGCAAACGGAAACGCTTGCACGGCGCCGATTCTAGCAGCCGCCGATGAGGGCGCGGCAACGCGCCGGAACGAGCGGATCGCATGCCCCGGCGGCGTGCTAAGGTGCGCAATCGAAACGATCCGGAAACTCTCGTGCGCCTTCCCCTCGCCCCCCTGCTCATGATGCTCCTGACGCTCGCCGCCTGCTCCGAAGAGCTTCCGTTGAGCGTCGAGAACAAAGCGAAGTTCACCGCGGAGCTGATCGCGGATCGCTCTGAGTGCGCCACCTATCGGCAACGCCTCGCGGCCCCGACCGCCGACCTTGAACTCATCGCCCAGACCTATCAGGCCGCCAAGCGCGCACACTGCCTGAAACCCGACATCTGAGCGGGAATCCCGGACCTCCCCTCCGGAGGCAAACGCCGCGCCCTTGATCGTGCAAGCCGGCACGCACCCGGCGGCGCCGGCCCGGCGCCCTTTACATTTCCTTACGAAATCCCGGCCCCGATTACACATTCCCGGTCAGACGCGCGTCATTTTCCGGCGTTAATTTCAGCAAGGCCCGCCAACGGCGGCCGAACGCTGAATATTCCCCACTCGCCCAGGAGATCGTCCGTCATGAAAACCAGATTTCTCGCCGTCGCCCTGTTGAGCGCCTTCGCGCTTCCGGTCCTTGCCCAAGGCAGCGCCCCGCTCGACACGCTCCGTCAGGACAACGCCCAGATCCGCCGCGACCAGCGCGACATCAACCAGGACAAGCGCGACATCGCGCGCGACCGGCAGGGGCTGAACCAGGATCGCCGCGAGCGCAATTTCGACCAGCGCAAGGAAGACCAGGCAATCAGGCGCGGCGATACCGCGGCCGCGCAAAAATGGGACGCCCGGCGCACGCGCGAGCAAAACGAGATCAACCGCGACAAGCGCGATCTCGCGCACGACCGCGCGGATCTCTCCCAGGACCGTCGCCAGCGCGCTCAGGACGTTCACAAGCGCAACGTCGCCGCGCGCAACGCCCACTGAGCCCGGGGCGAACGCCGCGCGGCCGCGGAACGCAGACGAGTCCGCGAGCGGGCGCGCCGTCCTCGCCCCGGCAAGGAGACGCTCATGAAAAAACCAATCGCATCAACGCTGATCGTCGTCACGCTCGGCCTCAGCCTGTCCGCCTGCGTCGTGGCGCCGCCCTACCCCCGAGCGGCGGCCCCGGCGTGGCCGTCTGGGCGCCGCTGCCGCCGCCACCGCCGCGCGTCGAAGTCGTCCCGCCGCCGCCGCGCCGGGACTATTTCTGGATTCCCGGCTACTGGCTCTGGGAAGCGGATCGGCATCGCTGGGTCGACGGCCGCTGGGAAGCGCGCCGCGAGCGCGAGCACTGGGTTCCGCATCGCTGGGAGCACGACGAACGCGGCCAATGGCGGGCGAACGGCGGCTACTGGCGGCGGGATTGAGCGCCCGCGCGCCGGACGCCGAGCGGCGCTGCAGGCGGTAGGCAGCGCCGCAGCGTTTCCTTTCCGCCGCGCGGAGGACGACAATGCAAGCCATGCGCGGCGTTTTCCGCCGTGCGCTTTTCCGTCCCGCACGGCGGCCGCCGCACTCCGGCGCGCCGCCGCCCACGCCAAGCCCCGGTGTCCGCCATGTTCGAAATCGCCGTCTGGTGCCTCATCGTCACCGCCGTCCTCGCCTACGTAAACCACCGCTTCGTCGGCCTGCCGACGACCATCGGCGTGATGACCATCGCGCTCGCCATCTCCGTCGCGCTGATCGGGCTCGACCACCTGGGCTGGAGCGCCCCGCGCCGCTACGAGATGGCGATGATGGCTTCGGTCGATTTCCCCGCGATGCTGATGCGCGGCATGCTCGCCCTGCTGCTTTTCGCCGGCGGACTGCGCGTCGATCTCGGGCGCCTCAACCTCTACCGCTGGCCGATCGGCGCGCTCGCCGTCTTCGGCACGGTGGTCACCGCGGTCCTCGTCGGCACCGCCCTGTGGAAGCTGCTGCCCATGGTGCATCTGGCGCTGCCGCTCGCCTACTGTCTGGTCTTCGGCGCGCTCATTTCGCCGACCGACGCGGTGGCCGTCGCCGGCATTCTCAAGTCGGCCGGCGTGCCGAAGAAACTCGAATCGATCATCGCCGGCGAATCGCTGTTCAACGACGGCGTCGGCGTCGTGCTGTTCGCGCTGGCGCTGTCGATGATCAACACCGGCGAACTGCCTTCCGTGCGCGAAGGCCTGTGGCTGCTGCTGCGCGAGGGCGGCGGCGGGATCGTGCTCGGGCTGCTGCTCGGCAACCTGCTCTACGGCATGCTGAAGGACGTGATGAGCTATCAGGTCGAAGTGCTGCTGACATTGGCGACGGTGCTCGGCGGCTACGGGCTGGCCGACGAAATCGGCTTCTCCGGCCCCCTCGCGATGGTCGTGGTCGGCATCGTCGTCGGCACCCGGAGCCGGGCGCAGGAACTCTCGGCGCAGACCCGCGACCACCTGGCGCGCTTCTGGGTGCTGATGGACGGTCTCCTCAACACGGTGCTCTTCGTGCTCATCGGGCTGGAAGTCGTGCGCGTCAATTTCAGCGTGGGCATCTTCGTCGCCGCGCTGCTCACCATCGCGATCACCCTGGCGGCCCGCGCGATCAGCGTCGCCGCCCCGCTCACCCTGCTGCGCAAGGCCCTCGACCTGCCGCCCGGCAGCTGGCGCCTGCTCACCTGGGCAGGGCTGCGCGGCGGCGTCTCGGTCGCGCTCGCCCTCTCCCTGCCGGCCGGCCCCGAACGCGAGGTGGTGCTGGCGCTGACCTACTGCGTGGCGGTGTTCTCCATCCTCGTTCAGGGCCTCACCATCGGCCGCCTGGCGCGCAGCGTGGTCGGCACGTCGCCTCAGCCGCCCAGCGAAACGCCGAACAGCCAGCCGGCGCCGTAGGTCACGCCCGCCGCCGCCGCGCCGATCGCCAGCTGGCGCAGGCCCGAGCGCAGGGCGCTGCCGCCGGTGAACAGGGTGATCGCGGCGCCGATCAGGAAAAGGCCGGCGCCGCTCGCCACCATGCAGGCCAGCACGGCCTCGCGGCCGCTGAAAAAAGCCAGCGGCAGCACGGGAATCAGCGCTCCCAGCACGAAGACGACGAAGGACGAAAGCGCCGCGGCCCAGGGCGAACCGCCCAGGTCGTCCGGGTTGATGCCCAACTCTTCCCGCGTCAGCGTATCCAGCGCCGAGCCCTTGTCCTCCATCACGCGCGCCGCGATCCGGTGCGCCTCCTCGTCGCTGAAACCCTTGGCCTGATAGATCAGCGCCAGCTCCTCGCGCTCCTCGGCCGGCGCGCTTTCAAGTTCGTCGGCTTCGGCGGCGATCTGGCGTTGATAGAGTTCGCGCGAACTCTGCACCGAAATCCATTCGCCCATGGCCATCGAGCACGCCCCGGCCAGCGTGCCGGCCACCGCCGTGGCGACCAGCGTCGCCGGCGCGAAGGCGGCGCCGGCCGCGCCCATCACCAGGCCGAAGGTGGATACCAGCCCGTCGTTGGCCCCGAGCACCGCGGCGCGCAGCGTATTGCCGCCGCCGGCGCCGTGCCGCCCCTCGAGCTGGGCGTAGCGGCTGCCGTCCCAGCCGTGCCGGGAGCGGCTGGCCAGATGCGCCAGCAGGCGGGCGTGCGAGCGTTCCTGCGCCGGCATCGCGGTTCCCCGAGCCTCCGCCTGGCCGTCGTACACGGCGCGGTTGCCGGCCTCCTGATTCATCACCGACGGCAGCACCGCATTGGCGCCCAGGCGGCGCGTCAGCCAGACCATCACGCGGGCGCGCCCGCTCGGTCCGATCTTCACCGTCCGCCCCGTCGCCTTTTCGATCCGCCGCTGCCAGAACAGGGCGTGCGCTTCTTCGGCACGCGCCAGGCGCAGGTACAACTCGGCAATCTCCGGCTTCGCCTCGACGGCAGCCATCGCGCGGTAGAGAATCGCGCTATCCGTTTCGTCCTGGAGGTTGGCCCGGTAGCGCCGTACATCCTGCGACTCGCCCATAGCGCAGCTCCTGTTCTCCGTTTCGAGCCAATATAGGGCCGCCGCCGGCTCGCCGCAAGCAAGCACCGGCGCCGGCCCCCGAAGGCGTGACTTCACCATTTGCTACCGGCAGAGAAATGCAGAAGGGTGCGTTGTGCAGGGAGAGGAGAATGTGGGGCCGTGCGCTATTTGGCACCGTTTTGCAGACCTTTTGGCACAGGTCGATTTCATGCGGGTTTCCAGCGAGGTTTAGTGCCAAATAGCCAGAAAATATGCAGAAAATCATTTTGCACGCATAAGTCATGCATGCAAGGTGAAATCCTAGTTGATTGAAAAATTTGAAAATTCATTTGGCACCAGTGCCAAATAGCGCACCGCCCAACGCTCGGCGGTCAGATGATCTTACAAAAAAACCGATTTCAAGTTACAAAGTCCGGTACGCAGGAAAAGGGAAGGCCCCTGCTTCCTTTCGGAATCAGGGGCCTTATTTGGGGCGACATACCGGGATCGAACCGGTGACACCTGGAATCACAATCCAGTGCTCTACCGACTGAGCTAATGCCGCCATCGTCTGGCGCGCCCGGCGAGACTCGAACTCACAACCCCCGGCTTAGAAGGCCGGTGCTCTATCCGGTTGAGCTACGGGCGCGAGTCGCGAGACTTTTGGGAATGTTCCAAACTGCTTCCCGCCGGTACCGCTTCGGTGTGTTACCGCTTCCTGGTCGGGGTGGTGGGATTCGAACTCACGACCCTCTGTTCCCAAAACAGATGCGCTACCAGGCTGCGCTACACCCCGAGGAAGCGCGCATTCTACAGAGCCGATTTGCCAAGGTCAATGCATCCGAGAAATAATTTCCGAACACCCTTCCCTGCGGGAATGATTGCTTGCGACGGACGGGCATTTCTGATATTAAATCGTCTTTTTGCAAAACCACACGGACGGTCTCCGAACATGGCTGAAGAATTGCTCCACAAACATTTCGTCCCCTACGCACCCAAAAAGGGGGAGGAATACATGAACAGCAAACAGCTGGCTCACTTCCGCAGCATTCTCGACAACGTCAAGAAGGAATTGATCGAGGATATCGAGCGTACTGTGCATACCATGCAGGACGAAGCCACCGTTTTCGCCGATCCGAACGATCGCGCCAGTCAAGAAACGGACATCGCGATCGAACTGCGCAATCGCGACCGCGAGCGCAAGCTGATCAAGAAGATCGACGAAGCCCTCGGACGCATCGACAGCGGCGATTACGGCTATTGCAACAGCTGCGGGGTCGATATCGGCATCAAGCGCCTGGAAGCACGCCCGACGGCGACGCTGTGCATCGACTGCAAGACGCTCGAGGAA
>Ga0207420_1002008_pt1 | contig 10946 bp, 11 predicted proteins | sample ThiBio_inoc_biof_FD_183941 | JGI IMG/M metagenome (GOLD analysis project Ga0207420, IMG submission 183941) | Wastewater bioreactor microbial communities from Cape Town, South Africa - Thiocy_inoc_biof (SPAdes) | ecosystem: Engineered > Bioremediation > Thiocyanate > Unclassified | place: South...
CCTGGGTTCCGCTCGCCGCCAGCGCGGGCACCGTGGCGGGGCTGTTGATAGCGCTCAGACTCTTCCAGACGGCGATGGGATCTTAAGCGTCAGCGCGACCCGCGATTCAGCAGGGGGCCGAGGGGAATCTCCAGCAGCAGGACGAGCAGCCAGAGAGCGCCGTACTGAGGAAACAGCAGCACGAGCACGAGCGCGACCGCCATCAGGATCGCGCCGATCCAGTGCCTCAGCGGCGGTGCGGGTGCGCGGTCGCTCAGCCCCGCCCGCTGCAGCGCGATCGCCTGCACGCGCAGGATCACTCCGCCCACCAGCATCGTTCCGACGTAGGCCCCCAGTCCGACCCTGTCTGTGCCCGGCCCGGCGAGATCGAGTGCCGTCGCGACCGGCAGGAAGACGATCGTCGCGAGCCAGAGGGTCTGCAGGCGGCCGACCAGGCGGTTGTAGCCGTGGGCATGCACGAACATCACGTGGTTGGCGCGCCAGAAGGCCGCGATCACCACGAAGCTCAGCGCCGCAGAGATCATCCCGGTCACATTGTCGGCGAAGAAGGCCGACGCCGACTCGGCATCCATCGCCTTATCCACCAGGGGCAGCACGACGAGAGTGATCGCGATCGCGACGACCGCATCGCTGAACGCGACGAGCCGGTCGAGGGCCTTCTCGCCTTGAGCGGCCCCGTGGGCGCCATCGTCGATCTGCTCTGCGGACATGGCGCCAGGCTAGCGGGGCAGAGGGGCTGTGGAGACCTTCCGAGGCCGGCCCACGCGGATGGCTAGGATGCCGGGGTGACAGCCCCCCGCCTCGTTTCCCGTGCCGCCTTCGCCCTCCTCGTCGCCGCCGGAGCTCTCGCCTTCGCGGGATGCGCCGCCGGAAGCGGAACGGCTGCGTCGCCCTCGGTCTCCGCGTCCGGAGCCATCGGTGGCGGCACGAGTGCGCCGTCGGACGGCGCGAGCGACCCCGGCGATGGGGATGGGGATGGGGGCGGAGATGCCGGCGGTGGCGCTGCGCCGGCCGCACCCAGCATGGCGCTCGCCGATGTGCTCGCCCGCTACCCCGACTGCGCCGCCATGGGCTCTGTGCTCGGCTCGGCGATCGACGGGCTCGAACTGAGCGACCAGAGCAACGAAGACGGCACCGTGCAGTGCACCTGGATGTCGACGACCGGCGACTACGTCAACACCGTTCTTGTCACGGTGACGACCAACAACGGCGCGGTCGACGTGCCCAAGAAGGACGACATCGCCGCCATCGGGTCGGAGTACATCGCCGATGGGGCCGTCGAGGCTCGGGGGGGCATCGCCTACGGCACGAAGTCCACCGGGGATCTGCGCATCTACGGCACGCTCGTCGACATGCCGGGAGTGGGCGTCTCGATCAGCTCGGGTGCGCTCAACGAAGACCCGCGTCTCTTCGGCGCACCGGCTGTCGCCGCGGCGAAGCAGCTCCTCGGCATCGCCGGCTGACGCGCCTCGACGTCGACCCTCGCCCGCTCCGTCGCCCGCCGGGCTCGCGCTCAGCCGCGTCCGATAAAATCCCTCGTGCCCGAAACGCCTGCAGACACCGAGATCACGCCCGACCCGGACGACGCGGCGACCCCGGCCCCCATCGCGATCGACCCCCACGAGCTGGAGATCGCGCTGCGCGTCATCGACGCGGCATCCCTGCTCGATCGCGACGACCCCGCTTACATCGCCCTGCGTCGCCAGACCGGCAAGATGTACAAGGACGTTAAGCGCATGTCGCGCAAGGAGAAGCGCCAGCGCATCGCCGACGCCGATCGTGCCGTCGTCGCCGCGACCGCCACGGGAGCGCCCGACCGCATCGACGACGAGACCCGCGGCATCCCGCTCGCGTCCCGCACCGCGGCCCCGACCGCGGGCGAGCTCATCAAGCCCCGCGCCTGCTATATCTGCAAAGAGCAGTACACGATCGTCGACGCGTTCTACCACCAGCTGTGCCCCGACTGCGCGGCGATGAGCCACGCCAAGCGCGACGCCCGCACCGACCTCACCGGCCGTCGTGCCCTGCTCACGGGAGGCCGCGCGAAGATCGGCATGTACATCGCGCTGCGGCTGCTGCGCGACGGCGCCCACACGACCATCACGACCCGCTTCCCGCGCGACGCCGTCCGCCGCTTCTCGGCACTGCCCGACAGCGGCGACTGGATCCACCGACTCAAGATCGTCGGCATCGACCTGCGCGACCCCGCCCAGGTCATCGGCCTCGCGGATGCCGTCGCCGCCGACGGACCACTGGACATCCTCATCAACAACGCGGCGCAGACCGTGCGCCGCTCCGCCGGGGCGTACAAACCGCTCGTGGACGCCGAGCTCGCGCCGCTGCCGCAGGGACCGCTGCCCGAATTGCTGACCTTCGGCCACACCAACGACGCGCATCCGCTCGCCCTGGCCCAGTCGGTGTCGAGCCATCCGATCCTCGCCGCCGCCGCGCGGACGGCGGAAGAGCTCACCGCCGAGGCGATGGCCGCCGGGTCGTCGTCGCTCGAGCGTCTCGCCGCCGGCACGGCGATCGACGCGGGCGGGCTCGTGCCCGACGAGAACCACATCAACAGCTGGACGCAGTCGGTCGACCAGGTCGAGCCCCTCGAGATGCTCGAGGTGCAGCTCGCGAACATGACCGCGCCGTTCCTGCTCGTCTCGCGTCTGCGGCCCGCGATGGCGGCCTCGCCGGCGCGACGGAAGTACGTCGTGAACGTCTCGGCGATGGAGGGCGTGTTCGGTCGTGGGTACAAGGGTCCCGGACACCCCCACACCAACATGGCGAAGGCGGCGCTCAACATGCTCACGCGCACCAGCGCTCGCGAGATGTTCGAAACCGACGGCATCCTCATGACGGCCGTCGACACCGGCTGGATCACCGACGAGCGCCCGCACTACACGAAGGTGCGCCTCGCGGAGGAGGGCTTCCACGCCCCGCTCGACCTCGTCGACGGCGCCGCCCGCGTGTACGACCCGATCGTGCGCGGCGAGGCGGGCGAAGACCTCTTCGGTATCTTCCTCAAGGACTACCGCAAGAGCTCGTGGTGAGTCGGTCGGCCGCCGCCGGCGGCGCCGGCGCTCAAGCCTCGGGCAGGAAGTAGGCCGCGGCGAGAGGGGCGATCTCCAGAGCGGATGCCGCGCCCCGGTCGACCCAGCGCAGCTCCTCGATCTCGGCATCCGTCACGGGCTGCTGATCGCCGATGTCGACGCGGAAGACGTCCGCCACGACGGCGAAGCCCGGCTCGTTCGCGGCCGGGGCGGTGAACTCGCCGAGCGGCGTGAGGTCGCTCGGCTGCAGGCGCAGCCCGATCTCCTCGGCGAGCTCGCGGATGAGTGTCTGCGCGGCATCCTCGCCCGCCTCCGGCTTGCCGCCCGGCTGCATGAACGCGGTCGTCCCGGCCTTGCGCACGAGCAGCAGCCGTCCGTCGGCGTCGGTGATGACGGCCGCCGACACCCGGATCGAACGAGAGGGTGCGGAGTCGGGGGTCTGCGGCGTCGAGGTCACCTTCGCACGCTAACACTGCACCGCCGGCAGGCGGAGGCTCACCCCCTGGCCGAGCGCTGCCGCACGCGATTGACTGGGCGCATGAAGCTCCTGCTGACCTCGGGCGGGGTCACCAACGACAGCATCCGCACCGCGCTCGAAGACATGCTCGGCACACCCATTGCCGACAGTTCCGCGTTGTTCATCCCGACGGCGCAGTGGGGCCAGCCGATGTGCTCGCCCGAGACGGTGTGGCGTTCCACGGCGGGGCGGTGGCCGGGCGGCATCCACAGTCCGGTCGAGCTCGGCTGGCGCTCCGTGGGGGTGCTCGAGCTCACCGCCCTGCCGACGATCGCGCCGGAGCGATGGATGCCGTGGGTGCAGGAAGCCGATGCGCTTCTCGTCGATGGCGGCGAAGCGGTGTACCTGGCCGAGTGGATTCGCACCTCGGGGTTGGCCGACGTCCTGCCCGAGCTGCACGAGACCGTCTGGGTCGGCATCAGCGCGGGCAGCATGGCCCTGACGCCGCGCGTGGGGCCGGAGTTCGTGGACCGGCATCCGGGTGGCACCGACCAGACGCTGGGGCTGGTCGACTTCTCGATCTTCCCGCACCTGGACTACCCGGGCTGGACCGGAAACACGACCGCCGCGGCCCACCGGTGGGCGGAGGGCATCGGCGGTCGCGCCTACGCGATCGACGACCAGACGGCGATCCGTGTCGTCGACGGCGAGGTCGACGTGATCTCCGAGGGCCACTGGGAGCTGCTCAACGCGTGAGCCTGCTGCCGGGCGCTTCGACGGCTCAGACCGTCAGCATCACCTTTAGCGCCTCTCGGGAGTCCATCGCGGCGTAGGCAGCGGGCGCCTCGTCGAGCGGCATGATGCGATCGAACACGCGGCCGGGCTCGATCGTGCCGTCGAGCACGAGGGGGATGGCCTCCTCGAGGTAGGCGCGCACCGGGGCGACGCCGCCCGTCAGGGTGATGTTCTTGCCGAACAGCGAGGCGAAGCCCACCGGTGCGCTCTCGTACTGCGGCACGCCGACGCGCGAGATGACTCCGCCGGGGCGAACGACGCCGTAGGACTGCTCATACGCCGGCATGTGCCCGACCGCCTCGATCACCACATGGCTGCCCAGCCCGTCGGTGAGATCCATCACCCGGGCGACACCCTCGGCGCCGCGCTCGGCGACGACGTCGGTGGCGCCGAACTCGACGCCCAGGTCGGTGCGGTCGGTGTGGCGGCCCATCAGGATGATGCGCTCCGCGCCGAGGGTGCGGGCGGCGAGTACGGCCGACAGTCCGACGGCGCCGTCGCCGACGACCGTGACCGTCTGGCCGGGGCGCACACGGGCGAGGTGCGCGGCGTGGAAGCCGGTCAGGTACACATCCGACAGTGTCAGCAGCGACGCCAGCAGGGAATCGGATGCCGCGTAGGGGTCGACGTCGGGGACGACCACGAGCGTGCCGTCAGCCTGGGGGATGAGGGCCCGCTCGGCCTGCAGGCCGCCGACCCGCCCGTTGCCGTAGAAGCCGCCGTGCTGGCAGGAGGTCTGGAAGCCCTCGCGACAGAAGACGCACGTGTTGTCGGAGTAGACGAAGGGCACGACGACGAAGTCACCGGGGCGCACCGTGGTGACGTCGGCGCCGGTCTCCTCGACGACGGCGATGAGCTCGTGCCCCATCCGCCGGCCCGTCGAACTCTCGGTCATCGAGTGATACGGGTGCAGGTCCGAGCCGCAGACGCACGCGCGGACGATGCGCACCACGGCATCGGTCGGCTGCTGGATGACGGGATCGGCGACGTTCTCGACGCGGACGTCTCCCGCGCCGAACATGACGGTTGCTCGCATGAGTACATTTCACGCCATCCGAGGTGCCCTTTCCATTATCCCGCGCGCAGGGGGACTTGCCGCAAGGCCCCCTGCGTGAGGCAGAATCGCAGGTCGCGTCGGGTTTTCGGCGCCAGAAGGGGAGTGGGATGCCGAGCGAAAAGTCTCAGGAAAGCGTGTTCGATCTTCCATCGCGGCGTCGGCGGAAGGCCGACCCCGCGCTCATCGACCGCGACGAACGACAGTTCGCGGCGATCGCGAGGGTGCTGGCCGCCGAGGTCGAGCGCACCGATACGCGGCTGGTCGCGCTCCGGCACGAAGCCGTCAGCGGAGGCCAGCGCGCACTCGAACGCGATCTGGAGGTGCGGAGCCTGTCGGCGCGGTTGCGCATCCTTCGCCGGTTCGGCCTCGACGCGTGCATCGGTCGCATGGTCGACGAGGAGGGCATCGTCACCTACATCGGACGCTTCGGCCTCGCGGATGCCGCGGAGGAGCGGCTGCTGATGGACTGGCGGGCCCCGGCATCCGCGCCGTTCTTCGCCGCGACGGCGGCGCATCCGCTCGGGCTCACCAGTCGACGCCGGTATCGGTGGCGCGAGGGGCGCGTCGTGGACTACTGGGACGAGGTTTTCGCCGACGACGGCATCGATCACCGCGCGGCCCTCGACGACCAGTCCGCCTTCATCGCCAGTCTCGGCGAGAGCCGGTCGCCGAAGATGCGCGACGTGCTGGCGACGATCCAGTCCGATCAGGACGCCATCATCCGCGCCGATTCCCGGGGCGCGCTCGTCGTCGACGGCGGCCCCGGAACCGGCAAGACCGTCGTGGCGCTGCACCGCGCGGCGTATCTGCTGTACGCCGATGCGCGTGTGCAGTCGGGGGGCGGCGGACTGCTGTTCGTTGGACCGCACCGCCCCTATGTCGACTACGTCGACGACGTGCTGCCGAGCCTCGGCGAGGACGGCGCACTGGTCTGCGCGGTGAAGGACCTCGTCGACGGCGGCGATGTGGGGGAGGAGGACGATCCGGAGGTTCGCCGTCTGCTCGGCGACGGCCGTGTCGTGGACGCCGTCGGAGCCGCCGTGCGTCTCTGGCAACGCCCGCCGCGGCGACGCACGCCGATCGAGACCGCATGGGGCGCCGTCGTGCTGGGCCCCGCGGAGTGGTCGGAGGTGTTCGCCGACGCCGACGGCCTGCCGCACAATGCGCTTCGTGTGCGCGCGTGGGAGCGTCTGCTCGACGTTCTGGAAGACCGTGTCGACGACGAGCTGCGCGACGGCGGAGGAGGCGGCGACGGGTGGGGCGAGGGCTGGGGAGAGGCGTCCCGTTCCTCGCCCCGCTCCGGTGACGACTTCGACGCCTACGGGGCGGGCTGGGACGCGGACGAGTCGACGCGCGAGACGCTCGAGAACGACGAGGAGCTGCAGGCGCTCTTCGACCGGGCCTGGCCGCTGTTGGATCCCGATGCGCTGCTGCGCGGTCTGCTCACGACGGGAGAGATGCTGCGGCGCTGCGCGCCGTGGCTGAGCGCTGTCGAGGTCGACGTGCTCATCACGCGCGGCGCTCCGACGCGATGGACCGACGTCGACCTGCCCCTGCTGGACGCTGCGCGCCGCAGCGTGGGCGACCCGCACAGCGAGGTGCGTGCGCGCCGAGACCGACGCGCGGCCGCCGAGGAGCATCGGGTGATGTCGGACGTCGTCAGCGACCTCATCGCCGCCGACGATGGCGACCTGCGCCTCATGTCGATGCTGCGCGGTCAGGACCTGCGCCGCACGCTCACGCAGCCCACGGCATCCGATCGTGATCCGTTCGCCGGGCCGTTCGCGCATCTCGTGATCGATGAGGCGCAGGAGCTCACCGACGCGCAATGGCGGATGCTGCTGCAGCGGTGCCCCTCGCGCAGCCTGACGATCGTCGGGGATCGAGCGCAGGCGAGACGCGGGTTCGCCGAGAGCTGGGACGATCGACTCGCGCGCGTCGGGATCGACCGCTCGCACGTGACGACGCTCACCGTCAACTACCGCACGCCGAGCGAGGTGATGGATGTCGCGGGTCCGGTGATCCGCGCCGCCCTGCCCGACGCCAACGTCCCCGCGTCGATCCGCAGCACGGGAGTCCCGGTGAGCTACGGATCGCGCCGCGACCTCGACGCGATCGTCGACACCTGGGAACGCGAGAGCGCCGACGGCACAGCGGTGGTGATCGGCGCGCCCGCCTTCGTGCCGCGCCCGCGCGTAGCCGCGCTCGACGCGCAGCGGGTGAAGGGGCTCGAGTTCGACCTGGTCGTGCTCGTCGACCCCGAGCGGTTCGGCGATGGCGTCTCGGGCGCCGTCGACCGCTACGTCGCGATGGCCCGGGCGACCCAGCGCCTCGTCGTGCTCTCGTAGGGCGGGGTGCCGCGGAGCTCCCGTCGGCGCCCTGCTCAGCCGGCGCGGCGCACGCGCAGCGCGAGGAAGAGCGCAGCGCACAGCGTCGTCAGCCCCGCCGCGAGAAGGACGACGGCCGTCCAGCCGGCTCTCGCGAACAGGTGTGTGGATGCCGCGCCCGACACCGTGCTGCCGAGGTAATAGGTCAGCAGGTAGGCGCTCGATGCCCGCGAGGTGCTGCGCCCCACCGCCTGAGCGCGCGCGACGACCCACCCGCTGAGGATCGAGTGCGTTCCGAGAAAGGCCGCCGTCAGAAGTCCGAGACCCGCGAACACCGCGATGACGTTCGGCCAGAACACCAGGCCGATCGCGGCGAGCATCGCGAGCGCGCCCAGCAGCGAGGTGACCGCGCGGCCGAGGCGTCTCGAGATCCGGTGGAACAGGCCCGGCGCGAGGATGCCGAGGGGGTAGGCGAAGTAGACGAACACCTCTGCCGCGCCGAGCGAGAACGGCGGGCCATCGAGGCGGCGCGCCCGCCACGCACACGGCGAGGATGACGGGGTCGCGGAGGGAGGCGACCGTGCCGCCGAGCAGGTCACCGATCCGCAGCGGCAGCGGGGCGGCGCCGTCGCGGGGGAGCGCGAACCAGACCAGCACGCCCACGACGACGCTGAGCACACCGAGCACGATGCTCACGAGCTGCCAGCCGCCGAGGGTCGCGAGCGGCAGCGGCGCGAGCCGGCCCACGGCGCCGCCGAGGGCCGTGCCCGAGATGTACAGCGCGTTGGCGCGTCCGTGCGCGTCGTCGCGGACGGCGTCGCGCAGGTACGCGAGCGCGACGGCCGGCAGCACCGCCAGTGCCAGGCCCCCCGCGGCGCGGAGGGCGAGGAAGGCCTCCCACGTGGGCGCGAACGCGCACGCCACCGAGAGGATGCCGGCCATCACGAGCGATCCGCTCATCGCGGACACCCGCCCGATGCGGTCGGACAGCGGCGCCGACAGCAGCAGGCCGAGCAGCATGGCCGCGGTCGTCGCCGAGATCGTGAGTCCGCTGGCCCCGGCATCCACTCCGAACGACGCCGCGATCGCCGGCAGCAACGGTTGCGGGAAGTAGATGATCGCGAAGTTCGCGAGTCCGCCTGCGGCGAGCAGCCCCACGAGGCGTCGGTAGGAGGGGGTGCCCGCGGCGATGCGCGCGATCGACCCGGTGGGGGTGCGATCGAGCACGGTGAGGGCCATGCGGACCATCGTCGTCCGGTCACGGATGGGCCGGAAATGAAACGGATGCCGCTTGTGATGCGATCGGCGCATAATCGGTGTCATGGACGAGCAGACCCTCCGCATCTTCCTGTCGCTGGCCGAGACGCAGAACACGCGCGACACCGCTGCGGAGCTGCGCATCAACCAGTCGAACGTGTCGCGCGCGCTGGCCCGCCTCGAAGACGAGGTCGGCATGGCGCTGTTCTCGCGACACGGCAAACGGCTCGAGCTGAACGCCAACGGTCTCGCCTTCCGGGCCGATGCGGCCGGCGTCCTCGACGCCGTCGAGTCGGCCCGCCGCCACGCCGAGCTGATCGCCGACGAGGGTCGCCTGCTGCGCGTCGGGTTCTTGCACTCGGTGGCGCGGTGGATGGTGCCCGACGTCATCCAGCGTTTCCGCGCGCTGCGCCCCGACGTGCGCGTCTCGTTGCGACAGGGCTTCGCCCGCGACCTCTACGGCTGGCTCACGCTCGACACGATCGACGTCGCTCTGAGCACGGCACCGCTGGCGACGTCGGCGACCTCGGACGACATCGGCTGGCTCGCGCTCGCCGAGGAGCCGCTGTGCATCGCCGTGCCCACCGGTCACCCGCTCGCGACGGCATCCGGCCCGGTCGACGTGCGCGCGCTGGCAGGGCGCGACTTCATCGGCTTCTCGCGTATCGCGGAGCTGCGGACGGCGGTCACCGGCATCCTGGACGAGGCCGACGTCACCGTGAACGTGACCTTCGAGAGCAGCGAGATCGACACGATGCGCAGCCTGGTCGCGGGTGGCCTCGGCGTCTCGATCCTTCCGCGGACTCCGGGTCGCGATGACCCTGGCGTCGTCTATCTGCCGCTGGAGCCGCAGCGCGTGCGCGCGATCGGCATCGCCTGGAGCACGACCGCCCAGGGCTCTCGCTACGCGAAGGAGCTGGTCACCGCGCTGCGGGAGCGGTGAGGCGGTCCTGCGGCTGGGCGTGGCGGTGCCCGTCTGTGGCGGACAGAGTCGCCGCATGACGCCGGTGCACACGTCATCGACACGACCCAGAAACTGATCGCGGCCGCCGCGGCGGGCGAGGCTGCGGCACTCGTCTGCCCGGGATCGCAACCCGACGTGCGCGATCCGGCGGACGGGGAGGGGCTCACCGCTCAAGAGCCCGAGCGGTTCGTCGCCGCCCACTGGCCCGAGATGGCCCATCATGATCCGACGTGGAGCATCAACCTCTCGCTCCCTGCGTCGGGCGTCGTCGCGGGTGCGCAGTATCCAGGCGACGTCTTCTACCGGGAGGCCGGCGGCGAGCTCTGTCTCGTCGACGTCGCCTGGTGGACGGTGCAGTAGGCGCGGCGAGGCACCACAGCCTCGGCATCGACCGGCGGACGGGATGACCGGTCGACGCCGCTGATCCGGACACACGGATGCCGCGGCATCCGCCAGAATCGTGGTGCCTGTGCGGCGCGCACCGGCGGTATCTCCGCTCGACCGCCCTCTCCCGAAGGACGTGACCCGATGACCGACAACTGGCTGCTCGCCCGACCCGAGGTCGACCTCGACGAGGTTCGCGCGCTCGCGCGGCGCGAGTACGGCGTGGACGGTGAGCTCACCGAGCTGGGCAGTCAGCAGGACCGCAACGTCCTCGTGCGCGGCGTGGACGGGGCGGGCATGCTCGTCAAGATCTTCCACCCGACGGTCGACGCGTTCGCCGTCGACCTGCACATCGCCGCCTCCGATCGCCTGCGCTCAGAAGGACTGCTGACACCGGAAGTGCTGACGACCGTCGACGGCGCTCGCACGACGCAGATCGTCTGCGCCGACGGGCAGGTCGCTCGCGTCGCGGGTTTCCAGATCGTCGACGGGCAACCGCTGTCGGACATCACCGATGCCGACGGCGCCCAGGCCGAGGAACTGGGTGAGCTCGTCGCCGAGGTCGCCGACGTGCTGGCCGGAATGGATGCCGAGGACACCGACCGCAACCTGCAGTGGGAGCTCGGCAACGCCCTCGCCGTCGTCGAGCAGCTCATCG
>Ga0207420_1002009_pt1 | contig 10944 bp, 5 predicted proteins | sample ThiBio_inoc_biof_FD_183941 | JGI IMG/M metagenome (GOLD analysis project Ga0207420, IMG submission 183941) | Wastewater bioreactor microbial communities from Cape Town, South Africa - Thiocy_inoc_biof (SPAdes) | ecosystem: Engineered > Bioremediation > Thiocyanate > Unclassified | place: South...
CGCCGTGCTCGTCACCGCGGAGCAGGCGTGGTGGGCCGGCGGCCCGCCGCTGCAGCCGGCCTCGACCGTCGGGGCCGGCGACACCACCCTGGCGGGCTACCTGTCCGCGGTCGGGCGCGAGCCGGGCGAACTCGTCGGCCGCCGGCTGCGAGGCCCAGCCGGCCTCGGCCTCGCCGGCCGTCGAGCCGTCGGCCGCTGTCGCCGTCGCGACGACCTTGTAGCCGCCGGGGGCCTTCGGCGCGAACGTCGCCGCGTACGCGCCCGGCTCGGCCGCGACGGGCTCCGCGACGAGCGTCGCCGACTCGCCCCCCGGCAGCGCGACCTGGAGCGACGCCTTCGCGTCGGCGAGCGGCCGGTATTCGGGGTCGCGGACGCGGACGGTCAGCTCGACGGCCGGCGCGGGGGCCTCGGGCGAGGGGCGGACGGACGCTTCCACGCGGCGCGGGACGTCGGCGGTCAGCCAGCGGGCCGTCTGCCGCCACGACTTCTCCAGGTCGCTCTCCGCCGGGTCCTTCCGCCGCATCCCCCAGCGCCAGAGGTCGCCGATCAGCAGCGCGGCCACGCGCCCCTTGCCAAAGTTCTGCGCCGCCAGCGCCGGGGCCTTCGCCCCCTGCGGGTCCGTGACCTCCTCCAGGACCATCGCCCCCGGCTTGAGCCGGCCCACGCGGCTGAGGGTGCGGAACGAGGGCATCGCGGCGAGGCGCTCCATCTCCTCCGCCTCCGTGGCCCGGGTCCGCACCCAGGGTTCGAGCATCCCCTCGCGCGTGAGGCCCAGCCGGAGGTCGGCGGCGTCGACGGGCTCGCCGCGATCCGTGAGGTAGAACGGGACCATCTCGCCGACGGCCGTGCGGTCGTAGCCGCCGTCGGCGAACGAGTCCGGCCCGCCGAGCATCAGCAGGCCGCCGCCGCGGATCGACGTGAAGTTGCGCAGCAGGGCGAGCTGGTCGGGCGCGAAGAAGCCCGCCTCCAGGTCGTCGATGACGATCGCGTGGTAGCGGTACAGGTCCTCGGCCGTCTTCGGGAAGCCGTCGCGCAGCTCGGCCTCGGCGTCGTTGAAGCCCTCGAAGAACTTGTTGGCCCGGCCGCCGGCCGCCTGGAAGTCGAACTTCGGCTGCTTCTTCGCGATCCGGATCATGCCGACCAGGCTGATCTGCGGATCCCCCTGGAGCGCATGGTGGAGGAACTTGTACTCCCAGTTCGGCCGGCCGCCGACGTACAGGATGCGATATTCGCCCCCCCCCTGGTCGACCGCCACCAGCCGCTCGTTGTTGGCGAGCGTTTGCTCGGTCGACGGCGGCGCCCCCTCGGCCTTCGGCTCCTCGTCGGCGGGGAAGGCTCGCACGCGGTAGAACGAGACGCCCCGGCTCGCGGGGCGGAACTGGAAGCGGAAGCTCAGGGGCTTGCTTTCGGCCGGCGCCGCCTCCCGCTGGCGCTGGACCTCGGCCCCGGCCTCGTCGAGCAGGACGGCGACGATCGGCCGCCCCTGGAAGCCGACGGCCGCGACGTCGGCCCGGACGACGATCGGGGCCGACTCGAAGTTCGTCTGGCTGACCGAGACGTCGCGCACGCCGACGTCCCGCGCCACGCCGGGCGACGGCGCGGAGGCCGTCGGTGAAGACGATGGCCCCGGCGAGCGGGCGGCCCTTGAACCGCTTCGCCAGCGAGCCGAGCGCGGGGCCGATCGCCGAGCCGGGGCCGTCGAAGGCGAGGCCGTCGAAGTCGTCGACGGATCGCAGGTGGGTGTCGAAGGCGTAGCCGCGGACGTCGAAGTCCTGGCCCAGCCGAGCGCGCCAGGGCTCCTCGCGGCGCAGGCGGTCGCGGAGCCAGTCGCCGCGAGTCGTTTCCGAGCCGTCGTCGCGGAGTTGGAGGCTCTGGCTGGCGTCGGCCAGCAGGGCGATCGTGTTGGCCCCCGGCCGCGGCCGGCTCCCCGAGAGGAGCGGCTCCAGCACGATCACGGCGAGCGTCGCGAACGCCAGCGCCTTGAGCGCCGCGCACGCCGCCTTCACGCCGCCGCCGGCCCGCGCGCGGGCGTAGCTCCACGCGACGAGAGCCAGGCCGAGGGCCGCGAGCCCGGCGGCCCAGGGCCACCACGACGGCTCGCCGAGGACGATGGAGGCTCCCGTCATCGCCCGCTCCCCAGCCGCTCATAGTAGCGCCGGACGCCCTCGGCGAACCGCGGCGGCACCGGGTCGCGGTCGATCGGGACCAACGAATCGGGCTCCTCGCGGCGGCGTACCTCCTCGGCGATCCGGTCGCGAAGCTCGCGGATCGGGTCGACGGCGCCGAGCTTCAGCTCGGCCCAGTCCGGCTCCTTCGCGTGCCTGCGGAACTCCTCGCGGGCGCCGCGGACGCGGTCGCGGATCCGGGCGGCCTCGGCGCGAAGCTCGGGGTCGTCCAGGATCTCCTCCACGTCGCGCATCCGGTCGGACCACTCGCGGAAGCCCTCGCCGCGGATCGGCCCGCCCGGTCGCGCCGGCCCGCCGGGCCCTCCCGCGAGGCCGTCCATCAGGCGATCCCCCGCCGACGGGTTCCGGCCTCCTTGCCCCCCCTGGCGTCGCCCGCCGTCGGGTTGCTCGCCCTGCTGGCCCTGCTGCCCTTGCTGCGGTTCGCCCTCGGGCTGCTCGCCCGGCCGCTCGCCCTGGCCTTGCCGTCGTTCGCCGGCCTGGCGCTCGCCTTGATCCGGCTCATCGGGGCGTTGGCCTCGCCCCCCCTGCCCCGGTCGCGGCTCTCGCCCTGGCTGGGGCTCGTCCGCTTCGCCCGGCTCGCGACGGCCGCCGCCCTGCCGCGCCTCCTCGCCCTCCCGGGCTTCGCGTCCGGCCCGGCCTTCGCCGGGGCGATCCTGTCGCGGCTCGCCCGGCGGGCCGGCCTGGTCGGGCGCGGCCTGGGCGATCTCGCGGTCGAGCTGGTCGGCCAGGTCTTCGACCTCGTCCTGGGCGCGGCGGAGGGCGGCGACCTCGTCGCCGAGGATGCCGCGCGCGGCCCGCTCGACCCCCTGGCGGAGCTGGTCCAGGCCCTCGCCGGCGCGGCGGGAGGACTTCGCGGCCTCCTCGGGGACGCCGAGCCGGGCCAGGCGCTCGGCCTCGCGGAGGGCTTCGGGGACGGCCTGCTCGTCGGCCTTGCGGGCGGCGTCGTACAGCGACTTGGCCAGCAGCGGCTCCGACTCCTCGGCCTCCTGCACGGTCCCCCTCATCCGGTCGACGAGCTTTTCCAGGTCCTCGCGCTGGCGCGTGAACTCCTGCTCGATCCCCTTCCGGTCGGCCGAGTCGCGGAGCGAGTGCGCGGCCTCGGCCTGATCGGCCTCCAGGCGCTCGGTCAGCTTCTCCTGGTCCTGGTCCAGCTTGCGGGCCTGGTCGCGCATCTGGGCCAGGTCCTCCGAGAAGCGGCCGGCCGACTCCTTGCGGAGGTCTTCGCGGACCTGATCGAGCGTCTCGCCGGCGCGGGCGCCCTCGGTGAGGGCCTCGGAGATCCGATCCTGGTCGAGGGCCTCGGAGGCGCGGCGCAGGTTCTCGCGGCCCTGCTCCACCTGCTGCCGGGCGTCGGCCATGCGGTCGCGGTTCGGCTCCTGCTCCATGCGCTCGCGAAGCTCGTCGGCGTCGCGGAGGATCTGGCGCTGCTCCTCGCGGAGCCGCTTGAGCTGGCGCTCGGCCTCGCGGCGGGCCTCCTCGTCCTTCGCGGCTTCGAGGGCCGATTGCAGCTCCTTCAGCCGCTTCCCGAGGTCTTCCTGACGCCGCGCCAATTCGCGGAGCCGGCTGGCGACCTGGCGGGCCTCGCGCCGCTGCTTCGCCTCCTCCGAGGTCTCCTCCGCGCGGGCCTGCCGCTGCTCCTCGAACCGATTCTCGTCCTCCGACAGCTCCAACTGGTCGAGCTGCCGCTGCGAGGGCGACCCGGCCTGCCGCCCCGACTGGCTGCGGCTCCGGCTGCGGCTGACCTGGAACTCCCGCGCCCTCAGCTTCAGCAGCGCCTGGTACGCCGCCTGTTCCGACGCCAGCGCCGGCTTGAGCGCCGCGGGGTCGACTCCGGTCCCCGCCGCGGCCAACTGCTGCACGGCCTCGCCCATCGCCTTGACCGCGGCCTCCAGGTGCTTCTTCGAGCCCTCGTCGCGGAGTTGCCGGGACATCGCCCCGGCCTGCTCGATGGCCGACTGCTGCGACTCCCGCAACAGCTTCACGTCCTCGGCGAAGGCGTCGGTGGGCTTCGCGCCGGTCTCGCGGCGGATCACCTTCCAGGTGCCGTTGACGACCTGCTTCTGCAACTCCGCGAGCTGTTCCGCCTGCTGGGCCTGGCCCCCCTGCTGCTCCTGCTGTTCCTGCGACGCGCCGGAGGATTGCTCGCCCTGGCGGAAGATCTCCTCGAAGTGGCGGACCTCGGCGAAGAACATGTCCCCATCGGCGCGGCGGACGGCGCCGTCGGGGCCGACGTCCTCGGCCCAGGCGAAGTAGCTGACCAGCTCGTCGGGCGCGGCCTTCAGGGATTCGAGGTCGAGCATGTGCTCGTATTCGACCTTCTTGATCGCCCGGCCCTCGGCGTCCGGGCCGGCGACGACGACCTCGCGAGGCTCGGCGCCGGCGTGCGTGAACGTGACGCCCTGGCGAACGACGCCGAAGTCGTCCTCGGCGCGGGCGCGGAGGCGAAGCTCCTCGACGGGCGAGACCCGCGCGTCCCGGCCGGGGGCGGCCATGACGATCGCCGGCGGCTTGTTCTGGATCGCGTTGACGGCCAGGTCGGCCGGCAGCTTGTTGGCGCGGCCGTCGCGGTCGACGAGGCGGACCTTGTAGCGGTGCGAGTCGGCCAAAGTCGTCGTCGCGCGGACGGTCGGCGTCGGCTCGCCCGTCTCGGCGCCGTCCTCGTCGACGAGCGCGGCCGTCGCGACCTCCTTGGTCAGCCGGAACGTCAGGTCGACTTTCGTCCCCTCGACGGCCGAGACGTGGCGGACATCCTCCACGACCTTCGGCTCCATCGCGGTGTAGCCGGGGAACTCCAGGCGGGCGTCGATCCGGGTCAGCTCGGGATGCTCGAACACGCGGACGCGGTACGACGGGCTGCGGCCGTCGCCGAACGCGACGTGGTACGTCAGGTCGGCGTCGACCGACTCGACCCGGCCGGCGAACGCGGGGTCCTCCAGGCTGCGGGCCATCGGCCGCGGCGAGGCCCCCTCGACGACCAGGCTCGCCGCCGCCGGCGCCCCCCGGCCGAACCGCGCGACGACCAGCAGCGGCGTCCCGCGCTCGATCTCCGCGTCGCCCGGGATCACCTCCAGGTCGCCGCTCGCCGCGACGGCCGATGGCGACCCATGCGACGACGACGGCCCCGACGCGGGCTCCGAGGACCACCCCAGCCACCCGAAGGCGGCGAGGGCCAGGACGGCCGCCGCCGCGTGGCCCAGCCGCACGCCCGCGAGCCGGGCCGGCGAGACGACGGCGCCGGCCCAGTCGTGGCGACGGCCGTGCTCCAGGGCCGCGTCGATGACCGTCTGGCGGAGGAAGTCGCGCGGGCCGTCCGCGGCGTCGGCCTCGATCGCGGTCAGCAGGCCGGCGTCGAGGTCCGGGTACGCGGATTCGACCAGGGCGGCGATCCGCTTCGGGTCGCGCCCGCCGCGCTTCACGGCCCAGGCCGAGCCCAGGCCCGAGCCGACCGCCAGGCCGGCGACCATGGCGACGACCGCCGTCGGGTGCGGCCCGGTCGCGGCGAGGGCCAGGCCGACGAGCCCCCAGGCCAGCCAGCACCACGCCAGGGCCGACAGCAGTCCCCGCCGCCGGAGCCGCCGCGCCACCTGATCGAGGACGGACCTCAACTCGTAGTTCATGCGGCCTCCGCGCGGACGGGGCGGGCGCGGTCGAGCCGCCCCGCCAACCAGGTTTCGACCACCAGGACGCCGAGCGCCGCCAGGATCAACGGCCGCCACAGCTTCTGCCGCCCCTCCAGCTCCGCCGCCTGCAACTGCCGCTTCCGATCCGGGCTTGCCGACGTCTTCACGTCGGATTGCGTCAGCCGGCACCCCGCCCGCTCCAGCGCGTCGACGCCCATCGGCTCGGTGCGGCCCTCGGCCGGATCCAGGTTCACGGCGATCCGCCGCTCGCCGGCCGGCGATTCCACGACGTAGACGCCCGGCTCGTCCGCTTGCGCGAACGCCGTCGCGCCCGGATCGACCGCGGCCGTCGAGCCGTCGGGCTTGCGGACGAGCGTCGCCCCGTCCGGCAGCGGGATCGGGTCGCCGACGCGGGTCGGGCCGACCGGGCCGGCGGCCTCGGGGCCGTCCAGCATCGCGGCGATCAGGGGGACGAACTTCGACGACCGCGCGAGCCGCCCGTCGGCCGGGCCCCAGCCGCTCGTCATGACGATCAGCCGGCCGCGGCCGACGCGCTTCTCGACGATCGCCGGGTCGCCCCCCTCGAACCGGGCGACGATGCGCGCCTCGCCGAGCGCGCCGGCCGGCAGCTTGCGGTGGCGGCGGAACCGGATCTTGGTGAAGTCGTTGAACTGGGGCGCGGCGACGGCCGCGAACAGCGGGTGGTCGAAGGCGATCTCGCCGAGCATCGCGTCGCCCTGCTGCTCGGCCTCGGCCACGTCGAACGGCGCGACGCCGGCGATCGCCGCCAGGGCCTCGGTCCGGCCGGCGGCGGGGACGGCCAGGACGGTCCCGCCGCGCCTCGCGTACTCGGCCAGCGCGGGGGCCTCGGCCGACGGGGGATCGACGGCCAGCACGACCAGCGCGGGGGGGCGGTCGGCGGCGACGGCCAGGGGCGAGCCGGGCTCGCGGCGCTCCACCGTGACGGCCCGGCCGGGCATCCCCTCGCAGGCCCGCGCCAGGTAGTAGAGCAGGCCCTCGGGGTCGTCGGACCGGTCGGGGCCGACGAACAGGACGGTGGACGGCCGCTCGGGCTCGGTCGCGACGTACAGCACGTCGTCGAAGTCGTGGGCGTCGCCCGAGAGCCGCAGCGCCGTGCGGTCGCCGGCGGGCGTCGGGATGCGGACGACGCGGCTCTCGCCGGGGGGGACGGTCGCGGGGGTCGGCGGCGTCTTAGGGTCCCCCTCCCAGGCCAGAGTGAAGGCGTCGCGGTCGGCGTCGGCGTCGTTGGAGACGCGGACGCGGAGGCCGTCGGCCCGCCCGACCTCGTCCGCGTCGACGACCCGCTCGACGGCCGCGTTCGATCCCTTCGCCCGGAGCGGTCGGACGTCGAGCGTGAGGTCGGAAGGCCAGTCGAAGTCGCCGAGGGCGTCGAGCCGGCTCCCCCGCTGGAGGTCCGAGACCAGGACGATCCGGCGCGGGGCGCGGGCCTCGTCGCGCGCGGCGTCGCCGGCCTCCTCGATCGCGCCGGCGGCGTCGATGAGCGCCTGGCCGAGCCGCGTCGACCGCCACGACGGCGCGAGGGTCTCGATGCGGGCCTTCGCCCTCGCGCGGCGGCCGGCCTCGTCGAGCGCCGACCACTCCGCGAACGTGAGGATCGGCCGCGAGGCGTCGTCGAAGGCGAGGACCGCCAGCTCGTCGCGGTGTGATCGGGCGTTGACCTCGGCGAGCGCCGCGGCGACGGCCCCGGGCCACAGTTCGCCCCGCCGCAGGCTGGCGCTCGTGTCGACCAGCACGACGACCCGCTCGCCCGGCGCGGCGGCCAGGTCGAGCGCGGCCGACTCGCGGAGGAAGGGCCGGGCGAAGGCCGCGGCGAGGATCGCCAGCGCGGCGGCCCGAAGCAGCAAGAGCGGCCAGTGCTCGAGCCGGCTCCGCTTCGACACCCGCGGCGGCGACGGCTCCAGAAACATCAGCGAGCCGAACGGCGTCTCGACCTTCGTCGTCCGCCGGATCAGGTGGAAGACGATCGGCGCGACGATCGCCAGGGCGCCCAGGACGTACAGCGGCGTGAGGAAGCTCATGCCCGCCCCCCCCGCCCCGGCCGTCGCGAGGGCCCCGCCGTCCGCAGCATCCGGGAGCGGAGGACGTCGAACAGGGCCGTCTCCAGCGGCGAGTCCGTCGTCATGGTCCGCAGCACGAACCCCAGGCCGTCGCAGGTCCGGGCCAGCTCGGCGGCGTGGGCGTCGAACCTCGTCCGGTAGCCGGCGCGGGCGGAGGCGGGGTCGATGAACAGCTCGCGGCGCGACTCCACGTCGCGGAACCGCGCGGGGGCGTCGAACGGGAAGTCGACCTCGGTCGGGTCGAGGACGCGGAGGGCGATGACCTCGTGGCCCCTCGCGTGGAGACGGGCGAGCGGGCCGCGGAGGGCGTCGGCCGGGGCGAGGAGGTCGGAGATCAGCACGATCAGCCCCCGGCGCTTGATCGTCGCGGTCAGCTCGTCGAGCGGCCCGACGAGGTCGGTCGCGGCCCCCTTCGGCTCGCGGTCGAGCAGGCCGAGGATGCGCCGGAAGTGCCCCGGCCGGTGGCGCGGGGGGAGGTAGTCGACGATGCGGTCCTCGAACGCCGCCAGGCCCACGGCGTCGCGCTGGAGGGTCAGGAAGTAGGCGATCGTGGCGGCGGCGGTCCGGGCGTATTCGCCCTTCGTCACGCCGCCCGAGCCGTAGGCCATCGACCGGCTGGAGTCGACGACGAGGTGGCAGCGGAGGTTGGTCTCGTCCTCGAAACGCTTGACGAAGTATCGATCCGAGCGGGCGAACAGCCGCCAGTCCAGGTGTCGGGGGTCGTCGCCGGCCGTGTAGGGGCGGTACTCGCTGAACTCCACCGAATAGCCGTGGTAGGGGCTGCGGTGGATCCCCTTGAGGAAGCCTTCCACGGCCGCCCTCGCCCGCAGTTGCAGGCTCTTGATGCGGAACAGGGCCTGGGGGTCGACGGCGGGCCGGGGGCGGTCGGTCAACGGATCGGCTCCTTGACGTGTTCGAGGAGGCGGTCGATGACCGAGTCGACGGTGACGCCGTCGGCCTCGGCGCGGTAGCCGAGCAGGACGCGGTGGCGGAGCGTGGGGTGGGCCAGCGCCCGGACGTCGTCGACGGCGACGTGGAACCGGCCCGAGAGGAGCGCCCGGGCCTTGGCCCCCAGGACCAGCGATTGCGGGGCGCGGAGGCCGGCGCCCCAGCTCACCCACTCGTTGACGAACCTCGGCGCGTCGGGCCCCGGCCGGCTGGCGGCGGCGAGCTTCACGGCGTAGCGGACGAGGGGCTCGGCGACGGGGACCTTGCGGACGACCTCGTGGAACTCCAGCACGTCCTCGCCGCTGAACAGCGGCTCCACCTTCTCCGGCCTGCCGGACGTGGTCTGCTGCACCACGGCCACCTCGTCGTCCTCGGGGAGGTAGTCCACCACCACGTTGAACAGGAAGCGGTCGAGCTGGGCCTCGGGGAGCGGGTAGGTCCCCTCCATCTCGATGGGGTTCTGCGTGGCCAGGACGAAGAACGGCTCCTCCAGCGGGTAGCGGACGCCGGCCGCCGTGACCTGGTGCTCCTGCATGGCCTCCAGCAGGGCGGCCTGGGTCTTGGGGGGCGTGCGGTTGATCTCGTCGGCCAGGATGACGTTGGCGAAGATCGGCCCTTTGACGAACTGCATCCGGCGGCGGCCGTCGCCGGCGTCCTCCAGGATCTCGGTCCCGGTGATGTCCGCCGGCATCAGGTCGGGCGTGAACTGGATGCGCCGGAAGTCCAGGTGGAAGACCTGGGCGATGGTCCGCACCAGCAGCGTCTTGGCCAGCCCCGGCGCGCCGGTGATGAGGCAGTGGCCGCCGGCGAACAGGGCGGTCAGGAGCTGGCTCGTCGCCTCGGCCTGGCCGACGATCACCTTGGCCAGTTCGCGCTCGATGCGGGCGCGGCCCTCGTGGATCTTCCCGACGATCCGCCTCTCGTCCTCGTAGGTGTCGACCGCTTGCGTCACGAGGGCCCCTTTCGTTCCGGCTGGGCTGCGTCAGTGGGTCATGGCGTAGGTGACGATGTTGATGCCCATGGGGTACGACTTCTTCACGGCGAACTCCTGGAAGTACGACGGGTCTTCCCCCTCGCGCTCCCAGCCGTCGCCCAGGTCGGTGTTGTGGCAGATGATGACCATCAGCCGGCCCTGGTCGTCGGAGATCCCCTTGTAGTGGACCTCGCGGGCCCCCGGGCCGTGGCGGTCCTCCCAGGTCTCGCCCGTCTCCAGCCAGCTGTGCATGCTGGGGACCTGGGGCCGCTCCGTGAGCTTGTAGACGCACTGGAAGACCGGGTGCTCCAGCGGCAGCTCGACGGGCTCGCGGTCGGGGAAGACGCGCCGGATCTCGCGCTCGAAGTTCTCGTACTGCCAGTCGCCCCAGAAGTCGTCGACCATCAGGAAGCCGCCGTTGAGCAGGTGGCGGCGGAGGGCGACGACCTCCTCCTCCTCGAAGACCAGGCCGCCGGGCTCGATCATATAGAGGAAGGGGTAGTCGAACAGCTTCTCATCCGTCAGGTCGACGATGACGGGGTTCGGGTTGACCTTCAGCGAGGTGAGCTGCTGGAGCCGGTACGAGAAGTTGAGATCGCTGTCGGGCCAGTCGGTTTCCCAGCCGCCGCCACCGCCGCCGCGACGCCCCCAGCCCCGGCCGCCGTAGGAGCCGTACCGGACGCGGGCGAAGGTGAAGACGTCCTCCGGGAAGCGGTCCAGGACGTCCCAGTCGGGGACGCCGCGGCGATCGTCGAGGGGGGCTCTTCGGCCGCCGAACGGCCCTCGTCCGCCGAACGGGCCCCCGAACGGAGGCCGTCCGCCGCCGAACGGGCCGCGACCGCCGCCGGGCATGCCGGGGAACTCTTGCGAGAGCGCCGCGCCGGCGGCGAGGGCGGCGAGGAGGGCCGACCCCAGGATCGTGCGGCGGCGACGGCTCATGGGGCCTCCGCCAGTTCGAGGAGCAGCCGGTGGGCGTCGAGGAACCGGGGGGCGTCCTCCAGCGCCTTGAGGGCCTCGCGGCGGGCCTCGTCGCGGCGGCCGGCGGCGGCGAGGAGCCGGGCGAGGCGGTGGTGGACGCCGGCCGGGTCGGCGTCGTCCAGGGTCGCGAGCGCCCGGCA
>Ga0207420_1002011_pt1 | contig 10931 bp, 6 predicted proteins | sample ThiBio_inoc_biof_FD_183941 | JGI IMG/M metagenome (GOLD analysis project Ga0207420, IMG submission 183941) | Wastewater bioreactor microbial communities from Cape Town, South Africa - Thiocy_inoc_biof (SPAdes) | ecosystem: Engineered > Bioremediation > Thiocyanate > Unclassified | place: South...
TAAACACGAAATCCCGGGAGCCGTGCTGGCGGTGGTCCGTCACGGAAAGATGGCCTACATCAAAGCCTACGGAAACCGGCAGGTCTACCCCGATACGCTTCAGATGGAAGAAAGTACCGTATTCGATCTCGCATCCGTAAGTAAATCGGTCTCCACGGCCATCAGCACCCTGGTGCTTATCGAGCAGGGCAAGATCCGCCTGCAAGACAACGTAAGTCTGTATATCCCGGGCTTCAAACCCTGGACCGATGCCAAAGGCAACACCGTGAACATCAAAGTGGTGGACCTGCTCACCCACACATCGGGACTGCCTCCCTATGCCAGCGTAACCGAATTGAAGGCAACCTACGGAGCACCTAACCCGTCCGGACTCATCGAATACATAGCCGGCTGCAGACGAGACTTTGCTCCCAAAACAGCCTTTCAATACAGCTGTCTCAATTACATAACGCTGCAACGGATCATCGAAACCGCTTCGGGAACCAATCTGCGAGCCTTTGCCAAAAAGCACATTTTCGACGTCCTTGAGATGAACAGCACCGACTATCTCCCCACCGGTCAACTACGCGACCGCTGCGCAGCCACCGAGAAGCAACCGGACGGATCCGTGTTGAAAGGCGACGTACACGACCCGCTGGCACGCATTATGAACGGAGGCATTTCCGGCAATGCCGGTGTATTCTCCACTGCCGACGACCTTGCCATCCTGGCGGCGGCACTGCTTAACGGCGGCGAATACCACAAGAAGCGCATACTGGGACCCCAGACCGTCCGCGCCATGCGCACCGTACCCCGCGAAGTAAGCTCCCTGGGCCGCACCCTGGGCTGGGACATCTTCTCACCCTATGCCTCCAATACCGGCGATCTGTTCAGCTCCTACACCTACGGCCATACCGGCTATACAGGCACCTCCTTTATAATAGACCCCTACACCGATACGGCCGTAATCCTGCTCACCAACGCAGTCCACCCCGCCGACAAAGGCAGCGTAGTACGCCTCCGCTCCCTGATAGCCAACATCGTAGCGGGCTCTATTGTGAAATAAAGCAATAATAAGATACCCTTTCGGGTGTTATTCTCCGTATAATCACGAAATAACACCCGAAAGGGTATCTTTTTAAATATCAGGGTACGCAAAAATACAGGAGGATATGTACTAACAGAGAAAGGAAACTCTAAATCAACCACATTATGGATAAGGACTATTCAATTTACAAGTACTACAAAGGTTCGGACGAGTACCCGAACGACAAAGCAAGGTTCTTCGGTTTCTATGAACAGCATTTCGACGTCGGCTACATAGGGAAACCAGAGGATAAGGAAGAAGCATTTAAGGATTACATGAGCAATGTTCTTTTCGAGCAATGCGCAGACATGTGTTGTTTCGGCACACCGGGTGTTGATAAAGATAAATGCCTTCAAAAATACTTGGACGAATACTTCAAGCCCGAACGAAACATTGAAAAGTACAAAAAAGATAGTCAGATGTGCTGAGTATTTACTTAGGCTACAGGGTACATTTTTGACATTAGCTTAGTTACTAACTTGGTTACTAACTTAGTTACACCATAGTTAAAGCATTGTTACAGCAGGGTTTAACTTAGTTACTAACTTAGTTTAGCTATTCCGGTGATATGCACCCACCTAAAAAGTAGATATGCCTCTATTTTATGATTTAACCAACATTTCTAATCTGCTAGATTTACAGTTTTTTTTCATAAACTCTCTCCTTTTTTATGGAAAGCTATTCATAAAAAGGGTGAATCAATGAGACGTAAAAAAATAATTACTTTAGCAATCTAATTACTGCCGGTGAAAAGTGGCACATTTAAGAGTGATATATTTACAATCAGTACCACTAATTCCGAAAAAGTAGTACCGTTTCATCGCAATAAACTTCTATATCCATATTTTTAATCTTTTCAAAAGTTCTTATAAAATGCCTCTGCTACAAACTTTGAAAATTCTTCAGTTTTAATTTCACTTCTGCTTATAACTTGAAATGGTTCGAGGCGTGCAATTTCAGGTTGTAGGTCCTTTGCTGTTTTGGGACTACAGCCTAATATATCCTGAATGGAAGCAGAGGAAGCCCCTTCGCATTGGAAAATAAATGAAAACTCAAGTAATTCCTGGAAGTTGAAGAATTTTTGTTGGTAGTCTGCGGGTGATTGTGAAGCAAAGAAAACTACTATTCCTTTTGATCTACCTTCACGAATGATTTTCTGTAAGAAGATATTTTTCTGACCTAAATAATTATGAGCTTCGTCAATCACTAAAATTGTCCGAAGCGTTCTTCTTCCATCTTTTATCGGACTGTCGGGCAATGAAGCCATTTCTTTGTAAAGTCTTTCAATTACCAAATACCCCACCAGTTCTTTTAAAACAGGCATTTTATGTACATCAATAATCATGCTCCGATTGCTGATTTTATCCATTGGTGGAATTACTGAACTATGAGACCAAAATAAATTGAAGTTTGCCAGATCACGTAATACTTCAATTAAGGAGTCATCATTTTTTCCCTCATCTTCATAATTAGAACTTGCTATTTGCAAAATATCGTTGAAATCAGGGAATGGTTTATCGGATCCAGAACGTGCTGCATAACCTGCTACAATTGCTTCGGTAAGTGCTCCTTTTTGTACGACACCAAGTTTTGAGTTGATTGAAGCAAAACTTTCGGCCTTTTCGCGAGCTGATAGCTGAATATCCTGATCATTGTAGTCAAGAAGAATAAACGGACTTATTGGCAGGAATTCATTGTTTTGTAATAGTTTATATGTGCGGCAACGTGTTACATCTATAAATGTATCATTATCAACTACATCGCCTTTGTAGTCGAAGAAAATAAAATTGGTTTGATAATCGGACTGTTGACGAATATCAGCCAGTATTTTCAACAAAAATTGTGTTTTTCCAACACCAGGTTTGCCCATGATAGCTAAATGAGAATTAGCATGTTTAGTAGTATCATTCAGGTGCATTATCAAATCTGTGTTAAGCAGTATATTTCGACCAATAAATATATCAAGGTCTTTTGTTTTTACTGTTTTTGCACCCGACAGTTGAATTGCGGCAATTATCTCAGAATACCAGCGATTAATATCTTCTCCGTTTTTCTTAAAAATTAACCAAAGCAAATGGGCTCCGTTATCCACATGATCTTTGATAATTGATTTGTTGCTGTAGAATTCATTTTCATCAATATCCTCAATTTGATATACCTGACTTATTAAAGTCCGTAACAGCACTTCATCGTTTGCAACAAATGAAGGGCGCTTCATTTCACCTCCGGAAAAGTTTGTACTTCTACTTACGTTTTTTCCTGCATTTACTAATGAAAAAGAAAAAGCCATGCGTGCAATAATGGCTTTATCTAATTTGCTGTATGCTCTTAAAGCACTTATTATTTCGTCGGTTTCGAGAGACGTATATAATCTATCTGCCATAATTTTGGATATTTAATTCCAGAAATAACCTTCCCGAATTGTTGTTATCTCGTTGGATTGATTAAACTCTAATCGTGCTGCACCCGTTAAGTGCGGTTCTAAGTTTTTAAAGTAATTGTTATCAACTTCAGTGTCGGTTGAAAGTATAATTACCTGATTTGCAGCATTCGGAAAATAATGATTGACGATATTATCGCGGTGAATGCTGTCTAATCTTGATAGCGGCGTATCAATAATAATCGGTAAATTGAGTTGAGATGTTTGTGCTAATCCCCAAAGAAGAGAAAGGGCAAAGACTTCTTTTTCTCCGGCTGATAAACTCGATTTTTTCATCTCATGCCCATTCTTATCCCGTAATGTTATTTCATAGGATCTATCATTGATTTCAAGATCTTTCACTAATCCCGCTTTGCTTGAAAGCATTTTGTACATTTCAAAAGTTTTTTCCTGCAATAAGTGAACTTTGTTCTTACGAAGTTTTACCATGTAGGTATTCATCAAACCGGCTATGGCATCACACTCTTGTATAAAATGGGCTTTCTCTTTTGAAAAATTGTGTTTTTCATACAGTTTATTGATTTCAAGTTCAATCTCTTTAATGCGAGATTCAATGATTACAATTTCTTCATTAAGATTTGATAATCTTACAGATAAACGACCTATTTGGATTGAACATCCTTCAATAATAGATTGTAATTCGTCGAAAAGTTCTTTTTCGCCTTCAGTAGTTCCTGCTGACTGTAAGCTCAACTCAATGGATCTAATTTCATTATCAATTTCAGATTTTTCCTTGATAAGTTCTTCAAGAGTCAATACCTCGCTTTGTTCAATTTCTTCTATCTTATTCAGGACTTTTGCTGCATCTCTGTCTGATAGATTTAAAATCTTTTTTACCGTTTCAGGACTTTTGCTGCCTTGCAATAAGCGAAATACCCGTTCTTCGAACTGTTGTTTTTGTTTCATTGTCAAAGGCTGGTTCGTAATAGGCTCTGGTATTTCAAGATTATCTACTATTTGTTTTGCTAATACTTTTGCATTATCCGAAATGGCATTTTGTTGGAGGTTATCCCGTTCCGATTCAATTTGCTTTTTTACATCATCGAACAAACTACCAGCTAAAGCCCAGGGCAAAAACTGCTCTGTAATTGTTTTTATCTGATTTTCTACCTGATTGCTCTTATTGGATAATTGTATGCGTTTTTTTTCTTTCTGTTTAACGACTTCTGAAGATTCCGGATCTAAATTGAATACAGAACGAAAACGACTTTGTGATTCTTCCTGTTGATTCTTGAATTTTATTAATTCTTCTGATAATTCATCCCTTTCCTGTATCTTATTTTGAAGCCTGCGTTGCTCCTTTTTTAGCTCACTCTCTTTGAAATTAATGTCTTCATCGGATATCTCGACAAATCCTTTGCGTTCTTCTTGTTTCAGATACAGTACATCATTGGCCAAACGGGAGATATATTGAATACCCAAAGCTGCTTCCAATGAAGATTGAAGACGAACTTCGGAATGATCATCAGCTGCAATTTCCTGTATTTTTTCACCGTCGAAGAAGAAGAATTGTGTAATGCTTTTCGGAATAGTTGCATTAATATAGTCCTGCCACATTTCTTTGTTCTGTACGCTAACACGTTTGCCATCCTTTACCACTACAAGTTTTTCTTCGAGGTCTTTGAATAGGGGTTTGTCAGTTGCCCCTGCACTCCAACTGCGGTGAATCAAAATGGTTTCAAAATCGTCAGATTCCATTTCGAGCTCAAACGATACATAAGCATTACCTTTGGCAAGTTCTTTCCGATTGATACATTTATACACTGCATCCTGTTTGGCACCGTATAAGCAAATGTTCAGCGCTTCCATTACAGATGTTTTACCGGCTCCATTCATCCCACCCATCAGGAAAATACACTTACCCTCGCTGCTTTGTGGAAAAGCAACAGCTGTAGCATATTGGAATGATTTATAATTTTCAATGGTTATTTTATTGAACTTCATGGCTTGCGCTTTTTATGTCCGACTTAATAATTTCCTTTAAAGCTTCATACACTCCAGTTCTACGGTCTTTGAACTGGTATTCTTTGACAGTAGCCAATAACTTTTCAATTTTTTCGTACGATACATCGTATTGCATGCAAAGCTCATGCAGTAATTCTTTGTCTGTGGGTGTTGTTGCCATAGCATTTATTGTTTATTTGCAGCTTCTTCTATAAGTTCTTCTACTCTTAATTTGGCATGTTCTAAGAGACGTTTTGATTCTTTTCTTGCTGTTTTGGATTGAATACATAGCTCATTAATTTGTTCCATTACTTCTGGTCTCAAAACTGGAATTCTGAGATTATAAATTTGCTCAGGTTTCCAATGTGTTATTAATGCACCGCTACATTCACGTTCGGCTTGCATCTGACATAGTTTGGAATTAATAACGAGTGCCAGATACTCCTTGGGGATTTTCGAATCAAATAGGTTCAAATTCATGATGCCACTTGAGATGATTCCTTCAATATATTCATCAACAACATAACATGTTCCAATAGTACCATCTTTAGTCAATAAGATATCTCCTAATTGAGGTTGATAAGATTTTAAATTTATATACAACTCATTGGAAATATATTTATCTGAATTACCTAAGCTAAACCCTTCTTTCGTTAAATTACTAACTCTTATGAAGGTTGGACCATTCGACGTGTAAGCTGGTGTACCAACCTCTACTCCTTTTACAAAAGAGCAAATTGACGACAAATTAACAGTCTGTAATGATTGTATATGTTTCTCCAAATGACGAAATTTTGTTTGATAATAATCGGCATCAGACCTATTATTTGAAACAACTTCACTAAATCGTGCAGTATAGTTTTTTTTGTTTTCAAATACAATTTTGTCTAATCCCAATTCTTTATTCAATAAATCTGTAGCTTGTTTATAAAGTAATTGAGATTGATTTTGTAAGAAAAAAGATTTCTCTATAAATTTGCTAATATTAATTTCATCATGTTTTGAAAATATTGGAATAGGGATCTTGTAAAGCTCCGGTTTAGACACATAAGCAATAAGTGTATTAACTTTTGTTCTATCTCTTAATATTTTGCCATATTTACTACTAAAAAAAGCAAATAGATACTCATGTGATATACTATTATCTTTCAATGTCAACTTAAACAATGTACCTGTAACGAGTGTCTTTATTGGTAAATAATCCTGTACTATAGTTACTTTTTCAGCTAATCCTTTAACTTCTATTAGTATTTCCCCATGTTTAATTCTTCCTTTAGGATATCTAAACCAATCACTTTGACTAACAAATCCAATATCTTTTGTTTCTATCCACAACCCATCGTTACTAATATTGGTAGCCTGCAAAAATCTAACGTCAGATTCAAAATCAACTTTATCAGTTCTTAGGATTTTTGTATTACCATAAACAACTCTATAGCCATCTTGAACTAAGTTTCCTAACAGTTTAAAGTGTTGATTTTTAATTGTATTGTCAGCTAAAAGAGAAGCTGGTTTGTAAAACTCAGCATCTATACGCCCTAAATATTCGTTTAATGAAGAATAATTAATTTTACTAATTTGTGCCATACTTATCGATTATTCCAAAATTCTAATCCCTCTTCCTTTGCAAATTTTATAAATGCCTCCGCTATATTTGGTTCAAACTGTTTAGATAGATACATTGCCTGATTTTCGGCGGCAATTAAAGACCCATTCTCATCATGTCTTTTATTAAGCAGCATATCTCTTGTAATTTTGTGATTTACCAAATCCTGATCAATTTCAGGATTACCAAAAGCATCTTCCACCAAATTACCATCGATGTCTTTCAAATATTCGTAATTGCCACTGTTATCTTTACCTCCATGCTCGCTCACAGCCATAAAAATGGGATAATCAATGCGTTTGGCTACTTCGGCATCAATAAATCTGTTGCGAAGTTTCATGATACTGTCTTCGTTTTTTAACAGCAACTGAAGTTTACCTTTGTTGGTAAGCAAAAGTTTCTGATCTTCAGCTAAATGGATTTCCTTTTCGTACGATTTTATTTCAGCTTTTAGTTGTTTATCTTTTTCTTTTTGACTATCCTTTAGAGCTTTGAGTGCCAATTTATGTTCAACTTTTACAGTTTTCAGGTAATTATTTAACTCTGCTTTTGAACCAGTCCAACATGTTTGTGCAATACCTAATTCGCTTTTATGCTTCACTTCCAGTGCTTCTACTTCATCGGCTAATCCGACAAGTTTCTGCTTGGCTTTGATCAGATTGTTCCTAAGGTCTGCAATATTACTTTCAATTTGTTCCAATCGTTCCTCTGAAGTGATTACCTCGCTAACATCTTCGCTATCTTGGTCATCATCGTTAGTTGCATCTGTTTCTTCATGAGTTTCAGGCTCCGGATATTCCTCCAGTAAAAGTTCGAATATTTCTTTAGGTATCTGATCTTCTTTGATTTCTGATTCGGTATTATAACGATTGATTAATTCTAAAATCAAGGTTTCATAATCTGGACAGGCACTTTCAACTTCCTTTTGAGCTTGTTCAATATCAGCAAGTTGTTCCTCTGTATATTTTTGAATAAATAAAACGGAAGTTTTTGTACCCGTGTGGGGCTTAAATGAATTACCGTGTAAACCCACTACAGCCAACAAACGGGCCTTACGCAATATCCATTCACGTATAAACGCTAATGAGGAGTTATTGAATTTACCTTGTGGCAAAATAATGGCTGCTCTACCTCCGGGACGAAGCATTTTGATAATACGCTCGATAAACAATACATCGCGTTCTTCCTTGGGTGTTTTGTCTTTAGCCCGCTTAAGTGCAGGTTTTGCCAATTCGTATTGCGAAAGCATTTTTTTATCTTTCATTTCGCCAGCAAAAGGTGGATTTGCCAAAATCACATCAAAATTCATTTCCCCAAAATACTCCCAGGCTTTATCTTCGTCAGTAAAAGTTTCACCTTCGGGTATTCGGGTTTTGAGTAATTTTGTTTTACTAAGTTCAGCCATCAGGTATTTTCCCGATTTAGTATTGTACCAAGTGCGTGGGTCGATACTGCTCACATCCGGTCCAAATATATTGGTGTGACCATCACCGGCAATCAACATTAACGCACGGGATGTTTTAGCAGCTCTAGCTTCAAAGTCAATACCCCATAGGTATTTTGAAGCATAGCGGTGCTTACGCAATTCTTGCTCTTCCGTAGTTTTGGCTGGCATTGCCCATTCCATAGCATGGAGTAAGAATCCAGCAGAACCACAGCTCGGGTCCATCACATATTCGTAATCCTTTGGGTTCAGCATACGAACGCACATTTCAATCACATGGCGTGGTGTAAAGAATTGACCTTTTTTCTTTTTTGCTTCCGTGGGGATCAGATATTCGAAGGCATCGTCCATTATTCGGAGGTTAGATCCCATAAGTCGTTTGTCCTCGATAGGGCCAATACAAATCTGAAGGTGATCTTTACGAAGTTTAATGCTCTCGTTATCTTCGAAAACGCCCGGCCATTCACCACAAGCATTTTTAAACAGTCTGTTAATGGTGTCGTAGGTGAATTCTGGGTCTTCGTATTTTTTAAATTGAACTTCTTTGTTTGGTCGGTTTCTGCGGTTTTCGTTTGCTTCTTTTTCGTCCCAAATCTTAGCGAAGATAATTTTGAAAATCTCATTAAATTCGTCTACACCACTATCAGCCAATACCAGTTCTTCCAGATCCTGTATAATCTTTTTGAAATTAAATGAAGTTTTAAGTTGAGCCAATGTTCTCTTAATTTCAAGTACATCTGCTTCTTCTTCGTTTATTTTTGGGATTTCTGAAAGCGTATCAAAATCCTTACTTTGGGGTTTATAAAGTATTAGCCTGTCTGCACCGTTTGACCATACGCCAATAGGATTACCTTTTGCACCTAAATAACTTTTTAGCTGTTCAATTCCATCCTTGCGCTTTGGCTTTTTAACTTCAAAAAGTATTTTGACTGTTTCTTTAGCTTCGTTTCTATATACTGCTATGTCTGCAAACTTCGTGTTGGTTTCTGTACCAAACTGCACTGGAATTTCGCAAGCTATCTGTTCCTTTTTATAACCATAGTAATTGATTAATTTGTAGACCCAAAGCTGTCGCACTATTTCTTCAGGGTTTGATTTGCCATCTTCCACATATACCTGAATTTCTTCTTTCTCGGAATGAAAAGGAGCAAGTGGCTTGATAAAGTATATCTGTTTGCCTGTTAGTTTACCGGTGCCGTTTTTAGCGTATATGTTTATCATCTCATAAATGGGCTTTCCCATTCCTTCAAACTCTGTAAGTTCATGCTTTACAGCAGGGTCTCTGAATATTTTGTCAATTATCTCTTGGGTTGTCATTATTTATAAATGTATTAATTCATTGTTATTTGCTTTATTTTTTTGTCCCTACTTGAATGATTCGTCTATCAAAGGTTCTCCATCCGACACATCAAAAACTTGATCAGCTTACCAAAGTATAAGCAGTTCCTATTTGTCGGTATGTAGAAACTTTGTGAGTAGAGGCATTTGATCTTTTTATACTATCTTGTTCATTGACTTTTCTGTTTTATCTTGTCAATAAATGACAAATGTAATAAATAAATTCATTTAGCCTGCTAACTTTGCCAAGTTAGTAAATAATTTTTGCGTTCTAATTTTATCATAATACCCATAACATACCTTTCCTTGTACATTAAAAAAAATGCTCAGAAAACCGTTTTATACAGAACTCTAGGAATATATCCTCTTTTCTCCCGATGCGCCGTGTTGTAGTTGTAATATTGCATATAATCCCAGATTACTCAAGGTTTTTTGACCGAAACTGTGCAACGGGTTTTAGCTGTTTCTGTTTTGAGAGATATACAAAGCGTATAACTTAGTTCGTAGTTAAACGTTTTTAATTGTATTATCTCAGATTTAGTAATTACAAACAACATTGGAAAGTAAAAACCCCCGTCCGTTGCGAAAAGTGGACGGGGGTAATTAAATAGATAACCTAAACCAAATAAATTAATTAATATGAAAGTGAATATCTAGGCTTGTAGTGCCTTTTTTATTTATACCAGACTACGGGTCTGTTTAGTTGTTTGCTTACTTCGGAGAGTTGGGAGCGGAGCTTCATCAACTCGGTGTTGATTTGCATTCGCTCTGGGCCCTGACCGAAAAGGAAACGTTTACTTCCCAGCTTTCGCATTTGGTGTTGCAGTTCCTGCTCCCGGGCCATCAGTCGGGGGCGATCGCTTTGCATCTTACTTATAATATCTGCTTCGTCTGCCTCTGGAGATTGAAGTGAATTATCCGATGTAAAATCTGCCAAATCTACTCCGGTGCTTTCCTTTAGCGCTTGCAGGTGTCCAGTAAGTTGGGACTCTGCAACGATGGTGCGGAAGGCGCGTTTTCCTATGCGGCGGAAGAGGGAATCGGGATCTTCGCCGGGTGGGAGAAGTAACTCGCTGGTCTGCATGCCGTGGCG
>Ga0207420_1002012_pt1 | contig 10931 bp, 8 predicted proteins | sample ThiBio_inoc_biof_FD_183941 | JGI IMG/M metagenome (GOLD analysis project Ga0207420, IMG submission 183941) | Wastewater bioreactor microbial communities from Cape Town, South Africa - Thiocy_inoc_biof (SPAdes) | ecosystem: Engineered > Bioremediation > Thiocyanate > Unclassified | place: South...
CCTTTGCCGAAGCCGCGGTGCAGGCCGGCATTCCCGCCAGCGAGGACTTCAACCGCGGCAACAACGAGGGCGTGGGCTACTTCCAGGTCAACCAGAAGGGCGGCTGGCGCTGGAACACGGCCAAGGCCTTCCTGCGGCCCACCTGCTACGGCCGCACCAACTTCGAGCTGTGGACGCGCGGCCAGGTCACGCGCCTGGCGCTGGAGCGCGACGCCGACGGCGCCCTGCGCTGCGCCGGCGCCGACGCCTGGACCGGCGGCGAGATGCAGAAGGCACGCCTGGCGCCGGGCGGCGAGCTGCTGCTGGCCGCCGGCAGCATCGGCTCGCCGCAGATCCTGCAACTGTCCGGCATCGGCCCCGGCGAGCTGCTGCAGCGCCACGGCATCCCGGTGGTGGCCGACCTGCCGGGCGTGGGCGCCAACCTGCAGGACCACCTGCAGATCCGCAGCGTCTACCAGGTGCGGGGCGCCAAGACGCTGAACCAGCTGGCCAGCACGCCCTGGGGCAAGGCGCGCATCGGCTTGCAGTACCTGCTGTCGCGCAGCGGCCCCATGAGCATGGCGCCCAGCCAGTTGGGGGCGTTCACGCGCTCGTCACCGGCCTTCGAGTGGCCCAACATCGAATACCACGTGCAGCCGCTCAGCCTGGACGCCTTCGGCGAGCCGCTGCACCGCTTTGCCGCCATCACCGCCAGCGTGTGCAACCTCAACCCGAGCAGCCGCGGCACGGTGCACATCCGCAGCAACCGCTTCGAGGACGCGCCGGCCATCGCCCCCAACTACCTGAGCACCCCCGAGGACCGCCAGGTGGCCGCCGACAGCCTGCGCGTGACGCGCCGCATCATGGCCCAGCCGGCCATGGCGCGCTTCGCGCCCGAGGAATACAAGCCCGGCGCGCAGTACCAGAGCGACGAGGAGCTGGCGCGCCTGGCCGGCGACATCGCCAGCACCATCTTCCACCCGGTGGGCACCACCAAGATGGGGCGCGACGACGACCCGATGGCGGTGCTGACGCCGCGCCTGCAGGTGCGCGACGGTGCCGGCGGCCTGATCCGCGGCCTGCGCGTGGTCGACGCCGGCGCCATGCCCACCATCACCAGCGGCAACACCAACAGCCCGACGCTGATGATGGCCGAGAAGGCGGCGCGCTGGATCGCGGAGGCGGCGCGCGGCTGATTCCCGGACGTTGAGAACGAATTCAGGCTCTACTCGCGAATGATGGTGAGGCACTTGATCAGTGTCGCACCGCGACACGACGCATGAGAAAAACGAACAGCCATGCGCAGAGGACGCCAAGGATTCGCAGAGGACGCAAAATAAACCGACGGATCTTCTTGCTTTCCGCGTCCTCTGCGAAATCTCTACGTCCTCTGCGTTCGGATGTTGGCGGTTTCCAATAAGCGACCATTCCAAGCCTTGTCTCGCAGGCCATCACCATCATTCGAGAGAAGAGCCCGAATTCAGACCCCGGCGCCCGTCCAACCAGCGCCAAAAACTATCGTTTACATAGCAAAATAACCTGCCTCAGATGCCGTGATAACGGTCCGGCCGATGGTTGATGGCGATGACGAAGTTGAGCGCCGCCGCCGCCAGCACCGACAGCGCCACCTGCGACGGCGGCAGCAGCCACAGGGCCGAGGCCAGGATGGCGGCGTCGCACAGCATCTGCACCGTGCCGGCACGCCAGCCGTGGCGCTGCTGCAGGTAGAACGCCAGCGCGCCCAGCCCGCCCAGGCTGGCCTGGTGGCGCATCAGGATCAGGATGCCGGTGCCGGCCAGCAGGCCGCTCATGACGGCCGAGAACACCGGATCGACGTGCGCCAGCGACACCAGGGGCGGCAGCAGTTCGGTATAGACCGACAGCACCGCCACCGCGGCGAAGGTCTTCAACGTGAAGCGCCGACCCAGCGCCCGCCAGGCGAACAGGTAGAAGGGCAGGTTGAGCACGAACAGCGCCGCGCCCAGCGACCAGCCGCTGGCGTAGTGCACGATGAAGGCCAGCCCCGTCACCCCGCCGGGCAGCAGCCGGCTGGCGCGCATGAACACCAGCGCCAGCGCCACGAACAGGCAGCCGGTGAGGATGGCCTGCACGTCTTCCAGCACGCTGTGGGTGCGCGGCGCCGGCACGCGGGCGACCGCCGCGCGCGGCGCCGTCCACCCCCTGACCCTGTGCCATCCGTGCCTGCCGCGCATGGCGGCGATCTTAGAGGCGCCGCCACGGCCGGCGATTGCGCCATGCCAAGCTTTGTCGTCACCCGCCACCGCTTGCGGGCGTCGCCTGACCATGGTCTAATCGCGGTCTTTAGCGAAGGGGAGTAGCTCCCTGCACGCCCGGGCCTGCTCCGGGCGGTTTCGCCGGGTCGTCAATACGAAGCCTTGCGGCTTCCGGCCCCGCGGGTGGCAATCGGCCGCGCCGATCGCCACCGAGCAAGACCTTCGATCCCCCCGCGCGTGCGCGTGGGCCGGTCGAAGCCGTGGTCTTGCTGCCTTGCTCCCACAGACAGCGCCCATGCCCCGACCGCCAGCGCGCGCGGACTTTGCATCGGGCCTTGTCCCTGTTTCTTGGAGCTTCAACCATGGAATTTCTCTCCGCCCCCTGGTGGTCCGCCCTGCTGGCCATCATCCTGATCGACCTCGTGCTGGCGGGTGACAACGCCATCGTCATCGCCCTGGCGGCGCGCAACCTGCCCAAGGAGCGCCAGAAGCAGGCCATCGTCTGGGGCACGGTGGGCGCCATCGTGGTGCGCACGCTGATGACGCTGATCGTGGTTTGGCTGCTGAAGATCCCGGGCCTGATGGCGCTGGGTGGCCTGGGCCTGCTGTGGATCGCCTTCCAGTTGCTGAACGAGCAGGGCGGCGAGGACGACGCCCACGGCCCCGGCGCCAGCACCTTCTGGGGCGCCATGAAGACCATCGTCATCGCCGACGCGCTGATGGGCATCGACAACGTGCTGGGCGTGGCCGGCGCGGCGCACGGCGCCATGGACCTGGTGGTGATCGGCCTGCTGATCAGCGTGCCGATCGTGGTGTTCGGCTCCACCATGGTGCTCAAGCTGGTGGAGCGCTTTCCCGTCATCATCCAGCTGGGGGCGGCGGTGCTGGCGGCGACGGCGGCCTCGATGATCGCCGGCGAGCCGCTGCTGGCCAGCGTGTTCGGCCCGCGCGAGGCGCCAGTGCCGGCGCTGCGCTGGGCGCTGGCGGCGCTGTGCATCGCCGGCGTGCTGGGCGCCGCCTGGCTGGCACGGCGCCGCCGCGCGCCGGCGGGCTGAACGCCCGGCACTGCGCTATGCTGGCGCCACCATGGCAAAGATGATCCTCAAATGGTTGCTCAGCGCGGCCGCGCTGCTGGGCGTGGCCTATATCTACGGCGGCGTGAGCGTGGCCAGTTTTTCCAGCGCGCTGGTGGCGGCGCTGGTGATCGGCCTGCTGAACATGCTGGTGCGGCCGGTCCTGGTGCTGCTGACGATCCCGATCACGCTGCTGACGCTGGGCCTGTTCCTGTTCGTCATCAACGCGCTGATGTTCTGGGCCGCCTCGGGGCTGGTGGGCGGCTTTCACGTCGCCGGCTTCTGGGCCGCGCTGTTGGGCTCGCTGATTTATTCGGCGCTGGGGGTGCTGATCGACGCGCTGCTGGAGCGCGCCTGAGGGCCGCCCATCATTCCTGAATTCATAGCTGCTAGCGCTGTATAGACGGGCGCTGGGGCCTGATACGACACCTGAAAAGCGCTCTCAGCGGCGCTTTTGTTCGTCCAGCCGCTGCTGCTGCAGCAGGGCCTGCGCCTGGCGCAGCCGGGTGTCGACGATGCTGGCCTCGATCAGGTCGGCGGCGCCGCCGGGAGCGCGGCGCGAAAAGTCCTGCGCGGCGCGCCAGCGGTCGACCGCGCCGGCGTAGTCCAGCTGCGCCATCGGCACCTCGCCCTCGGCGCGCAGCGCGCGCAGCGTCTGGCCCTGGGCGGCCTGGGCCTGGGCCAGCGCCTGCCAGGCGCCGGCGTCCCGCGGGTGGTCGCTGACCCACACCTGCAGCGCGTCGGCCGCCTGCGCCGCCTGGCCGCTGGCGGTCTGCGCCTGGGCGCGCAGCAGCAGGGCCGCGCGCCCGGCCTGGCTGGCGCCGTCGGCGCGCGCCGGCCGGTCGGCGGGGGCGCCCAGCAGCTCCAGCGTGCGCGCCGGCTGGCCGGCCTGCAGCGCCAGCTCGGCCTGCAGCAGGCGCGCCTGGCGCGCGGCACGGGCGTCGCCCGCCACCGCCAGCGCCAGTTGGGTGGCCAGCGCCTGCGCCCGTGGCAGATCGCGCAGTTGCGCCTGTGCCAGCGCGGCGGCGTACAGCGCGCCGGCGCGCGGCGCCAGCGGGCGGTCGGCAAAGCCGGGCTGGCTGGGCTCGCCAGCCCAGGCGCGCAGCACGTCGACGCCGGGGCGACCGAGCACGCGCGCGCGCGCGGCCACCAGCAGCGCCTCCAGGTCCGCCGGGCCGCCGCGTTCGGCCGCCTCGCGTGGGGCGCTGGCCGCCTGGGAGCCGCCGCGCGGCAGGGCCTGGGCGCGCTGCTGCATGTCGCCGATTCGCTGGGTGGTCAGCGGGTGGCTGCGCAGGTAGGGCCAGTCGCCGTTGTCGTTGATGCGCGTGGCGCCCTGGAGCTTTTCGAACATGCTGACGAAGCCCTGGCCGTCGAAGCCGGCCTGCACCAGGATGCCGTAGCCGATGCGGTCGGCCTCGCGCTCCATGTCGCGCGAGAAGTTCAGCTGCTGCTGGATCACCGCCGCCTGCCCGCCCACGGCCAGCGCGGCGCCGGCCTGCGGGTTCTTGCTGGCGGCGATCATGCCGGCCACCAGGGCCGCCATCATCAGCGGCGTCTGGCGCTTTTCCTGCCCCAGCAGGCGCGGGATGTGGCGCTGCGTGATGTGCGACAGCTCGTGCGCCAGCACCGAGGCCAGCTCGGCGCGCGAGCTGACCACGCCCACCAGCCCCAGGTGCAGGCCGAAGTAACCGCCCGGCAGCGCAAAGGCGTTGATGCTGCGGTCGCGCCCCAGCAGCACGCGCCAGGCGTAGCGCTCGTCCAGCTCGGGCGGCAGCTCGCCGCGCGCGCGGGCGCCGTCCAGCAGCGCGCGCCACAGGCCGTCGACGTATTCGCCGACGACGGGGTCGTCGATGTAGTCCGGGTCGCGGTACAGCTCGCGGATGATGGCGTCGCCCAGCTTGCGCTCTTCCAGCGCCGTCATCTCGCCGGCGTCGCCCAGCGAGGGCAGGCCGCGCGCGGCCGGCGGCTGCTGCGCGGTGGCCGGCGCGGCGCCCAGGGCGACCGCCAGCAACGCCGCCAGCGCCGCGCCGGCGGTGGCGCGGCGGCGCCAGGGTGTGAAAGCGGGTGAACGGGTGGTGGTCATGGTGCGCCGGCGCGGCCGCTCGGCCGGGAAGCTGGCTCTATGATGCCCGCATTCGCGCCGCGTTCCCCCCGAGAGTGTTACCGATGACCCCGCCTGATCCCCGCTCGCCGCTGACCCATTTCGACGCCCAGGGCCAGGCCCACATGGTCGACGTCGGCGCCAAGCCGGCCACGCACCGGGTGGCGGTGGCCGGCGGGCGCATCGAGATGCTGCCGGCCACGCGGGCGCTGATCGAGTCCGGCAGCGCCCGCAAGGGCGACGTGCTGGGCATCGCCCGCATCGCCGGCATCATGGCGGCCAAGAAGACCAGCGACCTCATCCCGCTGTGCCACCCGCTGGCGCTGTCCCGCGTTGCTATTGAATTCGAAGCTGCTGGCGCAGGCCAGGCGGGCGTCGAGGCCATTTTTTGCACCGCGACGGTGGAAACCACCGGCCCCACCGGCGTGGAGATGGAGGCGCTGACCGCGGTGCAGGTGGCCCTGCTGACCATCTACGACATGTGCAAGGCCGCCGACCGCGGCATGACCATCACCGGCGTGCGCCTGCTGCAAAAGCACGGCGGCAAGTCGGGCAGCTACGTGGCCGACGGCGGCTGATTCACCCCCCCGTGCCGCCCGCCCTCCGCTCGTCCGCGCTGGTGCTGCTGCTGGCGCTGCCCTGGCTGTGGCCCTTCACCTCGGGCCCGACGGCGGCCACCCAGCCCTACCTGGCGGGCCTGGGCGTGGCGGCGCTGCTGCTGCTGGCCTGGCCGCCCGATGTCGACACCGGCACGCGCGCGCTGCGGGCCGGCTGGCTGCTGGCGGCGCTGGCCAGCGCCGTGATCGCGCTGCTGCAGTACTTCAACCTGGAAGCGCCGCTGTTCCCCTGGGTCAACCAGGCGCAGACCGGCCAGGCCTTCGGCAACCTGCGCCAGCCCAACCAGCTGGCCACACTGCTGGTGATCGGGCTGCTGGCGCTGGCCGCGCAGGCGCGCGCCGGCCGGCTGTCGGTGTGGCTGACGGCAGCGCTGGGCGTGTCGCTGCTGACGGCGCTGGCGGCCACCGCATCGCGCGTGGGCGCGGTCGAGCTGCTGCTGCTGGGCGCGCTGTGCCTGTGGTGGGTGCGCGGCAGCGGGTCGTTGCGGCGAGCAGGCGCGCTGCTGGCGGCGGCCTGGCTGGTGTACGCGCTGGCGGCGCTGGCGCTGCCGTGGGCGCTGCAGGCCAGTGAAGGCCAGGGCGGGCGCGACCTGATCGAGCGCCTGCGCGAGGGCGAAGGCACCTGCGGCAGCCGCCTGATCCTGTGGCGCAACGTGCTGCACCTGATCGCGCTGCGGCCCTGGGCCGGCTGGGGCTGGGGCGAGCTGGACTGGGCGCACTACATGACGCTGTACGACGGCGCGCGCTTTTGCCACATCCTGGACAACGCCCACAACCTGCCGTTGCAGCTGGCGGTGGAGCTGGGCCTGCCGGTGGCGCTGCTGGCCTGCGCCGCGCTGGCCTGGGCCGTGTGGCGCGCGCGGCCCTGGGCCGAGCGCCAGCCGGCGCGTCAGCTGGCCTGGGGCGTGCTGGCCGCCATCGGCCTGCACAGCCTGGTGGAGTACCCGCTGTGGTATGCGCCGTTCCAGATCGCCGTGGCGCTGTGCCTGTGGCTGCTGTGGGCCACGCGGCGCGGCGCCGCCCCGGCGGCCGGGCGGGCGCCGGGGCGCGTCGCGGGGGCGGCGCTGCTGCTGGCGGGCAGCGCCTACGCCGGCTGGGACTACCACCGCATCAGCCAGCTGTATCTGCCGCGCGAGCAGCGCGCCGCCGCCTACCAGGACGACGCGCCGCTCCTGGCTGTTTGCCGACGCGGTGCGTTTTGCCGAAGTGACCTCGCGTCCGCCGACACGCGACAACGCCGCCTGGCTGCTGCCGGCAGCGCTGGAGACGCTGCACTACTCGCCCGAGCCGCGCGTCATCACCCGCGTGATCGAAAGCGCCAGCCTGCTGGGGCGCGACGAGCTGGCGCTGGCGCACCTGGCGCGCTTTCGCGCCGCCTTCCCGCGCGAGTACCGCCAGTGGTCGGACGACAACCGGCTGCTGCTGGAGGGCGCGCAGGCGCAGCTGCGCGGGGCGAACAGTGCGCCACAGGCTGCCGGATCGACTGCAAAAAAGTGAGCTGCCGGCGCACGACGGGCGCGCGCCAGAGGCCGATTTGAGGCTCTACTCGAGAATGATGGCGAGGTACTTGATCAGTGCCGCACCGCGACACGACGCATGAGAAACATGAGCAGCCATACGCAGAGGACGCAAAGAAAACCGATGGATCTTCTGGCTTTCTGCGTCCTCTGCGAAATCTCTGCGTCCTCTGCGTTCGGATGTTGGCGGTTTCCAATAAGCGACCATTCGAAGCCTTGTCTCGCAGGCCATCACCATCCTTCGGGAGAAGAGCCCGATTTGATGCGGATATTCGGCCCGATCGGCCGGCCCGCTCACCCCTGGCCGCGCAGCGCCCGCCGGTACTGCACCGCCTCGGCCACGTGGGCCACGCCGACCGCCTGGCTGCCGGCCAGGTCGGCAATGGTGCGCGCCACCTTGAGCGCCCGGTGGGTGGCGCGCGCGCTCCAGCCCAGGCGGCTGGCGGCGGTGTGCAGGAAGGCGCGCGCGGCCTCGTCCAGCCGCGCCTGGCTGTCGATGGCCTGGCCCTGCAGCGCCTGGTTGGGCTGGCCCTGGCGCGCCAGCGCGCGCTCGCGGGCGGCGATGCAGCGCGCGCGCACGGCGGCGGTCGGTTCGCCGGCGGGGGCGTTCAGCAGTTCGTCGGGCGGCACGGCGGCCACTTCCACCAGCAGGTCGATGCGGTCCAGCAGCGGGCCCGACAGCCGTCCCTGGTAGCGCGCCACCTGGTCGGGCGTGCAGCGGCAGGCCTTCAGGCGCGAGCCCAGGTAGCCGCAGGGGCAGGGGTTCATGGCCGCGATGAGCTGAAAGCGCGCCGGAAACTCGGCCCGCTGCGCCGCCCGGCTGATGGTGATGTGGCCCGACTCCAGCGGCTCGCGCAGCGCCTCCAGCGCGGCGCGGGGAAACTCCGGCAGCTCGTCGAGGAACAGCACGCCCTGGTGCGCCAGCGAGATCTCGCCCGGCCGTGGCGGCGAGCCGCCGCCCACCAGCGCCACCGCGCTGGCCGAATGGTGTGGCGCGCGCGTCGGCCGCCGGCCCCAGTGCGCCAGCCGAAAGCTCCCGTCCAGGCTGGCGATGGCGGCGCTTTGCAGCGCCTCGTCCACCCCCATGGGCGGCAGCAGGCCGGCAAAGCGCTGTGCCAGCAGGGTCTTGCCGGTGCCGGGCGGGCCGACCATCAGCAGCGAATGGCCGCCGGCGGCGGCGATCTCCAGCGCGCGCCGCGCCGCCGCCTGGCCCTTGACGTCGGCCAGGTCGGGGTAGGCCGGCTCGGGCGGGCGCGGCCGCTCGGGCACGCGCAGCCAGCCGGCGTCGGACTCCTCCTCGGGGCCGAAGGCCGAATCCTGGGCCGGCGGCTGGCTGTGCGGCGGCTGAAAGCGCGCCACCACGTCCAGCAGGTGGCGCGCGCGGTACACCACCTGGCCGGGCACCAGCGCGGCCTCGCCGGCGCTGCCGGGCGGCAGCACCAGCCGCGCCTGCACGCCGGCCTGGCGCAGCGCCACGGCCATCGCCAGCGCGCCGCGCACCGGGCGCAGCTCGCCCGACAGCGACAGCTCGCCGGCGAATTCCCAGCCCGCCAGCTGCGCGCCGTCGATCTGCCCGCTGGCCGCCAGGATCCCCAGCGCGATCGGCAAATCGAAGCGCCCCGAATCCTTGGGCAGGTCGGCCGGCGCCAGGTTGACCGTGATGCGCTGGTTGTGCGGGAACTGCAGGCCGCTGTTGAGCAGCGCGCTGCGCACGCGCTCGCGCGCCTCCTTGACCTCGACGTCGGCCAGCCCCACCAGGGTGAAGCTGGGCAGGCCGCTGGCCAGGTGCACCTCGACGGTGACGGCGGGCGCGTGCAGGCCCATCAGCGTGCGGCTCTGGATCAGGCTCAGGCCCATGCGGCATTCCCCCCCAATGGCTGCGTGCACCGACATGCGGCACACCACACGGAAAAAAGCACCGGCTTGGTGCAGGCCGCCCCGCGGCCGCCACCGCCACCGGGGCGCTGGCCTGAAATGTAGCGGTCGCAGGGGCTGGCACGCTCCCTGCTTGGTGTGGGTCAGGTCGTTTTTTTATTGGAGAGCGAGGACATGCACCCCACCCTGTCACCCCTGACCCCCCGCCGCATCGCCCTGGGCCTGCTGTGCGCGTGCAGCGCCGGCGCCTGGGCGCAGGAGGCCGGCACGCCGGCGCCGGCCACGCCCACGCACAGCCTCGGCTTCAACCTGGGCCTGGCCAGCGACTACCGCTACCGCGGCATCTCGCAAAGCCGGCTGCGGCCGGCCGTCAGCGCGGGCGCCGACTACAGCCACGCCAGCGGGCTGTACGCCGGCGTCTGGCTGAGCTCGATCCGCTGGATCCGGGACGGCGGCGGCGACGCCGAGGCCGAGCTGGACCTGTACGCCGGCTACAAGGGCAGCGCCGGCCCCGTCGGCTACGACGTCGGCCTGCTGCGCTACCAGTACCCGCGCGCCCGGCTGGCCGTCAGCCCCGACACCACCGAGCTCTACGGCGCGCTCACCTATGGCGTGTTCACGGCCAAGTACTCGCACGCCGTCACCAACCTGTTTGGCTTTGCGGACAGCAAGGGCAGCGGCTATCTGGACCTGTCGGCCAACGTCGAGCTAGGCGACGGCTGGTCGCTGGTGCCGCATGTCGGGCGCCAGTGGGTGCGCCGCAACAGCGCCTCTTCGTACACCGACTACGCCATCACGCTGAACAAGGACTTCGGCCACGGCCTGGTGGCCAGCGCCGCCGTGGTGGGCACCAACGCCGACAAGGCGCTGTACGTGACGCCGTCCGGGCGCTTCACCGGCCGCGGCGCGCTGGTGCTCGGCCTCAAGTACACGTTCTGATCGAAATCGGCTGTTGAAGCTTGTCCAGCAAGCGCCAGTAGCTATTAATTTGGAAGCACAATGAAACTCATCACCGCCATCATCAAGCCGTTCAAGCTGGAGGAGGTGCGCGAGGCGCTGTCGGCGCTGGGCGTGCAGGGCATCACCGTCACCGAGGTCAAGGGCTTCGGCCGCCAGAAGGGCCACACCGAGCTGTACCGCGGCGCCGAATACGTGGTCGATTTCCTGCCCAAGGTGAAGATCGAGACCGCCGTGGCCGACGGACTGGCCGTGCGCGTGATCGAAGCCATCGAGGGCGCCGCGCGCACCGGCAAGATCGGCGACGGCAAGATTTTCGTCGCCGCGCTGGAGCAGGTCATCCGCATCCGCACCGGCGAGACCGGTGCCGACGCACTCTGAAACGTCGCCAGGACTTCGCCATGAAAAAACGCATCGCTCCCTTCGCCCTGGCCTGCGGGCTGGCGCTGGCCCTGCCGGGCGCCGCCTGGGCCCAGGCCGCCACCGACGCCGCCGCCAGCGCCGCACCGGCGGTGGCCGCCGCGGCCGCTGCCGCCCCGGCGCCCAGGATCGACTCCGGCGACACCGCCTGGATGCTG
>Ga0207420_1002016_pt1 | contig 10903 bp, 14 predicted proteins | sample ThiBio_inoc_biof_FD_183941 | JGI IMG/M metagenome (GOLD analysis project Ga0207420, IMG submission 183941) | Wastewater bioreactor microbial communities from Cape Town, South Africa - Thiocy_inoc_biof (SPAdes) | ecosystem: Engineered > Bioremediation > Thiocyanate > Unclassified | place: South...
CATGAATCCTTAGGTGATATATCACCTAAGGCCTATTTAGAAAAGATGAGATTAAAAGAAACTATTAAAGAAGCAATTTAAACCAAAAAGTCTAAAAGGGTGCTGTACTAAAACGGGGATTTCGACAATACCTTGCAGTAAAAAATATAAATAATCAATACCTATATAGAAACTACATTCATACTTTATATAGAGATTTTAAAGTAACACTGGATATTAATACGATATACACTTCAATAATAAATACATCTTCATATATTTTCGAATTGAAGGGAACTAGATTAGATGTATTTTGCAATTCTGTTAGAGCAATAATCAATAATCTCCAACAATTCAAATCAAATACAGAAACATATTATTCATTACTCATATCTCAGCTTTCAAGAGATCAATTAGTATTACTTTTTATATTCTCATTTTCAAGATTTTCAGATAAACAATTTGTTGAAAATCTTCTAAAATGTAAAATGTTCTATTATTTAGATCTAGCTGATTTAGTTATCTTTAATTCAGTTGATTATCGTGAGAAAGAAGTTTTATGGAATGAAATAAAAGAATTACAAAAATATTATATAATAGATTAATTTAATTGACCGCCATCTTTTTGGTTTATACAAAACTAAAAATTGAAAAATGAAAGATTTTGTAATACCAAAAGACATTGAAAAAGAAGCTTCAGAATATATGAAAGATGTTCTGGAACAACTAAAAGAAAGAGGTGTAATGGAGAATGTTGATACTGCTGCATTAACTATGTTAGCAAGGAACTATTCAACATTTATAAGAGCTTCTAAACAAGTAGAAAAAGATGGAATGATGATCACAAACAATAAGGGTAATCTAGAAGCACACCCTATGATCAAAGTAGCAAAAGATGCACAAACACAAGCAATGAAAGTAATGGTTGAATTTGGCTTAACTGCTAAATCCAGAAAGAAGTTACCTTCTATGGATAAGAAAGATGATGATTCTCCTTTAGAACAGTTTGTAAAGAAGAAAAAAGTAGAAATTGAAACTAGATAGTATGAAGAAGTATTATCAATATGCAGATGATGTTATTAATGGAAAAGTTATTGCTGGAAAGACAATTAAACTAGCTTGTAAAAGGTTTTTAAATGATCTTCAAAGGGATGATTTAGTTTTTAATGAATCTGTAGTTGATGATGCTATTCAGTTTATCGGAACATTAAAACACTTTACAGGAAGACACTCTGGAAAGGCATTTATACTAGAGCCTTGACAGGAATGAATAGTTGCTAACATTCTTGGTTTTTACAGGAAAGATACTGGAAGAAGGAGATTCACCAGTTCTTATATTGAAGTATCCAGAAAAAATGGCAAAGCACTTAGTTTAGATACTCCAATTCCAACTCCAACTGGTTTTAAATCAATGGGTGAACTGGAAATTGGAGATATTGTTTTAGATAGAAATGGTTTACCAACAACAGTAACATTCGTAACTCCAATACAATATAATAGAAATTGCTTTAAGCTAACATTTGAGGATGGTGAAGAAATAATTGCAGATGCTGATCATCAATGACAAATAAAGAAAAAAGATGTTGATAAAGAATTAGTATTAACAACTAAAGACTTATTAAACTTTAAACACCTTAGAAAAGATCAAAAAGGTACTGAATATAGATATAGAGTTCCAGTCAATAAACCTATAGAACTTCCAGAAAAAGAATTACCATTAGAACCATATATTTTAGGATTATGATTAGGAGATGGAAGTACTTCAAAGCCCGATTTTACAGTTTCAAGTTCTGACTTACAAATGTATGATTGTTTAGTTCCTTTATATGGAGAATATAAACTATATCATAAAAAGGGATCTGATTCATTTAATGTATCATTTGCAGGTGATAAAGGGAAAAACAATTCTAAATTAAGACATAAATTAATTGAAGCTGGAGTATTCAAAAGCAAACACATTCCAGAAATCTATTTAAGAGCTAGTAAGGAACAAAGACTAGCATTGTTACAAGGATTAATGGATACTGATGGTACTGTTTCAAGTGCTGGACAATGTGAATTTGTACAAAAGAGTATATTGATAGCTGATGGTTTTTGTGAATTGTTAAGTACTCTAGGAATAAAATATAATAGAACTGCTAAAATTCCCAGATGTAATGGTAAAGAATGTGACGAAGTACAAAGGATAACATTTTATACTGATAAAAAACTCCCCTGTTTTCGACTTCAAAGAAAATATGACAGGTTAAAAGAGAATCTAAATAAAAGAATGTTGTACAAGTCAATAATTGATATTCAACCTATTGAATCTGTTCCTGTAAAATGTATCTCAGTTGATAATCCTGAATCTCTATACTTATGTGGAAAGAGATTTACAGTAACACATAATACAGCACTTGCAGCAGCTTTATCTCTTTATTTTTTAATTGCAGATGGTGAAGATGGTGCAGAAGTATTACTTGCTGCAAATTCTAAAGAACAGGCTAAAATCTGTTTTGGTATGTGTTCAAACTTTGCAAAAGGATTAGATCCTAAAGGTAAATATCTAACAACTTACAGAGCAGATATCTTATTTGATCTCACAAAAAGTAGTTTAAAGGTTCTTGCAGCTGATGATACAAAGCTTGATGGATTCAATGCTTCATTTGGATTACTGGATGAATATCACGCTGCTCCAACATCTAAAGTTAAAGATGTTATCAAATCATCAATGGCTATGAGAGAGAATCCACACTTAGCAGTTATTACTACTGCAGGATTTTCTAAAGAGAATCCTTGTTATCAGGACAGATCAGTAGCTATTGAAGTTCTTAATGGACTAAAGAAAGATGATGAATTATTTGCTGCAATATTTTCAATGGATTCAAATGATGATTGAAAAGATCCAAACAACTGGATTAAGTGTACTCCCAATCTAAATATTACTGTAAAGGAAGAATTTATAAAAGGTGAAGTTCAGAGAGCAAAGAACAATCCATCTGATGAAGTTGGAGTAAGAACTAAAACACTCAATCAATGGTGTGATAGTGCACAAGTATGGCTTCCAGAAGATTATATTTTGAAGTGTACTAATCAAGTAGACTTAAATCAGTTTAAAGGAATGGCTTGTTATATCGGAGTAGACTTAGCTGCTACATCAGACTTAACTGCTTTATGCTTCCTAATTATTGATAAAGAAGGAAAATATCACTTTAAAGTCCATTACTATCTTCCAGAATCGGCACTCAAAGAAAAGACTGATAAAGAGCTTTATAAATACTGAAGATCTCAGGGAATACTTACTGTTACAAGTGGTAATGTTACAGACTATGATTATATAACTAATGACATAAAAGCAGCTTCTAAAATTGTCAGTATTCAGAAGATCTATTATGATAATTGGAACTCTACACAATGAGCAATTACTTCAACAGAACAAGGTTTACCACTTGAACCATATTCTCAAACAATAGGAAACTTTAATAAACCTACTAGAGAGCTTGAAAGATTAATCTTATCAAATAATGCAGTAATTGACAATAATGAAATTACTAGGTATTGTTTCAGAAATGTAGTATTAAAGTCAGATCATAACGGTAATGTGAAACCTAAGAAACAAGTAGAAGGTAAAAAGATAGATGGAGTAATTGCTATACTAATGGCACTAGGTGGATATTTAACCAATCCTAGATATAAAAACAGAATAATCACAATATAATTATGGGAATATTTTCAAAAAAGAAACCAGCACCAATAGAAGAAAAAAGAAGCAGCATATTTGATTCTTTGATGTATTCTGGTTCTGGTAGTTATACACAAAATAAAGCACTACTTCTATCAGCAGTTTACAGATGTGTAGATGTGATAAGTGATGCAGTAGCTCAATTACCGCTTGAGCCTTATCTTATAGATGAACAAGGATACAAGTCAAAGTTTATAAATCACCCAACATACAATTTGCTCAATTATGAACCAAACTCATTAATGAGCAGATTCACTTTCATAAAAACACTAGTAACAAGTGTACTACTTAAAGGTAATGGATACGCTTATATTGAAAGAGAAAAGAATGGTGATGTAAAATGATTAAGATTTATAGAAGCAGATCTAGTAACTCCAATATATGAAGATGGGAAACTTTCTTACAGTATTACTGGAATGAAGACTTTGGTTGAACCAATAAATATGATTCACATATTGAATTTTAGTTATAATGGAATTATCGGAGTATCCACATTAACACACGCAAGATTAACATTAGGACTATCTACAGATTCAGAAGCACACGCTGCTGGATTCTTTAAAGGTGGAGCAAATTTAGCTGGTATTTTAAAGGTTGAAAGTTCACTTACTGATGATCAAATAAAAGCTTTAAAAGCATCTTGGCAAACAGCATTTAATGCTTCTAATGGAACACCAAATGGTGTTGCAGTTCTTGAAGGTAATATGTCATTTGAACCTATTACCGTAAGTCCATCAGATGCACAATTACTGGAAACAAGAGAATTTAATGTAATTGATATTTGTAGATTCTTTGGTGTATCACCTGTTAAAGCATTTGATCTTAGTAAATCATCTTATTCAACAGTTGAAGCTACACAATTAGCATTCCTTACTGATACAATTGCTCCTATGCTGGAGAAGATTGAATTGGAATTTAAGAGGAAACTTTACAAACCATCAGAGAGATCTCAGATTGATGTAAAATTCAATTCTGCTGCACTTTTAAAAGCAGATAAAGCATCACAAGCAGCATACTACAATACTTTATTCCAGATCGGAGTTATTTCACCTAATGAAATAAGAAAGGAAATTGATCTTCCAGCATTAAAAAATGGTGATCACACTTTTGTACAGGTTAACACACAAACCTTAGATAGAGCAGTTAATCAACCAAACACTTCAGAAAATGACACAAAGAATTTATAAAGGAAGTGATGTTAAACTCAATATTTCATTACTTGATAAAACTGGAAATCCTTACAGAGTAAATGATGTAAATTATTTCAGTATAAAATTTTATACAAAAAGTATAGAATCATCTATTGAGTGCAAATATGAAAATGAAGTATATACTGGAATAATTGCTGGAGCTATACAAGATTCAGCAATACTAAATTCAGTAGAACTGGATCAACTAGAAAGAGGTTTATTAAAATACTCTTACCATATACAGGTAAGTAATACAGCATTTTCAGATGGTATTTATAATGAGATAGTAGAAGGTACAACATCAATTTATCTAGCATAATATGGAATACACTTTATCACTTTCTACTGAGAATGAATATAACATAGGGATTACAACAGAACAGGAATTTGATATTGAGTTAGAAAGAAGCAGTATTGAGATTGAGCAACAATTCTATGATCTAAGTATGTATGCTCTAAAGAGTGAAATTCCAGTAATACCAGACCATAGTATTTATGCTTTAAAAACTGAGATTCCTAGTCTTTCTTCATATGCATTAAAGACTGAAATACCATCTATTGATGGACTAGCTACAGAGAGCTATGTTGATAATCAGATTGAAAATATCCCTACCATTGACTTAACAGATTATGCACTAAAAAGTGATATACCTTCAGAGGTAGATTTATCTCCATATGCTTTAAAATCTGAGCTTCCAGAAATTCCTGATCTAAGTGGTTTTGCTCTTAAAACTGAGATCCCATCTACTATAGGATTAGCTACTGAAACATATGTCAACACTCAAATAGAGAATATTCCAGATGTTGACTTATCAGCTTATGCTCTAAAGACAGAAATACCTGCTGAGGTAGATCTATCTGGTTATGCTTTAAAAACAGAGATTCCTATAGTTCCAGATTTAACAGGATATGCATTGAAAACTGAGATACCATCAACTGCTGGATTAGCAACTGAAACTTATGTTAATTCACTTGTTGGAAATATCAATTCAATTTTGGATTCAATTAATGGAGAAATAATATAATGGGAACAACAGCAGACAAACTTAATAAGTTACAGATAACCAAAGATGCTATTAAGCAATCAATAATTAATAAAGGAATTGCTGTATTGGATACAGATACTTTTGCATCATATCCTTCAAAAATTGATAGTATATCATCTGGATCTACTGAATATATAGATTTAGAGAATTGAGCAAATGAACTATTGGATAATTCAATATTAACTGGAGAACTATTAATAATCAGAATAATACTATCTACAGATACTACTCCTTTAATTGAAGACTTAACAACTATCTACACTAAATCAGAGGATCAATTCATTTTTAGTGATGCTCCAACAACTGTCATTACTGGTAAACACATCCATAATTGGGATACATCAAAAGATATTCAATTAGGTAATAAGAAATTCAGATGAATAATATCTAGTCCATCATCAAGACCTGCTGCACTTACTGCTCCAAATTTTTATACTGTTTGTTTAGTAGTTAGAACAAATGGAGTGCCTGATCCAAAATCTCTAATGTTAAGTGATTTATTCTCAAAAGATATGAGATTTCTGGAGACTCTAGATATGGGTGGTTTATGTATGGGTGACAATACATACTTCTATTTGAGAGAAACATATTCATTGAACACCATTAAGAACTTCCACTATTACGATACAAACAACTCTCAAAGTAGTAATAATGTGTGCTTAGTCAATTTGCAACTAGCTTCCAATGCAGTAATTAGTAAAAATCTAGATATTCGTAATGCAAAGTATTTAAGCAAAGCTAGTTTACTAGATATTATAAATCATTTAGCTCCAGTAAATCCAACACAATATTTTGAAATGGGAGCAACAAACTTAGGAAAACTTAGTGATGCTCAGAAAGCTATTGCAACTTCTAAAAATTGAACACTATCATAATGGAAACTACACAATATATAACTGTGGTATTAACTGCTACAGAAGGAAAAACAATAACTAATGCTACTCATAGCATTCTTGCTAAAATAATTTATCTGGGAGTAAATGATTCACCTGATAATTATTTTGAAATATCAGATGAAGAAGCAGACACAATCAGAACCAATAGATTAGTACTAGAAAATGAAACACTTTACACTTAAAGAACTTACAAAAACAAAAACTGTATTGGATAATACTCCTTCAAAAGAAATAATAGAGAATCTAACATACCTAGTAGAAAATCTTCTTGATAAAGTAAGAGAGGAATATGGAAGTCCAATAACAGTAAATAGTGGTTACAGAAGTCCAGAAGTTAATAAAGCTGTAGGTGGAGCTAAAACTTCGCAACATCTTACAGGTTGTGCAGTTGATATTACTACTGGAAGCAAATCTGAGAATGAGAGATTATTTAACATTATAAAACAATATGAATTTGATCAGCTTATCAATGAGCATAATTTCAGTTGAATTCATATCAGCTTAAAGAAATCTGGTAACAGAAATCAAATTCTAACAATCAACTAAAATGAAAAGATTTTGAGTCTTATTATTAGGCTTACTTATCCTTAGTTGCAGTCCACAAATTACTGAAAAAGTAAGGACTGAATACATAGAAAAGGAAGTTCTAAAAGATACAATTGTATATGTAGAAATTCCAAAAGAGATAATTATCAATAAAGTTAAAGATACTACTAGTCAATTAGAGAATAAGTACTCAGAAAGTACTGCCTATGTTGATAGTAATGGTTATTTAAACCATTCATTAAAGACAAAAGATCAAAATATACCTTTCAAAATTATCTACAAAGACAGGTATATAACCAAAACAGATAGTGTAGTAGTTATTAAACCAGTTAAAGGTGATACAATTACTAAGGAAGTTGTTCCAAAGTGAAGCTGGTACTCATTAGGGATTTCTGTACTTGTAATTGGATACATTATATCTCAGCTTTTATCAAAGCTAAAAGTGGTTTAATAAATCAACCAATTACTTAATACATATTATAAATGAAAGAATTACGAAACTGTAATTTAGAAATTAGAACTAGTCCAGACAGTAGGTGAGTTGAAGGATACGCTATTGTATTCAACAAAGAATCCAAAGATCTAGGTGGTTTTACTGAGGTTATTTCTCCAGAAGCAGCTGATGGAATTTTAGAAAAATCTGATATTCTCTGCTTGTTAAATCACAATGAAGATCGTGGAGTATTAGCAAGAAGTAAATATGGTTCTGGAAGCTTAGAACTATCATTAGATGAAACAGGCTTAAAATACCGCTTTGAAGCTCCAAATACAGCATTAGGAAATGAATTACTGGAAGGCTTAAAAAGAGGTGATATTACTACTTCTTCATTTGCATTCACTATTGAAAATGACAAATGGGAAAAAAGAAGTGATGGTAAATATCTAAGAAAGATCAACAAGTTTAAAGAGCTGTTCGATGTGTCACCTGTGTATAGACCTGCATACGAAGATACTTCTGTAAAAGTTTGCACTAGAGGACTTGAAGAATTAAAAGAAGCGGAAAAAGCAGAATTAGCAGAATACTTCCAAAACCTTAAAAACAAACTAGTCTAATGAACACCCTAGAATTACTCGACAAAAAAGAACTTCTTAAAAAAGAAGCAGAAGCACTTATAGCAAGTGCTGAAAAAGAGGTAAGAAAATTAATTGATCCTGAGCAATCAAGATTTAATGAGATCACAAATGAACTTACAGAGATAGATAAACAAATCAGAGATATCGAACAATCAAACAAAAAGAATTTTAATAAAATCAACAAACCAACTATGGAAAAATTTTCACTATTAAAAGCTATTAATGATGTAGCTAACAACAGACAACTAGATGAGAGAGCACAAGAAGTAATTAATGCTGGTATAGCTGAATTCAGAAAAGCTGGTCAGAATTGTAGTGGTCAAATCATACTTCCTATGGAAGAAAGAGCTAACATCCAAGCTACAGTAGCAACAGCTGGACAAGAGAATGTTGCAGAAGATAAACTAAACATTTTAGAACCACTAAGAAACAACTTAGTACTTACACAAGCAGGTGCTACTTATCTTACAGGTCTTACAGGTAATGTTTCAATACCTGCATATTCTGGAAGTAGTGTTCTTTGAGCAGGTGAAGTAGCTGGAGCTTCTGATGGAGCTGGTACTTTCTCTGAAGTAAATCTTGAACCAAAAAGATTGACAGCTTATATTGATATCTCTAAACAATTCCTTATTCAAGATTCAAATTCAGCTGAACAAATGCTGAAGAATGATATTGTAAACGCAATCAAAGAGAAACTGGAATCAACAATCTTTGGTAAAGATGCTGGAACTTCAACTAAACCAGCAGGTATGTTTGCAACTGCTCCAACAATTGCAGGTACTCCAACTTATGCTTCAATCGTAGATATGGAAACAAGTCTGGAAGAAGCTAATGTTACTGGAAACAAAGTATTCATTGTTCACCCTAAAGCTAAAGGTGTTCTTAAAACTACTGAAAAAGCTACTGGTACTGCTAAGTATCTGATGGAAGGAAATGAACTGGAAGGTTACAAAGTACTCGTTTCAAACGGTGTTGCTAATGGACTTCAAACTGGTGCTGATGAAGCTGGTGTAGTATTCGGAAACTTTAATGACTATGTAATTGGTCAATGGGGTGGAATCGATCTTACAGTAGATCCGTACACACAAGCAGCTAACGGTAAAGTTAGACTTGTTATCAATGCATATTTTGATGCAAAACCACGCAGAACTGCTTCTTTCGTAACTGCATCTGTAAAATAACAACCAATAATTAAATGCTATGTATATCACACTAGAACAGGTTAAGAAACATCTCAATGTAGATGAAGAATTTACATCTGATGATTTATACATTCTCGATTTAATAACTGTGTCAGAAGATGCAATCTCTAGGCATTTGAACATAGCATTATCTGAATTAGAAGCAGGTGGTAAAATTCCACCTGCTATAACTCACGCTATGTTGTTAATGGTAGGTAATCTATATGCTAACAGAGAGCCTGTATCATATGGTATAATGGCTAAAATTCCATTGTCATATGAATATTTAATTGGCTTGTATAAAAAATACTAATATGAGAGCTGGATTACTAACTGACACAATTAGCTTTTATTCAATTTCCAATACAAAAAGTAGTTCAGGTGCTATTATTAAAAACAAAACTCTTGTGATAAACTCCAGATGTCAAGTATTAAAAAATACTGGTAAAAATGGAGTACTTAACTCAGAAGAATTTAATAGTAACTTATTAGAAGTTAAAGTGAGGTATAATCCAATCATTAATGAAACACTTATAGTATTGCTAAGAGGTAAAACATATAAGATTGAGAATATATTTCTCAATAAAAAAGATAATAGTTACTCCATTTCACTTAAAAAGGTAGATGAATAATGCTTACAGTTAATGTTATTGATATTGACAGAGTTCATTTTGCTATTTCAGAATTGAGGGATATCGACAAGAGTAAAGCTATAAAAGATGGACTAAGAAAAGCTACAAGATTTCTAGTAAATAAAGGTCGGGCAAACATAAAAGTAAGCAGATCTGGTAATCTATATAAATCAATGACTAATAAAGTCAAAAGAAGAAAACTAGGAGCTTTAGCTGGTTTTGGTGCTTTAGGTAGACACGCACACTTGGTAGATAGCGGCACAACAAAAAGGTATACCAAAAAGGGATATTATAGAGGTGCTGTAAAAGGAAACAAATTCTGGGAACAAACAATAGATACTAACTATACAACAGCATTAGATATACTTTATGATGGTATTGAAAAGGCTGTTGACAAAATAATGTTAAGAAATGGCAAGTAAATTTAGAATCGGAACAAATATTAGACAATGATTATTGGCTAGTACTCCAATAACTGAAAAGGTTGGAGATAGGATATTCCCTATTGTAGTGTCGAAATCCCCGTTTTAGTACAGCACCCTTTTAGACTTTTTGGTTTAAATTGCTTCTTTAATAGTTTCTTTTAATCTCATCTTTTCTAAATAGGCCTTAGGTGATATATCACCTAAGGATTCATG
>Ga0207420_1002020_pt1 | contig 10886 bp, 8 predicted proteins | sample ThiBio_inoc_biof_FD_183941 | JGI IMG/M metagenome (GOLD analysis project Ga0207420, IMG submission 183941) | Wastewater bioreactor microbial communities from Cape Town, South Africa - Thiocy_inoc_biof (SPAdes) | ecosystem: Engineered > Bioremediation > Thiocyanate > Unclassified | place: South...
AATAAAAATGATTCGATTATACTAGCTTTTTGCTATTTATTTACCTGTAAATCAGCATAATGAGTTTGTTTTTTAAGGCGATTTAAGAACTATTACTTTGCACCAAATTTGACGAAGAACCTGATTGGTCCGGAATATACAACGTTCTTTAAAATATTGAATTATCAAGCTATAAAACAACTATTTACAAATGTTATTTTACTGTTCTGATAATGATTATAGGGTGCTTCTTACGGTATGACAGACACAATGGGTCGTATGCACGGCGACGCTCAGTTCGCTGGATCTTCATCAGTTCCTGCTCACGTAGAAATGATGGGATTCCTTGGTATGGGTAACAACCCAATGGTAGGTGCTACCGTTGCTGTTGCCGTAGCCATCGAACAAGCTATGACAAAGTAATTTGAATAATTACAATACAAAAACTCCTGCAGTCACAATGATTGCAGGAGTTTTTTGTTTTAACCAATAATCCAATCCGGCAGGTGACTATGTTTTCAGTTTAAGGAATCAAAAAGTGTCTACTCAATTTTTTATAAGTTACACTGTATTAGCTAAAAACAAATACCCCATCTACGAAAATTTTCCCTTAAGTATAAAAAAAACTTCCCTTAAGTAAAAAATATTTTTCCCTTAAGGGAAGTTTTTTCGGTACTTGTATTCTCATTTGCAGGTACTTTTTGTTCAAAATGTATATACTTTTTGTGTTGTTTATTATGACTTTTGCTGTTCATAGATATATGAATTGTTTCTCAAAGATATATGAATCGTTGCTCAAAGATATAGGATCTGTTTTTCAAAGATATATGAACTGATTTCCAATCATATAGGATTGAAATCAGTTCATATATCTATTTAAACCGAGATGACAGATAACAGATGCTAGGGATCTGTCACACGGCATCTGTCATCATCAGAAGCCGCTTCAATAAAGGGATCCGGGCCTAAAAATGATGGATGACAGATCATTTTGCGAAAACTCAGTTTATTCGCAAGGAAGTATCTTTTCGGATATAATTCAATTACTGCTTTGGAGGAATGATTCGGAATAATTTATCAAAAATCGCTGTTTTTTGTAAATAAATAGAGTCACACATCTTTTCTCTCGGTTCAAATTCTATTAATCCAAAGTGTTTCATAAAACCTTTTATTATTCGTTCTCTATAAGAATTGTTATAATCCCAACATAATGTATCTTCACTAACTGGTGATTCAAAATAAAGAGGAAAAGCATTGTAATTTTTCACCGCATAAAATTGTTCAATACGCTTTTCCGTTCCATAACGAGCCAGTAAAACAATTGAAAACGCAACCTCAATTCGAATAATATCGCCATATATGTTCATAAAATCTAAGATCTCCCAGTCAATCTTTCTACAGAAAGCTCCAATTAAGGTCTTTAATAACAAGGAATCGTCTTTTAAGTTGCGAACCCCTTCAACAGTAAGAGAAAGTACCCCTTTCCTTTTCTTGATTAAGCCTGCTGAATGGGCCAGGATTCTCACAATTCGAACCCTCTTCGAATCTTGCTCTTTAGCCAATTTGTATATACCTGCTTCTATAAAATCATCAGATATACCTAGAGAATACAATTCTTTTACAATTTTAACCGGTAAATTTCCTTTGGCAGTGAGTTTTAATTCTTTTTTTTCTTCAATAACTTCCATAAGTCGCTTAACCTGCCTAAAAATTGGAATCATTGCATATTCTTCCGACGAAAGTTTATTTAACTGAACCGGACAATCGGACTCGAAAGGTGAGTATAACATCAGTGTAATTTCCCTGGGAGAGTAACCCTCATATACTTCAATTCCAGAATTACACTCCTTAATAATTGACATAGTCAGCAAACGTTTAAACTCTTCCAGCGAAGGAGAAACACCCAACACCTCTTTATTATAGAGGTACTCATTTACATAATTCTTTAAATCCTGAAACATTTCTATTAAAGTTTTGATTAATAATAACTGATCAAAGATAAGCACAAATAACTTACTAACCCAATTTATCCCCTACAAGATTCCATAAATCTAAAATAAACTGTATATTTACCGCAATTCGGAGTTTGCCCCATGAATCCGAAACAACGATCTAACATTATAAAACACAAAAACATGAAAAAGAACTTAATTTGGTTATTCCTTTTGCTGTGTGCAATTCCTGGAATTTCGTGCGACAAAGATGAAGAAACCCGCGTACTAAAATTAGTTTGGGAAGAAAATTTTGATCAAACCAATGGGTTTGACACCAAAAGCTGGAGCAAGATCCCCCGAGGCACATCCGACTGGAACAACTACATGTCTGATTTCGACTCTCTTTACCGGGTATCCGATGGTAACCTGATTCTTAGGGGAATCAACAACTACACCCTACCAAACGATACGGCTCCATACCTGACAGGAGGTTTATATACCAAAGATAAAGTAACCTTTACCTATGGCAAAGTAGAAATACGCGCCAAACTACAAGGAGCAAAAGGTGCCTGGCCTGCCTTTTGGATGTTACCACAAGATGGTAAATGGCCTTTTGGTGGCGAGATAGATATTATGGAACGACTGAATCACGACGAAATAGCATACCAGACCATTCATACAAACTACACGTATGTATTAGGTATAAAAGAACCTAAAAACGGAAGTACCGGAAAAATCGATCCAAACGGATACAACACATATGCCGTAGAGATCACCCCGGACAGTCTGATCTTCTCCATAAACGATATACATACATTTTCGTATCCCAATCTGAACAACGACAAAGAGGGTCAGTATCCCTTTGGGAAACCTTTCTATTTGCTACTTGACATGCAATTAGGAGGTACGTGGGTTGGAGAAGTAGATCCGAAACAGCTTCCTGTCGAAATGAAAATAGACTGGGTAAGGTATTACAGATAATCCATAAAGGCCCAACGTTTACGGGTCTTTAGATATTCAGGATTTTTCTGATGGGCATAACATTCGGCTTCGAACGATATATTACGGTAAGCATGGGGCTGCCTAATCAACAGCCGGATGGCCCATTCAATAAAATACCACAGATAGAAAAATACAACCAGCATCTCTTTTTGTTGGGCAACATGAATCTTTTCGTGATTTATCATCATCGTCTTTACACCTTCGGGCATTTCGTCAAAATAGGATTTCCGCATGATGATAAATGGGAAAAACGTTATTCCAATTATGTCGTCGGGCAACATAAAGGTTTTACTCATAATAACTCGTATAAATCTCATTGTCTTAAAGGGTTACAATTATTAATTTACAAAACTAACTATTTTGTGTCAATAAAAGAAGTAAATAGTAATTTTAGTATTCTAATTATATATATCTTTACCTATATCAATAAAAACCAGGTCTGCCATGTTTCATTCTGAGGAATACATAGTTAACGAGAATGATCGCTGGATGATACAAAAATATTTGCATCTTCAATTTGGGGGAGCAACCGCTATAGAAGAAAAATTTGCACCCCGGCACGATGCAGCCTTTGTATTTCATTTTGGTGACAGGCCGATACTACGTGATGGCAGCAACTACGTGCTTGAACCGTTCTTTATAGCCTCCATTCAACGCCGGGCATTACAAATGTGCATTCAGGGCAATCTGGATAGTTTTATTGTTATTTGCAAGCCAACCGTACTTTCCAGGTTATACAATCTCGATATGGATCCGGTTTCAAAACACAGCATCAGCTTACCTAACAACCAGCTATATCCTATTTGGGAACAGTTAAAAAATTGTTCAACCTTCACCCAAAGAGTTGCTCTTTTTCAATCGTACATAAACCATTCATTTCCGGCTCCCTATATTCCAGATGCCATAGACAAGTTATATGAAGAGATTGTAAACCATGCAATCAATACACCGCTGAAATATCTTATCGAAACATGCGGAGGAAGTCCTCGTACCATCGAGCGTAATTTTATACACCGGCTGGGCGTATCACCCAAAACACTGATGCGCATTGTTCGTTTCAATTACCTTTGGGATAAAATACGTACAGAACATGTACTAGACTACCAAGACCTTGTATTTGACGGCCATTTTTTTGACCAGAGTCATTTTATTAAAGACTTCAAGGATATAATTGGCGAAACACCCTCTTACTTCTTTAAGCGTAATTTACAACACCTGCAGATTATCAGCGGCAAGGGCCCCGGGAATTCCTGATTTTGTCGTTTTTTTACAATTTTAGATTAGATTAAGTCCTTTACTTAGCTAAATAATAAGGTTGAACCCAATTTTACGCTTATGAAACGATTTATTTTATTAGCAGGTATTTGTATTCTTTCCGGATTACAGGCCAACGCCCAGGGCTGGTTGGAAAAGATGGGAAAAAAAGTAAAAGAGAAAACTGTAGAAAATGTTGAAGAGCGTATAGAGCAAAATACAGAAAACGCCATCGACAAAGAGTTGGACAAAGCCGAAAAGGCTGTAAAGCAGTCGGACGACAGGGATAATTCTGATTCATCTGATACAAACGAAGGCAAAGCATCAAACGGTGCCAAACAAACAAAACTGGAAGGTACATCTCAATATGATTTTGTACCGGGCAACAAAATTCTCTATTTTGAAGACTTCTCGCAAGATGCCATTGGTGATTTCCCGGCACAGTGGACCTCCAACGGATCCGGCGAAGTTAAAACCGTAAACATCGCTCCCGGCAGATGGCTGCATCTGAATGGCGAAGATGCGGTATACTGTTATATGAAGGAGATTGAATTTCCGGATAATTTCATTATAGAATTCGATCTTATTCCCGACAATCAATTCGATTATGGCATCGAGTTAACTCTTTACCAAGAGGATAAGTCTGATCCGAAAGAGCTGAATGACAACCTTTATCCCGGAATAGGAGGAATACAAATTGTTCCTAAAAAAGATGGATGGGAGACCAAAGGATACCATACAGATAAAGACTGGCTTACAGGCAACGCATCGCGTAATCCGGTTATACAGGAAGAGCTGAACCATGTTATTGTATGGATACAGAAACGAAGGGTAAGAATATACCATCAGGGGGCCAAAGTACTGGATGCCCCTACAAATATTTATCCCGAAACCAAATTCGACAGACTTCGTTTTTCGGGATGGGACAGACATAGCAGCCCGTATGTAAGTAACCTTAAAATCACAACGGCTGCTTCGGATACCCGCAGTAAACTAATAACCGAAGGGAAACTGGTAACCTACGGAATCACTTTTGATGTTAACAAAGCAGACATAAAACCCGAGTCCTACGGCACGCTGAAAAGTATTACTGATGTATTGAAAGAGAATCCGGATATCAAAATCAAGATTGAAGGTCACACAGACAGTGATGGCGATGCCGCAGCCAACCTCGAATTATCCAAACTTAGAGCCGATGCAGTTAAAAAGCAACTATCAACCGGTTTTGGTATTGAAACCGCCCGTATGCAAACGGCCGGTGCCGGCGAAAACATTCCTATCTCGCCAAACGACACTCCGGCCAATAAAGCTACTAACAGAAGGGTGGAAATTACAAAACTGTGATAGCAAGCTACGCCAACCTGTTTGTCGGTTCGGCATTATTTAGTATTTTTACACCAGATTCGGGAAAGTTCTTGTTCTAAGGCTTTCCCGAACTTTTAAGCCATTAGCTATTTTTTTACTAATAATAAAAACACAAACAATTTATGTTGAGACTTACTAAAACAGGTATGCTGTTTTTGTGTAGCATCGCTACCTTGTTATCTTGTCAGGAAAGACAAGTGGTAAAAGCTGATTATCAAGTCATCCCTATGCCCAGGGAGATAGTGGCAGATAATCAGTCGGCTTTCAAGCTTACTTCTGCTACGACTATTCATTTCCCTGCAGACAATGCCCAGATGGAAAAGGTTGCCAATTTTCTGGCAGGATATATCGAAACCAGCACAGGAAATAAACTAAAAGTAAGCAGTACAGAATCTGCACAGGCTATTTCGTTAGTCATAGACGAGAGTATCTCTAATAAAGAAGGATACGAATTAACAGTTTCTGCCGATGGAGTACGTATTGCCGGCTCTACTCCAGCGGGTGTTTTTTATGGTGTACAGACGCTGCGCAAATCCATTCCTGCTACAGGTGGTAAAAAAGACGTAGAACTGGCAGCCGTAAAGATTAGCGATTATCCACGTTTTTCTTATCGCGGTATGATGCTGGACGTAAGCCGCCACTTCCAACCGGTAGACTCTGTAAAAAACTACATCGACCTGTTGGCCTTACACAATGTGAACCGCTTACACATGCACCTTACAGACGATCAGGGCTGGCGTATTGAAATTAAAAAATACCCAAAGCTTACTGAAATTGGTTCTAAAAGAAAAGAAACAGTGATAGGCAGAAATACAGGCGAGTACGATGGAAAACCGTACGAGGGATATTATACGCAGGAACAGCTAAAAGAGCTTGTTAAATATGCCGGCGAACGTTTTATCACCATAGTTCCGGAAATAGACCTTCCAGGTCATCAGCAGGCAGCACTCGCCTCGTACCCGGAATTCGGATGTTCAGGCGGCCCATACGAAGTATGGACGCAATGGGGAGTTTCTGAAAATGTGATTTGTGCAGGGAACGATCAGGCGTTGACCTTCCTGGAGGATGTCTTGGTGGAGGTTATTGATATATTTCCCTCCGAATACATCCATATCGGTGGCGACGAATGTCCGAAAGTTCGCTGGGAGAGCTGTCCGAAGTGTCAGGCTCGTATCAAAGCAGAAAATATTAAAGCCGACAAACTACATAGTGCCGAAGCTTACCTTCAAAGCTACGTAATTTCAAGGATGGAAAAATTTGTGGAAAGTAAAGGTCGTCACATTATCGGCTGGGACGAGATTCTGGAAGGAGGCCTGGCCCCCAATGCAACGGTTATGAGCTGGCGTAGTATGGATGGTGGTATCCAGTCAGCACAACAGCACCACGATGTGATTATGACACCCTCTTCTCATGTCTATTTTGACCACTATCAATCGACCGACACGGACAACGAACCTTTGGCTATCGGAGGATTCTCGTCTCTTGAAAAGGTATACAATTTCGAACCTGTTCCGGATGTGCTTACAGAAGAGGAACAAAAATATATTATCGGTGCCCAGGCTAACTTGTGGACAGAATACATCCCTACCTATGCCCAGGCTCAATACATGACTCTCCCCCGTTTAGCTGCTCTGGCAGAAGTTCAGTGGTCTGCAAAGGATAAGAAGGATTATCAATCCTTCCTGAACCGTTGTGTAAAGCTTATAGATCATTACATTCTGAACGGATACAATTTTGCCAAACATCTTTTTGATGTGAATGCCGAATTAAAGACAGACACTGAAAGCGGTAGTCTTATTATCAGCTTATCAACTTTAGGCGATGGCGAGATATATTATACAACGGATGGAAGTGTACCCAGCGTAAAAAGCAACAAATACGAAACTCCGGTTCAGATAAAGACTGATACACACTTCCAGGCCAGGGTAATCCGTTCGTCGGGCGAAAGCCGGGTTTACGAAGAGAAAATATATTTCTCTAAAGGCACCATGAAACCCATTGTCCTGACTGAGGAACCCAGCAAAGGGTACAGCTTTAACGGAGCTCCGGTACTAAACGACGGAATAAAAGGAAATGGCAACTACAAAACGGGGCGTTGGCTGGGCTTTCAGGGAAAAGACATCGTGGCGACTTTTGATTTGAAAGAGGCTACCGAAATCAGCAAGATTCGCTTCGCAACAAATGTTGTGAAAGGCGATTGGATTATGGATGCCCGTCAGGTTTATGTAAGTGTTTCGGACGATGGCAAGACTTTCCGCGAAGTGGGTAAAGAGGAATTACCCGAAATGCAGATGGCTGATAAAGACGGACTATTTGTGCATGAACTTGACTTCACTTCCGTTAAGGCTAAATATGTACAGGTAACAATCAAGAAGGTAAACTTACCATCTTGGCACGGAGGTGCAGGCAATCCGGCCTTTATTTTTGTTGACGAGATAGAGATTCTTTAAAAACACTTTTGAAGGAGGTTTCTGATAAATGAAAAGAGGAGGGACATTTTCCCTCCTCTTTTCATTTATAAAACGAATAATCAGATGCAACCTTTATTCGCGATAATGACAGCAACCCGGCAGAGCATCGTATACGGCTTTATCGGCTTTATGCAACGAGGTATCGTGTCCAACTTTCGCAATGGCTTTACTTACTGCTTGTAACGATGTTTTAGTCGTATCAATCTGGAGTTTGAGCACTTTCGTTTCCTGGTTCCATACAGCTTCTGTAACCCCTGCAACTCCTTTGGCCGTTGTTTCAATACGTTCTTTACACATGCCGCAACTGCCTTTTACCTCCAGGGTAAAGGATTTAGTCTTATTGCTTTCAGACATACCATGCATGTGCGCCGAAGAATGATTTGTTTGCTGTACAGTATTCTGTGCAGGCATTACATGACCTTCGTGACCGGTTACAGGTTTTGCCTCCACCGGATTCATCATACTGCGTTTGCCTTCCAACTGTGCGCTGGCATCAATAGAGAAGACACCATTGGTTACAATCTCTTCTCCTTCGTTAAGTCCTGCCAGTACAACATACGATCCTCCAAGAGAAGGTCCCAGGTCTATTTCACGTAAAAGGAATGCAGGAACATTTACGTTGGGTTGCTTCACGTAAACAACCGATCGCTTACCGGTCCACAGCACAGCCGACTGGGGTATCACCAGCTGGTTATCGTGTCCGCGCAACGAAGCCTCCAATTGAGCTGTTGCGTACATTTCGGGTTTAAACTCCATCCCCGGATTACCGGTTTCCACCCTCACCCGTGCTGTACGCGTTGCTGGATCAATCATTGGATCAATAAATGCAACAATACCCGTAAATGTTCGTCCCGGCAGAGCCTGTAAGGTAAAAGAAATCTTATCTCCTTTTTTAATAAACGGCAGATCGGCTTCGTATGCATCGAACAATGCCCACACCTTGGATAAATTGGCAATATCGAACAGTACGCCTCCCTGCGAGACATAGTCGCCGGTGTTTACACGCTTTGTCATCACCACACCACTTACATTTGCCTTGATGGCTACTGTTGAGGATGGTTTACCCGACTTTTCTATCGCTGCAATCTGTTCTGGTGTAAGCTTCCAATAGGCAAGTTTCTCGCGCGCCGCAGTAACCAGCATAGGCTGTTGCATCCGGATAGCTTCCAATAGCTCTTGCTGCGCATTGAATAGTTCCGGCGAATAAAGTGTTGCCAGCGTCTGTCCCTTTTGAACAGTCTGTCCGGTAAAAGCGACATTCAACGTTTCAATACGTCCGGATACATGGGCTGTTTGCGACTGCAGACTTCGTTCGTCTGGAGCAATTTTACCATATAAACGCATGGTTTTTACAGGATTGCCTTTGCTTACACGTGTAGTCTGCACATTGGCTAAGGCAATAGCCTCCTCCGATAGTTGAATAGCATCGGGATTGACCGCTTCGCCTCCTTCTCCTCCCCCCTTACGCAAAGGAATAAGATCCATGGCGCATAACGGACATTTTCCGGGTTTGTCTTGTTTAATTTGAGGATGCATTGAGCAAGTCCAAACTTCAGATTCTGCCTCACCAGCAGCATGTTCATGATCATGTGTAGACGCCTGATTGGACTGGTTTGGGCTAAAAAATGCCCATCCCAATAAAAAACCGCCCAGAATAAGAGCTGTATACCGAACTGCTTTCAGTTTTATAATATCTTTAATCGTTTTCATTCCAATATATTTATTTTATTATTTTACAGAAAAGGCCTGATAGTTTAGAATACTTTATTCCAAAGACCGTGCTATAAGTTTCTCTATCCCCGCCACCCGGGTGTTATAATCGGCCACCGCCTCACTCTTCTTGAGCCGGTAATCCAGCAACTGCCTTTCCACCCCGATTACATCGGTAAGGGTAGCCGAGCCGGCCGAAAATTCGCGTGTGATAAGATGATACGTTGATAACGAAAGCTGATATTGTTTTTCGTATAACGTAATCTTACGGGATGCCTCCTCCAACTGCTGCTTTAACGCACTGTAATCGGACATCATTATATTCAGGATGTCTGCATATTTCAATTCGCTGGCCTGTCGATAATAGGCGCTTTCACGTTGTTGTGCGTTGTATTTTTTACGGAAGATAGGTATGGATATTTTGACCATCGGCATAATCATATCTTTACCGTTCATACTGTTCATGGGTACAGCTGTATTCATGTCAGACGTTCCTGATGAAGTTTTTCCGAGTATGGAGTATTGCAGGCCTACACCAAACATCGGATAACTCATCTTTTTATCCATCTCCGCCTTAGCTTTATAGGCTCTTTTCTCTGCATCGATCATGGATAACATCGGATTTGAAAACAGACTGTCTGTTACTGCCTGGTCTGTATACATATAAGTCCTCTGAATCAATGTATCGGGTACCGCTACAGGCAATTGCTGATTGCGGTTAAGCAATGCATTAAAAGCGGCTTCGGCTGCTATCCGATTGGAATGAATCGTTTGCAAAGCATTTTCCAATTCGGAAATTTCAAGTTGTATACGCAATACATCAGACAATCCGCCAGTTGCTCCATTGCTTCCCATGGATGCCATAGGCGCCATTGTACCTCCGGAAACAGGCTGTGTCGTTGATACCGTACCTACATTTGAAGAGGTGGCCATACCACTCATTCCCGACATTCCTGAAGAGGCGGCCGAAACATTCTGGCCGGCAGATACTACCGGTTGGCGTACAGTTACTCCGGCAGAGCTTCCCGGAGCAGAGAAACGACGGATTGCCAACTGCTCCAATTGCTTTAATAATTCGATGTTAGCTGCCGTATTTTTATACTGCTCATTCAGGTTACATAACTGATACCACTGACTTTTGACGCTATAATAAAGATTATTCTGGCTGTCT
>Ga0207420_1002027_pt1 | contig 10867 bp, 8 predicted proteins | sample ThiBio_inoc_biof_FD_183941 | JGI IMG/M metagenome (GOLD analysis project Ga0207420, IMG submission 183941) | Wastewater bioreactor microbial communities from Cape Town, South Africa - Thiocy_inoc_biof (SPAdes) | ecosystem: Engineered > Bioremediation > Thiocyanate > Unclassified | place: South...
ACTACCTCGCGGCCACCGCCACGGCCAGCGTCACCGTGGCGCCCGCCCCCGTCGATGCCGTCTGCGCCAGCCTGCCAGCCACCAGCTTCAAGCCCACCGCCGGCCTGTGCAGCGCAGGCACCCTGAACCCCGCGGGCGTCTCGCGCGCCGCGCACCAATGGGCCTGGACCTGCGACGGCGCGCATGGCGGTACCGCTGCCGCCTGCACGGTGGACCTGGGCGCCACGGGAAACCAGTCCGGCCTCGCCGCGGTGGAGCTTGGCACGGGCGGCTGGGTGCTGGCACCGCAGGGCAACGGCGCGCTGGAAACCGCAGGCTTCATTCCCGTCACCGGGCACCCGAAATCGCCGCCCAGCCTGCCGCCGGGCTACGGCTTCCCGCACGCGCTGTTCGACTTCGTGCTCACCGGCGGCGCAGGTGCCGCCACGCTCACCATCACGTACCCTGAGCCCCTGCCTGCTGGCGCGGTGTACTGGAAGTACGGCCCCAGCCCCGCAGGCTACAACTGCACGGGCGCGGCCTGTGCGGCGCCGCACTGGTACCAGATGCCCCCGAGCCAGGCAGTGATCGCGGGCAACACCGTGACCCTGACCATCCTCGATGGCGGCGTGGGCGACGACGACCTGGCCGCCAATGGCGTGATCGTGGACCAGGGCGGTCCCGGCGTTGCGCTGGCGGCTCCGGCGGGCGGCCCGGCGGCGATACCGACGCTGTCGGAATGGGCGCTGGCCGCCCTGGCCGCGGCCATGCTGCTGCTGGGCCTGCGCGCGGCGCGGCGCGGGGGACGGGCGCCCCGTTCCTAGAATCGGGCCTGTGAACATTGCGCGTCTTCTCCTGCTCTGGCTGCTGCTGGCCTGCCACGCCACACCGGCTCTGGCCCGCGAGGACCACATCACCCGCCTGGCCGTGCTGGAAGACCGTGATGGCACGCTCGACGTCGAACAAGCCGCAGCGCGCGCCTTCGCCCCCGCGCCACCCGTGCTGGCCATGGGCTACACCCGTGCCGTGCACTGGCTGCGCCTGGAGGTACGGCCGCGCGCCGATGGCGGCGCGCTCGTGCTGCGCATCCGCCCCACCCACATCGACGCCATCACCCTGTTCGAGCCCGACCCGCAGCGCCCCGGGCACTGGACGCGCCGGTCCACGGGCGAGGCCACGGCCTGGATGGAGCGCGAGCACACCTCCACCCAGCACGCCTTCACCGTGCGCCCGCAAGCGCCGGCCACCTACTACCTGCGGCTGCAGAGCACACGCAGCTCCATCCTGCAGGCACAGGCGCTGACGCCGCTGCAGGCGCAGCGGGCCGATGTGCAGGTGCAGCTCGGGCAATGGCTGTTTCTCTCGGTCATGGCGTCCCTGCTGGTCTGGGCCGTGCACGACCATCTGCAAAGCCGCGAGCCCGTGGTGGCCTGGTTCGCCGCGGCCCAGGCCGCCTACCTGCTCTATGGCATGGCGATCACCGGGCTGTTCGCGCCGCTGCTGCCCACGGCGCGCCGCCTGCCCGAGCTGACCGTCGCGCTGGCGTGCACCGCCGCGCTGGTGTCGCTGGCCTTCCACCGCAAGCTGCTGGCCCTGTTCCAGCCCCCGCGCGCCCTGCTGGGCGTGCTCGACGCGCTCATCGCCGCCAGCGCCTGGGCCATGCTGCTGTGCCTGGGCGGCCGCCCCCTGCAAGGCATGCATCTCAACAGCCTGGTGGTGCTGGCGGCGGGCATCGTCTTCTTCGCGCTGGCGCTGGCCGCGCGGCGCGATGCCCTGCCGGGGCGGCGCACGCTGCGCGTGCTCTATGGCGTGCTGATGCTGTCGCTGCTGGCCACCTTCGCGCCGCTGCTGGGCCTGGCACCCGCCACGGCCTGGAACCTCCAGGGCGGCCTGCTCCAGGGGCTGCTGGGCGCGGGCATGATGGGCAGCGTGCTCTACCTGCGCTCGCGCGGGCTGCGCCGGCAAGGCCTGCAGGCGCAATGGGACCTGGCCAGGTCGCAGTTGCAGCTGCAGGAGCAGCAGGCCAAGCTGCAGGAGCAGCAGCACTTCATGGCCATGCTGACACACGAGGTCAAGAACCCGCTGACCACCCTGCGCTGGACGCTGGACATGCTGCCGGCCGACCCCGCACAGCACCTGCGCATGGACCGCGCCATCGGCAGCATCGAAACCATCGTGGAGCGCTGCCGCCAGGTCGATCGCATGGAGCAAGGGGGCTGGCCGCTCCATCCCCGCGCCTGCGACCTGCACGGCCTGGTGCAGGAGGCCGCCGCGCACTGCCAGGCGCCGCAGCGGCTGCGCCTGGCACACGCCCACCCCGCGCCAGCGCTGCGCACCGACCCGGTGCTGCTGTCGATGGCGCTGGGCAACCTCATCGACAACGCGCTGAAATACGGGGCGCCGGACACCCCCGTCCTGGTGCGCACAGCCGAGGCCGCCGAAAACGGGCAGGCCCATGTGCGCATCGAGGTCGTCAACCACACCGGCTCCACCGGTCTGCCGGAAGACGCACCGCTGTGCCAGAAGTACTACCGCGGCCCCAACGCCCTGGGCCAGAGCGGCTGCGGCCTGGGGCTGTACCTGGTGCAGGGCATCATGGCGCGCCTGGGCGGCCGCGTCGGCCATGCCACGGAAGGCGCGTGCACGGTCTTCACGCTCACCCAGCCCCTGCAAGGACCGGCTCCATGACGCAGCCCCCGCCTCCCGCCCTGAACCTGCTGGTCGTCGAGGACAACGGCGACCTGCGCGAAGCCATCGTGGACGCCCTTGCCCGCCACGGGCACCGCGTGCACGCCGTGGATTGCGCCGAAGCCGTGCCGGAGCTGCCGGGCCGCGCGGAGATCGACATCATGGTCATCGACCTGAACCTGCCGGGAGAGGACGGCCTCTCGCTGGCACGCCGGCTCCGGCAGGTGCAGCCGCACCTCGGCATCATCATGCTCACGGCGCGCCACCTGACCGAAGACAAGTCGGCCGGCTATGACCACGGCGCCGACATCTACATCACCAAGCCGGCCTCCCCCGCGGAGCTGCATGCCGCCATCCAGGCGCTGGCGCGCCGCATGCGGGCCGCATCGGCCCCGGCCGCCGGCGGGCTCGAACTGGACATGCGCCGGCTGGTGCTGCACGGTGCGCCGGGCCAGGCCACGCTGACGCCGAACGAAGTCCAGTTCCTCGCCGCCCTGGTCCGAGCCCCCGGGCAGCGCCTGGAGCGCTGGCAACTGCAGCAATGCCTGGACGCCCACAGCAACCCCGCGCTGGAAATGCTGATCGCCCGGCTGCGCAAGAAACTGCAGCCCCTGTGCCGCCAGGAGCACAACCCGATCCAGCCGCTGCGCGGGGTCGGCTACCAGCTGTGCATCGACATCACGCTGCGCTGAGCACACGCCGCCTCACGCGCGCGGCGGCAGCCCCAGTTGCCGGTGGGCCAGCCCCCCGAGTTCGCGGCAGGCCTGCTCCACGGCCTCGTCCACGGGAAAGGCGCAGCCCAGGCGCATGCAGCGCTCGTAGCGCCCCGTGTTGGAAAACATGCTGCCCGGCGACGTGCGGATGCCGCGCGCCAGGGCCTGCGTGAAAAGTTCGGAAGACGAGACGCCTTCAGGAAATTCGAGCCACAAGCACAGGCCGCCCGGCGGCAGGCTCAGCCGCGTGCCCAGCGGAAAGTGGCGCGCCACCAGGCGCGCCATGGCCTCGCGCTGGCGGCGCAGCTGCAGCCTGAGCTGCTGCAGGCTGCGCAGGTGGGCCGGCGCGCCCACGCAGGCGGCGGCCAGCAACTGCGCCAGCGGCTGGGTATGGCGGGTCTGGGCGAACTTGAGCATCTGCACCCGGCCATGCCACTGGCCCGCGTTCATCCAGCCCTGGCGCAGGCCCGGCGCCATGCTCTTGTTGAACGCCTCGCAATAGATCACCTGCCCCCGGGTATCCCAGTGCTTGAGGGGGCGCGCGGGCAGGTCGGACTCGACGAACAGGCTGTACGAATCGTCCTCGATCAGCGCCACGCCATGGGCCGTGCACAGCTCCACCAGGCGCGCCTTGTGCGCGTCCGGCATGCGGGTGCCTTGCGGCATCTGCAATTCAGGCACGGCCACCACGGCCTTGAGGCGCGGCTGCGTGCGCAGCGCCAGCTCCAGCGCCTCCAGCGACAGCCCGGTGCGCGGGCTGCAGGGAATCTCCAGCGCCTGCATCTGCAGCGCCTCGATGACCTGCAGCAGCCCGTAGTACGTGGGAGACTCCACCGCCACCACATCGCCCGGCGCCGCCACGGCGGCGAGCGCCAGGCTGACGGCCTCGGAATTGCCCGTGGTGGCCAGCACGTCCGCAGGTGCGATGCGCATGCCCGCCGCCAGGGCGCGCCGGGCCATGGCCTGCTGGAACTCCGGGTGCGTGCCCAGCAGCGCGCGCCCCTGCACCAGCAGGTCCGGCTGCGCGCGCAGCAGGCGCGCCACGGTGCGGTTCAGGAAAGCGCGGTCGAACAGCTCCGGCTGCGGCGTGGCGCCGCCCAGGTCCACGCGCACATCGGCCTGGCGGCCGCGCTCCAGCAGCAGCGAAATGCGCTCGTTGATGCCGGCGTAGCGCTTCTGGGGCACCGGCGTCACGGGCCGGCTCAGGTCCGGCTCGCGCGCCTGCGCCAGCCCTTCGGGCTGCCCGCCGCGCACGAAGTAGCCCACGCGCGGGCGCGCCTCGACATGCCCCTGCTCCTCCATATGGCGCAGCACCTGCAGGGCCGTGGACAGGCTCACGCCATGGCGCCGCATGAGCGTGCGCACGGAGGGCATGCGCTCGCCCGCCCGCAGGGTGCCCTGCGACATCGCCTGGCGGTATTCGGCGGCGAGCTGGCGGTACAGGGCAGGCGGAGGGGAGGCGGTGGTCTGGCGCGTCATGCAGGGGGTGGATGTTGCCGCAGAACCTGCAAGCACAACAGATACAGATGGCCCGCGCAAGCACCGGAACAGCCGCGCCCTTTTCCGCGCTGCTGCGGTGCGTGGCCCGCGGGCTGTGTCTGTTGCATTGCAGCATGCCGGCCTACGCTGGTGGCATCGATTTCTCTCACGCCAGGACTGCCATGCCAACCCCTTACAGCCCCCCCACCACGCACCGCCTGGGCCCCGGCCAGGAACTGAGCCTGCCGCTGGCCGAAGGCAGCGAGCTGTTCTGCCAGCGCGGCCCGCTGCACCTCACCATCCACCCGCTGGACGCGGCCGGCACCCCGCAGGCGCTGGTGCTGTACCCCGGCCAGGGCTGGCGCGCGCCGCAGGACCTGTGGCTGCGGCTCACGCCCGCAGGGCCAGGCGCCGCCGCGCTGGAACTGCATGCCGCAGCCCCGGCCAGCCAGCCGCCCAGCGCCGCACCCGGGCCGTGGCGCCAGTGCATGGCCGGCCTGCGCAAGCTGCGGCAGGTGCTGGGCGCCGCCCAGGCAACCGGCGCGCCATGACAGACAGCGCGTCTATGCCTTGCGCTCCCACACGGCGGCGAAGAAGCCATCCGTCTGGTGCAGGTGCGGCCACAGGCGCAGGTAGCGCTGGCCGCTCTCGCCGCCGCGGCACAGGCCGGCGGCCTGCGCCACCTTGAGCTGCTCCAGCAGCGCGCCCGCCTCCTGCGGCACGAAGTTCGGGTGCGCGGCGGAAAAGGCCTCGGCAATGGCCTCGTTCTCCTCGGGCAGCACGCTGCAGGTGGCATACACCAGGCGCCCGCCCGGCTTCACCAGGCGCGCGGCGCTCGCCAGGATGGCGGCCTGCTTCGCCGCCAGCTCCTGCACGCCTTCGGGCGACTGGCGCCACTTCAGGTCGGGGTTGCGGCGCAGCGTGCCCAGGCCGGAGCACGGCGCATCGACCAGCACGCGGTCGATCTTGCCCGCCAGGCGCTTGACGCGCTCGTCGCGCTCGTGCGCGATGGCGGCGGGGTGCACGTTCGACAGGCCCGAGCGCGCCAGGCGCGGCTTGAGCGCGTCGAGCCGGTGGCCCGACACGTCGAACGCATACAACCGCCCGGTGTTGCGCATCTGCGCGCCGATGGCCAGGGTCTTGCCGCCCGCGCCGGCGCAGAAGTCCACCACCATCTCGCCGCGCCTGGCGTCGAGCAGCAGCGCGAGCAGTTGCGAGCCTTCGTCCTGCACCTCGATGGCGCCGCGCTGGAATGCCTCCAGCTTGGCCAATGCCGGCTTGCCCTGCACGCGCAGGCCCCAGGGGGAATACGGCGTTGCTACCGATTCAATAGCTGCTTGCGCAAGCTCCTTCTCAATTTCAGGCCGTTTTGCCACCAAGGCGTTGACGCGCAGGTCGAGCGGCGCGCTCTGCGAAAGGCTGGCCACCAGGGGCCAGAAGCTGTCGCCGAGCTGGCTTTTCAGCGGCGCGGCCAGCCACTGCGGCAGGTTGTGGCGCTGGGGTTCCAGCAGATCGTCCTCGCGCACGCGGTCGCAGGCGTCGAGCCAGTCCTTTTCCTGCGGCGTCAGCGCGCTCTTGAGGAAGTCGCGCGAACCGCGCTGGGCGCGCGGGTCGGCGCGGCGGGCCTGCTCGTCGAGCTGGCTGGCGAAGCCGAGGATGGCCAGGCGCCGCTCCCTGGGGCCGGAGCCCGAGCGCGCGAGCTGCTCGAACAGCGGCTTCCTGCGCAGCACGGCGTAGGCGGTCTCGGCCAGTGTGGCGCGCTCGCGGGGGCCGAGCGCGCGGTGGTCACGGAAATAGCGCGACACCACGGCGTCGGCCGGGTGCTCGAAGGTCAGGGTCAGACGCACCAGCTCGGCGCAGGCGTCCAGAAGGGCTTTGGGATGCATGGGGGCGATTGTCCCATTGCGCGCCGCGGCCCGGCTCAGCGGGTGAATACCGGCACATGCGCATGGGCGCGGATTTCCTGCAGCGTGGGCGACTCGCCCGCCCACAGCACGAGCGCCGGCCCCGGCAGGCTCAGGCCGCGCTCCAGCGCGCGGCAGAGCGGGTAGCGCTCGTCGTCCGGCAGGCCGGGCAGCTCCACGAAGACGACGTAGGCGCGCCGCCCCGGAAACTCGCGCAGGCGCTTGCACACGATCCACGCCGCCGCCACGGGCTTGCAGCGCGCCAGCTCGGCCTGCACCTCGCCCAGCGCGAAGGCGCCCAGGTCGTGCGGCGCGGTCTGGCTGAAGCACGGGGTCTGCGTCAGTTCCTCCCACGCGCGCGCCTCGCCCTCCTGCGCCTGCCGGTGCCGCTCGCGCCACAGCTTGAGGGCGGCCGCATCGTGCTCCAGGCCGGGGCGCGGCGTTTCCAGGTCTTCCACGGCCGTGCGCGCCGCCCACCAGCGCTGGTCGCCCCCCGCGTCCCACAGGCGCTGCAGCCCTTGCAGGCGCGCGGCGCGGTCGTCCTCGGGCAGCGTCTGCACCAGCCCGCGCAAGGCGCCCAGGTGCCCGTCGCGGCGGCGCAGGGCGAGTTCGTACAGCGGGCGCACCGGGGCCTGCGGGTCGAGCTGGCGGCGCAGCGTGGCTTCTTCGACCAGTTCGTCGGCGCTGCCCTGCGCGCGCGCTGCGGCCAGGGCCTGCACCCGCGCCCGCACGCGGCCGAGCCAGGCGTGGTGCTGCTTCCAGTCGCTGGCGTTGTCCTTGCACCAGGCACGGTCGAAGTGCGCGATCCAGCGTTCGGCCTCGCCGAGCAGCCCCAGCGCGCCGCGGCGCGACCAATCGGGCAGCGCGGGCGCGCCGCCCAGGGCCTCGACGCGGTCGCGCAGGCCGGGGTGGGTGTCGTCGACGCCGCTCAGGCGCGCCAGCGCCTGGCGCAGCGCCTCGCGCGCGAAGGCCGGCTCGGGCGCGAGCGCGAGCTGGCCGCGCATCGCCTGGTACGGCCCCACGGGCAGCGCGTGCGCCGCCGCCGCGCGCCAGTGGCCGGCCCAGAAGTGCGCCTGCAGCCAGGCGCCCTTGACCTCGACCTCGACGAGCGCCGCCACGGCCGCCTCGCGCCCCAGCAGGCGGCCGGCGATGCGGTCGGCCTCGTACTCGTCCTGGCGCGCCAGCGCGAAGGTCTTGGCCGCGAAGCGCGGGAAGTACCAGTCCAGGAACGCCTGGGTGGCCGCGGCCACGGGCCCGGCGTCGCCGCGCATGCTGTCGTGCAGGCGCAGCCACGACAGGCGCGTGCGGTAGATCCAGGCGGCGAAGCGCCCGTGGCCGCCGCGCAGGTGCCCGTACTCGTGCGCCAGCACGGCCAGCAGGCGCGCCTTGTCGAGCGCCATGAGCAGCGGCAGGCCGATGGTGAGGGTGTTCACGGCGCCGCCGAACAGGCCCCAGCGCGGCGTCTGGCGGATGCTGGCGTTGAAGTCGCCGTCCAGGTAGACGGCGTGCAGCGGCGGGCCCTTGACCTTGCGGCGGATGCGCTCCAGCGCCTCGAACAGCGCGGGCGCGTCGCGCGCGGTGATCTGCAGGCCCTCGGGCGCGTCCAGCCGCACCCAGAGGGCGCGCAGGCTGGTCCACAGCAGGCCCAGCGCCGCGATCAGCACCCACACCAGCGCGAAGCGGAAACGCCCGGCCAGCACCTGCGGCAGCGCCCAGGCCACCAGCGCGCCCGCCAGCAGCAGGCAGCCCAGCACCCAGGCATAGCCCAGCGCGGCGAACGCCGCGACGCTGCGGCGGTAGGCGCGGCTGTTTTCGGCGCTGGCGTGTTCGCTCAGGCGCACCAGGTGCACGAAATCGGCCTGGTCCATGGAAACTCCCCCCGGGGTGGCATAGGATGCGGCGCGGCCCCCTTTGCCGCGGCCGCACATGCTACCCAAACCGCCCATGGCTTCCGACGCCGACCTCCCGCCCCTGCCCCGCGTGCCTGTACCGCCATTACAAGGGCGGCCTGTATGAAGTGCTGGATATCGCGCGCCACAGCGAAACGCTGGAGCCCCTGGTGGTGTACCGCGCGCTGTACGGCGCGCACGGCCTGTGGGTGCGGCCTGCGGCGATGTTCACCGAAACAGTGGTGATCGGCGGCGTGCGCCAGCCGCGCTTCGTGGCCCTAGAGGATTTGAATGAAAATCGCCTCTAGACCTTGCCCATCAAGCGCTAGCAGCTATTCATTCAGTAGCGAATTGGCGCGCGGCAACACCAGCGTGGCGCACAGGCCGCCGCCCTCGGCGTTGTGCAGCTGCAGGCTGCCGCCGTGGCGCTCGGCGATGTCGCGGGCGATGGACAGCCCCAGGCCCACGCCGCCGCTCTGGCGGTTGCGCGAGGCCTCGGCGCGGTAGAACGGCTCGAACACCCGCTCCAGCTCCGCCTCGGGCAAGCCCGGGCCGTGGTCGCGTACGGCGATGCGCACGCAGGCGCCGTCGTCGGCCAGCGTGACCTCGGCGGCGCCGCCATAGCGCACGGCGTTGCCGATCAGGTTGGCGATGCAGCGGCGCAGCGCGCCGGCCTGCGCGGGCAGGGGTCCGGCATGGCCTGCCACCTGCACGGCGTGGCCGCAGTCGGCCTCATCGTCGGCCAGGCTCTGCACCAGGGCCTGCACATCCAGCGGCGCCAGGGGCTCGCCGGCGGCCACGCCGCGCAGGTGGTCCAGCGTGGCGCCGATCATGGCGTCCATCTCGGCGATGTCGCGCGCGAAGCGCGCGCGCTCGGCGCCGTCGGGCAGGGCCTCGGCGCGCAGGCGCAGGCGGGTCAGCGGCGTGCGCAGGTCGTGCGAGACGGCGGCCACGAAGCGGTCGCGGTCCTGCAACTGGCGGCGGATGCGCGCCTGCATCTGGTTGAAGACGCGGCTGGCCTCGCGGCATTCGCGCGTGCCGTCCTCGGGCAGCGGCGGGCGGGCAATGTCGCGGCCCAGCTCGCGCGCGGCGGCGGCCAGGCGGTCGATGGGCCGGGCCAGCCAGCGCGCGGCCACCCATGCGGCCAGCAGCAGCACGCCCAGGCGCACGCCCACGTCCAGCAGCAGGCCCGCATGCAGCGCCGGCGGGCCGGTGCGCGGCGCCCCTTCGGGCGGATTGGGCAAGCCGGGCGGTAGCGGCGGCGCGGGGGTTCCAGCCGGCGGTACAGCCCAGGCCGGGGGCGGCGCAGGGTGAGGCCCGCGCGCCGGGCGCAGCTCGAACATCAGCGTGAGCGCCAGTACATGGCTCACCAGCACGGCCGCGGCCAGCAGCAGCGCCAGGCGGCCAAACAGCGTGTCCGGCAGGCAGCGCGCCAGCGCGGCGCGCAGGCGCGCCGCGCTCACGCCGGCCCTCCGGTGTAGCCCTGCACGTCCTGCGCGTTGAAGACGTAGCCCGCGCCGCGTATGGTCTTGATGATGGACGGATCGCGCGGGTCTTCGCTGAGCTTGTGGCGCAGGCGCGAGACCAGCAGGTCGATGCTGCGCTCCAAGGCATCCATGGCCCGGCCGCGCGCCTGCTCCATGAGCTGGTCGCGGCTGCACACGCGCCGGGGCATGCCGAGGAAGGTCCAGAGCAGGCGGAACTCGGCGTTCGACAGCGGCACCACCACGCCGCGCGGCGACACCAGGTGGCGCTCCAGCCGGTGCAGCGCCCAGCCGTCGAAGCGCACCACGCCGGGCGGCGGCGCGGCGCGCGTGCCCAGGCGGCGCAGCACGCTCTGGATGCGCGCCACCAGCTCGCGCGGCTCGAACGGCTTGGCCATGTAGTCGTCGGCCCCCATCTCCAGGCCGAGCACGCAGTCGTAGGGGTTGGCGCGCGCGGTGAGCATGATGATGGGCACCTGCGTGCGCTGGCGCAGCTCGCGCGCCAGCGTCAGGCCGTCGGTGCCCGGCAGCATGATGTCGAGCACGATGAGGTCGATGGGGTGCGCCGCCAGTTGTGCGCGCAGCGCCGGGCCATCGCCCGCCGCGTGGGCGGTGAAGCCGAAGCGGGCGAGGTACTGGGTCAGCAGCGTGGTGATGTCTTCGTCGTCGTCGACGACCAAGATGTGGGACATGCGCGTGGAATGTGGCCGGGGGCGCGCCAGTGTAGGAAG
>Ga0207420_1002042_pt1 | contig 10801 bp, 10 predicted proteins | sample ThiBio_inoc_biof_FD_183941 | JGI IMG/M metagenome (GOLD analysis project Ga0207420, IMG submission 183941) | Wastewater bioreactor microbial communities from Cape Town, South Africa - Thiocy_inoc_biof (SPAdes) | ecosystem: Engineered > Bioremediation > Thiocyanate > Unclassified | place: South...
GGCGTGGCGGGCGGCCAGGCCCGGGACGTGGTCGAGGACGTCGATCGCGAGCCGGTACCGGTCGAGGTCGTTGAGCATCACCATGTCGAACGGGGTCGTGGTGGTGCCGCGCTCCTGGAAGCCGTGCACGTGCAGGTTCTGGTGTCCGGCGCGGTTGTAGGTGAGTCGGTGGATCAGCCACGGGTAGCCGTGGTAGGCGAAGATCACCGGCTTGTCGGGGGTGAAGATCGCATCGAACTCCCGGTCCGGGAGCCCATGTGGATGCTGGTCTTCGGACTGCAGCCGGGTCAGATCGACCACGTTCACCACCCGCACTCTCAGATCGGGGATGTGCTCGCGCAGCAGCGCCGCGGCGGCGAGGGTCTCGAGGGTGGGGACGTCGCCGGCGGCGGCGAGCACCACATCCGGCTCCGTGCCCTCGGTTTCCGTGCCCGCCCACGGCAGGATGCCCAGCCCGCGGGTGCAGTGCTCGATCGCCTCGTCCATCGTCAGCCACTGCGGGGCGGGCTGCTTCCCGGCGACGACGACGTTGATGTACCCGGCCGAGCGCAGGCAGTGGTCGTAGGTGGACAGCAGCGTGTTCGCGTCGAACGGCAGGTAGACGCGGACGATGTCGGGGCTCTTGTTCAGGGCGAGGTCGATGAACCCGGGGTCCTGGTGAGAGAACCCGTTGTGGTCCTGCCGCCAGACATGGCTGGAGAGCAGGTAGTTGAAGCTCGGGATCGGGTCCCGCCACGACACCTCCCGGGCCGCTTCCAGCCATTTGGCGTGCTGGTTGAACATCGAGTCGACGATGTGGGTGAACGCCTCGTAGCAGTTGAACAGCCCATGCCGGCCGGTCAGGACGTAGCCCTCGAGCCAGCCCTGGCACTGGTGCTCGCTGAGCACCTCCATCACCCGCCCAGTCGGGGCCAGGTGCTCGTCGACGGGCTCCACGGCCGCGTTCCACTGCTTGCCGGTGGCCTGGTAGACGGGTGGGGCGAGCCGGTTGGAGGCGGTCTCGTCCGGGCCGAAGATGCGGAAGTTGTCCGGGTTGTCCCGGATCACCCCCGCCAGCCACTCGCCCAGCACGCGGGTCGCTTCCCCGGTTCCCGCACCCCGCTCGGCCGGGTCGACCGGCTGCGCGTGCTTGTGGAAGTCCGGGAGCCGCAGCGGGACGGTGAGTTGTCCGCCGTTGCCGGCCGGGTTCGCGCTCATCCGCCGATCCCCGTCCGGGGCGATCGCGACCGTGGCCGGGCGGGGGGCGCCGGTCACGTCGAACAGCTCGTGGGGGCGGTAAGACGCGAGCCAGTCCTCGAGGATCCGCAGGTGCTCGGGATTGTCGCGGACCTCGGCGAGCGGCACCTGGTGTGCCCGCCAGGTGCCCTCCACCGGCAGACCGTCGATGATCTTCGGGCAGGTCCACCCCTTCGGGCTGCGCAGCACGATCGCCGGCCACGCCGGCCGCCCCTCCAGCGTCCCGGCCGCCGCGGCGGCTTCGATGTCCGCGATCTCATCCAGCACCGCATCCAGCACCGCCGCGAACGTCGCGTGGGACTCGGCCGGGGTTTCCCCATCGAAGCCGACAGTGACGACGTGGGGGTGATGACCGTAGCCGCGCAGCAGCGCGACAAGCTCCTCCTCGGGGATGCGCGACAGCACGGTCGGGTTGGCGATCTTGTACCCGTTCAGATGCAGGATCGGCAGCACCACCCCGTCATGGGCGGGGTTGAGGAACTTGTTGCCGTGCCACGCGGTCGCCAGCGGCCCGGTCTCCGCCTCCCCGTCACCGATCACGCAGGCGACCAGCAGGTCGGGGTTGTCGAACGCGGCCCCGTAGGCGTGCACGAGGGAGTAGCCGAGCTCGCCGCCCTCGTTGATCGACCCGGGCGTTTCCGGGGACGCGTGCGAGGGGATCCCGCCCGGGAAGGAGAACTGCCGGAACAACGCCCGCAGCCCCTCTTCGGTGCGGTCGATGCCCGGGTAGCGTTCGGTGTAGGTGCCGTCCAGGTAGGCGTTGGCGACCATGCCGGGTCCGCCGTGCCCGGGCCCGGTCACGTACAGGGTGTTCAGGTCGCGGTCGCGGATGGCACGGTTCAGGTGGGCGTAGAGGAAGTTCAGGCCCGGGGTGGTGCCCCAATGGCCCAGCAGCCGCGGCTTGATATCGTCCCGGCTGAGGCGGTGGCGCAGCAGCGGGTTACCCTGCAGGTAGATCTGGCCGATGCTCAGATAGTTCGCCGCCCGCCACCACGCATCCACCGCCGCCAACTGCTCGGCGGTGGCATCAGTGGTGCGGTGCGCCCACGCGGGGGGTGCCGGTGTGGGGGTCATGGTCGGTCTCCTTCCGATCCGCGGCCGCTCGGGTCGCGCCAGGTGCGAATGACGGGGGTCATGGTGTTGCCGCTGGGATGAGAACGGTGGCGGTGGTGTCGCGGATCCAGACCACGCCGCGGTCATCGACCAGGACGATCGCACCGTCCCCGGTGACCCCGAGGGCTTGGACGGTTCCCGTGGTGGTGTCGACGTTCTCCCAGCCGGTGCCGACTAGGCGTCGCAACGTCCCGTCGGTGTCCACTCCGACCACCCCACCAGTTGGGTCGGTCTCCACCAGGTACAGCACTGGCGCGTCCGGCGCCGGGGTGAAGGTGGCGCCACCGTCGGTGCTGTGCTGCAGCCCGTCCTGGGTGGCGGCGTACAGGGTGCCGTCGGTCGCGGCGGCCAGGTCGACGGCGGGCAGCTCGGCACCGTCCGCCCAACTCTGCCCGCCGTCGCTGCTGGTGCGCAGCAGCGGGCGGGAGGATCCGATCCCGTACAGGGTGCCGTCGCCGGTGACGGTGAGGACGTGGAAGTCCTCTTCCCCGGTGAACGCGACCGGTTCCCACGAGGCGCCGGCGTCGAGGCTGCGGATGATGCCGAGGTTGGGGGCGCCGAGCTCCGCCGGGGTGGACGGGCCGGGGTGCCCGGACGCGTAGAGGGTGTCACCGGTAGCGGTCAGTCCCATCGCGTCCAGGTCGATGCCACCGACCGGGCCGGTGACGGTGCCGTCCTCGCCCAGCGTGTACAGGCCGGTGTGGGTGCCCAGCAGCACGGTGCTGCCACCGGCGTCGACGATGCCGTGCACATGCCCGAACCCGGCCGCGGTGCTCGCGGGGGCATCGGGCTCCGCAGGGGTGGTGCTGCAGCCCGTGAGCAGCAGCGCGACGGTGACGGTGGCCGTGATCGCCAGTCTGCGGGTGGTGGGAGAGATCATGAACGGAGAGCCTTTCCGTGCGGGTACGCCGGATACCGGTGACCGCACAGGGGTCGAGGGTGGGGCCTCGGACGGGACCGGCATCGGAGCGCGGGTCCCGTCCGAGGGGTACCGGGTCAGAGGCTGGCGAGGATGTCCTGCATCGCGGTGATCTCGGCGGTCTGCCCGTCGATGATCTGCTGCGCGAGGGCGGCCACGTCCGTGTTCTGCCCGTCGGTGAGCACCGACTGCGCCATCGTCACGGCGCCCTGGTGGTGAGCGATCATGCCGTTCAGGAACAGGCGGGTCGCCTCGACCCCGGTCGCGGCATCCAGAGCGGCCATGTCGTCCTCCGACATCATCCCGCCGCCCATGTCCATGCCGTCCATCCCGGACATGGAGTCGTCGTACGGGACGCCCCACTCCTCCAGCCAGCCCTTCATGGTCTGGATCTCCGGGTCCTGTGCGGTCTTGATCTGCTCGGCGAGGGAGACGACTCGCTCGTCGATGCCGTCTTTCGCGAGGATCTGATCGGCCATCTCGATGGCCTGCTGGTGGTGCGGGATCATCATGGTCACGAACATCTCGTCCGCGGCGTTGAACGCGGCGGCGGACTGGGAGGGGGCGGTGCTGGTCATCCCCCCGGGTCCGTGGTCCATGCCGGGCATGGTGCCGTCGGTGGGGGCGCAACCGGCGAGCACGAGCACGGTGGCCAGCGCGCCGGCGGTCAGCGTGAGAGTACGAAAACGCATCAGGGGTGTCCTTGTCTAGTCAGTCGGTGAGGGTCTGATCAGTGCCCGGGAGGGCAGGGTGCAGCATCCCCGGCAAGGGTCGCCGGGGTTCAGGCGGAATCAGGTGCGACTGATGGACAGGACAAGCAGTGAAGGCGGGCGGGGATGCGGCAATCCGGCCAGCAGAGTCCGGGTATGGGAGCGCGAGCGGTCTACGGCGTATGTGAGAAGGGCACGGAACGTCGGGGCGAGCAGGACGATCACCGCGGCCAGCAGCGCCAGCACGCACACCATCATCAGCATCGAGTGATCCGGCATCCCCGCAGGGCTGCCGCACCCGTCCTGGCAATGCCCTCCAGCGCCCTCCGCCGCAGCTGCGGTCATCGGCGTATCGTCGGCGGCGGCTGGTGCGGAGCCTACCTGGCTGTGCGTGCTCATCGCGCTGGTCTCTGATGCCAGGGCGGGCTGGTGGGAACCGGTCAGGACGTGCATGGACAGCAGCCCGGTGATGATCGCCAGGGCGATCGGAGCGGCCAGCAGGAACCGGCGCACCCCGGGGGTCAGACGCGCGTGCGAGCGAATCACGTTCACGACCGACCTCCTTCCCGTCCAGGGTAGCGGTGCCCTGCCCCCGCGACACGGTCAGAACACCACGCACGGGAGCGGGCCCTACCACTCAGCATATACCCATCCGGGGTATCCAGGATGGGTATCGCTTCGGGGATGGCTACCCGCCCGGGGTATGCTGGGCGTGATCGAGGAAGGGGCGTCGACGGTGAACCAGGTGGTGGCGCGACGGCGGGCACTCGGGTCCCGGCGTGCCCTGTGGTTCTACCTGTCCGCGGTGACCGCGATCATCGCAGGGCTGCTCGCGATGCACTCGCTGAGTCTGGAAGAGGACCAGGCGGGCACTGTCGTGTCCGCCTTCGCAGTCGTTGCGGCCCCCGATGCCGCCGCTGATGTCCTGGTCAGCGGGGTGGTGACGCCCTCGTGCGATGAGACGGTCTGCGGGACGTCTCATGCTGTCGCTGCCGTGACGTGTCTGCTCGCGTTGCTGACCCTGCTCATCCTGGTGCTCCCGGCCCGGGACGGGTGGATGTCGCTGCTGGCATGGCTGCGATCCCTCCCCGGCAGGTCGGCCACGTTCACGTCCAGGTCGACCCTTCTGCGGCCCTCCCTGATCGTTTTGTCGATCAGCCGCACCTGATCAACACGCCGCACGCGCCCGCCCTCTGAGCCACAGCTGGCGCGTGATGTCGCCGACGGTCCACGATGTACGGCCCGCAGGCGAGCGCGACCCGTCTGCGGCAGCGCCATGGGTGATCCGATCCCGGATTCTCGCCGTGCACTCCGGGCCGCGGCTCCCGGTTGGACCGTGTGACGGCGGTGGCGACCGTGCGCACCTTCATCGTCCCCCTCATCCAGGAAAGTCTTGTATGCCCGAACCCGCCCCCTCCTCCCCGACTCCCGGTACCGGGACGCGCCGTGCGGCGAGAGCCGCCCTGTCTTCCCCACCCGTCCAGACGCGACGCGATCGACGCCGTCGGCCCACCCGTGCCGCCCGGACACCTCGACACGCGCCGCGCCGCACGCTCACCCGATCCCGGATGCTCGCCGGACTGCCGTTGCTGATCCCGTTGACGCCGGAGCCGGTGTTCGCCGTCGAGGCGACCCGCACCCCGGTGCGCGCCCAGTCGTTCACCACCCCCGACACCGTCACCGGGACGGTGATGGTGCGCGGGGACTACACGGTGGCGGTGACCGCCCCCGTCGGGACCGAGTCGTACGCGCACACCGCGGACACGTTCACCAACGACCCGGCATCGGCGGTGCAGTGGCCGTTCACCGTGGGAGTGCCGATCAGCAGCACGTTCGGGTACCGCACCCCGCCATGCCCGTCCTGCTCAAATTTCCATGCCGGACTGGACATGGCCCCCGGGATCGGCACCCCGATCCAGGCGATCGCCGACGGGGTGGTCACCACCGCGACGGAGCAGGGCGGCGCGTACGGGGTGTACGTGGTGATCCGGCACGAGATCGACGGGCAGGTCGTGGAAAGCGCGTACGCGCACATGCGGGAAGGGTCCCTCGCCCTGACCCCGGGACAGACCGTGCGGGTGGGGCAACTGGTCGGCCAGGTCGGGGACAGTGGACGCAGCTTCGGCGCACACCTGCACTTCGAGATCCGCACCGGAGGCGAAGCGGTGGACCCGCTGGCGTGGCTCCCGGCGAGGGTGAGGCCCTGATGGACGCACTCCTCATTGTGGCTCCGGCGCTGATCCCGAGCCCGGGGATCAGCTTCGTACAGGTCGGGCCGTTCCAGATTCGGTTCTACGCGCTGGCGATCCTGGCCGGGATCGTGCTGGCGGTGCTGATCACCGGCCGTCGGTTGCGGGCGGTCGGGCATCCGGCCGGGGCCGTGGTGGATGTGGCGATGTGGGCGGTGCCGTTCGGGATCCTCGGCGCCCGGATCTACCATGTGCTCACCCATCCGGGCGACTACTTCTTCCCTGGCGCGGACCTGTGGCGGGTGCTCTACATCTGGGAGGGCGGGATCGCGATCTTCGGCGCGATCCTGGGCGGGCTGGTCGGGATCGTGATCGCCACCCGTCGCGCCGGGATCCCGGTGCTGCTGTTCCTGGACGCGCTCGCCCCGGGGATGCTGGTCGCCCAGGCGGTGGGGCGGCTGGGGAACTACTTCAACCAGGAACTGTTCGGCCCACCCACCACCTTGCCGTGGGGGTTGCAGATCGACCCCTCAGCTCCCGCGATCCCGCCGGGGACCCCGGCGGGGACCCTGTTTCATCCGCTGTTCCTGTACGAGCTGCTGTGGAACCTGGCCGGTGCCGCCGTGATCGTGCTGCTCGAGCATCACCGCCGCCGGCACGGCCGGATTACGTTGGGCGCCGGGCGGAGTCTGGGCGTGTACCTGCTGTGGTACGGGGCAGGGCGGGCGGCGCTGGAGTCCATCCGGCTGGATCCCACCGAGCTGCTCGCCGGCGGGCTGAAAGCGAACGTGCTCACCGCCCTGGTGGCCGCGGCATTGGGGGTCGGGCTGCTCGCCCACGCCTCCTGGCGCGCCCGCCGCCGCGCACCCGTCCAGGGGAGGGGGGATGCGCGTGTCGATCCGCAGTGAGCAGGCCCCGCAGCTGCCCGCCGATCACGTCGACCGGCCGGTGGACGAGCCCACGAATCCGCGCCTGAGCGTGTCGGGGTGGGCGCGGTGGGCGTGGCGGCAGCTGACCAGCATGCGCACCGCCCTGGTGTTGTTGCTGCTGCTCGCGGTGGCCGCGATCCCCGGGTCGTTGATCCCGCAACGCTCCTCCGACCCGAACGGGGTGATTCAGTTCGACAAGACCAACCCGGGCTGGATGTGGGCGGTGGACCTGCTGCAGCTGCACGACGTGTTCGGGTCGGTGTGGTTCTCCGCGATCTACCTGCTGCTGTTCGCGTCGCTGATCGGCTGCGTCATCCCCCGCATCCGCCACCACCTGACCGCGCTGCTCGCCCCGCCCCCGGCCACCCCCCGCAACCTGTCCCGCCTGCCCGCCCACACCCGCCGCGTCCTCCCCGACACGCCCCCCGGTGCGGTCTTGGACGCGGCCGAGAAGGCGCTGCGCCGGCAGCGGTACCGCACCCGCCGGGTCCGCGGCGACGACGGACGGGACTCGGTCGCAGCCGAGCGCGGCTACCTGCGGGAGACCGGGAACCTGCTGTTCCACGTGGCGCTGCTGGCGGTGCTGGTCGTGGTCGGCGTCGGCGGCGGGTTCCGGTTCACCGGGCAGCGGGTGCTGGTGGAGGGGCAGACGTTCGCGTCCACCCGGATCGCGTACGACTCGTTCACCGCCGGCCGGTTCATCACTGACACGCAGATCCCGACGTTCTCCCTCACCCTGGACCGGTTCCGCGTCGACTACGTCCTGGACAACGTCAACGCGCTCGGCATGCCGAAGACGTTCGACGCGCAGGTCACGACCACCACTGGCGGCACCCGGCAGGCCTCCAGCATCCGGGTCAACGAGCCGCTGTCGGTGGCTGGCACCGACATCTATCTGCTCGGCAACGGGTACGCGCCCACCCTCACCGTCCGAAACCCGGCCGGGAAGATCGTGTTCCGTGACACGGTCCCGTTCCTGCCGCAGGACGCGAATTTGACCAGCCTGGGGATCGTGAAGGTTCCCGACGGGCTGGCCGAGCAGGTCGGCCTGGTCGGGATGCTGTACCCCACCCGCGCGACCACCGCCTCTGGGGCGTTCGCGTCCAGCTACCCGGACCTGCTGGACCCGGTCGTCACCTTCAACGTGTACGTCGGCGACCTGGGCCTGAACACCGGGGTCCCGGTGTCGGTGTACGCACTGGACACCAGCACCCTCACCCAGATCGCCGGGCGCGGCACCCCCACCCCCGCCCTGCAGCTGGTCCCCGGCACCCCGGTTCCGCTGCCGGACGGGCTGGGCACGATCGAGCTCGGCCCGATCCCCCGGTTCGCGTCGCTGGAGATCGCCGCCGACCCCACCCAGACCCCCACCCTGATCGCCGCGGTCGCCGCGATGGCCGGGCTGGCCCTGTCCCTGTTCGTGCCCCGCCGCCGCCTCTGGGTCCGCACAACCACCGGCCGGGACGGCGGCACGGTGCTCGAGGTCGCCGGGCTCGCCCGCGGCGACGACCCCCGCCTGCAACCCACCGTCGACACCCTCGCCACCCGCCTCACCCCGACCCCCACACCCCTTCGAGGAGGCTCCGATGACCCCGTTCCTTGACGCCCTGTCCCTGCTGCTGGTGTACTCGACGATCGCGATCTACGCCGCCGCGTTCGTCGCCTACACCCTTCACCTCGCCCGCCGCGCCAGCACCCCTGCCGTCCCGGTCACCGCCCGGGTGCCGGCCACCGCCGGCGCCACCAGCACCACCGACCCGGACCTGGCAGGCACACCCACCGCCCCCGACACCGACACCGCACCCGCCGCCGCTGCCCCGGGGGCGGACGGGGGGGCGGGGAAGGCGGCGCGGGTCGGGTTCGCGTTGACCGTGCTGGGCTGGGTGTTCCATCTTGCCGGGGTGGTGCTGCGCGGGGTCGCCGCGGACCGGGTGCCGTGGGCGAACATGTTCGAGTTCTCCCTCACCGGCACCGCGCTGATCATCGCCACCTTCCTGGCCGTGTCGCTGCGGGTGCGGTTGGCGTACCTGGGCAGCGCCGTGCTCGGGCTGACCGTGCTGCTGCTCGGCGTCGCGACGGTCAGCTTCTACGTCCCCGTCGTCCCCCTGATGCCCGCCCTGCAGTCCGGGTGGCTGGTCATCCACGTGCTGGTCGCGCTGCTGGCGACCGCGTTCTTCGGGCTCGCGTTCCTCGTCTCCCTCACCTACCTGCTCACCACCCGCCGCCGCGGCCTCCCCTCCCGGCTCACCCGGCTGCGTGACAGTCTGCCCGGGCCGGAGGATCTGGACCGACTCGCATACCGGCTGACGATCGTCGGGTTCATCCTGTGGACCTTCACCCTGATCGCCGGGGCGATCTGGGCCGGCCGCGCCTGGGGCAGGTTCTGGGGGTGGGACGTGAAAGAGGTGTGGACGTTCATCATCTGGGTGCTCTACGCCGGATACCTGCACGCCACCGCCACCCGCGGCTGGGCCGGCACCCGCGCCGCCTGGCTGTGCATCGTCGGCTTCGCCGCCGTGCTGTTCAACTTCGGCGTCGTCAACGTCTTCTTCACCGGGCTGCACTCCTACTCCGGACTGTGACCCGCCCCCTGCGAAAGGACCGCTCATGACCCGCACCACCCCCCGCCCCGCCCCAGCTGAGGACCCGCAACGCGCCTGGCGGCGACACCGCCTGCTCGTCCGGGTCGGCCAGGCCCTGATGGCCGCCGGCGCGATCGTCGCGATCATCCACTGGCTCGCGCACCTGGAAGTGTTCGGCCCCGGCCAGCCCCCCGGCTGGCTCGACCTGGTCGCCGGGTACCCGACCGGGGCGCTGCTGCTGATCACCGGCGCCATCCTCGCCGGCCGCCGCCGCCCCAGCAGCAAGAGCACGAACACCTGACCGACCGGAGTGATCCCGCATGCGCACCCCCACCACCCTGACACGCCCACCCCGCCGCACGGTCACCGCCGCCGCGGTCGCCGTGCTCGGCGCGCTCGCCCTGCTCCTGGCCGGGTGCACCCCCCAGACGCCCGGCCTGTTGCCCTCCTCCCCGTCCCCGGGGTATCTGTCCGCGGACGAGACCGTGCGGGAGATCCCCGCCGACCAGCGCGACGACCCGGTCACCTTCACCGGCACCACCGACACCGGGGAGCAGGCGGATTCCACCGCGTGGGCGGGCTCGGTCGTCGTGGTGAACTTCTGGTACGCCGCCTGCCCGCCCTGCCGTGCCGAAGCGCCCGACCTGGAAGCCCTCGCCCAGACCTACCAGCCCGACGGTGTCGTGTTCATCGGCGTCAACGTGCGCGACAGCGCCGACACCGCCGCCGCGTTCGAGAACCAGTTCGGCATCACCTACCCGTCGATCCTGGACGCCACCACCGGCACCGTGCAAGCCGCGTTCGCCGGGAAAGCCGCCCCCGGCGCCGTGCCCACCACCATCGTCCTGGACCGCACCGGCCGGATGGCCGCCCGCATCATCGGGCAACTCCCCACCCGCACCACCCTCGCCTCCCTCATCGACACCGTCCTCGCCGAGACGAGCCCCTGATGGGGGAGATCATCACCGCCGGCAGCATCTGGGCCGCACTCCCCCTCGCCCTCCTCGCCGGGCTGGTGTCCTTCGCCTCCCCCTGCGTGCTCCCCCTCGTGCCCGGCTACCTCGGCTACCTCACCGGCACCACCACCACCGCGGGGGTCTCCCGGTGGCGGGCGCTGGCCGGG
>Ga0207420_1002073_pt1 | contig 10664 bp, 7 predicted proteins | sample ThiBio_inoc_biof_FD_183941 | JGI IMG/M metagenome (GOLD analysis project Ga0207420, IMG submission 183941) | Wastewater bioreactor microbial communities from Cape Town, South Africa - Thiocy_inoc_biof (SPAdes) | ecosystem: Engineered > Bioremediation > Thiocyanate > Unclassified | place: South...
GTATGCCGCCATCGTCTTCCCGCTGCGGCAGCGCCAGGCTTCCCTGCCGCCAGAATGCGGCGAAGTCCGGGGCCGCGACGCCGCGCTCGCGCAGGGCGGCACGGGTGCGCTCGTACAGATGCTCGAGCCACTGGCGGCTGGTCCGTCCTTCGGTGAAGGCGTCCCGCGCGCCCAGCCGTCCGGCCAGGTCGGCGAAGATGTCGTAGTCATCGCGCGCCTGCCCGTGGGGGGCCGCGATGCGGTGCATGGCGACGACCAGCGGATCGGTGGGCGTGGCGCCGATGTCCTCGCGCTCCAGGGTCATGGTGCAGGGCAGGACGATGTCCGCGTGGCGGGCCGTGGCGGTCCAGGCGATCTCGTGCACGACGAAAGTGTCCAGCCTGCGGAACGCTTCCGCCAGCCTTGCCAGGTCCTGGTGATGGTGGAAGGGATTGCCTCCGGCCCAGTACGCCAGCCGGATGCGCGGATAAGTCCGTGCCTGGCCGTTGTAGGCATAGGGCTGCCCGGGATTCAGCAACATGTCGGCGACGCGGGCGACGGGGATGAAATCCTTGACGCCGTTGGTGCCTTGAGGCAGGGCGCCGACCGACACCACATTGCTGCGCTTGCCATAGTGCGCCAGCGTGCCGAGAGCATAGGCGTAGCCGCCGCCGGGAAGACCGATCTGGCCGAGAACGGCCGCCAGCACCGCGCCGGCCCAAACGGGCTGTTCGCCGTACTCGGCGCGCTGCAGCGAATGGGACACGGTCACCAACACGCGCCTGCCCGTCAGGCCGAGCGCCAGCGCGGTAATCTCGCCCGCCTCGAGATCGCACAGCGGCGCGGCCCAGGCGGCGGACTTCGGCTGCCCGTCGCGGCGGCCCATGAGATAGTCCTCGAAGGCCGCCCAGCCGTCGCAAAAGCGCTCCAGGAAAGCACGGTCGTGCAACCCCGCGGCGACCAGCGTATGCATCAGCCCGAGCATCAGGGCCGTATCGGTGCCGGGCCGGATCGCCAGCCAGCGGGCGCCCGCCTCCTCCGGCATGTCGCCGCGCAGGGGGCTGATGCAGAAGAAGCGACAGCCTCGACGCGCCGCATCACGCATCGCGCCGCGCTCGACATGGCGGCTGATGCCGCCACTGGCGACGCGCGAATTCTTCAGCGCCATGCCGCCGAAAGACAGGACGACGTCGGAGTGGGCAACGATCTGTTCCCAGGTGACATTGCGCCGCGCGACCTCGTCCATGCTCCCCATGACGTGGGGCAGGATGACTCCCGAGGCCCCTGCGCTGTAGCTGTTGACCGATCGGACATAACCGCCCAGCGAAGTGTTCAGGAACCGGTGAACCTGACTCTGGGCATGGTGGAAGCGCCCGGCGCTGGACCAACCGTAGGAGCCGCCGAATACCGCCTGCGGGCCATGGTCCCGCTTGACGCGCGAGAGTTCGGCAGCCAGCCGGTCAAGCACCTCGTCCCAGGACACTGCCACGAATTCGTCCCGGCCCCGCCTGGCGTCGGGCCCGGGTCCATGCTCCAGCCAGCCGCGCCGCGCCATCGGCTGCGTGACGCGCGCTGGATGATCCAGGGCGCCGGGAAAATTCTCGATGATGGGGTTCGGATCGGGATCGTCGGGATGCGGCTGGACGACCAAGCCGCTCTGATCGAGGCGCGCCTGGAAGACCCCCCAGTGCGCGCTATGCGGCAACATGCCCGGCGCTGGAAATACCGTGTCGGCCATGGCCTGCCTCAGCCCCGCGGGCCGGTGGCCACGGGCGCTCCCGCTTGCGCCGACCATTCGCTCCACGATCCCGGATACAAGGCCGCGCCCGGCAGGCCGGCGACCGCCTGCGCCAGCAGGTTGTGGCAGGCCGTGACGCCGGAGCCGCACTGATTGACCCACTGCCGCACGGGCACGCCGTCCGCCAGTGCCTCGAAGGCGCGCCGCAGTTCCTCCGGCGCGCGAAACGTGGCGGCCTCGGTAAGATTGTCGCGGAAGAAGCGGTTGCGGGCCCCGGGAATATGGCCGCCCAGGGGATCCAGGGTTTCGTTCTCCCCCCTGAACCGATCGGCCGCGCGGGCGTCCATGACCAGGTGGTCGCCACTATCCAGGCCGGCGCGCAAGGCGTTGTAGGCCACGGTGCGCACCAGCGGCTCGCGCGCCGAGAAACGGCCCGGAGCCGGTTGCGCCGGCGGATCCGTTTCGACGTCCAGGCCCGCCGCGCGCCAGGCGGCCAGGCCGCCATCGAGCACGGCCGCCGCGCGGTGCCCCGCCCATCGCAGCAGCCACCACAGGCGAGCCGCGAACATGCCGCCGGCATTGTCATACGCCACGACCTGCGTATGGTCGTCGGCCCCGAACACCCGCATGGCCTGGACGAACAACGGATGGCGGCCGTTGACGCCGGTCTTGGCGCCGCTCAGCACCTCCTCGAGATCGGCATGGCGGGCGCCCGGAATGTGGCCGGCTTCGTAAAGGCGCCGGCCCGCGCCGCGATCGGCCAGATCGAAACTGCAATCGATCACCAGCCATCCGGCGCCGCCCGCCGCGAGCTCCCGCGCCAGGACATCCGCGCGGACCAGGGTTTCGTACGACATGTCTGCTTCCTTCATCCAATCGGGGTCACAGCCCCATCATTTTCATCAGTTCGGGCGTGACCGCTTCGCGGTACTGTTCAATGTCCTTGACGACGTACTGGCGGAACCTGTCCATGGGCACGTCTCTCTCGACGGCCGCATCCTTGCGAATGGACTCCCGCACGGCCGGGTCTTTCAGCGCCATGCTCAGGTGGCGGGACAGCGTCTCGACCACGGCCTTGGGCGTGCCGGCCGGAGCCGCCAGGCCATACCACTGCGTCATGGTCATATCCACGCCTAGTTCCTTGAAGGTGGGCACCTCCGGCAGGGCGGGACTCCGCTCCTGGCCGGTCAGGGCCAGCACACGCAACTGTCCCTGCCGCACCTGGCCGATCAACGGCGACGCGGTCGCGAAGAACAGATCGACCTGGCCACCGATCAGATCGGAGATCGCCGGTCCCGATCCCTTGTACGGCACATGGAGCAGATTCAGCCCGGCCAGCGATTTGATACGCTCCATGCCGATATGGGCGGCGCCGCCCGTGCCCGTGGACGCGAAGGTCAGTTCCTTCTGCCGGGCCGTCTTCAGGACGTCGGCCGCGCTCTTGTACGGAGAATGCTGCGACACGAACATGCCATGCGGCGCCTCGAGAATCAGACCGATCATCGCGAAGTCGTCCGGCACCTTGTAGCGCAGCTGTTGCGGTTTGAAGGCCGGCGACGCCGCGAAATTGCCGCTCATGGCCAGGATCAGCGTGTATCCGTCGGGATTGGCGCGCGCCACCTGCTCGGCGGCGATGTTGCCGCCCGCGCCCGGACGGTTTTCCACCACCACCGTCTGGCCCAGCGTCTTGCTCATGGCCAGCGCGATCAGCCGTCCATACAGATCGCCTCCGCCTCCCGGCGGGAAACCCACCAGCAGTGTAATCGGCCGTTCGGGATAAGCGGCCAGCGCCGCCCCCTGGGGAACGGCCAGCGCGGCGCACACGCAGGCAAGCGCGCTGGCCGCCATGGCGGCGCGACGCGCCAGGGTCTTGATGTATGCCATCAATCATCTCCTTTGGTTTTTGTATACGATGGGCGCCGGTCCGGATGCCGGCAGCCCGTTCAGGACAACTGGCCGATCATCTGGTCGGACCGTGCGATCACGCGGTCCACCGACGCCGCGCATTGCCCCAGGTAGCCGGCGGGATCCGTCAACCGGGCAATCTCGTCGTCGCCGAGCAGGCCCGAAAGGCCGCGGTGGTGCCGCAACGCATCGGCGAAATCGAGCTTGTTCGTGATGCCATGCATGGAGGCCTCGTAGATCCATTCATGGGCCGTCGCCTTGCCCACGCGCTCGCTCAGCGCGAGCATCACGCGCTCGGACAGCAGATAGCCGCGCATCATGTCGAGATTGCGCGCCATGCCTTCGGCATCCACGCGCAACCCGGCCAGCAGGCCCTTGCCCTGGAACAGCATCGCGCCCAGGATCAGGCAGCACTCGGGCAGCGCCTTCCATTCGACCTTCCAGGCGATGCCATCGCGTTCGCCCTCGCTGACCATGCCCTCGATCATGAGCGCGGCGTTGTAGCGCAGCGGACGGGCCAGCCCGGCCAAGTTCTCGGCCGAGGTCGGGTTGCGCTTGTGGGGCATGGTCGAGGACCCCAGCTTGCCGTCGGAGAAGGCCTCCTCGACCTCGGCGAATTCATTGCGCTGCAGGTTGAACAGTTCGTTGCCGATCTTGGACAGCGTGGCGCCGATCATCGCGAGCAGGCAGGCATATTCGGCGAAGCGGTCGCGCGCCGGCGCCCAGCTTATCGCGGGGGTGCCCAGCCCCAGGCGGTCCAGCATGCGGCGCTCCAGCTCCGGCGCCTGCTCCCCCAGCGAAGCCTGGCTGCCCACCGCGCCGGCCAGCATGCCGACCATCACACGCGGCTCGCACTCCTTGAGGCGCTCGAAGTGGCGCGTCATTTCGTCCAGCCAGATCGCGCATTTATGCCCGAAGGTGATGGGCAGGGCCTGGACGCCATGGGTGCGCGCAACCATGAGGGTGTCCCGATGCTCCGCGGCCAGGCGCTTGAGCTCGCCGATCACCGCCAGCACGTCCCGCAGAACCACGGCATGGGCCTGCTTGACCTGCAACGCCATCCCGGTGTCCAGCACATCCTGCGTGGTGGCGCCGTAGTGCAGCCATTCCCCGTGCTCCTTGCAACGGGCCTGGACCTGCTTGAGCGCGGGAACCAGCGAATGCTTGATCCGGCGGATCTCGGCGGACATGGCCTGCAGGTCCAGCCCGGACACGTGCGCATGGCGGGCGATCTCCTCGGCCGCGGCGGCGGGAATGATGCCCAGCTCGGCTTGCGAACACGCCAGCGCGACCTCGAAATCCAGCCATTTCTGCACGCGGTTCTCTTCCGAGAAGAGCTCGCGCATCTCGTCGGTGCTCCACAGATGCTGGAGCGATTGGATGTCGAATACGGATGAAGGCATGACGAAGTCCTGGCGTCAGTGGGTGGAGGACGGACGCGGCAACAGGCGTCCGGGATTGAAGAGGGAAGCCGGATCCAGCGCATGCTTGATCCGGCGCATGAGCGCAACGGCCACGGCCGGCTTGTATTGCAGGAAGGCCTCCTGTTTGAGCCGCCCTATGCCGTGCTCGGCCGAGACCGAACCCTGCAACGCCGCGACGACGGCATGCACGCAGGCGTGCACCTCGTCCTCGACGGCGCGGAAGGTTGCATCGCTCATGCCGGACGGACGGCTCTGGTTGTAGTGCAGGTTGCCGTCGCCCACGTGCCCGAAGCACACCAGCCGTATGCCGGGCACCCGGGCGGCCAGCGCGGCGTCCGCCCGGGCAATGAATTCCGGAATACGGGAAATGGATACCGAGATGTCGTGCTTGATGGAATGTCCCTGCGCGCGCTGCGCCTCGGGCACGTGATTGCGCAGGGACCATAGCTCCTCGGCCTGGCGGCTGGACGCGGCCAGGACGGCATCGGCGACCAGGCCGCCCTCCATGGCCGCTTCCAGCGCGCCCTCGACCGCGGGCGTCGGATCGATCGCGCCGGAGGTCTCGGAAATCTCCATCAGGACCGCCCACGGATATCGCCCCTGCAGCGGATCCCGCATTCCGTCCAGAGGATGGGCCAGGACCTGGTCCAGCGCCTCGCGATTGATCAGTTCGAAGGCGGTCACCCGTTCTCCCACCGCATCCGTCAGGCAGGCCAGGAGACCGACGGCCGCCTGGGGATCCGGAACGCTCGCCCACGCGGTGATCGCCTTGCGAGGCGCGGAGAACAGCTTGAACGTGGCCGCGGTGACGATGCCCAGCGTGCCTTCCCCGCCGATGAACAATTGCTTGAGGTCGTAGCCGGTATTGTCCTTGCGCAGCGGCGTCAGCACATCGAGGACGGAGCCGTCCGCCAGCACGACCTCCACACCCAGCGTGAGCTCGCGCGTATTGCCATAGCGCACGACCTGTTCGCCGCCGGCATTGGTCGACACCACGCCGCCTATGGTGGCGGTTCCCTGGGACGCCAGCGCCAGCGGAAACAGTTTCCCGTGGACCGCCGCCGCCTCCTGCGCGGCCAGGACCGTGCAGCCGGCTTCCAGCGTCATGCTGTTGTCCAGCGGATCCACCCGGCGCACCCGGCTCAGGCGTTCGAGGCTGAGCACGATCTCCGCCCCCGAGTCGTCCGGCGTGGACCCACCCACCAGCCCGGTGTTGCCCCCCTGGGGCACGACGGCCGCGCCGTGCGCCGCGCATGCCGCCACGACGCGCGCGACCTCGGCCGTGCCGCCAGTCGCTGCAATAGCGCGCGGTATCCCCGGCCGCGGTCAACACGTGAGGCTCGCCTACAATGGCCGCGAGTTCCGCGACCAGGGGATCGGAATGCATGGACATGGACCGCCGAAGAAGTCGAGACCGCAGGCGTGGGAAAGATCCGCGCCAAGCCGTCGGTCGTTTTATTGAATAAAATAAATTTTATTAGACAAAATCCTAAGAGGCTTCGAAGCACGTGTCAAGCCAGTCTTCCCCTACCCCGCCTGCCGGCGTCCTGGAGCGCGGTGTCACCATCCTGGAAAGTTTCAGCGCGGACCGGCTGCGGCTGTCCCTGCGTGACCTGGCCGAACACACCGGACTGGACAAGGCGACGCTGCTGCGGCTGGCCGGCGTCCTGACCAAGTCGCGCCTGCTGCATCGTTTCGACAATGGCGACTACGCGCTCGGCCCCGCGCTGCTGCACATGGGCATGCTCTATCGCAGCACCTTCGACCTGGGTGCGCGCATCCAGCCCGTGCTGCGCAACGTGATGCAGGAGACGGGCGAAACGGTCGCCCTGTATGTGCGCGTCGGCGATGACCGCATCTGCCTGTACCGGGAAAACTCTTCGCGGGAAGTGCGCCACCACGTGGAAGTCGGCACGCGGCTGCCACTGGACCAGGGCGGCTCGTCGTCGCACGTGCTGCGCGTCTATACCGGCGGCGCGACGCCGCTGGCGGACGAGATCCGCGCCAAGGGCTATGCCATGACCCAGGCGGAACGGGTCCCCGAAATGACCTCCGTGGCGCTCCCCGTCTTCGATGCCGACAGCGCGTTCATCGGTGCCGTCGTGGTGCTGGGCCTGGCCTCGCGATTCGATCCCGAAGCGCAGGCCACCGCCGTGGAAGCGGTGCGGCGCGAACTCGCCTCGCAGGGGTTCGCCTGTGTTCCGCCCGCGGGGTGGCAGCCCCAGCCTTGACGCAGGGCCCGCCCCCGCCCTGGATCACGCGGCCCCGACGCCGAACAGGCGCGTGGGCGGCGCCGCCGGCTCGCCGTCGCGCGCCGGATCGGCGAAGCCCTCGCACCAGTCGTTGATCGCCTGGGCGGTGCCGTCGTCCATCGACGGCGCGAACGCCCTCATGCGCGCCCGCAACTGCCCCCAGTCGAACGGATCCTCCGGATCGCCGCGCCGCAGATCGCGCCTGGCGAACAGCCGGCTGCCGTCGGCCATGGAGAAAGTCACGGTGCTGGGACGGCGATTCGGAAATTCGCGCTGAAAAGCCTCTTCCGTCTTGATGACGATGCGGGCGGCCAGGGCACGAAGCCGGGGATCGTCCAGGCACGGCGCCCCCATGTCCTCGATGGTCAGCCGGCCACGCAGCAACAGGACCGCGAGCACGTAGCGCAGACTGAAGCTGGTCTCGGCCGGCCGCACGGGCCAATCGACGCCGGCGATCTTCAAGGCATGCGGGAAGATCGCCACTTCCACCTCGCGGATCGCCGCGACGTCGGGGCCGTGGGTGGACAACAGTTCCTGCGCCGCGTCCAGGGGCGTGAACAGTTGGGCGCAGCAGGGCCAGGCCTTGATGGTAGCGGTATGCAGCCGCAGCGGGCCGTCCATGCCGGCGGCCAGGGCGTCCAACGGACCGTCGCCCGACAGCATGGCGTACAGGCCGCGCTTGCCGGTAACGAAGGCCCTGGCGCCGGGCAGGCCCGCGCGGGCGGCCCAGGCCGCTGTCAGGCCGTTGCGCACGGCCAGCGCGGGATGCAGCGACTTGGATTCCTGCGCGCCATCCTCCATCAACTGCCACAACCCCTGGGCCTGCGTCGCGGCGAGACCGAGGGCATGATGCAGCGCGCTCTCGGACAAGCCCAGCGCCATGGCGGATGCGGCCGCGGCGCCCAGGGCGCCGGCGGTGGCCGTGGCGTGGAAGCCGGCCGCATGGCGCGTCCCCATCGCTTCCCCCACGCGCAGGGCGACTTCGTATCCCGCAAGAACGGCGTCCGCCATGCGGCGCCGGGTCAGCCGGCCATCGTAGGCCAGCGCCATGACGGGCGTCACCGCGACCACGCCCGGATGCAGCATGGCGGCGCGATGCGCGTCGTCGATTTCGCGGATATGGGCGATCGCACCGTTGGCGAAAGCCGCCGCCGGCACCGATGTGACCGCTCCTCCGAACGTCGGCGCCGGACCCGCCCCGGGGTGGCAGTCCATGGCGACGGCCCGGAAACGGTCGGCCAGAGGCGCCCGAGCGCCGGACCAACCGGCGGTGAACCAGTCCAGCAGCGCCTGCGCCAGGCGCTCCCGCGTGGGCGGATCAAGTGGAGAAGCGGCCAGGCCGGCCACATGGCCGACCAGGAGGGATTCGGGCAGGACGGTCATGTCTCGTCATTTTATTCAACGAAATAAATTTCATTATAACGAGAGACACCACCCCGCGCACCGGAAAGCGGCGCGGTCGGATCAGGCCGGATCAGTGCAGCCGGCCACCCAGCCGCTTGAACGCGAACGGCTTCATGCCGTCCAGGTTCAGGATGGGCTCGGAACTGGCCCGCACCCGCCGGCGCGCCGGCAGTTCGGGCAGGCACGGTTCGACCTCGGTCGGGGCTTCCCCGCGCCAGATGCCCACCGCCGCCTCGACCACCTCGGCGATTTCCTCACCGCGGTTGTACTGGGCTCGCAGCCAGTCGCAGTCGCCACCACGGGTGAAGACCTCTTCGCGCAGGGCCTCCAGCAGATCCGCCGTACCCAGGCCGCGCGCCACGGGCATCAGCCTGTCGAAGGTCATGCGCAGGTGTTCGCTCAGACGGATGCGGCCATGGGCGGGGTCGACGTAATGGCCGTGCAGGCCGAAACGGGTGGCCTGGAAGCGATTGGTCCGATAGGCCATCCACGCATCGCAGCCGGGCGTGGGCTCATCGGCCAGGACAATGCCCAGCGCCTGCGCGAAGGCGGCCAGTTGGCACGCCTTCTCGACGGTGAGCGGGGTGTCGCAGACGCGGATCTCGACGGTACCGAACTCGGGCTTGGGCCGCACGTCCCAGTACAGATCCTTGATGCTCTCGATCAGGCCCGAGGTCTGCAACTGGGCGAAGTAGGCTTCGAAGCCGTGCCAGTCCACTACCTCGGGGGGCAGGTGCCCGCACATGGGGAAGGCATTCAGCGCGTTCAGGCGGCTGCACGCGAACTGGGTGTCGACCCCTTCGAAATAGGGCGACGAGGCCGACATTGCGATGAAGTGCGGCACATAGGGCGACAGCTTCTGGGTCATGGCGATCGCGGCATCGCCGCTGGGCACGCCCAGGTGGATGTGCTGGCCGAACACGGTGAACTGGCGGGCCAGGTAGCCGTACATCTCGGACAGGTACTGGAAGCGGGGCGAATCGAAGATGGTTCGGTCATGCCAGCGCATGAACGCGTGCGTGCCGCCGCCGGCCACGCGCACGCCGACGGCATCGGCGGCCTCGACCAGCAGGTCGCGCATCCCGCGCATCTCTTCCAGCAAACGGGCGGGATCGGTGTGCACCGATGAATTCAGTTCGATCATGGACCGGGTGATCTCGGGTTTGACCCGGTCCGCGTACGGATGGTTGGCGATCTGGGCAAGCAGCTCTTCGGCGGCGCCCCGCAGGTCGAAGGTTTGCGGATCGACGATCTGGAGTTCCAGCTCGATGCCCAGCGTGTTGGGCGCGGATGCCGTGAATGCGATGGACTGCATCGGGGTCTCCTTTGGAAAGGTGGCCGGGGTGAGTCATCTACCCGGGGGGCGACGCCGGACGCGCAGAGGCGTCGGGGCAGCATCACGTGAAGGAATCGTTGGGCGAGTTTAGCCGCTGGTTGATGACAGATTCCGGAAAATTGACCGATCTTAAGTGTTTCCCCTAGGCTGACACCCGAAAAACCGGGGCCCAGGAGTAAGCATCTACTGACAAATCAGCAAAAACGCGGGGGTGCGGGAGAAACCCGCCGGAAACGCCCGGCCGGCCTGGAGACGGGCGTGGAAGCGCGGGCAGGCGGATTGAAGGTGTTCGTGCTTATGCCGCGCCTGCCGACGCGATGACAGGGACCATTATAGCCCCAATGATGAAGAGTGCGTGCTTACCACCAAGGCCGGCGCGAAACGCCGGCCCGGCAGCTTCAGTGCAGGGTGACGGGATGGTGCATGTAGTCGTCGAACTGGCTCAGGAACTCGTCCACGTCTTCCATCGAAGGCTCGGTGGCGATCAACTCCCGCACCTGCGAGCGGAATTGCTCGGCCGATTCACCCGCGATGTAGATCTCGCGGCGCGCCTGCTTGTCGACGATTTCGAATCCCCCCGCGGTGGCGCCATCGAGCTGGGCGAACTCCACCACGACATAGTTGGG
>Ga0207420_1002077_pt1 | contig 10649 bp, 7 predicted proteins | sample ThiBio_inoc_biof_FD_183941 | JGI IMG/M metagenome (GOLD analysis project Ga0207420, IMG submission 183941) | Wastewater bioreactor microbial communities from Cape Town, South Africa - Thiocy_inoc_biof (SPAdes) | ecosystem: Engineered > Bioremediation > Thiocyanate > Unclassified | place: South...
CCCATCGTGGACGACCCGTACGAGTTTGGCCGCATCGCCGCCACCAACGCCCTGTCGGACGTGTACGCCATGGGCGGCAAGCCCATCATGGCGCTGGCGCTGGTGGCCATGCCGGTGAACGTGTTGCCGCTCGACGTGATCGGCGCCATCGTACGCGGCGGGCAGGACGTGTGCCGCGCCGCCGGCATCCCCATTGCGGGCGGCCACACCATCGACTCGGTCGAACCCATCTACGGCCTCGTCGCCATGGGCCTGGTGCACCCCGATCGCGTGCGCCGCAACGCCGACGCGCGGCCCGGCGATATGCTGGTGCTGGGCAAGCCGCTCGGCGTGGGCGTGTACTCCGCCGCGCTGAAGAAGGAGCAACTGGACGAGGCGGGCTACCGCCAGATGATCGACAGCACCACGCGCCTCAACACCCCGGGCCCGCTGCTGGCCGCGCTGCCCGGCGTGCACGCCATTACCGACGTGACCGGCTTTGGCCTGGCCGGGCATGGGCTGGAGATGGCGCGCGGCGCGGGCGTGACGGTGCACATCGACTGGGCGCGCGTGCCCCTACTGCCCGGCGTGGAGCAACTGGCTGCCCAGGGCTTCGTCACCGGCGCCAGCGGTCGCAACTGGGCCGGCTACGGCGCGGGCGTGGTGCTGGCGCCGGGCCTGCCCGCCACGGCTCAGAGCCTGATCACCGACCCGCAGACTTCCGGCGGCCTGCTCGTGGCCTGCGCGCCCGACACCGTGCAGCAGGTGCTGGACACCTTCGCGCAGGAAGGCTTTGCCCACGCTGCCGTGGTGGGGCGTGTGGAAGCCGGCCCGGCGCAGTTGCACGTCGGCTGAAGTGCTTTTAATTTGATAGCTGCTAGCGCTTTATGGGTAAGGGTTTGAGGCCTATTTGGCTCTAAAACTCTCAACTGCCAGGCCGGTGGCGGAAGGGAGAGGGAGTCGAACCCTCCGGCCGCGCGTGGCGCAACCCACCGGGTTTGAAGCCCGGGCGCCCCACCAGGGACGCTTCCCTTCCGAAACTGACCCCCACGCTCCACCGCTGCGCGGGCCGCTGCCCCCCGAGGGGGCCGCTTTTTGCCTTGGGGCGGCCCGGCGGCAAAAAATCACTCTTGCGCCGTGAACAGCGGCGTGCCGGGGCGCAGCAGGTGCGCATCCTTCACGCGCCGTGTGAAACCCACGCGGTCGAAGAACTCCAGCAACTGGATCGCGCGCTTGCGGCCCAGGCCCGTCGCGTCGCGGAACGCGGCGGCCTGCAGTGCCGCGCCGTCCGCCATGCCATCGCGCGCCATGGCGGCCAAGCGTTCGAGCGTAGGCAGTGGATAGTACAGGTCTTTGACCACCTGAAAGGCTTCGCCGCGCCGCGCCATGCTGGCCAGGGTCTGGCGCACCAGGGCTTCGGCGGCGCCCAGGTCCTGCGCCAGGGTGCGCACCCAGGGCGGGTCGAACGCGCCCGCCAGCAGCAGCGGGCGGATGCGCTGGGCCAGCGCCTCCTCGGTGGCGTTCATGCGCGCGGCGTGTTCGGGCAGGTGCAGCCAGTGGCCGCTGCGCGCCAGGGCCTGGCGTTCCATCAGGCTGTCCACCACGTGCTGCCACAGCGCGTCGCTGGCGAGTGGCGCGGCCAGGCGGCGCAGGCGCCGCGCGTCGGGGCCGATTTCCTCGGGGCTGGCGGCATGGAAGGCGCGCAGGCGCTCCAGGGTGTGCGCCTGCAGCGCGCCGAGGGTGCTGGGCGCCAGGGCCAGGCCGCTGCCCGCGAGGGGAATGGCTTCGGGCGGCAGCGGCAGTGCCTCGGGGCCGGGCAGCGCCTCGGCGCGGGCGGTCTGTGCCAGGTCCAGGCCCAGCGGCGCATGCGCCAGCAGCGCGGCGATGCGCGCGGCGCGCCCGGGCAGGGCCTGGGCGGCGAGCTGCGCCAGGCGCTCGGGCGTGCGGCGGTAGCGCTGCGGCGCGAAGGGGTCGAGCACGCGCACCCCGGCCAGCGTGCGCGTGGCCGAGGCGTCGCGCAGCACGCCGCGGTCGCCGTGCCAGGCCGCCACGCTGCCGTGCAGCACCAGTTGGGCCAGCGCCGTGTCGCCGGGGGCGAGCGCGTCGCGGTCGAGCAGCACGATGGCGCCCACCACGTCGCAGGCGCCCAGGTGCGCGTGCACCGGCGTGCCCGAGCGCAGGGCGCGCGCCTCGCCTTCCCAGAGCTGGCATTGCACGTCCAGCCGCGTGGTGCACAGGGCGATGGCGGGCGCGCACACCACCTGGCCGCGCTGCACCTCGTCCTTGGCCACGCCGGCCAGGGCCAGGGCGCAGCGCTGGCCGGCGTGGGCGGATTCGGCACGCAGGTTCTGCGCATGGATGCCGCGCACGCGCACGGTGCGCCGCTGCGGCGTAATGCACAGCTCGTCACCCACCTGCACGCGGCCGCTGGCCACGGTGCCGGTGACCACGGTGCCCACGCCGGCCAGGGTGAAGCTGCGGTCCACGGCCAGGCGGAAGGCGCGCGCCGTGTCCTGCGCGCCCGCCGCGCCGTGCTGCCGTGCGGCGTCGCACAGGTGCGCGCGCAGCGCGGCGATGCCTTCGCCCGTGTGCGCGCTGACGTCGAACAGCGGTGCCGCAGCCAGCGCCGTGGGCGCGAGCAGGGCGCGCACCTCGGCGTGCACGGCGTCCAGCCGCGCGGTGCGCGTGGCGGGGTCGAGCCGGTCGATCTTGGTGATGGCGACCGTGCCCTGGGTGACGCTGAGCAGCGCCACCACGGCCAGGTGCTCGCGCGTCTGCGGCATCACGCCGTCGTCGGCGGCCACGATGAGCAGCGCGTGGGCGATGCCTGTGGCACCGGCCAGCATGGTGTGCAGCAGGCGCTCGTGGCCCGGCACGTCCACGAAGCCGAGCGAGATGTCCTGGCCGTGGCCGTTCGGTGCGTGCAGGTAGGCGTAGCCGAGCTCGATCGAGATGCCGCGGCGCTTTTCCTCGGGCAGGCGGTCGGTCTCCACGCCGGTGAGCGCGCGCACCAGCGAGGTCTTGCCGTGGTCGATGTGGCCTGCGGTGCCGATGATCATGGATTGCTATTTCTTTCGTAGCTGGTTGCGCTTGTCCATAAAGGGCTGGAGGCCGATTTTCTTCATGATCTCCAGCAGCGCGGCGGTGCTGCCAAGTATTGCATCGGCCAGAGGCGAAATACCCAACCTCACACGGTCTCGGGCGGGAGCATGCCAGATCGGAAATAATCAAGAATCATTCTCACAAAAGCGACTGATTCCCGCATGACCCCTTCGCGCACCGACCCGGATTCTGGCTACGGCTGGCAGCTGCCCGCCGTCGCACCCCAGGTGTCGCTGGCGGGCGGCGTGCTGCGCTTCGATGCGCCCGCATGCACCACCGAGGTGGTGGAGCCCGGCTTCAAGCTCGTGCTGGTGCTGGGCGGGCAATTGCGCTACCAGCTGCGCGAGCGCCAGGCGGTGCGTGTGCAGGGGCCGGCCTTTCACCTGAGTCTGAACAGGGAACCCTTCACCGTGCGGCACGAATTTGACCCCGCCGCCGCGCTCGAATACGTGGCCGTGCGCATGCCGGCGGCGTCGCTGGCGCAGGACTTCGGCATCGACGCCGACTGGCTGGCGCGGCGCGCCTCGGGCCAGCGCGGCATGGTGCTGGACCAGCGCGCCGACCGCGTGCTGCAGGGGCTGGGACGGCAGATGCTGATGTGCCCCTTGCAGGGCGCGGCGCGCCGGGTCTACCTGGCGGGCAAGGCCCTGGAACTGGCGGCCACCGTGATGGCCGGGCTGGAGCAGCGCGGCGGCCCGGCTGGTGCCAGCCCGCTGCGCGCGCACGACGTGCGCCGCCTGCGTGCCGCGCAGGACATCCTGCGCCAGCGCCTGGACGATCCGCCCCCGCTGCCCGAGCTGGCGCGGCTGGCGGGCACCAACGTCAACAAGCTCACCACGGGCTTTCGCCAGCTGTTCGGCTGCAGCGTGTACGAGTTCGTGCGCGCGCAGCGGCTGGATCTGGCCTATCGGCTCATCGCCGCCGGGCACGGCAGCGTGGCGCAGGCGGCGCAGGCCTGCGGCTACACCGACTCGCACTTCACCAAGGTGTTCCGCCAGCGCTTCGGCGTGGCGCCGAGCGCGCTGCGCTGACGCCGTTACTTCCGCGATCGCCAGCCAAACTTCCGCCATCGCCAATCCGGAGGGCCGTGGCTTCCTAGACTTTGTTGAGATTGATTCTCATAAAAAAGGAGGCGCGATTCATGGCGCAAGGATTCAGACAGGGCCGCTGGCGGCCCGTGGCGTTCGCCGCCGCGTTGGCGGCCCTGGGCGTGCAAGCGCAGGAGCAGGAACCTGCCGCCACGCTGCCCGGCGTGGAGGTGACGGCGGCGCCCGAGGTGGGCACCGCGCTGAACCGCCTCACGCCCACACTGCGCGAGACGCCGCAGTCGCTCACGGTGATCGACGCCGGGCGCATGCAGGAGCAGAACCTGCGCACGCTCGACGACGTGATGCAGCAGTCGCCCGGCGTCACGGTGCAGCCCTACCAGCAGCTGACCACGGGCTACTACGCGCGCGGCTTCAAGATCGACGCGTTCCAGCAGGACGGCGTGCCCGTGCTGCTGGGCGGCACCGCCAGCGCGCCGCAGGACATGGCCATGTACGAGCGCGTGGAAATCCTGCGCGGCGCGGCGGGCCTGCTGGCGGGCGCGGGCAACCCGTCGGCCACGGTGAACCTGGTGCCCCGGCGGCCCCCGCGCCAATTCGGCGGCAGCGCCTCGCTGGGCGCGGGAAGCTGGAACCGCTACCGCGCCGAGGCCGACGTGGGCGGCCCGCTGAACGCGGCGGGCACGCTGCGCGGCATGGTGGTGGCGAGCCACGAGGACCGCGATTTCTTCTACGACGTGGCCACGCAGCAGTCCAGCAACGTCTACGCCATCGCCGAGCTGGACGTGGCCCGCGCCACCACGCTGAGCCTGGGCGCGCACCAGCAGCGCATCCGCTCGGTCACCAACATGTCGGGCGTGCCTTTCTATGCCAACGGCCAGCCCCTGGGCCTGCCGCGCTCGGCCTTCCTGGACGTGGCCTGGGACCGCTTCGACTGGGACAACACGCGCGTGTTTGCGGGGCTGGACCACCGCTTCGGCAACGGCTGGGCGTTCAAGCTCAACGCCAACCACCTCTCGGGCGACTCGACGCTGAAGTACGCTGGGGCCAACGGCGCGGTCGATCCGGCGACGCTGGCCGGTCCCAGGCTCACGGGTGCGGCCTATGCCTTCGACAGCGCGCAAAGCAGCATCGACGGCTACGCCAGCGGCCCGTTCACGCTGCTGGGCCGCCAGCACGAGCTGATGGTGGGTGGCAACTACCAGAAGACCCGCTTCGAGCAGTTCCAGGCCAGCCTGACCCCCGCGCCCAACGCGCCGGTGGACGTCTTCGGCTGGAATCCGCACGGCGTGCCCGAGCCCGCCACCGGCGCCTACGGCTCGCGCGGCCCCACGCGCACCACGCAGTCGGGCCTGTACGCCATGGGCCGCTTCAGCCTGGCCGACCCGCTCAAGCTGATCGTGGGCGCGCGCGTCAGCCGCTGGGAGCAGGGGACGGCGTCGGGCACGTCGCGCATCAGCGGGCAGTTCACGCCCTACGGCGGCGTGGTCTATGAGCTCACGCCGCAGTGGTCCGCCTATGCGAGCTACGCGCAGATCTTCCAGCCGCAGACCCAGCGCACCTGGGAGGGCAGCGTCATCGACCCGATCGAGGGCACGAACTACGAGGCAGGCGTGAAGGGCGAACTGGCCGACGGGCGCCTGAACGTGTCGCTGGCCGTGTTCCGCATCCGCCAGACCAACCGCGCGCAGCAGGACCCCGGCCACCCGTGCGCGGGCGCCGCGTGCTACTACGTCAACAGCGGCGAGGCCGTGAGCCGGGGCTTCGAGGCCGAGGCCACGGGCCGCCTCACGCGCGACCTGAGCGTGCAGGCGGGCTACACCTACAACACCACCGAATACGTGCGCGACGCCGCGCTCGCGGGCCAGCCGCTGGCGCGCTTCGCGCCGCGCCACATCCTGCGGCTGTGGGCCAATTACACGCTGCCTATCGACGAGCGGCGCTGGACGCTGGGCGCGGGCCTGCAGGCACAGAGCGACTACTCGGCCGTGTCCGGCAGCGTCACGCAGCGCCAGGGCGGCTACGGGCTGGTGAACCTGCGCCTGGGCTACCGCCTGGGGCGCAGCACCACCGTGGCGCTCCATATCAACAACCTGCTCGACCGCACGTACTACCAGAGCCTGTCCGGCCTGAGCTGGAACAACCGCTACGGCGAGCCGCGCAGCGCCATGCTGACGCTGCGCACCACGTTCTGAATGCAAGCCCAATCCGGCTCCAGCGCTTGTCCATCCAGCGCTGGCAGCTATCAATTCCATACCGACATGACATTTTCCGAACCCCGGCCCCAGGCACTGGACGGCCGCCTGATCGCCCTGCACCCCGGCGCGCATGCCGAGGGCCTGGACTTCGCCGCGCGCGGCCGCACCGACGCCGACTGGATCATCGGCATAAAGGCCGTGAGCGATGGCGCCTCGGTGCATGCAAACCACTGGGAACGGCATCCGCGCGGCGAGGAGGTGCTGGCGCTGCTCGACGGCCGCGTCTGCGTGATCCTGGACGGCGACGCAGCCCGTCCCGCGTGCGAAGTGCCGCTGGCGGCAGGCCAGATGCTGGTGGTGCCGCGCGGCACCTGGCACCGGCTGCGCGTGGAGCAGCCAGGCCGCCTGCTGTTCGTCACGCCCAGCCAGGGCAGCGAGCACCGCCGCGTGGAGGCCGCATGAACACCACCGCGCACCGTTGGCTGCTGGTGGCCGCGCTGTACTTCGCCCAGGGCATTCCGCTGGGTCTGGCGATGGAGGCGCTGCCCGCGCTGCTGCGCCGCCAGGGCGCGCCGCTCACCAGCCTGGCCTTCCTGCCGCTGGTCGGGCTGCCCTGGGTGCTCAAGTTCCTCTGGGCCGCGCCCGTGGACAACCACTGGAGCCCCGCGCTGGGGCGGCGGCGCAGCTGGATCGTGCCCATGCAGGCGCTGGTGGTGCTGTGCCTGCTGGCTGCGGCGGGCCTGGGCGTGTCGGGCGCGAGCGCGCCGGCCATCGTGGCGCTGGCGGCCATCGGCTCGCTGGCCAGTGCCACGCAGGACATCGCCACCGACGGCTTCACGGCCGAGCACTTCAGCGGCCCGGCGCTGGCGCGTGCCAACGCGCTGCAGGTGGGCGGCACCATGGCCGGCTTCTTCTTCGGCGGCGCGGGCTGCCTGCTGCTGACCGGCCTGCTGGGCGTGCGCGGCGCGCTGGCCGTGCTGGCGCTGCCCGTGGCCGCGAGCCTGCTGCTGGCGCTGGCCTGGCGCGAAGGCGCGGCCGGGCCTCTGCAGACACAGCGGCCGCCGGCACGGCTGCGGCACTTCATCGCCCGGCCAGGCGCGTGGCCCCTGCTGCTGGCGGCGGCGCTGTCGGCCATGGCGGCGGTCACGGGCTACGGCCTGTCCAAGCTGCTGCTGGTGGATGCGGGCTGGGCGCTGCAGGACGTGGGCCGCGTGGGCATGGCCGGGGGCGGCATCACGGTGCTGCTGGGCTGCGGCGGCGGCGCGTGGCTGGCGGGGCGCATCGGCGCGCGGGCGTTGTTCGCGCTGGGCATTGGCGCCTCGGCGCTGGCGGCGGCGCTGTGGCTCTGGCTGGCGGGGCAGTCGCCCGCGCTACCCGTGGCGGGCGTGTGGGCGGCCACGGCGCTGGGCTGCTTCGGCGCGGTGGCGGTGATGACGCTGGCCATGGCCTTCGCGGCCCGGGGCGGGCAGGCGGGCACCGACATGACGGCGGTGCAGAGCGCGCGCGACGTGGGCGAGATCGCCACGTCGTCCTCGCTCACCGGTCTGGCCGCGCACGCGGGCTATGCGGGCAGCTTCGCCGCGGGCCTGGCCGTGGCGCTGGCGGCGCTGGTGGTGGCGGCGCGGCTGGGCGGTGGACGGGGGCGGGCGGGGTAGGGCGGGGTAGGGCGTTGCCGCTATCGCTCGGGTGCTATTGAATCAAGAGCTGCCAGCGCTTACCCCATAAGCGCTGGAGGCTGATTTGGCTTGAACTCACGCCTGTGCGAGCGCATCGGCGAGCGCGGGCAGCTGCGCCGTGAAGGCGGGCACCTCGGGCGCTTCCAGGCAGCGCAGGTCGAGCCAGAGCGCGTCGCTGGCGATGTGGCCGATCACCGGGCGGGGCAGGGTGCGCAGCGCGGCTTCGAGCCGGGCGAGGGCGCGGCCCGCGCGCTTCGGGGTTGCGGGCGCGATGGCCAGGCCGTAGCTCGGCAGCGTGTCCACGGGCAGGGCGCCGCTGCCGATCTGGCTGAACAAGGGCGCGGCGCGCACGGTGTACCCGGCACCCACGGCGGCCTGCAGCGGGGCCAGCAGTTGTTCGGCCTGCGCGCGCATGTCGGCTTGCGGGCGGGTGAACAGGCGCAGCGTGGTCAGGCGCTCGGGCAGGCGTTCGGGCGCGAGGTACAGGCGCAGCACGGGCTCCAGCGCCGCCAGCGTCAGCTTGCCCACGCGCAGCGCGCGCTTGAGCGGGTTTTTCTTGATCTTGGTGATGAGATCCTTGCGGCCCACGATCAGGCCGGCTTGCGGCCCGCCGAGCAGCTTGTCGCCGCTGAAGGTGACGATGTCGGCGCCCGCGCTCACCACGTCGCGCACGGTGGGTTCGTGGGGCAGGCCCCATTGCGCCAGGTCCACCAGGGTGCCGCTGCCCAGATCGACGGCCAGCGGCAGGCCGCGCGCGTGGGCGATGGCCGCCACCTCGGCCTCGGGCACGCTCTTGGTGAAGCCGGTGACGGCGTAGTTGCTGCAGTGCACCTTCATGAGCAGCGCGGTGCGGTCGGTGATGGCTTCCTCGTAGTCCTTGGCGTGGGTGCGGTTGGTGGTGCCCACCTCGACCAGCCGGGCGCCGGCGCGGCCCATGATGTCGGGGATGCGGAAGGCGCCGCCGATCTCGACCAGTTCGCCGCGCGAGACGATGACCTCCTTGCGCGGCGCCAGGGCATTGAGGGTGAGCAGCACGGCGGCGGCGTTGTTGTTGACCACGGTGGCGGCCTCGGCGCCGGTGAGGTCGCGCAGCAGATCGGTGATGAGGTCGTCGCGGTCGCCACGCCCGCCGGTGGCCAGGTCGAATTCGAGGTTGGCGGGTGTGGTGAGCGCGCGTACCACGGCCTGTACTGCCTCGTCGGGCAGCAGCGCGCGGCCCAGGTTGGTGTGCAGCACCGTGCCCGTGAGGTTGAACACGGCCTTGAGGCGTGGCGCGAAGCGTTGGGCCAGATGCTGTTGTGCCTGCGCGGCGATGGTTTCGGGGGCGAGATGCTCGGCACAAGCCTCGCCTGCGAGCGCGGCGGGGCGCAGCGCGTCGAGTGCGGCGCGCACAGCGGCCGTGGTGGACGATGCGCCGTATTCGGCCGACAGCGTGCGCGCGAGCGGCGTGGAGAGCACCCGGTCCACGCCGGGCAGGCGGGCCGCCGTGTTCATGGCGCGGCGCCTTCCTCGGCTTCGGACATGGGCAGCAGCGGATTCATGCTGGCGCGTGCGAAAGGCGTCTCACCCATGAGCAGGTCGAGCAGCAGCGTGGCGAGGTCATCGGCCAGCGGCTCGGCGAGCGGGTCTTTTTCCTGGTTGGCGATCTTGCGGTAGGTGTGGCACTGGTCGCAGGTTTCGGCCAGCACCACCTCGTCCTTCTGGTCGCTGCCCTCGCTCTGCAGGCCCTGGTAGTGCACTCCCTTGGTCGATTCGCAGTGGCTGCATTTCACGCGCACCATGTGCCATTCGGTGCCGCAGCAGCCGCAGTGCAGGTAGCGCAGCCCGGCTTCGCGCCCGCCGATGCGCAGCACGCTTGCCACGGGCGCGGTGCCGCACACGGGGCAGATGGTGGCGGGGTCGGTGTAGGGAATGTCGGCGTCCTGCAGGCGGCTGGCACGGTCGGCGAAGACCACCTGGAGCGCCGCCATGACGATGGGCGCGGCAGCCAGGTCGGCGCTTTCGCCCAGCAGGCCGAGGAGCACGCGGCGCGCCAGCGTGTCGCGTTCCTCGCTGGGCAGGGCACGCAGTTGGGCCAGCGTGGGGCGCAGGGCCTCGGGCAGCTCGGGGGCACCGTCGAGCGCGGCCAGCAACTGGTCGAGCACGCCATGCCAGGCCGGGTCGATGTGCTGGGCCGCGGGCAGCAGCGGCATGGAATGTTCCTGCGCCTGGGCGATCAGCGCGGGGTCGGGCGCGGCGGTTTGCACCGTGCCTGCGGCCTGCTGCTGGGCGCGTACCAGGCGCGCGAGGAAGCGCAGGTAGTCGCCGATCGGGTTGCCCTCGGCCTTCTGCGCCAGGCGCGCGGCGCGGTCGGCGAACAGGCTGGCGGGCTGGGGCAGGCGGATGCGCGGCAACTGGGTGCGATCCAGGGCTTCGATGTCGCCGGGTTGAAGAATGCGTTGCACGGATCAGGTCTCCAGAAATGGAACCGCCGCCGGGGCAGGGGCGCCACCGGCGGCAGGAACGAAGGCAGCGTATCAGCTTTCGGCGCTGCGCGGCTTGGGGCATGGCCTGGGCATTGGCAAGGCCCAGGCCAGCAGACGCCGCGGAGCTGGCTTTGCCAGGCCGCTGGCGTCGTCCCCCTGGGGGGAAGGCGCCGAAGGCGGCTC
>Ga0207420_1002083_pt1 | contig 10628 bp, 9 predicted proteins | sample ThiBio_inoc_biof_FD_183941 | JGI IMG/M metagenome (GOLD analysis project Ga0207420, IMG submission 183941) | Wastewater bioreactor microbial communities from Cape Town, South Africa - Thiocy_inoc_biof (SPAdes) | ecosystem: Engineered > Bioremediation > Thiocyanate > Unclassified | place: South...
CCATCGCGTTCCCAGCCAGTGAAGCTGAAAGCCTGCCCACCGGGCAGGACCGGGAAAGAAGCGGCAGCCCGTGAATTCCGCCCCCCACGCCACATCCGCAACTGTGGTGTCGCCTGCCTGCTGCAAGGAAAAAGCCGTTCCGGCAAAGGGGCCGTCCAGGGCAATGTCCAGGGGCCAATACCGCCGCGTAACCGTAATGGTGTCGTTGCCGCCGCCACCCTCCACAAAGGTCTTGTTGTCGAGCGGGATGAAGTCGCGGTTGTTGTTCGGAATATGCTGCAAGCCGGCTGCGCCGCCGTCGTTCAGGGGGTCGGGGTCACCGATATGGATATAGTCGTCGTCTCCGCCACCGCTGATGATGTCCGCTCCACCGCCCAGCGCGAGGATGTAGTCGTTGCCGCTCCCGCCATCGACGATGTCGTCGACGAAGTCGGTCCAGATGAGGTCCGCGCCGCCCTGCCCTTCATACCGGTTGCGCCAGCCGGGTATCGCCTGGTTGTGTATCCCGCCGGCGTCGACGATCTCGTCCCAGCCCGCCATGTCGAGGTTGATCAACTGGTCCACTGACTGGGTTCCGATGAGCGAGTTGCTGGCTGTGGCGGGTGCGCCCGCTCCCAGCACGATGCCCAGGGCGTCATCGCTCCAGCCTTTGATGAGCACGCTGCTGTCACCTTGCTTGACGAGCAGGCGAGTCTCGCCGGATACAACGCTTCGGGTGTAGGTGATGCCGTTGCGCTGATCCACCCAGGTGTCGCTATCGACGGCGTGCCAGTCCAGAGTGTTCAGGCCAGGGGTGGCGCTGCCCTTGGCGTCGATGCCGCCCAGCTTGACGACGCCCAAGCCGTCCACGTCGACGATTGTGTCGAAACCATTGCCTGCGTTGATGACATAGGTGTCGTAGCCGGTGCCGCCTTCGAGGTAGTCGTTGCCGCCGCCTCCGGTGAGGATGTCGGCCCCTCCACCGCCGTAGAGGTTGTCGTCCAACGCGCCGCCGTGAAGATTGTCGGCATTGTTGGTACCGAAAGCGATCTGGTGGCTGGGGGCGGGAGGCCAATCTACACCATCAATCGTGAGCTTCAACGGGCTGCCGCCGACGAGGGCGGCGTGGTCGATGAAGTCCCAGTTTCCGGTAATTGCCCAGCTATCCCAGTCTTCGGTATAGGGCTTGTCGTTTCGGCTCAGGATTCCAAGTGGGTCGTCGTCGGCATCCTCGGCGCCGGTGTCGTATTGCATCTTCCACGACAGCATCTTGGCGCGGTCTTTGAGGTATTGAGCGGTGAGCGTGCCCTGGCCGGTGGCGGGGTCGTAGAGGTCGAACTGGCCTGCGGCATTGTGGCTGGCGTAGAGGCTGGCGTCGCCGGTAAGCGCGAACGGGTTGAGGTTGACGAGGGCGTAGCGGTAGGCCAGGCCGTCTGCGGTGCTCTGTTGGGCTTTGCCGGCGATGATGGCCGCATCGAATTCAGTCAGGGGCTGGATCGTAAGCAAACCTTCCGATTGCCGATACAGCGTGGTCTGTTTGATGTCGTTGATCAAGCCATATAGGGATTCCCGATCGTCCTGGGCGATCAGTCCGTTCCCGGTGAATAGCCGACCCAGCGCGCCAACGAGGGATTCGAGGCTGAAGGCGGTGTCGTTGCTGGCGGCTTCGAAGAGGGGGTTGAGTTTGGCCAGTGCGGCTTGCGGGGTGGCGCTTTGCAGGCCACCATCGAGTCCGATGAGGAGATCGAAGACGGCGAGGGAGTCGGTGATCTGGCTTGCGCCGTGTCCGAAGACATCCTGTATGAAGCTGTCCTGCTCGATGAAAATCGCTTCGTGCCCACCCTGCTGAAACAGACCGGGGCCGTTCATGGTAACGATTTCGGGGTTCTTGTCGCCGTAGAGGTTGAGGTTGCCGCTTCCGTCAAACGAGGCCGCGCCGCCCAACATGCCGAAGAGGTTGCGGATGTTGGTGGCGGCGTTATCGGATACGCCGGCGACGCTGCCGGTAGCAAAACCCGCGCCGTTGATCTTGAAGGCATCCGCTCCCGCTCCGGCAAACAGCCGATCAAAAATGTCAGCCAGATGTCCGCCCAGGCTGTGGCCGGTAACGGTGATGCCTTGGGCGGCAATGTCTGCGGCAAGGCCAAGTCCGGTCTGTCGTCCATCGCTGAACAGGGTGGCGGAAGATTCGAACTGGAGGGTTCTGACCCGGCCGCTGGGTTCGTCGATGATGATGTCGGTACGAGCGCGCAAATACGTCAGATAAATATCAGCCGCCATGTTGAAACCCGGAACGAACTGGCCTGCCTTGGCCAGAGCATAGGCGGCGGTTTCATCCGTCAGCGTAACCAGCTTGGCGGCAGTGTATGCGCCGGTGGAGGTGATGCGCTTCCATTCGTTGTAAAGATCAACCGATTGATCGATGACGATGCCGTCGGCAACGATGTCGGCCATGTCGGCCTCGACCAGATCCTTGAACAATTGCGTGGTCGGTTCGGTGCCACGGATGGCGAGGACATAGCCACCGCCCGTGTCCAGGCTTTTGAACAACGTGGAGGAAAAACCGCTGGCGGTGTTGGGCTGGTGACCTCCGGCCACAAGCTGCCAGTCGGCAAGAAAGAGATCAGCTTGGGTGGCTGAGAAGCCTTTTCCATCGTTGATGAGGGCGTCTCTATCGCCAAGCTCGTCGAATTTCGAATAGCTTGCCTCTGCTAATTGCGCCAAAGCGAAAAAATCTTTGATAGCCACCATGATAATCACTCCTTAATTTGAATTTTATTCATAATGCCGCGAAGGCTTTGGGCATTCTTAACTGCCTCGTCATGGTTGCATGAGCTTTGATTGAGCCAGCTTTTCCAGACAACGCCAGCACCTCTTGGGCCGGATTGAAATCTCACTGTATAAACTAGAAATTCTTTGGTTTTAACATCGACAATTCCACTCTCCCCTCGGTCAATAAGCAGTCCACCAAGGCTCCCCCTCCGTTTACTCCACAACCCAAACCGATCGTTGTATTGCCTCACCGTCCCACCGTTCAGAGTAAACTCGACTTTCCCATCGCCATAAATCTTTGATCGGGGATAGGGCTTCAACGTCTCCAACACCCCCGGATTCTCTTTCGCCCACTGCTCCGGCGTCTTGTAGACCCAGAATCCCCCCTCGGTCGCGCAGTAGTACTTGTGCATGGCCAGCGTGGGAATCAGATCCCAGAACACGAAGTTGTACATGAGGAATGCAGCTAGCCCGCCCCATATCCAAGGCTTGCGGTTGCGCTTCTTCGCCCAGCGCACGGCAAGCCAGACAACGAGCGTGCTGACAAGGAGATAGACCGCAAAGATTGCCAGTACGACGAGCCCGAGCATCAGGCCGCCTCCTTCCATACTTTATTTCTCAATAGCAAGGAATCGCCGCGGGTAATCGCATCCACGCTGACGGTTGGATCAAGCCGTGCATAGGCGGCATACAGCGCCAGCGCGTCGGTCAGGACGCGCTGGCTGTGATTGTAGGAAAGCGGAGGATTCGCCACATCCGAGAAGAATTGGTCTTCGATGTGGATGTCGATGGCGGGCGCGACCTGGGCGCCCAGACCTGCGATGGGCGAGGCACCGGCATTGGCTTTGATGTTGAAAACGTCGGCCAAACCAAGCGGGGCAGTAATGCCGAAGGTATTCAGGATCGCCTCGATCACGTCACCTACCACGCCGTCCAGGCCGGGGGCGTTATACAGATAGGTCTGGGTAATGTTGGCGGCGAAATCGGCAGTCAGCGCGGTTGCGAGAAAGCCGCCGAGGGAATGACCGCTGACGGTGAACGACGAAGGAAGCGTGCCGTCGCCCAGCCATGTCTGTACTTTTGTTTTCAGGCTGGTGTATTGCGTCTGGATCGCTGACGTTCCAAGCAGGGCTATATCGACTACATCGGTAATCAGGTCGTTGAGATCGTTGGTACCACGTATCGCCAGGAAACGTTTGCCAGTGGTGATTTCCTGAAACACGGTGGCAGACACGCCGGTGATGGAATCGGTGTATTGATCGACTACGCTCCATTGATCCGCAAAGGCAGAAGCTTGTGCGGGCGTCATAGATTTCCCACTATCTTCTAAAACATCCGTATAGGAATTACCTGATATCCCAGTGGAAAGTACAGAATACGCAGCAAGAGCAAGTTCTGCTTGTTTGTAGTACTGCTCGACAATCGTGGTCACTGTTCTTCCCCCCTTACGAAAACTTCGGTTTCAAAATTTGATGGTTGCTTAACTGGATCTGGGCACATGTAACTTGAGTGATGCCATGGCCCAGGCAAATCTCCTCCAGCACGTCCATAGCGAATGCTCTCGCCAAGAATTTTTCCGTCAATACGTCGAATAATTCGATGATGCGTTCGCACAAAATTTAGATAGCCTTTTATATAAAAATGACGGTCGGTCTCGATGTAATAGTTACCGGATAAGCGAATCTTCTGTTTATCCGGAAACATCCAATTTCTCTTTGCATACTGATCGTATTCATCTGCTGGCAACCTCACCGTCTCATACACCCGCACCCCACCGTCCTTGGCACACAGTTCCCGCACCTGCCGGTCGTAATACGCCTTCACTCCGCTGGAAACCAGCCACGGCGCCGACAGGATGGCCAACCCCACCACAACACCCATGCCACGCATCAAAGCAGTCCGCGCTCGTCGGCGAATCAGCCACGCCGTCAACCAGGCCAGGGCCGGCACGACGATCCATACCAATATCCCTAGCCAAGCCAGATAGTTCAGTCCGAGCATTGTTTATCCTTCGTTCTCGCCCATTCCTTGATGGCATGGGTTCGCGCGGCAACACGCGCCACCCATCCAGCGGTGCCAGTCATACCATTCGCTGTCATGTGAACCCTCCCCTTTCGTCACTCTGCTTCTTGTCATTCCGGCCTGATTTCCGGCTCCGCTTCGCAGCCTGACAGGCCGCGCGCGGCTTCGATATACAACTTTAGTTGTAGGCGCGCGTAAGATTCTGATTCTTAGTTGTATTTAGTTTGCGCAGCAGGTGGATCGAGATATTGGTACGCTGTCATGGCGTTCCGACACGATGCCCAGGGCGTCATCGCTCCAGCCTTAATGAGTACGCTACTGTCACCTTGCTTGACGAATGGGTTCGCCACCACCAAGGCTTGATGTAAACAATCCTGCATGATTGCTCCCTGGCATGACGTTCTTCGTAGATGCAGTGCTACCGGGCATGTGCCGGTGCACAATCGAACGATGCTTCAAGGAGCCCGGGGGCGTCTATACAACTTTAGTTGTAGGGGATCGCAATCGAATGATTTGTATGATCATTTTCTTCAACACGATCTGGATGGACTGCCAAACTGGCTGAAGTATTTTGAAGGGTGAAGGCTTGGCTGTTACAGGAAACCTACCTTCGTCCAACAAATCAGCCCGCGTAAATGTAGCCGCGGTTATAAGGGTAGTTCGGCTGCCGCCCCTCTACGGCCTTGCCGGCCAGTACCTGCCACAGTTCCATCCAGCCGCGCTCGAAGGCGTGGGCGGAGCCGGCCATGTAGATGCGCCAGATGCGGTATTTTTCCTCGCCGATGAGTTCGATGGCGCGCGCGGCCTGGGCTTCGAGCCGGGTGACCCAGTGCCACAGGGTGGCGGCGTAGTGCGGGCGCAGGTTTTCGGCGTCCAGGCATTCGAGGCCGCCGGTGGTGGCGGTTTCGAGCACTTCGGAGACATGGACGAGTTCGCCGCCGGGGAAGACGTAGTCGTCGACGAATTCGGAGATGCCGCCGCCCAGGCCCTGTGTTTTCAGCGCGGCGGCGGTGATGCCGTGGTTGAGGACGAGGCCGCCGGGTTTGAGCAGGTCGTGGATCTTGCGGAAGTAGTCGGCGAGGTGGCCACGCCCGACGTGTTCGAACATGCCGACGCTGGCGATCTTGTCGTAGGTACCCGTCTCGGGCACGTCGCGGTAATCCATACGACGCACCTCGACCTGCCCTTCCAGGCCGAGTTCGCGCACGCGCGCGCTGGCATGGGCATGCTGGTCGTCGGAGAGCGTGATGCCGACCGCGTGTACGCCGTAGTGGCGCGCCGCATGCAGGACGAGGCCGCCCCAGCCGCAGCCGATGTCGAGCAGGCGTTCGCCGGGTTGCAGTGCGAGTTTTCGGCAGATGTGATCGAGCTTGGCGCGTTGCGCCGCTTCCAGCGTCATACCGGGATCGCGGAAGTAGGCGCACGAGTAGATGCGCTCGGCGTCCAGCCACAGCCCGTAGAAATCGTTGGAGACGTCGTAGTGATACTGGATATTGCGGCGGTCGCGGCTGCGCGTGTGGCGCCACCATTTCCAGCCGGCAGTGCCGGTATCGGGCTTGCAGTCGTCGGCCTGGCAGAGGCGATTACCCAGCGTCAGAATATCGCGGATGTCGCCGTCTAGATCGAGCGCGCCCTGCACGTAGGCGCGGGCAAGCGCGCCGAGGCTGGGGTGGGCAAGCGCCTTGAGGCTGGACTTGCGGTGCAGGCGAATCCGCACGTCGGCCCGCTCTGCCGGTACGCCGACCGTATCGCCATTCCACAAGGTGATGGCCAGCGGCAAACCGCTGGTTTCCACACGACGCTGTACCTGTCCGATCAACACGTGATCCAGCATACGTTCCTCCTTGCTGGCGGGCGTTGCACCCGCCACCGCTTCCCCTCCCCCGGGGGCGACCCGTCCGGCCCGGGTCAGGCCAGATCGACGACGAGCGCAGCGCGCACGTTATCGGTCAGCGTAATCGCTGCAACCGTATAAGCCGGGTGATCGACCCCGATGCGGATCGGACTGCCCGCCTTGGCGGCTGCGACCGAGGTCGGATCGAGTTCGAAACGCAGGAAATGCACGGATGAGGTTTTCTCGTCATTCTCGCGTTCGAGGTCCTCGTCGGCGATGGCATAGACCTTGGGCTGCTCGGCCACCTGCATCCAGATCGTGTCTTCCACGCCCTTCAGTTTGGCCAGCTCGACTTTGCGCACGTCGGGGTCTGGGTATTCGATCATCATCGTCGCCTTCCAGTTGCTGCCGTCGGGCACCAGCGGGTTATAGGCGTCGAGCTCGTCCTGGATACCGGACTCCTCGAAGGTACGCTCGGCGCGCAGCATCTCCTGGATCTGGTAGCGCATGGTTTTTTCGTCTTCGAAATGCAGGCTGATGTGCTCGCCCAGCATGACGAAACGGTTTTTCTTGTGCGCGATGATCTCGGTGCGGAAGGATGCCCGAATCCGGGAATAGCTTTCCAGGGTCATCAGACTTTCGCGGGTGATCTGCGGCATGAATATTCTCCTTCTCTCGATACTGAATTAGAGGCCGTAGGCGATACGCAGGAGCGTGATCGGATGCTGCTTCTCGGCAGTGGCGCCCTCGCCCATACCCTGCAGGATATGGCGCGCGGCGATCGCGCAGTCGGAACTGACGTAGTCGGGCTGCGGCTCGGCCATCTGGCGGAACACCGGCTTGCCGATCTTCATCGATTTGTCGAACCATTCGCTCTTCACGCCCCAGGTGCCGTCGTGGCCGGAACAGCGCTCGACCATGCTCACCTCGGCACCGGCCAGTTGCAGCGCATCGCGCGTCTTGTTGCCGATGTTCTGCACGCGCTGGTGGCAGGGCACGTGGTAGGACACCTTGCCGAGCGGTTTCTTGAAGTCGGATTTCAGCAGCCCGTCGGCGTTGCGCGCCATCAGGTACTCGAACGGGTCCCACATGGCTTCCTTCACGGCCTGCACGTCCGCATCGTTGGCGAACATGAGCGGCAGTTCCTGCTTGTACATCAGCGTGCACGAGGGCACGGCGGTGAGGATGGCGTAGCCCTCGCGCGCCAGCTTGGCGAGGTGCGGGATGTTGATGTTCTTCAGATCCTCGACCTGGTCGAGGTCGCCCAGTTCGAGCTTCGGCATGCCGCAGCAGGCTTCCTTGTCGACCAGTACGGCGGGGATCTCGTTGTGCGCCAGAATCTTCAGCAGGTCGTGACCGATGCCGGGTTCGTTGTAGTTCACATAGCAGGTCGCGTAGATCGCCACCTTGCCGGGCGTCTTCTCGCCGGCCTTGACGGGGAAGTCGCCGTTCGGTTTCGCGGTCGAGCGGAACTTGGCGCTGTCGTATTCGGGCAACTGACGATCCGGGTGGATGTGCAGCACATCGCCGATCACCTTGCGGATCGGCTTGCTTTTCAGCGAGGCGTTCACCGCCTGCACGACGACGGGAATCGAGGCGAGCTTGCCCATCGCGTCGGTGCTGGACAGCAGCTTGTCGCGGAAGGTGGTCTCGCCCTTTTTGTATTTGATGGCCTTGGCGCGCAACATGGTATGCGGGAAATCGAGGTTCCACGGATGTGGCGGCACGTAGGGGCACTTGGTCATGTAGCAGAGGTCGCACAGGTAGCACTCGTCCACGACCTTCCAGTAGTCCTTCTTCTCGATGCCATCGACTTCCATCGTCGGCGACTCGTCGACCAGATCGAACAGGGTCGGGAAGGCGGTGCACAGCGATACGCAACGGCGGCAGCCATGACAGATGTCATAGATGCGTTCGAGCTCGTGCAAAAGCTTGTCTTCGTTGTAGAAGTCTGGGTTCTTCCAGTCGAGCGGATGGCGGGTGGGGGCTTCGAGGCTGCCTTCGCGGGTACTCATGCGGATTCCATTTAGACTTGGTATAAATCGATGCGCGGATTCAAAAAAAGCGGGCCGCAACCGACCCGCTTTTCAGGATAGACCGGATTACGCGCCCAGGCTGTCCAGCGTTTTCTGGAACTTGTTGGCGTGCGAACGCTCGGCCTTGGCCAGGGTTTCGAACCAGTCGGCGATCTCGTCGAAGCCTTCGCCGCGCGCGTCCTTGGCCATGCCCGGGTACATGTCGGTGTACTCGTGGGTTTCGCCGGCGATGGCGGTCTTCAGGTTGTCGGCGGTGGGGCCGAAGGCCATGCCGGTCGCGGGGTCGCCGCATTTTTCCAGGTATTCGAGGTGGCCGTGGGCATGGCCGGTTTCGCCTTCGGCGGTGGAACGGAACACGGCGGCGACATCGTTATAGCCTTCCACGTCGGCCTTGGCTGCGAAATAGAGGTAGCGACGGTTCGCCTGCGATTCGCCGGCAAAAGCGGCTTTCAGATGGTCTTCGGTTTTCGAGCCTTTCAGTTGCATAACCTGATCTCCTTGATATCTAGGTGGAATACCTTGCGGTATCGATTCTTTCCATCCGCCGCAGCGGGTTCGGCTGGATGAAATCCGGTTTTTAGACTTAGTCTAATACCTGAACGAAGATTAAACCGGAGCCGATGACACTGTCAACTGCCCCGCCCTCAGCCCGCGAAAACCGTGGATTGGCGGCCGCTGTGCCGCCCCCCCAAACCCATACTGCCAAAAAGCCTATTCTGCCAAAGCCAGCCCGGGCGGGTAAACTTCTCCCTGATACGGAGGTTGTCATGAATTCAAAAACCGACGCCGAATGGCGCGCCACGCTCAGTCCCGAACAATATCGCGTCCTGCGCGGCAAAGGTACCGAACGTGCCTTCACCGGGCAGTTCTGGGATCATCACGCCCACGGGCGCTATCGCTGCGCCGCTTGCGGCACCCCCCTGTTTTCGTCCGCGGCCAAATTCGATTCCGGCACCGGCTGGCCCAGCTTCTATCAGGCGCTCGCATCCGACGCCGTGAGCGAGCTTAGCGACACCAGTCACGGCATGGTTCGTACCGAAGCGCTGTGCAGGAATTGCGGCTCGCATCTGGGGCACGTGTTTCCGGACGGTCCCGCGCCCACCGGCATGCGCTATTGCATCAATTCAGTCTCGCTGACCTTCGAGCAGGAACAGGATTAAATCTTGCAGATTTTCAACGCCCGCGTGACGGCGCTCGTCGCCGCCACCCCCAGCATTCGTGCGCTGCGTCTTGCAATCGACGATCCGGCGTTCCGCTTCCTGCCCGGCCAGTGGGTCGACCTCGGCGTAACCATCGAGGACAGGCGTCAATCCAGCGGCTACTCCATCACCACCTCTCCGGCCCGGGCGGGCGAGATCGAACTCGCCATCAAGGCCAGCGCAAAACATCCGGTGGCACGCTGGGTGCACCAGCACGCACGGATCGGCGATATCGTCAGCGTCACCCAGGGTCAGGGACCTTTTGTATTCCTGCCGGAAATGAGCGACAACCTCGTGCTGATCGGTGGCGGCGTGGGCGTCACGCCCCTGCTCTCGATCTTCCGGCACGTGCGCGACGCGGGGCTGCCGACGCAGACGCATCTGCTGTACAGCGTGTCCGACAGCCGCGAGATCCTGTTTCGCGACGAGCTCGATGCGGCCGCCCACGCGCATCCCAATCTGCACGTCCACGTTACCGTGACCCAGCCCGACCCGCTGTGGCACGGCCTGACCGGACGCATCGACGCGCTCAAGCTGCATGCGCTCGAAGTGCCCGACGATACGCTCTACTATCTCTGCGGCCCCCGCGGCATGGTCGAGGACATGAGCACGCTGCTGCACGATCTCGGCGTGCCGATGAACCGCGTCATCTTCGAGAAATGGTGGTAGCGCTTTTCGACTATTAACCCGCCGTGCCAGGCTGTGTAAGGTTAAGAATTGGTCAAGACACCCCGAACAAGCACAAGGAGACCCTCATGCGCATCGTTCCCCTGCTCGCCGCCCTCG
>Ga0207420_1002089_pt1 | contig 10615 bp, 9 predicted proteins | sample ThiBio_inoc_biof_FD_183941 | JGI IMG/M metagenome (GOLD analysis project Ga0207420, IMG submission 183941) | Wastewater bioreactor microbial communities from Cape Town, South Africa - Thiocy_inoc_biof (SPAdes) | ecosystem: Engineered > Bioremediation > Thiocyanate > Unclassified | place: South...
GGCCGACTCGTAGAGGTTGTCGATGCCGAGGTAGTCCTCGACCTTCTCGATGCCGGGCTCGAGCACGCCGACGGTGCGCTTCTTCTCGTCGACCTCGTAGTCGACGCCCTCCTGCAGGCGCTTCGCGATCGACGCGAACTCGCCGAACCAGCGGTTGGCCTCGCCCGACGACGGGCCCGAGATGATGAGCGGGGTGCGGGCCTCGTCGATGAGGATCGAGTCGACCTCGTCGACGATGGCGAAGAAGTGGCCGCGCTGCACCATGTCGGACGCCTGCCACGCCATGTTGTCGCGCAGGTAGTCGAAGCCGAACTCGTTGTTGGTGCCGTAGGTGATGTCGGCGGCGTACTGCTCGCGGCGCTCGGTAGGGGTCTGGCCGGAGAGGATGCAGCCGGTCGTCATGCCGAGGGCGCGGAACACGCGGCCCATGAGCTCGGACTGATAGCTCGCGAGGTAGTCGTTGACGGTGACGACGTGCACGCCTCGGGCGGGGATGGCGTTGAGGTAGGCGGCGGTCGTCGCCACGAGGGTCTTGCCCTCACCGGTCTTCATCTCGGCGATGTTGCCGAGGTGGAGGGCGGCACCACCCATGATCTGCACGTCGAAGTGGCGGAGGCCGAGGGTGCGCTTGGCCGCCTCGCGCACCGCCGCGAAGGCCTCGGGCAGCAGGTCGTCGAGGGTCTCGCCGTTCGCGTAGCGCTCCCGGAACTCGGCCGTCTCGTTCCGCAGCTCCTCGTCGTCGAGCTCGGAGAACGCGCCCTCGAGCTCGTTCACCGCGTCCGCGAATGCCTTCAGCCGCCGCAGCGTCCTGCCCTCGCCGACGCGCAGGACCTTCTCGACAACGTTCGCCACGAATGGCCTCCTGTCCGGGTTTTCGGGCACGCTGACGCGCCCTTGACCCGGACAGCCTAGCCGCCCCGCGGCTGTGAACGCCGTGTGTTCAGCGCGCGACCAGCGCGGCGACCTCCGTGTCGAGCTTGATCACGCCGTAGTCCCACCCCTTGCGGCGGTACACGACGCTCGGCTTGTCGGTGCGGGCGTCGATGAAGAGGAAGAAGTCGTGACCGACGAGCTCCATCCGGTCGACGGCGTCCTCGGCCGTCATGAGCTCGGCGGGGAACTCCTTCTCGCGGATGACGACGGGGCTCCACTCCTCGCCCGCTTCCTCGTCGACGACGGGGATCGCCCCCGTGGTGACCTTCTCGATGACGTCGACGGGCGCAGCGGCGACGGCGACCTGGCTGAAGCCGTCGGCTGCGGCCTCCCGCAGCGAGGTGGGGCGGCGCTGGCCGCGGTGCACCTTCTTGCGATCCTTGGCCTGGCGGATGCGCTCCACGAGCTTGTCGTAGGCGATGTCGAAGGCCGCGTACTTGTCACCGGCCCCGGCCTCGGCGCGCACGATCGGTCCCGGGCCGATGAGGGTCAGCTCGATGCGGTCGTCGCCGCTCGAGCCGTTGGTCTCGTGGTGGCGGCACAGCTTCACCTCGAGCGCGAGCGCCCGCGGTGCGAGCAGCTCGACCTTGGCGGCCTTCTCCTCGACGTAGTCCTCGAACCGATCCGGGATCCCCGCGCCTCGCCCGGTGATGGTGACATCCATGGTGACCTCCCTGATCCGGCTCGAAGTGCCGCCTTCGGATCAGGCGGTCGTTCCCTTCGCGCCCTTTCCGCCCACCGTAGTCCGGGCTCTCCGGGTTGTCACCCGGTTTTCGCTGAGGGCCTCGTGTGAGATGCGGCGCGGCGGCTGCGCAGGGGTGTCGCGGCGACCACGACGGCCCCGGCGACCTCGCCGCCGGCCTCGCGGATGGCGCGAGCGGCCTCCGCGAGGGTGGCGCCCGTCGTGACGACGTCGTCGACGAGCAGGAACCGGCGCCCGTCGAGTCGGTACCTCGCGCGGTGCACCCCGCGGAGGTTGGCTCGGCGGTCGTCGCGGCCGAGCGTCTTCTGGGTGCGGTGCGGCCGGGCGGCGCGCAGCACGCGGGCGTCACGGTGTCCCGTGCGCGCGAGCACGAGCCGTGCGGGGTCGAAGCCCCGCCGTCGGAAGGCGGCGCGGGTCGACGGCACGACGCACAGCTCGACGTCCGGCGGCGGCGCGGCGAGCGCGATGGCCTCGGCGAGCAGCTGCGCGAGCGGGGCGGCGAGCGAGGTGCGACCCTCCTTGCAGGCGAGCACGACACGGCGGACGAGATCGGTGTACCGGGCGCCCGCGACGACCGGGACCCCGCCGGGCACGACTCCGCGCATGGGGTCGCCGCGCAGCCGCCCGCGGCAGGTGGTGCACAGCTCCCGGCCGTCGTGACCGCATCCCGCGCACGCGACCGGCAGCACGAGGGCGAGGGCGTCGAGCAGCGCCTCGCGGATGGTCGTGACCGCGTCCACGTGGGCAGCATGCCGCGCGAGCGACCGGCCGGCCGACGGCATCCGGAGGTTCTGTGGAGGACCGCTATTGCTGCGTGGCGAGGAAGGAGACGACGATGCCGGTCGACTGCCAGCCCCCGCTGGAGTTGCGCCGCCACACGGTGCCGTCGGCGGCCCGCACCCTGATGCCGTCCGCGAAGTTGCCGCCCACGAGCTGCACCCCGCTCGCGAGCGAGCCGAGCGCATCGTGACGGCCCCCGATGCGGTAGAGGTCGACCTGTGCCCCGTCGCCCGCCTGGGTGAGCGTCGCCACCGTCGAGGAGTCGACCCAGGCGGCGTCCACGATCGGCGAGGGGCCGATCGTCAGCTGGAGCGGATCGCCGAACCCGATGGGCACGCCGCTCGCGTCGCGGATGATGCCCGCGACGGTGAGCGCGGGACCGCTCGGCCCGCGCGTGGCGAGGAGCACCCGGGTGCCGTCGCGCGAGACGTCGAGCGACACCAGCTCGCCGTCGAGGTGCGGCGCGGCCAGCTCGTGCACGCCGCCCGCCGCGTCGATCGCGCGGATGCTGTCGGCATCCGCCGCGACCGCCGACCAGACGAAGCCGTCGCGGTCGATGCTCGGATCGAGGAGGCCGCCCCGGGTGTCGACGAGCGCCGGTTCCGCATCCGCCGCGACGAACCAGACACCCCGGTCGCTGCGGACGGCCGCCCGGGCCCCGTCGCGTGCGAGGGTGCCGCCGACCGCGCCGAGCGACTGCACCGCGGTGCTGATCCCCGGAACCGGGTTGATGGTGCTCGAGGTGAGGTAGCCGAAGCCCTGCTCGTCGAGTCCGAGCGGCTCGTCGTTCACCCGGTAGATGGACTCGACCGTCTGCCCGGACCCCGCATCCAGCGGGAAGCCGCCGACGGTGACCTCGATCGAGACGATGTCGCTGAGCGCGCTGAGGCTCAACCGCAACTGCTCCTGCATGCGCCAGCGGGCGTCGCCGTCCTGGTTGCCCGCGTCGCCCGTGAGCGCCACCGTGGCGGTGCCCGACGAGACGGTGACGCCGGGGTCGAGCTTCGTGTCGGAGGGGAAGGCGGTGGCCAGCACCCCCTGCCCGTACCAGGGCGACGGTCCCGCGAGCAGCTCCTTCACGATGCGGTCGGCGCGCGAGGCCGTGTTCGGGAACCAGCGCACGTCGGGCACCACACCCCGCCAGCTCGGGTCGAAGAAGTAGAGCGGGTAGGCGCCGAAGGTGCTCGTGAAGCGCGCGCCCGGGACGACGACGCCCGCCGGCGCCCGGGAGATGCGCCACTCCCCGTCGGCGTTCTGCTCGAACTCGTAGCTGAGGTTCTGCGTCTCGGGGTGCGCGAGCTCGGTGTAGACCCCCGTGCTGTCGACGACGGCACCCACGTCGACCGTCACGTCGAGTCCGTCGCCCGCGGCGTCCTCGTCGTCGCTCTGCACGACGATCGGCCCGTCGCTGATGAGCACGCGCGCGGTGGGCGACCACTTGGCGCGCAGCTCGGAGGCGAGGAAGTCACGCGCGACGGAGTAGTTCTGCTGGGGCGCGCGCTGGGCGATCAGGAAGCCGTTGAGCAGCTGGGCCGGGGAGTCGCCGGGCTGCGGGCCCTCGGCGAGCGTCAGCAGCTCGTCCCCGTCGTCGTCGGAGCCGATGCCGATCGTCCCCACCGCTCCCCCGGTGGGGATGCCGGCGCAGCCGCTGAGCAGCATCGCCAGGGCGAGGAGCACGGCGAGCGGGGCGCGGCGTCCGATGCTCATGCCGCCACCTCCGTGTCGGGCGGGAGCGCGAGCGGCGACACGCCGCCGAGCTCCTCCCCGTGCCGACGCGGCAGGGTCAGCCGGAAGCAGCTGCCCTCGCCGGGCTCCGACCACACCGCGAGCTCCCCGCCGTGCACCGCGGCGTCCTCGAGCGAGATCGCGAGCCCGAGGCCGGTGCCCCCCGTCGTGCGCTGCCGCGAAGGGTCGGCGCGCCAGAAGCGGTCGAAGACGCGCTCCACGTGGGCGGGGCTCATTCCGACGCCGTAGTCGCGCACGGCGATCGCCACCGCGCGCTCGTCGGAGTCGACGTAGACCACGATCGGCTTCGCCTCCCCGTGGTCGATCGCGTTGCCGAGCAGGTTCTGCAGGATGCGGCGGATGCGGCGCGCGTCGACGTCGGCCTCGAAGTAGCCGCCCGGCGCGACGAGGCGGATCTCGCTGCCGCGTTCCCGGGCGAGCGGCTCGACGGAGGCGATCGACTCCTCGACGAGACGCACCAGGTTCGTCGGGTCGGTCTCGAGCTCGACGGCGCCGGCGTCGTAGCGGCTCATCTCGAGCAGGTCGGCGAGCATCGCCTCGAACCGCTCGATCTGGGTGTGCAGCAGCTCCGCGGTGCGCGCCGTCGTCGGCGGGAAGTCCTCGCGCTGGTCGTAGAGCACGTCGCCGGCGAGCCGGATGGTGGTGAGCGGCGTGCGCAGCTCGTGCGACACATCCGACACGAAGCGCTGCTGCACGCGCGAGAGGTCGGCCAGCTGGCGGATCTGCCGCTGCAGGCTGTCCGCCATCCTGTTGAAGGAGCGCGCGAGCGTGGCGAGCTCGTCCTCCCCCCGCACGGGGAGGCGCTCCTCGAGGTCGCCCGCGGCGAGCTTCTCGGAGACGTCGGCCGCCACCCGTACGGGCCCCACGACGAGCCGCACGACGAGGTAGGCGACCCCCGCGAACAACCCCACGAGCGCGATCCCCGCGAACACGAGGATGCCCTGCACGAAGTCGAGGGTCTGCTGCACGTCGGAGAGGTCGTAGACCAGGTAGAGCTCGTAGCGGCCCGCGGTGACCGTGTCGATCGAGGCGCCGGTCGTGATGCCGGGTCCCGTGCCCGCCTCGCGCACGACGGAGACCGGCTGCCAGGCGATCTCCGACCCGGCCCCCTCGACGACCGCGGCGCGCAGCTCGCGCGAGACGAATCGCTGGCTGAAGTCGACGAAGCTCACGCGGTTCTCGATGAGGATCGGGGCGTCCTGCCCGGCGGTGCGCAGCAGCGCCAGGTAGCTCGCCGTCGTGGAGCGCTGCACGGCGTCGAGCGCGGAGTCCGCGGTGGCCTGCACGTCGGTGGCGTCACCCAGCTCGGCCGCGTTGGTGAACATCCGCTGGGCCTGGTCGGCGGCGCGCCCCGACTCGGCGAGCACCTGGTCGCGGCGCGAGTCGAAGAGGTTGGTGCGCACCGAGGAGGAGATGACAACGCCGATCACGGTGACGGCGAGCGCCGACAGCAGCACGGTGAGCACGATGGTGCGCACCCGCAGCGACCCCCGCCAGAGGTGCAGCAGGTTCTCCCGCCAGGCGCGCCACTCCCACCGCACGAGGGACGACTCCTAGGTGACGGCGCCCGCGCGGTAGCCGACGCCCCGCACGGTGGTGACGATGCGCGGGTTGTCGGGGTCGTGCTCGACCTTGGCACGCAGCCGCTGCACGTGCACGTTCACGAGGCGCGTGTCGGCCTTGTAGTGGTAACCCCAGACCTGCTCGAGCAGCATCTCGCGGGTGAACACCTGCTGGGGCTTCGCGGCGAGCGCGAGCAGCAGCTGGAACTCGAGGGGGGTGAGGTTGATGCGGCTGTCGCCGCGGCGCACCTCGTGCCCGGCGACGTCGATCACGAGGTCGCCGATCTGGATGCGCTCGGTCGTGTCGGGCAGCGCGGGGCGCAGGCGGGCCCGGATGCGGGCGACGAGCTCCTTGGGGTTGAAGGGCTTCACGATGTAGTCGTCGGCGCCGGATTCGAGGCCCTGCACGACGTCCGTCGGCTCACCCTTCGCGGTGAGCATGATGATGGGCACGCCCGACTCGCCGCGGACGGTGCGGCACACCTCGAGCCCGCTCATGCCGGGCAGCATGAGGTCGAGCAGCACGAGGTCGGGGCGCTCGGCGCGGAAGGCGTCGATGGCCGTCCTGCCGTCGGCCGCGAAGAGGGGGTCGTACTCCTCGCCCTGGAGGATGATGCCGATCATCTCGGCGATCGCGGGGTCGTCGTCGACCACGAGGATGCGCGCGTTCATGGACTTCGTTCGCTCCGTGTCTCCCCGCTGCGCGGGGCCGATTCGCTTTCGCCCAGAGTAGTCGGGGTGTGACAGCATATGGCCCAGGCGGGTGAGGCACGCTCGCGAACGAGAGGGGGCCGCGTGGCGGAGTTCACGGGCGCGTTCCCCGCGCCCGCCTGGACGCCCCCCGCTCCTGAGCCGTTCGTTCCGCTGCGACCGCTCACGCTCGGGCAGATCCTCGCCGGCTCGTTCCGCGCGCTGCGGCACAATCCGGGCGTCACCCTCGTGCCGGCGATCGTCGTCTCGATCGTCGCGACCCTCGGCGGCACGGCGTTCGGCATCCTCGTCGTCGAGCCCCTCATCTCCGCGGTGGGCTCCGGCTACGGCAGCGTGTCGCTCTACGGCTGGGTGAGCGGCTACGCCGCGGGCGCCCTCGGCTGGGTCGTGACCCAGTCGCTCGGGCTGGGGGCGGGCGTGGCGCAGCAGGGGGTCTCGGCGGTCGACGTCGCGCACGCCGTCATCGGACGCCGCCTCACGCCCGGCGGGTTCCGGCGGCGGATGCGCGGTGTCGTCGCCCCGCTGCTGGTGTGGACCGCGATCGTCGTGCTGCTCGCGGTCGTCGGCGGGCTCGTCGCCATCGCCGTCATGGGCCTCATCGCCACCGCCGGCTCGGCCGCGGCGGTGCTCGGCGGATTCATCGTCTACCCGGCGGTCGCCGCGCTGCTCGCCTGGCTCGGTACGAAGCTCGCCTTCGTGCCCTCGGCGATCGCCGTGGAGCGGTTGCGGATCGGGGGCGGCATCCGCCGCTCGTGGCGGCTCACCCGCGGGCAGTTCTGGCGCAGCTTCGGCATCCGCATCCTCAGCTGGGGCATGATCTGGATCGCCACGATGCTCGTCGGCATCCCCGTGCAGCTCGTCGTCTCGTGGCTCGCCGGGATCGTGGCGGGCAACGGCGACCTCGGCGACCACCAGGCGGTCACCGACGCGGGCGCGGTCGTCGCGTCGATCGTCGCCGCGGTCATCGCGGCCATCGGTCTCGTCGTCACGACCTCCGTCGACGCGCTGCTCTACCTCGACCTGCGGATGCGGCGCGAGGGTCTCGACCTCGAGCTGTCGCGCTTCATGGAGCGCCGCCGCCCCATCACGCGCGCCGACCCCGCCGAGGTCGACCCGTACCGCCCGCCCGCCGAGCTCGCGTCGTCGCGCGTGCGGTCCGCCCCGGATGCGGGGTCGCCGTGGGCGTGAGGCTCCTCCCCGTCGACGTGCCGGTCGACCCCGACCGCGACGAGGCGCGCCGGCTGCTCGAGGACGAGCTCGACAAGGCGCGCTACCGGCAGCAGGGGCAGGGCGAGGCGGAGACGCCCGAGTGGCTGCGAGCGATCTACCGCTGGTTCGAGAACCTCATCGACTCGCTGAGCGGGCAGGGCTCCGTGCCGGGGTGGATCGTTCTGCTCGTGATCGTCGTCGTCGCGGTGATCGTGGTGCTGTTCCTCGTCTTCGGGGTGCCCCGGCTGCGCGCGCGCAGCCGCATCCGCGGCTCCGGCGACGAGCTGTTCGAGGCGGACGACCACCGGGATGCGGCGGCGATGCGACGCGACGCGGATGCGGCCGCGCAGGCGGGCCGCTTCGGCGAGGCCATCGCCGAGCGCTTCCGGGCGATCGCGCGGTCGCTGCACGAGCGCACCCTCGTCACCACCGTGCCCGGCTCGACCGCGCACGACGTCGCCCGTCGCGCGGCGCTGCCGCTCCCCGAGCACGCGGAGGCGCTCGGACGCGCCGCCGTCGACTTCGACGCGGTCCGCTACCTGGGCGACCCCGGCGACCGCGAGCGCTACGAGCGGATGGCGACGCTCGACGCCGCCGTGCAGCACGCCCGGCCGCACCTCGAGCCGGTCGCGACGGTCGCATCCGCGGAGCCGTTCGCGAGGGTCGAGCCGTGAGCGCGCCCACCGTCGCCCCCGCGCCCCCGGTCACCGAGGAGGCGCCTCCGCGGCGACGGCTCGGCCTCGTGCTGGTCTGGGTGGCGGTGGCCGTCGTCGTGCTGCTGGGCGTGCTCACGGTGTGGGTGGCGGGCGCGGGCTCCGACGTGGGCGAGCACCGCCGCTCCCCCATCGATGCGGGGCCGCGCGGCACGATGGCGCTCGCCGAGGTGCTGCGCGCCCAGGGCGTCGACGTGACCGTGGCGCACTCGTTCGGCGAGGCGGCGTCGGCGCTCGGCGACGGCCGCGACGCGACGCTCGTGCTCGACGACGACTGGTGGGTGCTCACCGAGGAGACCAACGAGCAGCTGCTCGCCCTCAGCCAGCACCTCGTGCTCGTGCAGCCGAGCGACGAGGCGCTCGCCGCGCTCGCACCGGGGGTCGGCTACGCGGGCTTCGGCGGCGGCCTGCTCACCGCAGACTGCGAGCTCGCCGCGGTGCAGCGGGCCGAGTCGGTGTCGGGCGGCGGCGACGCCTACACCGCGCCCTCGGGGGCCCAGCGCTGCCTCGTCGACGCGGCCGGCAACGCCTCCCTCGTGCGGATCGAGCGCGGGGTGCGCGAGGTCACCGTGCTGGGACTCGGCGACGTGCTCAGCAACCAGAGCATCACCGAGGCGGGGAACGCGGCCCTCGCCCTCGGCCTGCTGGGCGAGCAGCCGCGCCTCGTCTGGTACCAGCCCGACGTCGACGACTACGCCCTCGAGGGCGGCGGGCTCGCCGCGCGTCAGGCCGACTGGTACGTGCCGCTCGTCGTGCTCCTGCTGCTCGTGGGCGTGGCCGCAGCCCTCTGGCGGGGGCGCCGGATGGGCCCCGTCGTCGTCGAGGACCTCCCCGTGGAGGTGCGCTCGAGCGAGACGATGGAGGGCCGCGCACGCCTCTACGAGCGCGGCGGCGCCCGCGATCACGCCCTCACGACGCTGCGCACGGCGACGCTCGCCCGCCTCGCGCGAACCCTCGGCCTCGGCGGGCGCGACGAGATCATCGCCGCATCCGCCGCCACGACGGGGAGGGATCCGGCGACCGTCGAGTTCCTGCTGCGCGGGGCGACGGCACCGAACGACAGCGCCTTCGTGGGGCTGTCCGACGGCCTCCTCCGCCTCGAGGACGAGGTCGCCCGCGCGGTGCGCCCGCGCTGACCCCGCATCCGACACCGACCGACCACAGAGAAGAATGGACGACATGGCCACCACGACCGAACTGCGCGAGGCGCTGTCCCGGGTCCGCCACGAGGTCGGGAAGGCGGTGGTGGGTCAGGACGGCGCCGTCACGGGCCTGCTCATCGCGCTGCTCGCGAACGGCCACGTGCTGCTCGAGGGCGTGCCCGGCGTCGCCAAGACCCTGCTCGTGCGCTCGCTGTCGCGTTCGCTGAGCCTCGAGACCCGCCGCGTGCAGTTCACGCCCGACCTCATGCCGGGCGACATCACCGGCTCGGTCGTGTACGACCCGAAGACGGGCGAGTTCGAGTTCCGCGAGGGGCCGGTGTTCACCAACATCCTGCTCGCCGACGAGATCAACCGCACGCCCCCGAAGACGCAGTCGGCGCTGCTGGAGGCGATGGAGGAGCGGCAGGTGTCGGCCGACGGCGTCACCCGCAAGCTGCCCGTGCCGTTCCTCGTGGCCGCCACCCAGAACCCGATCGAGTACGAGGGCACCTACACGCTGCCGGAGGCCCAGCTCGACCGCTTCCTGCTCAAGCTCGTTCTCGACCTGCCGGCGCGCGACGCCGAGGTCGAGGTGCTGCAGCGGCACGCCGGCGGCTTCGACCCCCGCAACCTGGAGGCCGCGGGCGTCACCCCGGTGCTCGACGCGGCCACCCTGCAGGCCGCCCAGGCGGACGTCGCCCGGATGCCCGTGAGCGCCGACGTGCTCGGCTACGCCGTCGACCTGGCACGCGGCACGCGGCAGAGCCCCTCCGTGCGGCTGGGTGTGAGCCCGCGCGGCACGACGGCCCTGCTCGCCGCCTCGCGGGCGTGGGCATGGCTCTCGGGGGCCGCGGGCGTCACCCCCGACCACATCCAGGCCATGGCACTCCCCGTGCTTCGGCACCGCATCCAGCTGCGCCCCGAGGCGGAGCTCGAGGGCGTGGGGGCGGATGCGGTGCTGCGGTCCGTCATCCAGCAGGTCCGCGTCCCCATCTGATCCGTCATGGCGATCTCGGGGTGGTTCGTGGCGGCGCTCGCGGTGGGCGCCGTGCCCGTCGTGCTGCTCGGCGGCTGGCCGGGCCTCGGCGTGTGGCTCGCCCTCATGACGATCGGCGG
>Ga0207420_1002095_pt1 | contig 10604 bp, 8 predicted proteins | sample ThiBio_inoc_biof_FD_183941 | JGI IMG/M metagenome (GOLD analysis project Ga0207420, IMG submission 183941) | Wastewater bioreactor microbial communities from Cape Town, South Africa - Thiocy_inoc_biof (SPAdes) | ecosystem: Engineered > Bioremediation > Thiocyanate > Unclassified | place: South...
GCCGACTTCGAGCAGGCGCTCCATGACCAGCTGGCGCGCGAAGTAGACGTTCACGTCGTCCTTGAAGACGAGCGTGATCAGCGACAGGCTCGGCTTGTTCAGCGAGCGCATCTCGGTCAGTCCGGGCAGGCCGGTCATGGCGATTTCGAGCGGCACGGTGACGAAGCGCTCGACCTCCTCGGGCGAGCGGCCGTTGGCCTCGGTGGCGATCTGCACCTGGACGTTGGTGACGTCCGGGAAGGCGTCGACCGACAGCTTGCGCGCCGCGTCGAAACCGAACACCAGGAGGATGGCGGCGATCACGACGACCACCAGGCGCTGCTTGAGGGCAGCGCGGATCAGGGACTCGATCATGATCCTTCGAGCTCCTTGCGCTTGCGTTCGTTGTTCAGGTGGAAGGCGCCGTCGACGACGATGCGGTCGCCCGCTTTGAGGCCCTTGATGACGGCACGGCTATCGTCGTATTCCGGGCCGAGGGTGACCGGCGTCAGGCGGAACTGCTGCGGCTGGCCGCTCGCTTCGCCGAGCGCGACGAAGACGTGGTCGACGTTGGCGTCGCGGATCACCGCCGAGGCGGTCGCCGTTGTCGAGTTCGGTGCGCACGAGCACGGTGCGGGTTTCCGGATGCACCGTTTCGCCGACGTGGATCAGGCGTCCGGTCAGGCGCTTGTTGTCGAGCGCCGGCACTTCGATGCTGACCTCCTGCCCGGCCTTGACCCGGGTCGCCTGTTCTTCCGGCACCTGGGCGACGGCCCACAGGCGGGAGAGGTCGGCGACGGTGAACAGCGTGTCGGTCGGGCCGACGACCTGGCCCTGGTTGACCTTGCGTTCGACGACGACGCCGGCGAGCGAGGAGACGACCGGCGACAGCGAGTTGATCGCGCCTTCGGCGTTCAGCTTCTCGACGGCGGCGGCCGGCAGGCCGAGCACGCGCAGGTGGTCCTGCGCGGCGCGGCGCTCGGCGGCGGCGACCGAGAGTTCGCTTTCGCGGCGCTGCAGCTCGGCGCTGCCGATCACGTCGGCCTGGTGCAGGGCGCGTGCGCGCTCGGCCGCGCTGGCGGCGAGGTCGGCCTGGGCGCGGGCTTTCAGGTAGGCGAGCTGGGCGGCGCCCAGCTCGGTGCTGTTCAGCATGGCGAGCGGTTCGCCGGCGCGCACTTCCTTGCCCGGCGCGGCGCGCAGTTCGGTGATGCGGCCGGTGACGGTGGCGCCGATGCGCGCCAGGTGCTGTTCGTCGAAGTCGATCTTGCCGGCGACGCGCACCATTTCGGAAATGGCCGCGGTGGCGACCGGTGCGATCCTGAGCTGGTCCTTCAGCGATTCCGGCGCCGACAGCAGCATCGGATCGGCAGGCGGCGCGGCGACGACCGGCGCGCTCTCGTTTTCGCAGGCGGCGAGGAAGATCGCGCCGAGCAGCAGGAGGGGGAGGACTTTCTTTTTCATGGTCGGTTTCATGGGGTCATTTCTCGGCGGGAGGGCGCAGGCGTTCGATTTCGATCAGGGCGGCGGCCAGTTCGAAGCGCGCGGCGATCAGCTCGCCGCGCGCCGCGCGGAAGACGCGCTGGGCGTCGAGGTAGTCGAGGATGCCGCGCTCGCCGAAGCGGTAGGCGGCTTCCGCGACCTTCATCGCGGCTTCGGCCTGGTGCAGGATGCCGCCTTCCAGCGCGCTGAGCTGCGTGCTCGCGATCTCGTAGTTGCGGTAGGCGGTTTCGAGCGACTGGAGCAGCGTGAATTCGCGCGACGCCAGCTCGTTGCGGGCGCGCGACAGGCCGGCGCCGGCCTCCGCGACGGGGCCGCTGCGCCGGTCCCAGAGGGGGACGGTGACGACGAGGCCGAAGCGCGAGGTGTCGAGGTCGGGGTCGCGGTCGCGGCTGGCGCGCACGGCGACCGAGGGGGCGCGCAGGGCGCGTTCGAGCTGCAGCTGGCGTTCGGCGCGTTCGGTTTCGGCGCGCGTGCGCGCCAACTCCGGGTTGCGCGCGAGCACTTCGTCGCGCAGGGCGGCGAAGGCGGGCAGCGCTTTGGCGCCAGTCTCGAGATCGGCGAACTGGCCGCGCACGCCGAAGCGCGCCGGCAGTCCGTCGCCGACCGCCTGACGCAGGGCGGCGCGCGCCTGGGCGACGCGCAGCTGGCTGCCGGACAGGGTTTTCTCGGCGTTGAGCAATTCGGCGTCGGCCTTGATCAGCTCGTAGCGCGGCGCCTCGCCGGTGTCGACGCGCAGCTTGATGCGGCTGCGGATCTGGGTGATCAGCGATTGATCCTCGCGCGCCGCGAGGAACTCGGCCTCGCGCCGCAGCAGCTCGTAGTAGCCGAGCTTGACGCGCGCCTCGGTTTCGGCGGCGAAGGCCGAAAGTCCGGCCGTCGCCGCTTCGGCGCCGGCCGTCGCGACGCCCTGGCGCAGGCCGATCTGGCCCGGTAGCGGCAGCGGCTGCGTGACGGTCATGGTGCTCACGTCGCCGGGGTTCGCGCCAGGCTGGCGGGCGCGGGCGCGTCCCGAGAGATATTCGACTTCCGGGTTGGGGAAGGCGCCGGCGGTCTGGATGCCGGCGCGTGCGACGTCGACCTGATCGCGCGCGGCGAGCAGCGCGCGGTTGCCGGCGCGGGCCAGATGCAGCAGTTCGTCGAGCGTGTAGGTCGGCTCGGCGGTCGCCGCCGGGCCGGGGGAGGCTGCCGGGGCGGGCGTCTCGACGGCCAGCGCGTGCGGGGCATGGGCGCTCAGGCCGCCGAGCAGGGCGGCGATGGGGAGGAGGGATTTCAACTTCATGATGGTCTCGTGGGCCGGACGGGGCGGCGATCCGTCGTGCGCTGCGGCGGAGGCGGATGCGTCCTCCGTGCGCTGCGCGCGTGTCGATCCGTCGGGCGAGATGACTCCGGAAAAGAAATTGGGAGGCTATGATAGAAGTCTGGAACAATTAGATAAACTCGAATGTTTTGAATAGTCACATCGAAAAAACGGATGATTAAGGCGATGGCATGAACTACAAGCATCTGCACTATTTCTGGGTGGTCGGGAAATGGGGGAGCATGGCGCGGGCCGCCGACCAGCTGCACCTGACCCCGCAGACGCTGTCCACGCAGCTCAAGCAGCTCGAGGAAAGCTGGGGCGTGAAGCTGTTCCGGCCGGCCGGCAAGGGGCTGGAGCTGACCGAAGTCGGACGCATGGTTTTTTCCTACGCCGACGAGATGTTCTCGGTCGCCGCCGAACTCGGCGACGCGCTCAACACGCTGCCCGGCGAGCGCCCGCTCAACTTCCGCATCGGCATTTCCGACGCGCTGCCCAAGGATTTCGTGTACCGCATGCTGGCGCCGGCGCTGGAGCGCAGCGAGCCGCTGCACTTCGTCTGCCGCGAAGGCAAGCTCGAAGGCCTGCTCGCCGACCTCGCGCTGCACCGGCTCGACCTCGTGCTGGCCGACCGGCCGCTGCCGTCCGGCCTCAACGTGCGCGGCTACAACCACCGCCTCGGCGAGAGCGGCGTCGCCTTCTTCGCCACGCCGCCGCTCGCCGCGCAGTGCGCGGGCGAGTTTCCGCGCTGCCTGCACGGGCGGCCCTTCCTGCTGCACGGCGACGATTCGGCGCTGCGCCTGCGCCTGCTGCGCTGGTTCGAGCGCGCGCGCATCGTTCCCCGCGTAATCGGCGAGTTCGACGACAGTGCGCTGATGAAGTCCTTCGGACGGGCCGGGGTCGGCGTCTTCACGGCGCCGCTGGCGATCCGCGACGAAGTGATCCGCGACTACGGGGTGCAGATGATAGGCGCGACCGACGCCGTGCGCGAAAGCTACTACGCGATCTCGGTCGAGCGCCGGGTGACGCACCCGGCGGTGCGCGCCGTCATCGACGCGGCGGCGGCGGCGCTGGAGAGCGCGCCGGCCTGATCAGCGGCGCGGCGAGACCTGCCGCAGCGCGTGCGTGCGCCTACGCCGAGGGCTCTTCCGCCGGCCCCGCGCAGCCCGCCCTGCCGTCCGCGCGCGGCCGCGTCAGCAGCGGCCACATGACCCAGGCGTAGGCGGCGAAGGGCAGGGTCCAGCACAGGGCGGCGGCGCCCATCAGCGCGGCGGCGGGGGCGCCGGGCAGGGCGCTGGCGGCGCGCAGCAGGGCGGCGGCGGCGATCAACGCGGCGCCGGCCGGCAGCCAGCGCCTTTCGTCGAGCGGATGGCCGGCGTGCGCGCGTCCGGCGATGTTGAGCACGGCATAGACGTTGAGGCCGAGCGCGCCCACGGTGAGCAGATGGCGGCCGGCCGAGAAGCCCTCGCCGCCGGTGAGCAGCGCCAGACCGATCACTCCGTAACCGGCCGCCATCAGCACGTAGACGCCGAACAGCATGAGCGGCCAGCGGCGCCACAGCGCCCGTCCGACGTGCCAGTCGCTCTGCAGGTGGCAGAGCGCGGCGGCGGCGGCGAGGGCGAGCCAGCCGCCGATGCGGGCGCCGGGGGCGAAGAATTCGACGGCGGTATACAGGGCGATGCAGACGATGGCGAGCGTGCGTTTCGGCGGCCGGGCGCGATACTCGACGCTGTCGCCGCGCTCCTCTATGGCGCTGTTGACGATGCGCATCGAGATGCGGCTCATGGCGACGACGATCAGCACCATCAGGACGCCGAGGGCAGCGTGCAGCCAGCGCGCCGGGGACTCGCCGCGCAGGGCGTCGGTGTAGAAGCCGGCGACGACGCCGGCGAGCGCGAGCAGCCCCCACAGGAAGGCGAGCTGGCGTCTCTCCGGATCGGCCCACAGGGGCGGCGCGAGCAGTGCGATGAGGCCGCCGAGCAGCGCGAGGTGGGCGGCCGCCGAGAGCGCCAGCGCCGGCGTGCCGAGCCAGCCGGAGAGCCAGAAGGCGGCGCGCCCGAGCAGCCAGAGGGCGGCGAGCCGGCGCACCGGGCGCGGGGCGACGGCGGCGCTGCCGGTGAACTCGGGGACGGCGGTCAGCGCGAAGCCGGCGACGGCGGCGAGGCCGAAGCCGAAGATCAGTTCGTGCGCGTGCCAGACGAAAGGTCCGCCGACGACCGCCGGCAAGGGGGCGCCGTGTCCGAGGAAGGCGCCCCACAGCAGCACGAGCAGGGCGCCGGACAGGGCCGTGAACAGGAAAAACGGGCGGAAGCCGCATAGCCACAAGGGATGCGCGGCGGCGGGAAAGACGACGGAGGCGCCGGGACCGGCGTGGGCGGACGGACGTTTCAGCATGAGTGTCCCTTCTTGCGCGGCGCCGCCGGGGCGTCGCCGGCGTGCGGCGTCGCGTGCAGGGGCAGCACGCTGCCGTCGGAAATGCCGGCCGCTGCCGCTTCCAGGCCGAAGCTGGCGCGCACCGCCGGCACCTGCAGCAGTTCGGCGGTGGTGCGATAGACGGCCGCGTCGTCGCGCCGGCGGGCCGGCGTCGGCAGCGTGAAGCGATGCACGATGCGCCCCGGTTCGGCGGCCATGACCAGCACCGTGTCGGCGAGGCGGATGGCTTCCATCAGGTCGTGCGTGATCATCAGCACGGCCAGCCCGCGCTCGGCCTGGTGCTCGAGCAGCAGGCGGTGGAGCTGTCCCTTGAGGCCGATGTCGAGGGCGGCGAAGGGCTCGTCCATGAGCAGCAGGTCGGGCGCCAGCACCAGCGCGCGGGCGAGCGCCGCGCGGCTCTGCATGCCGCCGGAGAGGGCGTGCGGGAACTGGCCGAGCGCCAGCGCGTCGAGGCCGACCGTCTGCCCGATCGCGTCGGCGCGGGCGAGGCGTTCGCCGCGCTGCACGCCGGCCGCCTTGAGGCCGATGGCGATGTTGTCGCGCGTCGTCTTCCAGGGCAGCAGGCGCGGCTGCTGGAACATCACGGCCGGGCGCCGGAAGCCGTTGGCGAGCGTGCCGCTCTGCCGCGTCAGGAGACCGGCGCAAAGGTGCAGCAGGGTTGTCTTGCCGCAGCCCGAAGGGCCGACCAGGGCCAGCACGCGGCCGGCCTCCAGCGTCAGGTCGACCGCGTCGAGCACGGTCTTCAGCGCGTAGGCGTGCGAGAGTCCGCGAACTTCGAGGCGCGGCGCGTGAGTGTGTTCAGCGTTCATTCTGTCGCCAGCGTTCGAGTTCGCGTTTGATCGGTTCGAGCAGTAGGTATTCGACCGCCAGCAGGCTGCCGACCACCGCGCTGATCCAGGCCAGCGTGGCCGCCGTGTCGAGGTGCGAGCGACTGACCGCGAGCGCGGCGCCGACGCCGTCGGCGGACGACAGCAGTTCGGCCATGACGACCACCTTCCATGCCGTGCCGAGTGCGGTGATCCAGGCCGGGAAGAGGTAGGAGACGACGTGCGGCAGGTAGAGGTCGAACAGCTTCATGCGCGCCGGCAGGCGGAAGACGGCGGCCATGTCCTTCAGGTGGCTGTCGAGCGTGCGCGTGCCTTGCAGGGCGCCGACGAAGATGACCGGGAAACAGGCGACGAAGACGGTGAACACCGGCGTGCCGTCGCTTGCGCCGAACCACAGCATGGCGAGCACCAGCCAGGCGATGGGCGGCGTGCCGAGGAGCACGGTGACGAGCGGGCGGGCCATCATCGAGGCGGTCAGCGAGACGCCGGCGAGCATGCCGAGCACGCTGCCGGCGGCGATGGCGAGCGCCAGTCCGGTCAGCGCGCGGCGCGCGGTGACGGCGAGCTCGGGCCAGGCCGCACCGCTTTCGATCAGCCCGGCGAGCGTGGCGAAGACGGTCGCCGGGTCGGGCAGGATCAGCGCGCCGTAAACGGCGCTGGCGCCTTCCCAGGCGGCGAACAGCAGGAAGAGGCTGGCGACGGCGCCCCAGCCGCTCCACAGATAGGCGGGAATGCCGCCCAGCCAGGCGCGCAGGAGATTCATTGCTTCGGCGTGTAGTAGAAGTCCGCGTCCGGCAGCTTGCCGCCGGTCAGCGCCGGCTGCCGCGCGTGCAGCTGGGCGAAGAAGAATTCGAGCTCCGGCCTGGCTTCGTGCGCCGGGATGAAGGCGGTGTTGTCGGCGCGCACCGAGTCGGCGACGCCTTCGGCGCTGAGCATGTCGACGTGCTTGGCGACCATCGCGCCGCACGCGTCCGGTTTTTCCTCGCACCACTTGAGCGAGGCGGCGTAGGCTTTCTGGAAGCGCTCGATCAGGACCGGGTCGGCGAGCGCGCGGCCCATCGCGGCGATGCCGGCCTGCGGGATGCGCGCCGGGCGCTGCATCAGGCGGCCCCACTCCTGCTGCAGGTCGACGCTGCGGTAGAGGTCGGGTGCGATGACGCTGATCGGGAAGGATTTGGTCTTGCGCAGGGCCATCGAGACGGCCGGTTCGGAGAGCAGCGCATGGTCGGCGCGGCGCGAGATCAGCAGCTGCATTGCGTCGAGCGGCGTGCCGACGTAGCGCAGCTTGAAGTTCTTCTTCGGATCGAGGCCGGCCTTTTCGGCGAGCGTCTGGAAGACGATGTCCGGCATGTCGGCGCGGAAGGGCATCAGCACTTCCTTTTCCTTGAAGTCGGCGAGCGTCTTCAGCGACTTGTCGCGCGAGACCAGCCACAGCACGCCCCAGGTCGACACGTTGACCAGCTGCAGCTTGACGCCCCGGTTGTAGAGGTTGGCGGCGACGTTGGTCGGCATGGCGATGAAGTCGACCTTGTTCTTCCCGTCGATGGCCAGCACCCGCAGCTGGTCGGGGGCCTTCCACGGCACGAACTCGACCGTCTCGGCCACGTCCTTCAGCGCGCCGCTCTCGGCCATGTGGATCAGCGGGTAGGAGACGGCGGCGAAGGGGCCGGAGAGCGTGAGCTTCGGCAGCTTGTCGGCGGCGATGGCGGGCGTGGTGCCAGCGAAAGCGAACGCGGCGAGCGCGAGGGCACATGCTTTCAGGCCGTTGCCGAGCATCCGGCGCAGGGGGTGGGGGGGCTGCATCATTCGGCGTTCCTCGTCGCTTGCTTCGATGAAAAAAGCCCCGGCCCGGCACCGCGTGCGGCGCCGGGCCGGGGCGCGGACCGGATCAGAAATCGCTCTTCCAGGAGGCGAACAGGCTGCGCCCCGGCATGTTGATTTCCTGGCCGGAGACGCCCTCGGTCAGGTGCTCGTGGTAGCTGCGGTCGAAGGCGTTCTTCAGCGCGACCCGGAAGGTGTGCTGCTTGTTCATGCGGTAGGTGGCGCCGAGGTCGGCGGTGACGAAACCGGCGGTCTTGTTCTCGCTGCCGCGCGAGAAGACGGTCGCCACGCGCTGCTGCTCGCGCACGAAGCGGCCGGTGACGTCGGCCGTCCAGCCCGGCGCGACCAGCCCTTCCCAGCCGAGGCGCAGTTCGTCGGCGGGCATCTGGAACAGCGGCTCGTTGAGTTCCTCGTTCTCGCCGCGCAGGATGGAGATGCCGGCCTTCAGCCACTGGTTGCGCCAGGCCTGCCACTTGGCCTGCGCTTCGAAGCCGTCGATGACGACGCGGCTGATGTTCACCGTTTCCTTGCAGGCGCCCTGGTTCGCCGGGCCGCAGAGGGCGGCGGCACGGGCCGTGCCCGAGATGTCCTGGCCGCTCATGTAGTCGCTGATGCGGTTGCGGTAAACGGCCGCCGACCACGCCAGCTTCTCGTCCTGGCCCTTGATCCCGAGTTCGAGCTGGGTCGAGACTTCCGGCTTCACCTGCGGATTGCCGACGTAGTAGTAGCCGTCGCCGCGCGGCGACGATTCGTAGCGCTCGCGCATCTCGCCGGCGCGGAAGCCGCGCGACAGGCTGGCGTAGGGGCGCAGCAGCGGGGAAATCTCGTAGCTGGCGCCGAGGCTGCCGGAGAAGGCGCTGTCGCTGCGGTCGAGGTTGGCGGTGTTGTGCGCGCCGAGCGGGTTGGCCGAATTCGCCATCGAGCCGGCGCTGCCCTTCACGGTGTCGTGGCGCAGCGCGGCGAGCACGTTGAGCTTGCCGAAGCGCATGTCGTCCTGCACGTAGAGGCCGAGCGCGCGGATGCGGCCATCCGTGAAGGGGTCGGCGCGCACGTAGTTGAGGGTATTCGGCGTATTGGCCATGGTGCGCTGCGGCGACGCGGTCATTTCCCAAACGTTGGTGCCGAACGAGATCAGGTGCTGCGGGTGCACCAGCCAGTCGGCCTTGGCGTCGAAGCCGTGCGTCACGAAGCCGACCTTGGTCATCGTGATGTCGCGTCCGAGGCGGTTCGACCAGGCGTAGATCTGGCGCTCCATCTCCTGCCGGTAGGCGCGGACGTCGACGTTCACCGGCGTTGCGCCGGCGCCCTTGTAGCTGTAGCCGATTTCGGCCAGCGTGCGCTCCTGCTTCGGCGAATGCACGGTGGTGCTGGCGACGGCGGCGGCGATGGCGCCGTTGGGGTGCGTGAATGGTTTGGTCGACCCCGGATACCACACGTTCTCGTCCTGGTGCTTCTGCAGCGAGAGGCGCAGTTGCTGCTGGGCGTCGATGCGGAAGCGGTACTGGCCAATGAAGCTGTCCGAATCGTAGCCGGTGCGCGCCACGGTGCCGTCCGGCGCCTTGTAGTCGTCGATGCGGGCGAGCGAGGCGCCGAGCATCAGCGCGTGGTCGCCCTGCGACAGGTTGGCGACGCCGGTACCGCGCAGGCCCTTGCTGGCGCTGTCGTAGCTGGCGCTCGTCGAGAACCTGGCGCCCGGCTCGAAGCGCGCCTGCGGCATCAGCACGTTGATCGCGCCGCCGAGCGCGCCGGTGCCGTAAAGCACCGAGGCCGGGCCTTTCACCGCCTCGACGCGCTCGGCCAGACCGAGCGACATGAACGAGGCGATGGCGCCGGCCGGCTGCGCCGAGTTGAGGCGCATGCCGTCGACCAGCAGCACGATGCTTTCCTTCTTCAGGCCGCGGATCGCCGGGTTCTGCCCCTGCGCGCCGTCGCCATTGACGGCGAAGCCCGGCTCGCCGCGCAGCGCCTCGCCGAGGTTGTTGGCGCCGTCGCGGCGCAATTCGTCGCCGCCGGCGACGAAGACCGAGGACGGCGTGCTCAGGGTGTCGGCCTCGTAGCCCTTGGCGGTAACGCTGACGGGGGCGAGAGTGGCGTCGGCGAGGGCCAGCGAACTGGCGCAGAGGGCGGCGAGGGCGGCGGCCAGCGGGCGCATGGTGAAGTGCATTGCAGTCTCCGGAAAGGTGATCGGGAGCTGGCTGGCGACCGCTGGCTGGCTCGAAGGTGGACGTGATTTTATCAAATAAGAATTGTTCGTATTTGAGGTGAATCAAGAAACGGCCGATCCCGCACCTTGCAGCCTTGTCGGGCGGCGCTCCGAGCCGGGCTGCGCATGCGGACGGACTGGCCGTTTCCGGCGGTTTTTCTCTCGCTATCAGGCCGCCTTGCACCGATGTCGGCCGCGTCCCGGCCGGCTTTTCCCGATGCGGCCGACGCCGGGCGAAGGGGCGTGCAAGCGCGGCGTCTCTGCGAGAGGTGCCGGCGGCATCGCTCGCCGGCACGCGCAGGGGCGGGTGAGGCGGATATGGCAGAGCGGAGGTGGCGTCTGTGCCCCGACGCCGCGCCGGTGTTGCGCGCTGGCAGGGTTTGCGCGCGATGGAGAGCGAGCGGGGTATCGGGAGATAGGGGTGTTGAGGGCGTCGCCGCTCTGCGCGGCCATGCGGCGAGGGAAGGGTGGGCTTTTTCCCGGTTTCGCCGCAGGAACGCGGCCGGTGGTCGGTCTGCGTTTTGTCAGTTTCGCGTCAGATTTG
>Ga0207420_1002102_pt1 | contig 10576 bp, 6 predicted proteins | sample ThiBio_inoc_biof_FD_183941 | JGI IMG/M metagenome (GOLD analysis project Ga0207420, IMG submission 183941) | Wastewater bioreactor microbial communities from Cape Town, South Africa - Thiocy_inoc_biof (SPAdes) | ecosystem: Engineered > Bioremediation > Thiocyanate > Unclassified | place: South...
CTCCCGAGTTCTCCTTATTATAGCCAGGCTGTATATGATGAAGGGAGTCACGATGATCTTCTACCCGAAAACCATTTATGGGGTCCAAGAGGATATTATAAAGATCCTTTTTATACGGAAAGCAAAGCTCAGTTTGTGAGTGAGATAGGATATCATGGTTGTCCCAATCGGCAAAGTCTGGAAAAAATGTTTACCAAAGAGTGTGTAAATCCATGGCTTAACGGAAAAGTCGGACTGTGGAATGACGAATGGATGACAAAGGCGGTAAGGATATATCATCAGTCGCCCAAACAGGGAGGACGTAATGATCTGATGACTAATCAGGTGAAGTTGTTATTCGGTTCTGTGCCGGAGAATTTGGACGATTTTATCATGGCATCCCAGGTTGTGCAGGCAGAAGCAATGAAGTTTTTTGTAGAGATGTGGAGAGGTGATAAACCCAATCGATCCGGAATAATCTGGTGGAATATACGGGACGGATGGCCTGTACTTTCGGATGCCATAGTTGATTATTACAATTCAAAAAAACTGGCTTTCCATTTTTTGAAGACAGTACATGAGGATGTCTGTGTTTTTATAAATGATGCAAAAGAGGGTGCCCACACTCTTGTGGTAACGAATGATACCCGGAAACCCTCCAAAGGAGATGTGATTATATCTGATGTAATGACCGGAAAAGAAATATACAAAGGTACGTTTGATAGTAAAGCTAATGGCAGATTACAGATTACGGAGTTACCAAAAATGAAAGGACAGGGAATCTTATTGATCCGTTATACGGTAGATGGAAAGGAATTATCAAACCACTATTTATACGGAGAGCCTCCGTTCAATCTTAATGATTACAAGACCTGGTTAGAGAAAACAGATATATATGACATTTGATTAATTAGATATGAAAGAAAATATTTTAGGTATTGATGTAGGAGGCACGAAATGTGCTGTAATCTACGGTAACAGGGATGGCTCAGATTTACATATCCTGGATAAAAATAAGTTCCCGACAACTTCATTGGAGGATACCATTCATAACATAGTGGCATCGATCGATAATATCATGAGGAAACACACTTTATCAAAAGATCAGATAGCTGCAGTGGGTATAAGTTGTGGAGGACCCTTAGATAGTAATGAAGGAGTAATCATGTCTCCTCCTAACCTGCAGGGGTGGGATAATGTACCTATCGTAAAAATTATAGAAGATAAGTATGGGATTAAAACCGGTCTGCAGAATGATGCAAATGCCTGTGCTCTGGCTGAATGGAAGTATGGTTCGGGGAGAGGAGTACGGAATATGGTTTTTATGACTTTTGGTACAGGTTTAGGATCCGGACTTATTCTGGACGGTAAATTGTATACCGGAGCGAATGATAATGCCGGAGAACTGGGACATATCCGACTATCAAATCATGGACCGGTGGGGTATGGAAAGTCAGGCTCTTTTGAAGGATTCTGCAGTGGTGGGGGGATTACCCAGATAGCTAAAATATTGCTTTTGGAGAAAATGCAAATGGGAATTTCTGTCGCATGGTGTAAACCGGAAGAAATGGAACTGATTACAGCGCAAAAAGTAGCAGAAGAAGCTATTCAAGGAGATGAATTGGCCCTCCAAATATTTGATCTCTCTGCAAAAGCATTGGGAAAAGGATTATCGATTGTTATTGATATTCTTAATCCCGAAGCGATTGTAATAGGGGGGATTTATACCAGGTGTCAGGAGTTGATGGAAGGGCGTATGTTGGAGATCATTAAGAAAGAAGCATTACCTAATTCCAGACAAGTATGTAAAGTCTTAACCTCCAAATTAGGTGAACAGATAGGGGATTATGCGGCACTTTCTGTTGCGGCTAATTTATTGAATAAAGATTGAAAAAACTGAAAATCATATCTTTTATTCATACATTATAAAACTGAAATTATCATGAAGCTAGCAATAAAATATCTTTTACTCTCTTTACTTGTTTCTATGTGTCTCTTTTCATGCGGTAAAGAAGGTAAAACAGAAATACCATCAGATGATGATACTGAAATTCCTCCAAAGAAAGATCAATATCCCGGACTTTCTGTGTCAGCAAATGGGGAACTTCTATTGAATGGATTACCCTATAAAGGGATAGGAGTCAACTATTTCAACGGGTTTACACGTACGTTAGATGAAGGACAGTATAACGATGATTCGTATAAAATAGGTTTTGCTTATCTCAAAGAGCGTAATATCCCTTTCATTCGTTTTTCACTTGCAGGATATTGGCCAAAAAACTGGGATCTTTATTTGACAGATAAGGAAAAGTTTTTCCAAAATCTGGATGCTTTCGTAAAGTCGGCCGAGGAGTTTGAGATAGGCCTTATTCCTTCTTTTTTCTGGCATACCCCTACGGTCCCTGATTTAGTAGGGGAACCTGTTAACAGGTGGGGGAAAAAGAACAGTAAAACTCATGAGTTTATGAGGAGATTCATTCGGGAAGTTGTAGTAAGGTATCGTGATTCTCCGGCTATTTGGGGATGGGAGCAGGGGAATGAAGTTAACCTGGCGGTTGATCTTCCCGGTGATAACAGTAATCTGCCCCCTATCGTTCCTTCATTAGGAACTCCATCAAGTCGATCCAGGGAAGATAAACTCAGTACATCCGACCTGAAAGTTATGATGGAAGCATTTGCACAAGAGGTGCGTAAATATGATGGAACCAGAATTGTCATTACAGGTAATGCAATACCCCGGTCCTCAGCATGGAACCTATTACACAATCAGCAATGGACACGTGATACCCGGGATCAATATATAGAAATGATGGGTGTCCAGAATCCTGAGCCGGTAAATGTACTCAGTATCCATGCTTATCCGGGAACTGTAGAGGATGGATATTTCTTTGGAGATGAAGTTGATTATAATGGTTTGATAGAAGTCAGTATGGCTGCCGCTAAATCACATCGTAAACCTCTTTTTTTGGGTGAATGGGGAGCTCAGCAGGCTCTGTTTGGAGATTCAACCTATGATAAATACATGGAGATTCTGAACGCAATCGAACAACACCAGGTCCCATTATCGGCTATGTGGGTTTTCGATTATCCACCCCACGATGAAGAGGAAGGGATAAATGTAGCCCCGAATAATGGACCGAGGGAATATATGCTTCAGGAAATTATGAAAGTAAATCAACTATTTCGTTAAGCCAAAAGAGCATAGGATAAGCCGACTTATAGATATAATGAAAAAATAAAAATAGTACGACTATGAAAAATAGAATTATTTCTCTTTTTATCCTGTTTATTACCGTGATTTCGTGTAATAAACAGGAATACACTGATGTTTTTGTCGGTGCACCGACCGGCGCAGAACTGGAGTCAATGGGCACAGAACTGGATCCTCACTTTTTTTCTCAAAATCTGACACGCAATGATGGATCCAAAGAATCGGACTGGCAATATGTGGTAGACAGAGTAAAAAAAATGGAATTGCAGAAGTTCAGGGTGATGGTATTACCCCAATGGTATGAACCTGTAAATGATAACAATGATCCGCATATAACAGATATCGGTAAGTTTACATTTGATTCTCCGGAGATGCAATCTTTGTATAAGGTTCTCGATCTGGCACAGGAACAGCAGATGGAGGTTTGTATCGTTGTGTGGGGATGTCCGGTAAATGTTTCTCTGTTGGATCCGGGATATTCTCATGTAAAAACCTGTTTTATGGCCGATCAGGATAAAGAAGGTGTTTGGATCACAGGTCCTGTAGACTATGATGAATGGGCAGAGAATTTTTCGACGTTAATCAAACACCTTATTGAAGACCGCGATTATACCTGCGTAAAAGAAATTACACCTATGAATGAGCCTGACGGTGGACCTCTGCTGACTTCTTCCGAATATATCAATATGGCAAAAGTGTTGGATAGTCGCTTTAAAAAAGAGGGTATAAGGGAAAAAGTGAGGTTTAATCTGTCGGATAATACGGACACCAGGACCTTTTACTTGGAGGATTGTGCTGAAAATTTATCAGATATAGCGGATCTGTTCAACTCCCACACCTATATTTTTGGGTATGAAACACCGAATGATGTTATTTATGATTGGGAGAAGAATAATGTAAATATATCTGCTCAGGCAGGAAAAAAGCATCTGGTCGGGGAATTTGGATCTAATCAGTGTGTGGGGGCTACCCGGCAGAAGGATATCGATCTGTATGCCCGTGGGGTGTTAATGACTCGCCTGGTGCTTAATTTCTTCAATGCGGGAGCCGCCGGAGTAAGTTACTGGAGCCTGATTGATCAGTATTATGGCAGAGATGCCGATTATCAGCAAATGCAACAACTGGGATTGTGGAAGTATATGAAAGAAGCTTATAGAACAGACTCCACTTATAGCCGAATAAAAAAAGATTATGAAGTACGTCCCCAATATTATTCATACTCGTTGCTGACTCGCTTTTTAAAACCAGGCTCCGAAATTTACCCGATTGATCTTAATGATGGTTATGCGATAGGCTCTGCATTTAAGGATAGGGAAGGGAAGTGGACCTATGTGTTTGCAAACGGGTCTGACTCCTCAAAATTGCTGGCAATTAATAACTCTTTGGTAAAAGGTTCTTTCGACATATATCGGTATGAAGAGGATCGTTTGCCGGAAGATGACGGTCTGATTATGTCCACAGAGACTACTAAAACAGATGGGGAGAGACTTTGTCTTGAAGTCAGGGAAAATTCAGTGGTACTTTGCCGTCAGAAATAAAAAACTGATGCCCTAATAAATTACTCTAACATAAATTCTATGGAGAAAAAAGATACTATCGGAATAAAAATACTGCCCGTAATGTTTGGTTTTTTTATTATGGGATTTGTAGATATTATCGGAATTGCTATAAACTATGTGAAACAGGATTTTATTTTTCTGAATGATGCTTTAGCCAATATGTTGGCTATGTCATGCTTCTTTTGGTTTTTAGTGCTTTCCATACCTACAGGGTTATTAATGAATAAGATTGGCCGGAAAAAAACGGTACTTTTAAGTTTTGTACTGCAGGTTATTGCTTTTTGTATTCCAATCATTTCGTATGATTTTATAGTGGTAATGATTGCGTTTGCTGTTGTCGGGATAGGAAATACCTTATTACAGGTCGCCCTCAATCCGTTGGTGACGGATGTGGTACAAAAAGGAAAGCTGACCGGTACACTTACTCTTGGACAATTTGTAAAAGCTGTCTGCTCGTTTCTTGGGCCTATCATTACAAGTTGGGCGTCGGGAATGGCTTTTGGCTGGAAACTGATATTCCCGGTTTATGCTGTTACATCTCTGATTGCCCTTGTCTGGTTGTGGCTTACTCCGATCGAAGAATCGAAAAAGGGAGAAACGGTTTCATTTCGTATGACCTTTAAATTGTTCAACGATACATATATCGTAGCCTTTTTTATTGGAATATTGGTACTTGTGGGTGTCGATGTCGGAATGAATACGACTTTCCCAAAACTTTTGATGGAGAGATGCGGTCTTGAGTTAAACGAAGCCGGATTGGGAAATAGTGTTTACTTTTTTGCCCGCACACTCGGGGCTCTGGGAGGTGGAATATTCTTGTTGAAATATTCTGAAACTAAATTTTTTACTTTCAGTGTATTGTTAGCCGCGATAGGACTTGTGGGGATGCTTATGACCGGAAATTTATGGGCAATGCTTGCTTGTGTGGTTATTTTCGGATTAGGCTATGCCAATCTTTTTGCCATTATCTTTTCACTATCGTTAAAACGTGTTTCTGATCGTGCCAATGAAGTCTCCGCACTTCTTATCATGGGTGTTTCGGGAGGTGCTTTATTGCCGCCCCTGCTGGGTGTTGTTTCGGACAAATCCGGTACCCAGATGGCAGCTTTACTCGTCATAACCATTGTGTGGTTGTATATGGTATGGTTAATTGGTAAAGTTAAAGGGATTAATAGTAAATAATTGATTACGATGATGTTGATAAGAATATATAAAAGTAATATGGTTTGTTTTATCTCTTTATTGATAGTGACATTCCTTTGTCCGACGCAGTTAAAAGCACAGCAAAAGACCAGGTATACGGATAAACCGGTGAATATAAGTCAATGGATTAACGGAACTTTTGCACAAGGTAAAATACCTCCTTTTTCTTTTGTCTATGATGGAAAAGAGTCTAAATCCTTTTTACGAGCATGGAACTACTCTTCGCAGAAGCTCGTCAGTGACGAAGCGAATGTTGTAAAATATCGTTTTACGTATGAAAGTAAGCAAGCCGGTCTTAGAATAGATTGTGATGTGGATGGCTATACCGATTACGATGCTGTAAAGTGGGTATTGCATTTTACAAATACCGGATCTGGGGATTCTAAAATCATATCATCAGTGAACGTGATCGATATGGATTTTGAGTATGCCAACAGAGGTGATTTTATTCTCCATTCGGCAGAAGGTAATCACATATCCAAAGCTGATTTTCATCCCCGGTCAACAGTGTTGACAAAAGGCGAAACCATTCAGCATATGCCTGAAGGGGGTCGCTCTTCTGAAACGGCATTTCCTTTCTTCAATATCGAATCTCCGTCGGATCAGGGATTTATGTTTGCAATCGGGTGGTCTGGTACGTGGGTAAGCGATTTTGTGCAAAATACAGATAATAGCATCTCTATCCGTTCGGGAATGAAACGTTTTGAGAGTTACCTCAAAGCAGATGAAACGATTCGTACTCCGTCTATGTGTTTACTTTTCTGGAATTCTAAAAATCGAATAGACGGGCACAACAAATTCAGAAGGTTCGTACTGGCACACCAGAGCAGAAAGATTGACGGGGAATTTGCAAAGTATCCGCTCTCCAGCGGATTTAACTATAGGGATCCGGCTCCATGCACGGAATATTCCTGTTTGACCGAAGATTACGCTATCGCCATGATCCGGCGCTACACTCAGTTCGGATTAATACCGGAAGTCTATTGGTTAGATGCCGGGTGGTATACCGGTGCGGCTGATTTTGAGATGGATCAGACCTGGGCAAATACGGTAGGTAACTGGACCGTTGATAAGTCAAGGTTCCCAGGAGGATTGAAACCTATTGCTGATGAAGTGCACAAAGTAGGCGCGAAATTTATGGTGTGGTTTGAGCCGGAGAGGGTGATAGAAGGAACGCAATGGGCGGTAGAACATCCGGAGTGGATGCTTCGGTTACCGGATAGCCATCTGCACGGTTGGTTATTGTTCGACCTGGGTAATCCGGAGGCCCGTAAATGGATGACTCAATGGATTATTGATATGATTCGTGAAAACGGGATTGATTACTACCGGCAGGATTTTAATATGAGGCCGGATGCATACTGGGAAGCAAACGAAGAGCCCGGACGTATCGGAATGAAAGAAGTACGACATATTGAAGGACTTTATACTTTCTGGGATGATTTGATGGCAGAATTTCCCGAACTGCTGATTGACAACTGTGCGAGTGGAGGGCGTCGTTTGGATTTGGAGACCATCTCCCGAAGTGCGCCGCTCTGGAGAAGTGATTACTATCATTACGATGATCCGGATGGTTATCAGGGACATACCTATGGATTAAATTTCTTTTTACCATTACATGGTACAGGTATTCTGCAGACAGATTCTTATTCGTTCCGTTCGAGCATCAGCAGTGCATTGATCTATAACTGGAAGATAACAGACAAAAATGTATCTTATATCGATATGCAAAACTGCCTGAAAGAATACGCGGAGGTTCGTCCATATTTTTATGAAGATTACTATCCTCTTGTCGGAATAGAAGACCTGACAAGAGATGATATCTGGCTTGCATACCAGATGCACAGGCCATCAGATGAAAGTGGGATTATTGTGGCTTTTCGTCGCGAAAAATCGGAAGACAACAGCCTGATTGTCCGGTTGGGAGGAGTCCAGGCCGATAAAAGCTATAAGGTCATCAATAAGGATGATGAGAATTTTACGTCGGTGAAGAGTGGTAAGGAGTTGTCAGAGGGATTCAAACTGAGTATACAACAGCCGAAAGGATCCCTGTTGTTGCATTATGAAATCATTAAATAATATATCGAAATTATGAATAAACATATTGTGTTATATATCACCATTTTGTCATTATTTATTATCTCCGGCTCTTCGTATGGACAAGCTATATCGAAGTTTGGTAAAAAGGAAGTGAAAATTGAAAACTGGGTAGATGCCAACTTCAGAAAGGGTAAGCAACCTCCTTTTTCTTTTGTACACAACAGTGATCACTCAGGCAATTTTATCAGGCAATGGAAATTTTCGTCACAGAAATTAGGCGAGATCGAGAAAGGTGTTTTTAACAATATCTACAGGTGGCAGGATGAAAAAACAAAAATGACTGTGGAGTGTAATGTGAAATATTATCCTGAATACAAAGCAGTGGAGTGGGTGTTAGGTTTTTCCAATGGCTTAACCGGAAATTCATCTACTATTGAACAGGTAAAAGTTATCGATATAGATTTCCAATATGCATCTGACAGTGAAATAATAGTACATTATGCCGATGGCAGTACTCCATCCAGAGCTGATTTCCATCCACGCAGGAAAATCCTGGCGGGTGGAGAGTCCTTTGAAATTTATCCACGCGACGGACGTTCGTCCGACCATGCTTTCCCATTCTTTAATATAGAATCTACTTCGGGACAGGGCGCTATGTTCGCTATAGGTTGGACCGGAACATGGTATTCTCACTTTGAAAAAAAATCGGATAATGCGATATCTTTCGACGCGGGAATGAAGAATCTCAACACCTATTTAAATGGAAATGAGTCTATCCGTACACCCAGTATATGCCTGTTGTTCTGGAATGATGAAAATCGCATGAGTGGTCACAATGCATTCCGACGGTTTATGATAAATCACCAGGCACCTAAAATCAATGGAAAACCTGCTGTATATCCGGTGTCAACCAGTTTCAATTATGGGGATCCGCATCCCTGTAACGAATATACCTGTTTGACTACCGATTATGCGTTGGCTATGATTAACCGCTACAAAAAGTTTAAACTTGTGCCTGAAGTGTTCTGGTTAGATGCCGGTTGGTATATAAAAGCAAATGAAGTAGAGAATAATAAGAACTGGGCAAATACGGTAGGCAATTGGGAAATCGATAAAAACAGATTTCCCGGAGGTTTAAAACCAATTGCGGATGCCGTACATGAAGCGGGTGCCAAATTTATGGTTTGGTTTGAACCCGAAAGAGTAATAAAGGAGTCTAAATGGGGTACAGAACATAGACAATGGATGCTCGATGCCAAAGGAACAGATGCCTATCTTTTTGACTTAGGTAATAAAGATGCCCTAAACTGGCTCTGCAAATTTATTGGAGATTTTATGGAGGAAAACGGTATCGATTATTATCGTCAGGATTTCAATATGAGGATAGATAATTATTGGAGAGAAAATGACGAACCCGGGCGTACCGGAATATGTGAAATACGCCATATAGAAGGGTTATATGCTTTCTGGGATTATTTGCTGGAAAGATTTCCTGAGGCAATAGTCGATAATTGTGCGAGCGGCGGACGACGTCTCGATTTTGAATCGATGAAAAGAAGTGCCCCGTTATGGCGTACCGATTATAGCTATGGTGAACCAATCGGATATCAGACTCATACTTACGGGTTGAGTTTTTTCCTGCCATTGACAGGTACAGGGGTTGAAAAAAATGATAAATTTACTTTCCGTTCGAGTTTAGGTACATCTGTCATTTTCAACTGGAAAATAACGGAAGCCTCCTCCTCTTTTACGGAGATGCAGAGATGTTTCAGGGAATTCATGGATGTACGACCTTATTTTTATGAAGACTATTATCCATTGACCTCTTATGAAGATATGACAACTGATGATATCTGGTTGGCATATCAATTACACAGACCTTCTGATGACACAGGCATAATAGTAGCTTTCAGAAGAGATCAAAGCCTGGATGAAACTATAATGGTCAAACTTTCGGCCGTTGATCCGGAGAAAACTTACACACTTACTGACAGAGATACCGGCGAGGACTTTGTCAAAACGGGGGATGAATTGAGAAAAGGCCTACAATTGACCTTAAGTGAACCCCGTAGTTCACTGATATTTGAATATGGAAAGTAACTATTTCAGAATGGACATGAACGATATGAATAAAATTATACATAGTTTGTCTGAGGCTTTGTCGACCTTGCAAAAGTTTATTGATAAGCCGGTTAATATAAAACTGATAGATCAGGCTGCGACAATTATGGCTGATTGTCTGGCTGGCGGCGGAAAGATAATATCATGTGGTAATGGCGGATCAATGTGCGATGCAGCACATTTTGCAGAAGAGCTGACCGGGCGATATAGAAATAATCGGAAACCCTATCCTGCAATTGCGATTAATGACCCGGCATATCTGACATGTGTAGGAAATGATTTTTCGTTTGATGAGGTTTTTTCGAGATTTGTCGAAGCGACAGGAAATAAAAATGATGTACTTCTGGCCATTAGCACCAGTGGAAACTCGGAGAACGTTGTCAGAGCGGCACGCAAGGCGAAAGACCTGGATATGAGAATTGTCTCTTTGACAAAGGAAGGAGGGAATAAACTTGAAAAAATC
>Ga0207420_1002104_pt1 | contig 10562 bp, 8 predicted proteins | sample ThiBio_inoc_biof_FD_183941 | JGI IMG/M metagenome (GOLD analysis project Ga0207420, IMG submission 183941) | Wastewater bioreactor microbial communities from Cape Town, South Africa - Thiocy_inoc_biof (SPAdes) | ecosystem: Engineered > Bioremediation > Thiocyanate > Unclassified | place: South...
CGCGGCCCGCGCCGACGGGCTCGGCTACACGCGCTACTGGTACGCCGAGCACCACAACATGCCCGCCGTGGCGTCGACCGCGCCGCCCGTGCTCATCGCGGCGACCGCGGCGCGGACGGAGCGCATCCGGGTGGGCTCGGGCGGGATCATGCTGCCGAACCACGCACCGCTCGTCGTCGCCGAGCAGTTCGCCGCGCTCGAGGCGCTCGCCCCCGGACGCATCGACCTCGGGATCGGGCGCGCCCCCGGATCCGACCCCGTCATCTCGGCGCTGCTGCGGGCGAGCGGGCCCACGAGCGAGGTCGACCGCTTCGAGGAGCACCTCGGCGACATCCGGGCGCTCGCCGGCGACGGCGCCACCGTCACCGTCAACACGCGGGAGGGGCTGCGCGACTACGAGGTGCGCGCCACGCCCGCGGCCGCGGGGCTCCCCGAGCTGTGGCTGCTCGGGTCGAGCGACTACTCGGCCCACCTCGCCGCGAAGCTGGGTCTGCCCTACGTGTTCGCCCACCACTTCTCCGGGGAGGGCACCGAGCGCGCGCTCGACATCTACCGTCGCGAGTTCCGTGCCTCCGAGACGCTCGCCGAGCCGCGCACCTTCCTGACCCTCAACGCGGTCGTCGCCGACACGCCGGAGGAGGCCCACGCCCGCGCGCTGCCCGCCCTGCAGAACATGGCCCGGCTGCGCACCGGCCAGCCGCTGCGGCCGCTCGACACCGTGGAGGCGGCCGAGCGCGAGGAGCTCGACGCCGCCGCACGGCACATCGTCGAGGCGATGCTCGAGCGCTGGGTCGTGGACGCGCCGGATGCCGCGGCCGGCCGCATCCGCGACCTCGCCGCGCGCTTCGGCGTCGACGAGGTCATGGTCTCGCCGGGTACGGGGGCGCGCGAGGGCGAGCCGGCCGATCGCGCCGTGGGGCGCGAGCGCAGCCTCGAGCTGCTCGCGGAGCGTCTCCTCTGACTGCCGCCGCTACTTGAGCAGGCGGTCGAGCACCCGGTCGCTGAGCTTCTTGCCGCCCGTCTGGCACGTGGGGCAGTACTGGAAGGTACGGTCGGCGAAGATGACCTGCTCGATCCGGGCGCCGCATACCGGGCACGGCTCGCCGAAGCGGCCGTGCACCCGCAGCTTCGACTTCTTCTCGGCCTTGAGCTCGGACGCCGCGACCCCGTCGGCACGCGCCACCGCTTCCGCGAGAGTTGACCGCAGTGCCGCGTAGAGCGCCGCGGAGTCCTCCACGCCCATCGCGGCCGGCTTGTAGGGCGACATCCGGGCGACGTGCAGGATCTCGTCCGAGTAGGCGTTGCCGACACCCGCGATGACCGACTGGTCGCGCAGCATGCCCTTGAGCTGCGCACGGCCCTGGGACGCGAGGATGCCGCGGAAGCGTTCGAGCGTGAAGTCGTTCGCGAGCGGATCCGGCCCGAGCCGCGCGATGCCGGGCACCTCCGCGGGGTCGCGCACGACGTACAGCGCGAGGCTCTTCTTGGTCCCAGCCTCGGTGACGTCGAACCCCGCGCCGTCGTCGAGCACCAGCCGCGCGGCGAGCGGACCCGACCCCGGCCGCCCCGAGGTCTTCGGCGCGCCCGCCCGCCAGCGGATCCAGCCGGCGCGCGCGAGATGCACGACGAGGTGGATGCCGCCCTCGGTCGTGAGGTCGAGGAACTTGCCGTGCCGGCCCACGCCCGCGACCCGTTCGCCCGAGAGCGCCTCGACGGGCGGGTCGTAGGTCTTCAGGGCGGGGAACGCGACCACCTGCAGGCGGTCGATCGTGCGCCCGCGCAGTCGCGCATCCAGGTCGGATGCGAGCGCGTGCACCTCGGGCAGCTCCGGCATGCGAACAGTGTGCCCCGCGGTGTGCTGCTCAACCCCGCACGCGCTGCGGTGCGTCCGATTCGCACGCTCGCGGCGTTGTCATCGTCGCCGATAGCCGCTATCGGCTCCTCTTCCGCCTTGCGATCGCACGACCCGGACGCATCCTCGCTCACGCACGGGGTTGAGCAGCACACCGCACGCGGCCGACGGGCGCCGGGGCTCAGGCGCCGGCGACGACCCGCGGGTGGTCGCGCCAGGCCGGCATGGTGGCGAGGTAGGCGAGCGTGTCGCGCTCGATCTGCTCCTCGCTCTGCTCGGGGTGCGAGCGCCGCTGCCAGTCGGTCATGCGTGCGAAGCGGGTGTCGAAGTCCTGCAGCGCGCCGGACTCGTCGACGCAGTAGGCGCAGTACCGGCCGGTCTCGATGGGCATGCCGCAGCTCTCGCAGTGCTCGGCGTGGTCGTTCTCGGTCATCGGGGTTCCTTTCCGGGAGCGGGCGCGGCCTCCAACAGCCGCGCGAGGGAGTCGAGGATCGCGGCGCGTCCCTCGACGGGCATCGCCGCGAAGGCGTCGGCGAGCAGTCCGAGCCCGAGCACGGCCTCGTCGCGGCGGAGGGCGGCGTGACCGGCCTCGGTGAGCCAGACGAGGGTACGCCGGGCATCCGCCGGGTCGACGCGGCGCTCGACGAGGCCGTTGCGCTCGAGCTGGGTGATGAGCTCGCTCGTGGCGGACTGGGCGCGGTCGAAGTGCCGGGCGGCCTCGCCGATCGTCACCGGCCCGGTGAGCGCGAGGTGGGTGAGCACGCCGCGGGAGGCGGCGGAGAGACCGCGGTCGACGCCGTCGCGGCGGTGGAAGCTCGCGTAGACGCGCCGGAAGAGGGCGTCGAAGCGGTCGGCAGCATCCGCCGCATCCGGGTCCTCGATCGTCATGTGCCCACTCTCGGACCCGCGGGATGCATCGTCAATCCCGATGGGTGTCCCGCGCGCGGCGGGCTTCAGGAGCCGGGGAGCGCGTAGGAGGCGCCGGCCCGTTCGACGAGTCCGTCGGCGAGCAGACCCGCGAGCGCACGGTCGCGCTGCACGGCATCCGGCCAGAGCTCCGCGATCCGCTCGGCGGGCACGGGAAGCTCGCTCGCTCGCAGCTCGCGCAGGATGCGACCGCGCACCTCGCGGTCCGAGCCCGCGTAGGGCTTCTGCCGGGGTGCCGCGGGCCCCGTGTAGGCCGGGTATCCGGCGGCGCGCCACGCGCACGATCCGGCGATCGGGCAGCGGGCGCAGTCGGGCGCGCGTGCCGTGCACACGGTCTGGCCGAGCTCCATCATGCCCGCGTTGGCGAGCCGCGCCCGCTCCGCATCCGCGGGCAGCAGTAAACCCATGAGGGCGAGCTCCTCGTTGGTGCGGGCGGGTCCCGGCTCGCCGACGCCGCGCACGGCCCGGGCGAGCACCCGCCGCACGTTGACGTCAACCACGGGAACGCGGACGCCATACGCGAACGCCGCGACCGCGCGCGCGGTGTAGGGGCCGACGCCGGGCAGCGCGAGGAGCGCGTCGACGTCCGCCGGCACCTCGCCACCGTGCCGCTCGGTGATCGCGACGGACGCGGCGTGCAGGTTGAGCGCGCGGCGCGGGTACCCGAGGCGGTCCCACGCCCGCACCGCCTCGCCCGGCGGCACGGCGGCGAGCGCCGCGGGCGTCGGCCAACGCGCGAGCCACTCCTCGAGCCGGGGGATCACGCGGGCGACGGGCGAGCGCCAGGGGAGGGGGCGGTGCCCCGCCGCGAACCAGGTGGCGACGGTCTCGCCGATCCCGGCATCCGCTGCTCCTGCCACGCCTCCAGCGTATGCGGCGGGACCGGGCGTCGCCCCGGGGCCCTGCGGCTGTGTCGCGCGCGTAGGGTGACGGTATGGCGAGATGGCAACCGCAGCGGCGCGACGTGATCGCGGCCACGGTCGACGAGATCCTCGGCAACTACCGGCGTGGCCGCATCGCGATCGGCGTCGACGGGCGCACGGCATCCGGCAAGTCGACCTTCGCCGACGACCTCGCGCGCGAGTTCGAGCGCCGCGGCTACGCGACCGCCCGCGCCTCCCTCGACGACTTCCTCAACCCCGCCGAGCAGCGATACCGCCGCGGACGGTTCTCGCCCGAGGGCTATTACCGGGACGCCTACGCCTACGACGTCTTCCGCCGGGTGCTCGTCGAGCCGTTCCGGCTGGGCGGCTCGGCGGCGTTCGTGACCGCCGCGTACGACCGGGTGCGCGAGGTGCAGCTCGAGCCGAAGTGGCGCACGGGGCCCGAGGACGTGTTCCTCATCGTCGACGGCGGCTTCCTCGACCGGCCCGAGCTGCGCGGCGTGTGGAACTACACGATCTGGCTCGACGCGGATGCCGAGGTGCGGGCCGCCCGCCTTCTCGCGCGTGAGGGCATCGAGCCGGGCTCCGAGCTCGCCGCGCGCTACGAGGGTGCGCACGAGCTCTACGAGCGCGACGCGCATCCGCGTCAGGCCGCGGTCGCGATCATCGACAACACCGACCCCGACCACCCGCGTCGCATCTTCGCGGACGCCTGCTAGGGCGCCTAGACGGGCACCCGCCGGACCACCTCGGCGGGGGCGACGAACGACCCCGTGCGCTCGACCTCGTGCACGAGGGCGACGATGGCGGCGTTGACGGGTGCGAGCTCGCCGTGCTCGGCGGCCGCGTGCACGACGGCGCCGTTGAGGAACTCGATCTCGGTGAGCTGTCCGCGCCGGATGCTCTGCAGCGTCGAGCCGGGGTTCGGGACGGAGCCCATCCGCCGGGCCAGCAGCCGGGGGAACTGCTCGCCGAGGGCGAGCGGCAGCGCGCCGATGAGGTTCAGCACGGCGCCCGAGACGCCCTGAACTGTCCCGAATCGCACGCCGATCGCGCGGGCGACGCGCACCGTCTCCCGCATGCTGGCCGTCATGACGCGACGCAGGCCGGCGTCCGCCACGACCTCCTGCACGCTGAGCCCCGTGACGGCGGGCAGGGCGTTGACGTGGTTGATGAGCAGCTTCGTCCACTGGGCGCCGACGATGTCGTCGGTGATCTCGACGGGGAGCGCCTCGCCGATCGTCGCGGCGACCCGCTCCAGGAGGGGGCGGTCGGCCCCCGGTCCGGCGCCGATGACGACGGGGTTGGGGCCGGTGACCGTGACGTGGCCGGGCTCCAGGTAGGAGGCGGCGAACAGTGCGAGCGCCCCGAGGGCGGGGGAGTCCGGCAGCTCGCGATGGGCGACGTCGAGTCCGCCGAGCCCGTTCTGCACCACCAGGAGGGGCACGCCGTCGAGCCGGGTCGCGTTGGCGGCGAGGGCGGTCGCGGCGTCCTGCGCCTTCGTCGCGAGGATCGCGAGCTCGGGGCGCTCGACGAGGGTGGCGCCCGCCGCGACGCGCACCCGGTGCTCGCCCCATCCGCCGTCGAGCAGCAGGCCGTTCGCACGGAGGGCGTCGAGCTGGGCGCCGCGCGCCGTCACCTCGAGATCGTGGCCCTTCGCGGCGAGGAGGCCGGCGAAGGTGCCGCCGACGGCGCCCGCTCCGATGACCCCGATCCGCATGCGTCGAGCCTACGAGGTGCGGGAGCCGCGGGAGCCCTGGGCTCCGTTTGTAAAGCGTGCTAACATACCGGCGCGAACGACGACGTGAGCGGAGCTTCGATGGCGACGAGCATTCCCCGGCCTTCCCGCCACGCTCTCGCTGCCCCCGACAACCGCTCAGCGGTGGACGGCGCGCTGCGCATCCTCGCGCTGCTCGATGCGCACGAGCTGCAGGTTTCGCCGGTCGTCGCGAGCCGTCTCGAGCGCGAACTGGCGGGCGACGACGCCGCGATCCTGCAGACCGCGGGATGGATGACCGAGGGGCAGCGACGGGGCACCGAGGCGCTGCCCGACCCGTTGCCCCTGCTCGACCAGGTGGAGGGATCGGTGGGCGACCCGCGCCTCGCCCCGTGGGAGTTCGAGGTGCTCGTGGCGGCCGCGGTGTGCGTCGACGACCGCACCGAGGTCCTGCTCGCGTTCGCCGACCGTCCCATCGGCGAGCTCGTGGCGGGCGGTGCGAGTCGCCACCTGCGGCTCGTCGCCGGCCACTTCGCGTTCGCCGACCCGCGGATGCGCGTGTGGGTGCACGGCAGCGCCTCGCTCGCCGAGCGCACGGCGGTGCACGCGCGGCTGGGAGAGATCTACGCGCGCGCCGGCGACGACGAGCTCGCGCTCTGGCATCGCGCGCTCTGCACCCTCGAGGGGGATCCCGCGTTCGTGGCCCCCCTGCTCGCGCTCGCCCGCGACGCCCTCGGACGAGGCGATGCCGCGAGGGCGCACCTCATCGCACGCGAGGCGACCAGCCATGCCGTCGACGCAGGTCAGCGCGACGAGGCGGCGTTCCTCACCGGTCTCACGGCGGCCGCCTCGGGCCTCGTCGACGACGCCGTGCGCCACCTCACCCCGGTGCTGGGCTCCGGCGATCCGCGGATGCGGCTCGAGGCGCTCGGCGCCCACCTCGCGGCCGCCACCTGGCAGTCGGGCGTCGTGCCCGAGATCGAGCTCGACGCATGCCTCACCCGCGGCGACGTCCGCGGCGTCGCTGCGGCGCGGGCGTGCGCTCTCGCCGCGGCCCTTCTCGCGGAGCGGGGGGAGCCGGATGCGGCCGAGCGCTGGTGCGCGCGGGCGGGCGCCGCCGACGGGGGCGGGTCGGCATCCGCGTTCGCCCGCTCCTGGCTCGCGGTGCACGCGGGAGCGGTCGATGAGGTGCACGACGACGGCTCGGTGCTGGGTGCGATCGCGGAGGCGCTGGCGCTCGGCCTGCGCGGCGAGCTGCCCGCCGCGCTCCGCCGGGTCGCCCACCGGGCGGGCGCGCCGGTCGCCCTGCGCGACGACGTCATCCGTGGACTCGAGCGCTCGCCCATGGCGCGCGCCTACCAGGCGGTCGCGGCGACGCTGCTGCGCTTCTGGAGCGGCGACGTCCGCGGCGCCCACGACGAGTTCGTGCGCGCCGCGATCGAGCTTCCCGTCGCGGTGCCGTTCGCCGGCCTCGGGCTCACGCTCGCCCGGAGACTCGAGCTCGCCGTCACGGGGGAGACGGGCCCGCTCACGCGCGCCGTGGCCCGCTCGGTTCCGCATACGGCGCGGGGTGATGCGCTGCTGGACCAGTCGATCGCCGACTTCCTCGCCGACCGTGTCGACGAGGCGTCGATGCGCGCGCGGCTGCATCGCGAGCTGCACGCGGCATCCGACGTGCTGTGGGTTCCCGGCATCGACGAGGTGGGGCCGCTCGACACGGTCGCGCAGGGCATCGACGGGCACCTCCCGCCGGACGCGGCCCGCGCGTGCCGGGTGCGGGCCCTCGCCCGCAGCGCCGACCGCGCCGAGGAGCTCGAGGAGGCGGCCGAGCTCGCACGCCCGCTCGAGTCGCCCTTCGAGCGGGGGCGCGCGGAAGCGGCGCTGGGTGCGGCCTGGGCGGGGCTCGGCGAACCCGCAGCAGCACGCCGGCACCTCGTGCTCGCCGAGAGCCTCCTGGGCGAGGCAGGAGCCGAGGCGTGGCGCGCGCTCGCGGTGGCGCGGCTCGAGCACCTCTCGGCCGACGCGGACGCGCCCGTGTCGCCCGGCGTCCCGGATGAGGCGCCTGCGGCATCCGCGGAGCCCTGGCGCGAGGTGCTCACCGAGCGCGAGCTCGAGGTCGCGCTGCTCGTGATCGAGGGCGCGAGCAACCGCGAGATCGCGGCGGCCCTGTACCTCTCGGTGCGCACGGTGGAGGTGCACGTCGGGCGCATCCTCGCGAAGCTCGGGGTGCGTTCGCGCGTCGAGCTGACGGTGCTCGCGCACCGGGTCGGGGTGACTACGTAGGCACCGCTACGTGCTCCCGCGGACGCGCGGGCGGCATCCGCGTTGCTAGCGTCGCGGCGTCCGCCCCGTGCGGGCGCTGTCCGACGATGAACAGGAGCCCGGATGATCCCCCTCACCACACGCGTACGCGCCGCCGCGCTCGTCGCGGCCGCGGCGGTCGCCGCGAGCCTGCTGAGCGCCGTCGGCGCCCAGGCCGCCGCCGACTGCGCGCCCGGCTGGTCGAGCCAGACCGTCTACGTGGGCGGCGACCTCGCCTCCTCCCAGCAGGTCAACTACCGCGCGAAGTGGTGGACGCAGAACGAGGCCCCCGGCGCGAGCCAGTGGGGTCCGTGGGAGAGCCTCGGCTCGTGCGCGCCCGGAGGCGGCGACCCGACGCCGACGCCGACGCCCACTGATCCGGAGCCGACCCCCACGCCCACGCCGACCGACCCGGGCGACCCCGCGAGCACGAACCCCGACGAGAAATGCCGCCCCGACGGTCTGTACGAGACGCCGGGCGTCGACGTGCCCTACTGCACGGTCTACGACGAGGCCGGCCGGGAGAAGCTCCCCAACGGCCTCGAGCAGCGCGTCATCGGCTACTTCACGAGCTGGCGCACCGGCGCGGACGGAACGCCGCGCTACCTCGCGAGCGACATCCCCTGGACGAAGCTGAGCCACATCAACTACGCCTTCGCCCACATCGACGGCGCGGGCAAGGTATCCGTCAACCAGACCGCCGACGGCAACCCGGCCACCGACATGACATGGCCGGGCGTCGCGGGCGCGCAGATGGACCCCGCCTACCCCTACACGGGCCACTTCAACCTGCTCAACCACTACAAGACCCAGCACCCGGGCGTGAAGACGCTCGTCTCGGTCGGCGGATGGGCCGAAACTGGGGGCTACTTCGACGTGAACGGCGCGCGCGTCGCCGACGGCGGCTTCTACACGCTCACCGACCAGAGCGCGCGTATCGAGGCCGTCGCCGACTCCGCCGTGGCGTTCATCCGGCAGTACGGCTTCGACGGCGTCGACATCGACTACGAGTACCCCACGAGCAACGCCAAGGCGGGCAACCCGCTCGACGCCTCGTTCTCGGACGCGCGGCGCGGCACGCTCTTCGCCGGTTACCAGACCCTCATGAAGACCCTGCGCGAGAAGCTCGACCGGGCGGGCGCGGCCGACGGACGGCACTACCTGCTGACCGTGGCGGCCCCCGCATCCGGATGGCTGCTGCGCGGCATGGAGGTCATGCAGGTCACGCAGTACCTCGACTACGTCAACATCATGAGCTATGACCTGCACGGCTCGTGGAACCAGTACGTCGGCGGCAACGCGCCGCTCTACGACAACGGCGCGGACCCCGAGCTCGCGGCCGCGGGCGTGTACGGCGCGTACGCGGGCATCGGATACCTCAACACCGACTGGGCGTACCACTACTTCCGCGGCTCGATGCCGGCCGGACGCATCAACATCGGCGTGCCGTTCTACACGCGCGGCTGGACGGGCGTCACCGGGGGCACCGACGGTCTCGGCGGCACGGCGGCGCTCGCCGACCAGGCGCAGTGCCCGCCCGGCACGGGGCCCGGACTCGGCGGCACCTCGCGGTGCGGTGCAGGCGCGCAGGGGATCGACAACATCTGGCACGACCTCGACGGTGCGGGACAGCAGATCGGCGCGGGCGTGAACCCCATCTGGCACGCGCTCAACCTGCAGCACGGCATCGTCGGGGACTACCTGACGAGCTACGACGCACCGACAACCATCACGGGCAGCTACGCCCACCGCTTCGACACCGTGTCGAAGACGGAGTGGTGGTGGAACGCCACCACCCGCACCTTCCTCTCGGGCGACTCCGACGACGCCATCCGGGCGAAGGCCGACTACGTGGCCGACAACGGGCTCGGCGGGGTCATGATCTGGGAGCTCGCGGGCGACTACGCCTACGACCCGTCGGCGGGGCAGTACGAGATGGGCTCGACGCTCGTGGGTATCCTGCACGACCGGCTCGCCGCATCCGCCCCCTACGGAGCGAGCAAGGCGGATGCCGCGATGCCGGCCAAGGCGATCGACCTCGAGGTGCGGTTCAGCGAGTTCGCGCTGGGGGACAACAACTACCCGATCAACCCGCGCGTCACCTTCGTGAACAACTCGGGCGTCGACATCCCCGCGGGGGCCACGATCACCTTCGACACGGCGACGAGCGATACAGGAGCGCTCAAGGAGCAGAACGGCTGGGGAATCGTGAAGCTCGCGAGCGGCCACAGCGGCGACAACGTCGGCGGACTCGACGGCGACTTCCACAGCTACCGGCTGACGGTGCCGTCCGGCGGCATCCCGGCGGGCGGCTCGGCGTGGACGAAGCTCAGCTGGTCGCTGCCGATGTCGGCCATCTCGAACCTGCGTGTCACGATCGGCGGCGAGAGCTACGCGACGCTGTACGACCACCCGCGCGGGGTCACGGTCGTGGCGCCGGGCGGCGGCTCGGGCGGCGGAGGCGGCGGAACGGGCGGCGACTGCTCGGCCGCGGCGTGGAGCGCGACCGCGGTCTACACGGGCGGCGCGGTCGTGTCGTACCGGGGAGCCGAGTACACCGCGAAGTGGTGGACGCAGGGCGAGACGCCGGGCTCGGCTCAGGTATGGGGCACCGCACGCTCCTGCTGAGCCGCCGCGCCCCGGGGTACGTGGAATCACGTACCCCGGGGCGTTTCCGTGCCGCCGATCATGTGGATCGTGCGGACGCGTCGGCGCCGCGCCCAGCCGTAGCGTGGCCGCACCAGGCGCGACGACGCCCTGTCGCCGCGCCGACCTGAAGACAAGGATCGACATGACGAGAACGAGATACCGCACGCGCGGCATCATCGCCGCGCTCGCGACGGGTGCGATGGTGGCGACGCTTGCGGGCGTGACGGCGGGG
>Ga0207420_1002107_pt1 | contig 10547 bp, 9 predicted proteins | sample ThiBio_inoc_biof_FD_183941 | JGI IMG/M metagenome (GOLD analysis project Ga0207420, IMG submission 183941) | Wastewater bioreactor microbial communities from Cape Town, South Africa - Thiocy_inoc_biof (SPAdes) | ecosystem: Engineered > Bioremediation > Thiocyanate > Unclassified | place: South...
GTTCGTGGTCGGGGTGGCCCTGCTGGGGGCGCTGTCCGCGCGCTGGTCGGTCACCCGGAATACCCGCTTCTGATCCTCATGCCCCGCCGCCGCGCGGGGTGCCATCCCCGGAGCGTCAGAGGCTTTCCTCGTCGCTCCAGTCTCCATTCTCGGCCAGCCGCCGCTTGAGCCAGTCGACCAGGGCCCGCACCCGGGGCAGGGCGCCGCGGGTGCGTGGCAGCAGCGCCTTCAAGGCCAGTTCCGGCAGCCGATAGCCGTCCAGCACCGTGCGCAACTGCCCGCGCGCCAGCGCCGGCGCGGCCATGCCCGCCGACAGGACGGTGATGCCGTTGCCGGCGATGGCCGAGGTGCGCAGCACGCGGCTGCTGTTGGAGGTGAAGCGCGACCGCACCTCCACCTGCGCCGTGCCGTCCGCGCTTTCGAACTGCCATAGCGCGCCCGATGGCGTGAAGACCAGGCAATCGTGGTCGGTCAGTTCGCGCGGATGGACCGGGTTGCCGCGCGCTTCCAGATACGATGGCGCCGCGCAGACGACGCGGGGATACGGGGCCAGCCACTCGTCATCGACGTTCGCATACAGCTCGGGCAGGGCGCCGACCACGATGTCGAAGCCTTCCTCCACCGGGTTGACGGATCGGTCCAGCATGACGACGTCCAGCAATACCTGTGGATGGGCTTGTTGGAACTCGGTCAGGAGGCGGGCCAGGTAAGGGGCGCCCAGCGTGGTCGGGATCTTGATGCGGATGCGGCCCAGCAGCCCGCCCCGCGTTTTCGTCATTTCCCCCAGCGTGTCGTCGAAGTCGGCCACCAGGCCGGCGATGCGCGGCAGGAACTGCTCACCCAGGTCGGTCAGCGTGACGCTGCGGGTGGAGCGGTTGAACAACTGCCCCCGCATCTTCCATTCCAGTTGCCCCACCCGCTTGGTGATCACCGAGGGGGAAACGCCCAACTGGCGCCCCGCTTCGGAAAAGCTGCCGGTACGGACGGTCGCCAGGAAGGCGCGCATGTTGTCCAGCGTGTCCATCTTTCTCGAAATGAAAAAAGTGATCGGGCGAATTCGTGGATTATCACTCAGATCAAAAGTAATTACGATGTCGACCTTAGAAACGGGCGTGGCTCAACCGCGCCGAGGAGACGATCGTGAAGCAATTGGTGGCACCGCTGGCAGCGGGCATCGTGGCATGGACCTGTATGGGGTCCGCGTGGGGGCGACCAAGCCGGTCCGGATCATCGTTCCTTTCCCCGCGGGCGGCACGGCGGACTCGATCCCGCGCATCGTGGCCGAGAAGCTCGCCTTGAAGTGGTCGCAGCCGGTCATCGTCGAGAACCGGCCCGGCGCCGGCGGCAACATCGGCGCGGATACCTTCGCCCGGGCCGAGCCCGACGGCTATACCCTGATCGCCAGCCCGCCGGGGCCGATGGCGATCAACTTCAACCTGTACAAGAAGCTGGGCTACGACGCCCGCCGGTTCGCGCCCATTTCGGTGGCCGCGACCATGCCCACCGTGCTGGTGGTGCGGCCCGAGCTGGCCGCCATGCCGCCCCAGGAGCTGTTCCGCCAGATCCGCGGGAATCCCGACAAGTTCACCTATGCCTCGCAGGGCAACGGCACGACCTCGCACCTGGCCGCCAACCTGTTTAGCATGGAGCTGCGGGCCCAACTGCTGCACATTCCCTACAAGGGGACGGCGCCCGCGCTGACGGATCTGATAGGCGGGAAGGTGGACCTGATGTTCGACAACATCAGTTCGTCGCTGGCCTTCCATCAATCGGGGCGGGTGAAGATCATCGCCGTGGCGGCGGACAAGCGGGTGGCCTCGCTGCCCGACGTGCCGACCTTCGGCGAGCTGGGTCTGCCCGACGTCGTGGCCGGCAGTTGGGTAGCCTTCGCCGCCCCGGCCGGGACGCCGCCGGCCATCACCGCCAGGATCAGCCAGGCGGTGGCCGAGATCGTCCGCATGCCGGACGTGCAGAAACGATTCGCCGACCTGTCGGCGGCCGCCGTCGGGGACACGCCGGCCGAGATGGCCGCTTTCGTCGGCAAGGAAGCTGAGCGTTGGGGGGCGGTGATCCGCACCGCCCACGTCACGCTGGATTGAGGAGTGCCGGCCTGGGGGCCGGCGACGAGGAACAGAAATGGAAACGACCATAGAGGATCGCGTCGGGGCCGGCATGCCGGCCTGGCCGGATACGCTGGCGCGCGTGCCGTTCGAGGTGTACCAGAGCCGGGCGGTGCACGACCAGGAACAGAAAAACATCTACGAAGGCGCCACCTGGAACTACCTATGCCTGGAGGCGGAGCTGGCCGAACCCGGCGACTACGTGTCCACCTTCATGGGTGCCATGCCCGTGGTGGTGACGCGCGACGCCGACGGCGAGCTGTACGGCTTCGAGAACCGGTGCGCGCACCGGGGAGCGCTGATCGCGCTGGAGAACGCCGGTAACGCCAAGGGTTTTTCCTGCGTCTACCACGCCTGGGCCTACGACCTGCAGGGCAACGTCAAGGGCGTGGCCTTCCAGCACGGGGTGAACGGCAAGGGCGGCATGCCGGCCGCGTTCGACGCCGGCCGGCACGCGCCGCGCAAGCTGCGCATCGCCACCACCTGCGGCCTGGTGTTCGGCAGCCTGAGCGACGACGTCGATCCCATCGAGGAATACATCGGCGAGGACGTGCTGGCGCGCATCCGCCGGCTGCTGGGCGACCGGCCGCTGGAGGTCATCGGCCGCTACACGCAGGTCCTGCCCAACAACTGGAAGCTGTATTTCGAGAACGTCAAGGATTCGTATCACGCGAGCCTGCTGCACCTGTTCCTGACCACGTTCGAGATCAACCGCCTGACCCAGCGCGGCGGCCTCATCGTTTCGCCCGACGGCGGCAGCCACGTCAGCTACTCGATCATCGACAAGACCGCCGAGGCCGGATCGGAATACAAGGATCAGGAACTGCGGGTCGACAACGAGCACTACCGGCTCCAGGACCCGAGCTTCCTCGACTACGTGGACGAGGTCGGCGACGGCATCACCCTGCAGATCCTGTCGGTGTTCCCGGGCTTCGTGCTGGGACAGGTCAACAACAGCATGGTCGTGCGGCAGGTGCTGCCCAAGGACGTCGACGCGACCGAACTGAACTGGACTTATCTCGGCTATGCCGACGACACGCCCGAGCTGCGGCGCATGCGGCATCGGCAATTGAACCTGGTCGGGCCGGCGGGGCTGGTCTCGCGCGGTGGGCGGCTTCGTTCAGCGCGGCGTGGGCACGGCGCGGGAATACTCGGCGGTCCTGGAGATGGGGGGCGAAGACACGGCATCGTCCGACACGCGCGCCACCGAAGCGTCGGTGCGCGGTTTCTGGAAAGCCTATCGCCGCCACATGGGAGTCTGACATGGACCAATCGGATGTCAAACAATGGCTGGACGCCCGGATGTGCGCGCAGCTACGCATCGACCGCCTCAACGCCGCCTATGCCCGGTGCATAGACAGCGACGAACTGGAGGCCTGGCCGGATTTTTTCGACGAAGGCTGCCTGTACACCGTCACGTCCGACGACAACCACCGCCGGGGATTCGTGGGCGGCATCGTCTACGCCGACTCGGTGGGCATGCTGCGCGACCGGGTGTCGGGCCTGCGGGAAGCCAACATCTATGAAGGCCACCGCTATCGCCACCTGGTCGGCCCCGCCTCGGTACTGTCGCTGGAGGATGGCCGGGCCCGCGCCGAGACGCCCTTCGCCGTCTATCGCATCATGCGCACCGGCCGCACCGACCTGTTCGTGACCGGCCGCTACGTCGACGTGCTGCGCCTGGACGCCGGCGACGAGGCGAAGATCGTGGAACGGCGGGTCGTATGCGACAGCTCCAGCTTCGACACGCTGCTGGCGATTCCGCTATGACCTGGCAAGTCACCGTGGCCGGCACGCCGCACGGCTTTCCCTGCGAACCGGGGGAGTCGCTGCTGGACGCCGCCGAGCGGGCCGGCTTCGAGCTGCCGTATTCCTGCCGGAAAGGGGTATGCGGCAATTGCGAGGGCGGGCTCGACAGCGGCGAGGTGGCCGTGGCGGGGGTGGCCCGCGCGGCGTCAGGGCAGGGCATCCTGTACTGCCGGGCCACGCCGTCGAGCGACGTGACCATCCGTCCGGCCTCGATACGCCCGGCCGACCGGTCCGCGCGCAAGCGCGTCCAGGCCAGGATCCACAGGATCGACCGCCTGGCCGACGACGTCACGCTGTTGCGGCTGCGCCTGCCCACGGGCGTACGGGTGAAGTTCCGCGCCGGACAATACCTCCAGGTCGTGCTGCGGGACGGCCAGCGGCGGCAGTTTTCGATGGCCAACCCGCCGGGCATCAGTGACGAGGCGCACCTGCACATCCGCCATGTGCCCGGCGGCTACTTCACCGGCACGGTGCTGCCGGCGCTGGAGCGTGGGCAATCGCTGGAGGTCGAACTGCCGTTCGGCGATTTCCATTGGCGCGAGGAGCACCAGGGGCCGATCGTCTTCGTGGCCACCGGAACCGGCTTCGCACCCATGGCGTCCATCATCGAGGACATGCTCAAGCGCAGGATCGAACGGCCGCTTTCACTGTACTGGGGCGGGCGCACGCTGCGTCACCTGTACGCGCTGGAAACCGTGGCCGCCTGGCGTGCCCGCCATGCCGGCCTGCGCTTCGTTCCCGTCCTGTCGGACGAGCCGGCCGGCACGCTGGACGGCGCGCGGACCGGGATGGTCCACCATGCCGTGCTGGAAGATTTCCCCGACCTGTCTTCGGCGCACGTCTACGCGTGCGGCTCGCCCGCCATGATCGCGGCGGCGCGCGGCGAGTTCGCCGAGCGCGCCGGTTTGCCGTCCGCGCAATTCTTCAGCGACGCTTTCGTCGTGGGGCCGTGAGCGGCGGCCGCGTTTTCGTTACCTGAAGATGAATTGTCATAATCCGGAGCCCTGCTGAACGCTACCATTGAGGCTTTTCATGCCCGCGGCCGACCTGCTCCCGATGGTAGAACAAGAACTCAAGTTTTCCGTCCCCTGGGCCGCGCGCAAGGCTGTCGCCGGCCAGTTCGTTTCCCTGTCATCCGCGCCCCGCATGCATCTGCGCGCGGTGTACTTCGACACCCCCGACAGGCAGCTGGCCCGCCAGCGCGCGGCGATCCGGCTGCGCCAGGAGGGCCGCAAGTGGGTGCAGACCTTCAAGATGGCCGGCGCCGACGCCATGTCGCGCGTCGAACTGAATCATCCCAGTCCCGGCCGTACCCTGGACCTGTCCGTCTATGCCGGCACGCCCGCCGAAGCGGTGCTGGCCGGCCTGACCGCCGAACTCGGCGTGCGCTACGAGACCGACGTCTGGCGCAAGGCGGCCGCGGTGCGTACCCGCGCGGGTTCGGTGGAGGTTGCCTACGACGTGGGCACGATCCGGGCGCAGGGACTGGAGCTGCCGGTGTGCGAGCTGGAGTTCGAACTGCTGTCCGGGCGGCCCCAGGCGCTGTTCATCGTGGCCGGCCGCTGGCTGGCCCGGCATGGCCTGGTGCTGGACCTGCGCAGCAAGGCCGAGCGCGGCGACGGGCTGGCCAATGCCGCGGCTCGCATCGCTGCCGCGCCGCTGGACGAACGGCCCCAGGTCAGGGAAGCGGAGATCGCCGCGTTCTGGGCGCCGCGCTTCGCCACCGGGATCGGGCTGGGCCGGGACGAGACGCCCGATCAGGCGCTGGCCGCGATGACCGCTGAATGCTTCGAGCAGATTGCTCGCAACGCGGCGCCGTTGGCGGCAGCCGACGCGCCTCCCGGGGTGAGGCTGGGCGGTGCCGAGCACGTGCACCAGTTGCGAGTCGGCATGCGCCGGCTGCGATCGGCCTGGAAGCTGCTGGACGGCAATGCCGAACTGCCCCCGGCGGGGTTGCAGGACGGCGCGCGCCGGCATTTCGCCGACTTCGGCCGGGTCCGCGACCAGGACGTGATGGGCGGCGAGGTCCTGTCCGCGCTGGTCGATGCCGGCATGCCGCCCTTGACGTGGCAGCCGCAGGGCGGGACCGATGCGGCCACCCTGGCATCGTCCGTGGACTTCCAGTCATGGCTGCTAGGTCTTCTGGCCTGGAACGTGGGAATACGCGAGCCCGCTCCCGGTTTGCCCATGGCCGGCGGTCTGCCGGCGGCCGAACCGGCCGTGGCACCGGAGCCCGCGCGCCCCGTCCGTCTCGCGCGCGCCGTCACGCCGCGCCTGCGGAAATGGCACGGCCGGCTGGTCCGCGAGGGGCGGCATTTCGTGCGGCTGGAGGACGAGCGCCGCCACGCGCTGCGCAAGCTGGCCAAGCGCCTGCGCTACGGCCTGGCCTTGTCGGCGCCCCTGTACCGCGCCGCGCGCGTTCGCGCCTATCGCAAGAAGCTCGCGGCCCTGCAGGACATCCTGGGCGAGATCAACGACCTGGTCGTGGCGCGCACGCACTATGCATCGCTGGCCGACGCGCATTCCCAGGCCTGGTTCGCGTTGGGATGGATCGCCGCGCGCCTGCGGGAACTGGAGGTTCAGGCCGAGGCGGCCTTCGGCGTGCTGGCCGAGGTCAAGGTGCCCTGGAAGGCCCGGCGGTGAAGGCGCGGGGCCGCAGGCCCGCGTGGAACCAGGACACCAGGGTATAGGTATCGAACACCGGCAGCCCCAGGTCGGCCTCGACCGCCGCCGAATGGACAGGGAAGTTCGCGCATTCGCTGACGATGGCGCCGACCTCGTGCGCCGCGGTGTCGAACGCCGTCCGGTTCTCGAGCAGGTCGCGCTTGAACAGCGAATCGGGCGGCAATCCCTCGACCGGCGGCACGCCGGCCACGCCCACGCCCTGGAAATGGGCGGGCGTCAGGGCCTCGGCCACGGGTGTCAGCACGCCTACGGTCCTGCCCGGCGGCAGCAGCGTCTGCGCCATGGGAATCTGCAACAGGCTGGACGTGGCGATGGGCACCGGGCAGCGCGCGGCCAGCTCGCGTTGCAGCACCGCCAGGAAGCCGCAACTGGTCACGATGCCGTCCACCCCCATGGCCGCCAGCCCGGCGGCCGCCTGCGCGAACAGCTCCAGCGTGCCGCCGGCCTCGGGGCCGGCGACGCGGGCGCCGGTCGCGCCCTGGACCATCGCATACTGGACCGGGAAGGGCCAGGTGGCCGCATGGCCGATGTCGCCCGGGACGCGCTGGAAGCCCGTGTCCAGCAGCAGGATGCCGATGGACACGCCGTGCAGGGAACGGGCGCGCGCCATGGGGCTCAATCCACGAAGCAGTTGCAGTGCTCGAAGGCCGCCGGGACGGGTTTGCCCAGCTGGGCGAATTTCTTGCGGCTGATCAGCGCGGCATAGTCCTGGCGGCCCGGTTTGATGGGGGCGAGCTCGGTGGTCTTGCGGCCCTTGAGCAATTCCGCCGCCAACCGGGCGGCATGCGCGCCCTGCACCTGGTAGGACGCGGCGTAGGACACGGCGACCACGCCCTTCTTGATCAGCTCGGTTTCCGCGCTGAGGATGGGAATACGGTAGCGGTCGGTGACCGAGGCCAGCGCCGGCATCGAGGATTGCACCAGGCTGGAGCCGATGGCATAGACGAAGTCGACGCCCGACAGCATCTGGGTGCGCTGCTGCACGTCGATGGCCGCATCCACGCTGACGGCCTGCAACGCCAGGCCGGCCCGCTTGGCGGCGCCTTCGATGGATTTCATGGCGACCACGTCGTTGGCTTCCCCGGGGGCATACAGGACGCCGAACTTCTTCGCGTCGGGAAAGATCTGGCGGGCGAACTCCAGCACCGCGTCGTAGTCCATCGCGCTGGCCGAACCCACGAAGCGGGGCCCGCCCTGGTTCCAGTTCGGCACCAGCCCGGCGGCGACCGGATCGCTGATCAGCACGAACACCAGCGGGATGCGCTTGTCGCTGACGCTGGTGATGGCGGCCTGCGACACCGGCGTGGTCACGGTCAGGATGACCGAGGGCTTGTTGGCCTCGATCTGGTTCAGGATCTGCGGGATCATGGCCGGCGTGAAGTTGGCGTCGCTGTAGACGAAGCGCACGTTCTTCCCGTCCACGTAGCCCAGCCTGGCCAGCTCCTGCTTGAAGCCCGATACGCTCTGGTCCAGGGCCGGATGCGGGCCGAAGTTGGCGATGCCCACGACCATGGGTTCCTGCGCGCCCGCCGCGCAACTGGCCACGAGGGCCGTTCCGGCCATCAGCCGTCCGAGAAGTTTGCCCAGCACGGTTTTCTCCTGCCAAGAACGGGAAACGCCCGTGCACCGCTTGGCCGGCGCGCGGGCGCGAGTGTCAGGCCTCGAGTTCCGAAAGCTCGGTCAGGGGCTTGATGCCGCCTTCGTTGGCGATCAGCGCGCGCTTGCGGACGTAGCGCAGGATGCTGGTCGCGCCATAGCGCGAGCCGCCCATGCCGGACATCTTGAAGGCGGTCTTCTCGCCGTCGAACATCATGCCGCGCTGCAGCTCGGTGTCGTTGATGCTGACGCCGCCCGCCTCCATCAGCGTCGCGAAATCACCCGCGGTGTGGGTGTCGGGACCGAACACGGCGCCCGACAGGCCGAAGACCGTGTCGTTGACCAGGCGGGCGGCCTCCTCGACGGAGCCGAATTTCATGACCGGCACGACGGGACCGAAGGTTTCCTCGGTCATGACCGCCATGCTGTGGTCCACGCCGGTGACGATGGTGGGATCCAGCCAGATCGCGCCGCCCACGTTTTCGACCTTGCCGCCCGACAGGATCCGGGCGCCGCGCGCCACCGCGTCCTGAAGCTGGGTTTCGACGATGGCGCCCTGGGCCTCGAAGATGAACGGGCCGTAATGGCCGCCGTCCCCCGCCGCGTGGCTGCGCCGCAGCGTGGCGGCCTGCCGCAGCAGTTCGGCGACGAACTCGTCATGCACCGAGGCATCCACGTACACGCGCTCGATCGCATAGCAGACCTGCCCGGTGTTGTAGATGGCGCTGCGCAGGATGCTGGTGGCGGCGCGGGCGAGATCCGAGCCCGCCAGCACCACCGCCGGATCCTTGCCGCCCAGTTCCAGGAAGGCCGGGATGAAGGCTTCGGCCGCGGCAAGCGCGATCCTGCGGCCGGTCTTGATGCTGCCCGTGAAGACGATGGCATCGCTGTTGGCCACCACGGCCTGCCCGGTTTCGGCGCCGCCGCGCACCAGCGTGATGATGTGCGCGAGCTCGGGGACGTCGTCGATCGAACGCTGCAGCGGCTCGACGAAGCGCGGCGTGACTTCGCTGGGCTTGACCATCACGGCCGCGCCGGCGACCAGCGCCGGGATCGCGTCGATGAAGGACAGCACCAGCGGAAAATTCCAGGGGCTGATGACGCCCACCAGCGGGTAGGGAACCAGGGTGGTCTTGAAGATGATCTCGTCGTTGTGCGAGAACTTGCGGAAGGGCTGGGCCAGCACCTGGGGCGCCGCCTCGCAGTAGCCGTGGATGAAGTGCTCGACGGCGCCGAGTTCCTCGTGGGAGATGCGCGTGCGGCCGGTGTCGACGCTGAGCGCCGCGGCGATTTCGGTCGCGTGCCGGCCCAGGGCCTCGGCCCATTTCTTCAGGATGGCGACGCGGCGCTCCAGTCCGCCCGAGAACCAGGCACGCTGCGCCTCGCGCGCCGCCTTGGCCTTGGCGGCGATGTCCGCCGGGCTGGTGGATTCGAACCGGTAATCCCGTTCGCCGCTGCGTGGATTCCGTACTTCCATGACTGCCATTGTGTGCCTCGCTAGTTGTTCCCATCGGGGGATGGGACGATCCTATGCGAAGCATGGGGCGGCGATCAGCCCCGCGCGCTCATCAATGCCGATTTCCTAGAAAAGGCATCTGTTTCCCGAAAGCGGGCCGGATGCGATCAATGCGTACCCGGCGGATGCAGCGGATCGCCGGCGTGGCGGGCCAGGACTTCCTCGGCGCTGCCCATGCGGCGGGCGTCCTTGGGCGCGAAGCCGAAGTGCTCGCGGAACGAGGCGGTGAAGCTGGTCTGATGCTGGTAGCCCACGGCACAGGCCACTTCGTTGACGGACAGGCGGTCCTGGATGAGCAGGTTCAGCGCGCGGTTCATGCGGTGGCTGTGGCCGAACTCGAACACCGTCATGCCATACAGGAACTTGAAGCCGCGCTTGAGCTTGGACGTGTTGGTGCCCACCGCGCGCGCCAGTTCCGGGATGGTGGGCACGCGCGTCATGTCCGACAGCATGATGTCGCGCGCCTTCTCGATCAGGCGCAGGTCGCGGGTGGAGAACACGCCCGGGGCGTTCTCGCTTTCTATGTGGTTCTGCCACAGGTCCAGCGAGGCGCACAGGATCTCGCTGGCTTTGGCCTCGGCCAGCAGCAGGCGGCGATAGCCCTGGTAGGGGTTGGCCAGCAGTTTCTCGATGGCGTGCAGCACTTCCACGCCCACCGGCATCTGATGGCAGAAGACCTGTTCGTTGCCCACGGCGTCCAGCTTCTTCTGGAAGGCGTTGCCGGCGCCCAGCGAGGCGCGGACGAAGGCGTCGAAATAGGCCTGCGTGACATACATGCTGACCATGCGCCACGATCCGGGGCCGCAATGTACCTGGTAGAG
>Ga0207420_1002108_pt1 | contig 10547 bp, 10 predicted proteins | sample ThiBio_inoc_biof_FD_183941 | JGI IMG/M metagenome (GOLD analysis project Ga0207420, IMG submission 183941) | Wastewater bioreactor microbial communities from Cape Town, South Africa - Thiocy_inoc_biof (SPAdes) | ecosystem: Engineered > Bioremediation > Thiocyanate > Unclassified | place: South...
GAGGTGATAAGCGATCAAAATCGAATCGAAAGAAAAATCAATCCAAAATGGGCGGCTTGAAGCTTTTTTGAAAAACGAAACAAAAAAGAAAGAGGATGTGCCAATTACTTTGTTTTGACACACCCTCCTGTTATTTCAAGTAATATACCTGTTGTTATTATTCTTCGATTTCCATTATTACGGATTCGGCTTTTACAAACGATCCTTCTTTTACAAATATACGTTTTACAGTACCATTGTATTCGGATGCGATATTATTCTCCATCTTCATCGCTTCAAGAATAAGGACAGAATCACCTCTCTTAACAGTATCACCTTCTTTTACAAGTACTTTCCAAATAGTACCAGGCATAGGGCTTTCTATCACTTTTCCGGTGATAACCACTTCCGGTTCTTTTACAACTTCTTCCTGTTTCTTTTGTTCGGCAATTTGCTGGTTAAGCTCGTTGTATTCTTTTTCTCTCACCCCTTTCAGGTAATTAAGAGCTACCGTAGGGAATAGTTCCAGCAAAAGCTGTTCTTTTTCATCCTTTGCCAACAATACATCACCAAACTCAGTTAAAACCGGATTGGGTTGAAGTTGATAATTGGAAGTATCATACGGAATTTCTTCACGTGTTCCAGCAATTTTTAAACGGAAATCAGGATCTACCGGTACAGGTGTTTTACCGTATTCGCCCTTCACCAATGAAATAAACTGATTGGAAACGTTCGAGTATTTTTCGCGATTAGCTTTTGCCGCTAATGCCGAGTTAACAGCCTGCGAACCTATAATCTGACTGGTTGGTGTAACCAATGGAGGCAGACCTGCATCCAGTCTTACACTTGGAATAAGAGCCATGGCGTCTTCGATGATATCCAATGAATTGAATTGCTTCAACTGGGCTACCATGTTTGTATACATACCACCAGGTATTTCGGCCTTTTTTACAAGTTCGTTGGGAGCCGGGAAATTAAAATAAGCTTCAATAGCATGACAAGCTCTTAATAAGCCCTCTTCGTCGTTGTTCTTAGCTGCTGCAATAGCATTGTCGAACTCTTTATCAACAGATGCAGGTAGTGTATCTGTTAATGGATTGAATGGCTTTGGAAATTGCTTAACAGCATCGAAAGCTTCCAATTCTTTTCGGATGAAATACAATTCGTTGTTGATTTTTGCAACAGCTTCCATATTCACATCCATCTGAATACCTAATTTTTTACAAAAAACATAGATAAGTTCAATGGCAGGTGCAGCTGGTCCGCCTGCAAAGTTCCATATATTTGTATCAACGATATCTACTCCATGAATGATGGCAGACAAAACAGATCCTAAACCATATCCGGGTGTACAATGCGTATGGAAGTCGATAGGAACGTTCAGGTGCTTCTTAAATAAATCAATAAGTCTGGCTACCCTTAAAGGAGGAATAAGGCCGCTCATGTCCTTAATTGTGATCATATCGGCGCCCAACGCAACCATTTCCTTGGCTTTGTTCAAAAAATAGCTGTCCGTGAACACCTCCTTAGGAAGCGGTTTACCTTTTAACCGGGCTTTGATTCTTTCCATGGTAGTGAAATGCGGGTCAACCGTATAACAAACAGCACAATCGGCCATACCGTTATACTTCTTGATACTTTTTACACTTGATTTGATGTTCTCAACATCGTTAAGCGCATCAAATATTCGCATGATATCCAGACCGGAAGAAACAGCATTCTTAAAAAAACCGTCGATGATCTCGTCTGTGTATGGTGCATATCCATACAAATTACGACCACGGGAAAGAGCTGTTAATTTAGAGACGTTTCCTACTCCTTCCTTAATTTTTTCGAGTCTGTCCCAGGGATTCTCACCCAGGTATCGCATTACTGAGTCGGGAACTGCTCCTCCCCACACTTCCATTGCATAAAAACCTGCGTCCTTATAATAATCAAGTACACGATCAACCTGAGCTTGATTCATGCGGGTAGCAAAAGCAGACTGCTGCCCATCTCTGAGAGTTAGATCTCTGATTAGTAGCTTTGTAGACATACGTTTAAAATTTAATTTTTCCTTTTTCAATTTGTAAGCAAAAGTAGTCGAAATATGAGTTCAAATATACTAATTTTTCTTATAATAATTAGTAAATTGTAATTTTTAATATCACTATGTCAAATCAAAATTTATACCCCGTAAATACTTATAATCCAGTATTATATTTCTCTATTTATTTTCATTCTTTAAACAAAAAGGGCAATATCATTTTGCTTAAATTTCATCACACCATTTATCCCCTCATATCCACTTATCAACACTTTATATATTATATTCTTTTATTCTTTAATTTTTTTAAAAAAAAGTATGAATATGATGTCCTGTTGATATGGTTTAAAGATTTTATCAAAAAGATTTGGTTAGTATTTTATCAAATGACGAGTGAAACTTTTGTAAAGGTTATAAACAGATAATAAACAACATTGTATTCAGTCAATCAGTTACTTAAGTGATTATTTATAAAATTGTTGATAACCCGGTATGTAGATAAGTTTATTTGAAAAAACACTGTTTAAATGTGTAAAACCCTTGTTGAAAGAACATCATAAATAGATTGTATTATTTCTTGCTTTGTTGGTTTGTGTCGTGCTTAATCAACTTTATGAGATTATCAAGGATTATTTATCATTTTCTATACACACTTTATCAATACCATTTCAACAGTTATCCCATAGTATTTCAACATTCTTTATTTACTTTTGTATTCAAATAGAATGGTATGCGCAAATTAAAAATTACAGAAATGAACCGCCTCACACCGGAGGCATTCAGAGAAAGTAAAAAAATTCCTTTAATCGTTGTATTAGACCATGTTAGGAGTCTGAATAACGTTGGTTCAGTTTTCCGTACATCCGATGCTTTTAGAGTGGAAGCTATTTACTTGTGTGGAATTACTGCCAGACCTCCTCATCCGGAAATTCATAAAACGGCTTTGGGAGCAGAAGAGTCCGTTGACTGGATCTATTTTGAAGATACACACCTGGCTGTTGATAAGTTGAAGAATGAAGGGTATGAAGTGTGTGCCATTGAACAGGCTCATGGCAGCATTATGTTAGATAAGTTGCTGTTGGACAATACAAAAAAATATGCTGTTGTGTTGGGAAACGAGGTAAAGGGAGTTCAACAATCGGTTGTTGATAACTGTAATTATTGTATTGAAATACCTCAATACGGTACCAAGCATTCGTTAAACGTTTCGGTAACGGCAGGAATTGTTATCTGGGATTTTTTCAAGCAATTGTCAGAGTAATCCGTTTTCAACCAATACCACCACCCGTTCCGTTACTTTGTCTTTTCCTTTCGGATCGTACTGGGACTTCAGGCTGGCACCGAACATGCTTGCGAAGAAGTTCCAGAATCCTGCTCTGAATGATCCCAGGTAAGCTTTCAATAGGTTGTAACTCGATTGATTACATTCTCTGTCGATCAGTTTGATAAGTAATTTTCCCTGAGAGTAGGATAGTCTCCTTAACTGAGGTTTATATTCCTTAAACATCTCTTTTTCCATCCTTTTAAGATGTTGTTGTTTAGCTTTTTCATTAGGCAGGGTTTCCATATACTCGTATGTTTCTATAAGGGTTGAATAGACCATCTTGGCATAGGGTAAAGTGCGCTTTACATCGCGTATAAGCTTGTAATAATTATCCTGCTCTTTTTTATTTTTGAATTTCATTTCCGGAAAGATATAAACACCGGGCAGGTTTACAATGGCAAAAGTATCTTCGCCAACCACATACGCAGGCTGAAAACCGGCGGGAGCGGAATTCATGGAAACATCCTGTGCAAATGTACTTGCAGAACTTAGAATAATTCCCAGCAAAAGTCCAACTAAATATCTTCTGTTCATGACATTGCAAATGTATATCAATTGTTGGTTTCTTGTACCTCTTTTAATTTATTTTCAGGAATGGATCTGAATTTACTTTGAATGCATTATTAATATAGTTATTTTTGTGAAATATATACCAAAGCCTTTATAATAATAGTATGAAAACCACCTCTTTTCTGTTTTTAATATTTCTGATATTTCCTTGTCAGGCTTCCGAATTTTTACGTGTTGGAGATACCCGGTCTCTTGGATTGGGTGGGGCAGGAGTTACCCATACATTTACCTTTAATCCTGCTCTTCTGGTTTTATCAACAAATAAACAGGCAGGTGTTGATATCTTTAATCGATTTAATGTAAGTGGTTTGCAGACGATTCAGTCATCATTTATCTACTCTAACGATTTATTGCCGGCGGGTATTAACATCTCTTCCTTTGGTAACGATGCCTACAGAGAAACCTGTTTTATGCTTGCTGTTGGAAAGCAGATTAGTGAAATGGTTACTTTAGGAATAAGAATCCGAGTCGCCTTGCTATCGATGCCGGTGTTGTTATTAAAACTGTTGATAAGCTGTTGATTGGAATTTCAATTCTTAATTTTCCTTCTGTAAATCTGACAGTTAGAAATGAACAGTTTAAACAAACACCTGTTTATAACCTACGCGCTGGGTTTAATTGGAACATTATAGAGTCATGTATGCTGACGTCGGAATTGATTTGTTCCGAAGAGAGTCCCCTGACTGTTAATATGGGCGTTGAATACTATCCCTACTCTTCTTTTTCGTTACGTGCCGGCCTGCAGGATAATTTTAGAATGCCTACCTGTGGTATAGGATATGTTTTTTCAAGGTTTTCTTTTCAATTGGCTACGCAGTTTCATCCTTTGTTGGGTACTAGTACAGGATTGGGGTTAAAAGCTCTTTTTTAATACAATCGGATGCTATGGAAAGGTTGTTTATAATTGTGTTGATATCCTTGTTGATTACAAGTTATGATGCTAAATCACAGATTAATACATCTGTTGATAACTGGATGGATTATGTGGAATCGATGGCCGGGGATACGGATGACCAGGAACGGATTGAGACTTTGTTTGCCGAACTGTCTTATTTGGCTGAACATCCGTTTGATATAAATAAAGTAACTGCGGAGGAGTTGGGACGGCTATCGTTTTTATCCGACCAACAGATAGATGAAATAGTTTCGTATCGTGAAAAATACGGACTATTTGTAAGTCTGTACGAACTTAAGCAGCTTGTTTCACTGGATTTTTCATCAATCGGACTTCTGCTTCCTTTTGTTTATGTTGAAGAAGCAAAGGCGCCTTCCTACAACGGAAAAAGAATGAGAACTTATGGAAAGAATGAGTTGTATCTTCGTTATGATAGAAGTTTTCAACAGAAAAAGGGATATGGTGAGTACTCGGATTCCTTGTTGAATGTAAATCCGAATAAAAAATATTTGGGTGAACCTTTTGCCCACTCGCTCCGCTATTCATATTCTAAAGGATCGAATATACAGTTGGGTATAGTGGGAGAGAAGGATGCGGGCGAATCGTTTCTTTCCGGAAAGAAGAAAGGGTATGATTACTATTCGACGCATCTGATAATTAAAGAGATGGGTGTTTTAAAGTGTCTGGCTTTGGGAGATTATAAAGTATCATTTGGACAAGGTCTGGTAATCAGCAACGACTTTTCTCCATCCCGTAGTTCGATGGTTCTGCAGACAAAACGAAGGAATAACGGATTCCGTCGTCATTTTTCAACCAATGAAACCGACTTTTTCAGGGGAATTGGATCTACGGTGACTTTAGGTAAGTTGGATATGAGTTTGTTTTATTCGTTTCGAAAACTTGATGCCACAACAGACAGCCTGTTGATAACTTCGTTTAAAACCGATGGACTGCATCGTATACAAAGGGAATTGGATAAGAAAGGGGTGGTATCCACCCATACCGGTGGTGGAAATATACGGTATGCATCGCCTCTTCTTTCGGCCGGTTTTACCGTTATCGGATATTCTTTTGGAAACAGACGGGTTGAACCAGAGTTTAAGCCTTATACGGCACATGCATTTAGAGGTAGTTTCAATATGAATATGAGTCTGGATTACGAATTAAAATTCAGGAAAATGACTCTGTATGGTGAAACAGCATTTAGTAGAAATGGAGCATTGGCTACTTTAAATTGTTTACAGGTAACTCCGGCATCTTTTATATCCTGGCTTATTACGCATCGCTATTATGATAGACGGTACCATGCTTTTTATGGTAATGCTTTTGGACAGAACAGTAATGTACAGAATGAACAGGGTATTTATATCGGATTGCAGTTATTTCCAGCTTCAGACTGGAAATTATCAATGTACGCCGATCTTTTTTCTTCTCCTTGGTTGAAGTATGGAATGAATACGCCTTCCTCGGGAAAAGAATATATGGCCGAAGCCACCTACGCTCCCCGAAATGCATGGTCGGTTTCCTTTCGTTATCAGCATAAAGAAAAAGAGGCTGAATCGGTTTCCAAACAACATCGGATGCGTTTACAAGCAATAGTTTCGCCATCGGAAACGATTTCCTTACGAACAACGTTGAATGGTATATTGTCTGATCCGTTAAATAAGAGAAGTTACGGTTGGATGGTTTCCCAAAGTGCAGGATATAAACCGGCTTCATTACCTATACAAATGGATGGTTATTTTTCATACTTTGATACGGATGATTATGCCACCAGGATTACTTCCTATGAAAAAAATCTGTTGTATGCTTTTTCGATGCCTTCTTTTTACGGACAAGGCATCCGATGTGCGTTTTCTTTTAAAGCGTCTGTTTTGGATAATCTGTATTTATCTGCAAAATTGGGTTGGGTACATTACTTTGACCGGAATGAAATAGGAACTGATATGGAGCTGATAGAAGGTTCTGATAAAACAGATTTGAATGTTTTGGTGGGATGGAAGTTTTAGTTTAGGAGGCTTTAGGGTGTAAGCAAGCGGATTATTGCTACTTTTGTAGCCCATAAAATCAAGTGTAATTATCATGTCTACCATACTTTTTGATAAGATCGTATTCGGACCAGTCCATAGCAGAAGATTAGGTGTTTCACTGGGTATAAATTTGCTGCCGGTGGACGGTAAAGTTTGTTCTTTCGACTGTATCTACTGTGAGTGCGGACTTAACAGGGATGGTCGTACGGGTAGCAAGCTACCTACTCGCGAATGTGTAAAAAAGGAATTGGAGGAGACTCTTCTTTCGATGCTCGCAACTGGTAAAGCTCCCGATGTAATAACTTTTGCGGGAAACGGAGAGCCTACATTACATCCCGACTTTGGAGGTATCATTGACGATACTATTTGTTTAAGAAATAAGTTTTTTCCGAAAGCTAAAATTGCTGTTTTATCAAATGCTACCATGCTTCATAAACGTGAGGTTTTTAATGCATTGTTACAGGTGGATGATGCCATATTGAAGCTTGATTCGATTAGTGACAGAAGGATCCGTCAGATCAATGCTCCTAATTCTCCTTCTTTCTGCAGTAAAGAATTGGTTGAACAATTATCCCGATTTAACGGAAAGGCGATTATACAGACCATGTTTTTAAAAGGGAATCTGCAGGGTGAATCGGTAGACAATACCACAGATGAAGAGATCAAGGGTTGGATTGATGCACTCAAAGTCATACAACCAAGACAGGTGATGATTTATACTATTGACAGGGAAACACCCGTGAAAAATCTCCAAAAAGTAACAAAAGAAGAATTGGAGGTAATTGCAGAATATGCAAGGATACAGGGTTTTGAAGTTTCAGTCTCCGCCTGATTAGCATTGATTAAAAATGAGAAACACTCCCATTATAGGATAGGGATTTAGAATTGTCGCAAATCTTATCATACAAAGTAATTACTATAAAAAAGAACCCTGAAAGCTTCTAATATAGCTTTCAGGGTTCTTTTTACATCACGTTTTTTTATTGAATACCGGATAGTTTGTGCTATTATATGGTATTCTTAATTTCAATTACAGTTTAATGTAGATCTGTTTTTTATACAGATAGTAGCCGGGTATCCAGTTTAGAATTACATAAAATAATGCCCAGGCCAGAGATCCTGCATACGCTCCAAAAATAGGACTGAACACATCGTTGTACATGAATCCTTTAAAAGTGGTTGTACCCTCTGCGGCAGGGAACCAGTTGCAGAAACCTATTATCGAAGAAAGTAAAGCGGCCTGTACATACAGATACAACGGATTGATACCGAATGATTCGAAAAACAGGCTCCATTTCTTTTTACCGTTTATATCGATAATCCAAATTAATAATCCGAGGAATAATGAACCTAATCCGCAAGTAGTAAGAGCGAATGTGCTGCTCCATATTTTTTTGTTGATGGGACAACCGTATTGAAGAAGCAGTCCGGAAAACAATAAAATGGTTCCGAAAATAAACAGACGTCGTATAATAAGTTCATTGTCTTTTTTACTGTCCAGAATCAGTTTCCCGGCATAAAATCCCAATAAAACATGGCCGATACTTCCTAATACACTCAGCAGACCTTCCGGATCAAAAGGTATTCGAGTTCCATCGGCTAATGTATCCTTATACATTCTGTCAGCACCAAAAAGTGCTTTATCGACAACTGCTATGATATTATTCTCCGAAAGCTCCATGCTGTTGGTAAAGCCAAGCAATGCCCAGTAGAATACAAGGACAGAAGCTACCAATGGTAGAATATATTTATGTTTAATGGATAGCCCTATCAACGACCCTATACCATAGGCAAGTGCCAGACGCTGCATAACTCCCAAAATACGTACATTTTCAAAATGGGTGAAACCGCGCCCGATACTTTCAAGCAAAGGTACACCGTCTGCCTGCAGCGATTTCATATACCCCATACTATGTCCGAACCAGTTTAAACCGTAACCCACCAGAAAGATAAGTAATGTACGTTTCAGAATTTTACTTACACTCTCTTTGCTAAGAGTGAAATTATATTTCCTGAGTGAAAGAAACATGGAAACACCCATGATGAACATAAAAAATGGAAATACAAGGTCCGTAGGGGTTAATCCGTCCCACGAAGCATGTTTTAAAGGTGCAAATACAAATTCCCAGCTGCCCGGGTTATTAACCATAATCATTCCTGCGATTGTTATTCCTCGCATTACATCCAAAGAAAGGAGTCTTCCTGTTTGTGCCATAGTATTTCAATGTGATTTAAAGATTTAAGCAGCTCCAAAAGTAGTGCAAAGAATATTAAATCACAAAAATATGGTTTACTTTTAGCTCAGAAAGGCTATTATACCAACTCTTTTACTTTTTAAAGAGAGAAACTGCCCAGAGTAGAACGATAGCACCGGCTGTTGAGGTTATCAAACTTCCAATAATGCTGTTATCATTTACACCGATTCCCAATATACTGAATAGCCAGCCTCCAAGTACACCTCCGATAATACCGAGTACCAGATTAACCACTAATCCGAAACCTCCTCCTCTCATAATCTTACCGGCGGCAAAACCGGCAACTATTCCGATAATGATATACCAAAGAAATCCCATAATTCTATAATTTAAATGTGATAAATAGATTTACTAATCTCTTTATTATTAACCTATAGAGCTTCGTTTTTGTTGTTATCGCTTTTTGATTCTTTGTTTTTTATCTCAAGGGCTTTAATCACAGCCTGCAGATCATCGGCACTTAGCATAGATTTTTTTCCATCCGGAGCCAACATGGGAAGTTCCTTTATTCCTTTAAAGAATAATTCCTGATGGAAGGATTGCAAGAGATTGGTAAGGTAACGCAACTGTCCGGTGTTTGGTCCGTTTTTCAGCATTTCCGATGCATAGTAATAATGGATAAATAGTCCCCTCTGCTTTTCTTCTTCAGTACGGTAGCTTTCATTATTTTTAGCTGAATACATAAATGCAATCTGAGCCAGATAATCAATTTGTTTTTTATTTCTCTGGTAGGCTTGATAGTATAGCCTGGATGATTCCTCGAAATTCCGTGCTTTCATATGTATATCTGCACGGAACAACAGTAACTGATTCACAAGAAGTTCGCTTGGTTGCATGGCTTTCTCGGCTTTGTCGAAAAAGACAAAAGCTCTTTCCCTGTCGTACGTTTTTCCCAGTGATGATCCGAGTAAAAGACAAATTTCGGCACTGGTCGTATCCATTTGATAAGCAAGCTCCAGAGGTTCGATAGATGCAAGAAACAATCCGGCGTTATATCTTGACACTCCGGTATAAGAAACGGTTGTATAGGAAGAATCTCCTTCGGCCATCAATGCGGTATAAACTGAATCTGCCGCTGCATATTGTTTATTTGTATACAGAGCCATTCCTTTACTCTGACGTAGCTGTATGTTTCCCGGATTGTAGAACAAAGCCGTATCGCATATAGCTAATGCATCTGCAGCATCCTTACCTCCCAGCCGAAGCAACGTATTTATAAGTGTATTGGCCAGACTACCATTTTCGCGGTTTAGCGAATAGGCTTTAAAATACGATAGGGCAGCGATTTCATTTTGTCTGGTACGCGTATAACAATCGCCCATACTTCGCCAAAGGGCACTGTTATCCGGATCTTTATCAAGCAACCTGGAGTAAATTTGCATGGCATCCTTCAATTCGTCCAATTGATAATGGAGTCGGGCCAGCTGGTAGCTGGCATAAAAGTTGGTACTATCCATGGCCAGAATCT
>Ga0207420_1002120_pt1 | contig 10516 bp, 10 predicted proteins | sample ThiBio_inoc_biof_FD_183941 | JGI IMG/M metagenome (GOLD analysis project Ga0207420, IMG submission 183941) | Wastewater bioreactor microbial communities from Cape Town, South Africa - Thiocy_inoc_biof (SPAdes) | ecosystem: Engineered > Bioremediation > Thiocyanate > Unclassified | place: South...
GCCGGCCTGGGTGTTGCCCAGGCGGCCGGCTATCCCGCCAAGCCGATCACCGTCATCGTGTCCTACCCGCCGGGCGGCGACACCGACGCCATCGCGCGCCTGTTCGCCGAGAAGCTGGGCGAGCGCCTGAAACAGTCGGTCATCGTCGAGAACAAGGGCGGTGCCGGCGGCACGGTGGGCAACGCCTATGTCGGACGCGCCGCGCCCGACGGCTATACGCTGCTGTTCACGCCGAATCCGTTCACCACCGCGCCCATGGTGCTGGGCCTGTCGCCCGCCCAGAGCTACGACGTGCTGAACGGTTTTGAATCGATCAACCAGACCGCCGTGCAGCCGCTGGTGCTGGTGGCCAATCCCAAGACTGGCTTCAAGACGGTGAAGGACATGATCGACGCCACCAAGGCCGGCAAGACCGTGTCCTACGCGACCCCGGGCGCGGGCTCGCCCATGCACGTGATCGCCGAATGGCTCAACCGCGAGGCCAAGGTATCCATCCAGCACGTGCCCTATCGCGGCGTGGGTCCTTCGGTGACCGACGTCGTCGCCGGCCACGTCGATACCGCCTGGGTCACGCTGGGGCCGGTCTCGCAGTATTTCGCCACCGGCCGCCTGGTTCCGCTGGCCATCGGCGATGCCAAGCGGTCGCCGCTCGCGCCCAACATCCCGACGCTGGTCGAGTCCGGCTACAAGGACATCGTGGTGGGCGCCTGGAACGGCTTCTTCGCGCCCAAGGGCACGCCGGCCGACATCGTCAAGCTGCTGAACGGCCACCTGAACGAGATTCTCAAGCAGCCCGATGTGGTCCAGAAGCTGGCCACCTACGGTGCGTTCCCGCACGGCGGCGAGCCGGCCGAACTCAGCCGCACCAACGCACGCGAATACGAAGTGGTCGGCGGCATCATCAAGTCCCTGGGCATCAAGGCGCAGTAAGCCGGGATATGCAGGGAGTGGAGCAACAGGAGGTCAGGATGAACGCATCCACGCTGGGCAAGGACACGCCCCAGGTCAACGCGCGCGCCAAGGTGCTGGGCCGCGCGCAGTACGCGGGCGATGTCAAGGTCGCGGGCATGCTGCACGGCAAGGTGCTGCGTAGTCCCTACCCGCATGCGCGCATCGTCCGTATCGACGTGTCGGCGGCGCTGGCGCTGCCGGGGGTCAAGGCGGTGCTTACCGGCGCCGACGCCCCGCGCGCGATGTGGGGCGTGCATCACAAGGAGCGCCGCATCCTGGCCGAAGGCGTGGTGCGTTTCGCCGGCGAGGAGGTCGCCGCGGTGGCGGCGACTACCGAAGAGATCGCGCGCGATGCGCTCGACCTGATCGAGATCGAGTACGAAGAACTACCCGCCATCCTGACGACCGAGGAAGCGCTGGACGAGGAAGCCCCGGGCGTGCATCCGGGGCGCAACAACGTCTCGCACGAGATCCAGTTCCACCTGGGCGACGTGGACGCCGGCTTTGCCCAGGCGGACCTCGTCTACGAAGCCACCTACGATTGCCATTCGCAGTATCCGGGCTATCTCGAACCCATGGCCACCGTGGCGACCCTCGACCCCGAGGGCCGCCTGCAGGTCTGGACCTCCACCCAGTCCGTGTACCAGGCGCGGATGCGCCTGGCGGCCGCGCTGGAGATGCCGGTGTCGCGCATACGCGTGATGCAGGCGACCACCGGCGGCGGCTTCGGCGGCAAGATCGTGGAAGACGCGAACAGCCTGATCGCCGGCCTGCTGACGGTCCGGACCGGCAAGCCGGTGCGGCTGGTCAACAACCGCCTGGAGGATTTCCTGGCCTGCTGTTCCAGCGTGCCCGAACGGGTCACGCTGAAGCTGGGCATGACCAAGGACGGCGTCATCGTCGCCAAGGACGTCCGCATCATCGCCGAATGCGGCGCCTACAGCGGGCTGTCGGCCGAGGTCATGCACGTGACCGCCATGCGCAGCGACAACATGCATCGCCTGAAGAACGTGCGCTCGCACGCGACGCTGGTCTACACCAACAACCCGCCGCACGGCGCCTTCCGCGGTTTTGGCGGATCGCAGATGCAGTTCGCGCTCAACAGCCACCTCCACATGATGGCCGAGAAGCTGGGGCTGGATCCGATCGAGGTCCACAAGCGCAACGCGCACGAGGCGGGCGACACGTCCATCCACGGCTGGAAGATCGGCAGTACGGGCCTGCGCGAATGCATGGACCAGTGCGCCGAGGCCATCCAGTGGCAGGCCAAGCGCGCCAACCGGGACCGGGGAACGGGCGCGAAGCGCCGCGGTGTCGGCATGGCGGCCGCCATGCACGTCAGCGGCAACCGTACCATCGGCAACTGGGACGGCTCGACCGTCGTCGTCAAGGTCAACGAAGACGGCCGCGTGGTGATCCACAGCGGCGAGTGCGACATGGGGCAGGGCGCCATGACCATGCTGGCGCAGGTCGTCGCCCACGAACTGAACATCCCGCTGGACCATGTGTACGTGGCGCCGCCCGACACGGACGTGTCGCCGTACGCCATCGGCACGCTGGCCTCGCGCGTGACCATTGCCGCCGGCAATGCCGCCATCCTGGCCGGCCGCAAGGCCCGCCAGGCACTGTTCGACGTGGCCGCGACGAAGCTGGAGGTTCCGGCCGACGACCTGGAGATCGTGGACGGCTTCATCCGCTCCCGGAACGCGCCCGACAAGCGCGCCACCATCGCCGAGATCGCCAAGCTGCACATCTGGCGCCACGACGGCGAAGGCCTGCAGGTCAGCGCCACCTGGGACGCCAAGACCGTCATGCACGGCGACGTCCACGGCAACATCGCGCCGGCGCATTCGTACGCGGCGCAGGCCGTCGAGGTCGAGGTCGACACCGAGACCGGCCGGGTCACGGTGCTGGATTCCTACGTGTCGGACGATTGCGGCAAGGCCTTCAACCCGCTGGCCGTGCATGGCCAGAGCAACGGCGCGGCGGCGCAGGCCATGGGCTGGGCGCTGTACGAGCAATTGCAGTTGGAGAACGGCCGGCTGGCCAACGGCAATTTCGCCGACTACAACATGCCCACCGCCGACTCCATTCCGCTGCTGCGCTCGGGCATCGTCGAGTCGAACGATCCCAACGGACCCTACGGCGCCAAGGGCGCGAGCGAGACGGCCATCCTGCCGGGCGCGCCGGCCATCGCCAACGCGGTCTACGACGCCGTCGGCGTACGGATCACGGACCTGCCGATCACGCCCGAGAAGGTGCTGGCGGGCCTGCGCGCCCTGCGCCAGTCCCGCGAACAGGAACAAGGAGGCTCCCCCCATGCGTGATTTCGATTTCCTCGAGCCGGCATCGGTGGCCGAGGCCAGCCGCATGCTGGCGGACCTGGGCGAGGACTGCCGGGTCATGGCCGGCGGCACGGCGTTGATGCTGGCCATGCGCCAGCGCATGCTGGTGCCCTCGCACATCATCTCGGTCGCGCGCATCGAGGCCTTGCGCGGGATCCGCTTCGATCCCGTGGAAGGCCTGCGCATAGGCGCGCTGGCGCGCCACACGGACGTGGCCGATTCGGCGGTGGTGAAACAGCACTACCCCATGCTGGCGGCCATGGCGGCCCAGGTCGCCAATCCCCAGGTGCGCAACCAGGGCACGCTGGGCGGCAACCTCTGCTATGCCGATCCGTCCACCGACCCGCCCACCTGCCTGATGTCGCTGGACGCGCGGGTGGTGCTGGGCAGCGCGCGCGGCGAGCGGGTGCTGTCCATCGAGGAGTTCCTGGTGGACTACTACGTGACCGCCATCGAGCCCGACGAGATCGTGGTCGAGATCCGCGTGCCGGCGCCGCCGGCGGATTTCTCCGGCCTGTACACCCGCTTCCTGCGCACCGCCGCCGAACACCGGCCGTTGATCGGCCTGTCGCTGGCCACGCGCCGCAGCGGTAGCACCTGCCGCGAGGCCGTCCTGGCGGTGGGCGCGTCCACGCCCATTCCCTGCCGCGTGCCCCGGGCGGAGCAGTTCCTGGCCGGCAAGACCATCACGCCCGAGGTGGCCGCCGAGGCCGCTTCGATCGTCGCGGCCGACATCCAGCCCGTTTCCGACGCGCGGGGCTCGGCCGAATTCCGCCGCGACATGGTGCGGGTGGTTGCCAGGCGCACCATCGCCGGCCTGTACGGGCTGGCCACGGATTGAGGAAGCATCATGAGCAAGCACCTGATCGAAGTCACCGTCAACGGTGAAAAACATAGCGCCGAGGTCCCCGCGCGCCGCATGCTGTCGGATTTCCTGCGGGACGACCTGAACCTGACCGGCACCAAGCGCGGCTGCGAGACCGGCATCTGCGGCGCCTGCTCGGTGCTGGTGGACGGCGAGGTGGTCAAGTCCTGCCTGTCGCTGGCGGTGCAGGCCAACGGTCGCAATATCACGACGGTGGAGGGCCTGGCCAGGGGCGACGAGCTCCATCCCCTGCAGCAGAGCTTCATGGAATGCGGCGGCCTGCAGTGCGGCTACTGCACGCCGGGCATGCTGATGACCGCCTGCCACCTGCTCGAGCGCAACCCCCGGCCCACGGCCGACGAGGTTCGCGAAGGACTGAACGGCAACCTGTGCCGCTGCACGGGCTATGCCCAGATCGTCGAGTCCATTCTCGACGCTTCGGAGAAAATGCGTGGAAATTGAAAAGGTCTTAACGGTGGCGGCCCCGGCCGCCAAGGTCTGGGACATGCTGCTGGATCCCACGGTGATGGCCAGCTGCGTGCCCGGGATGAAGTCCATCGAGGTGGTCAGCGACGTCGAGTACAACGCGGTCATCCACGTCAAGATCAGCTTCATCAGCGCCAAGTTCAAGCTCAGGACGCGCATCGTCGAGCAGCGCGCCCCCGAATACCTGCGCGCCGAGGGCACCGGCGAGGATTCCTCGGTGGCCAGCTCGCTCAAGCAGCAGAGCGAGATCTTCCTGACGGCGCTGCCCGACGGCCAGACCGAGCTGCGCACCAAGGTCACGGTCGACGTGCTGGGCCGGCTGGGCACCTTCGGCCTGAGCATCATGAAGACCAAGGCCGACCGGATGTGGGAAGAATTCAGCCAGAACCTGGCGACCCGCCTGGCCGGGGGCGAGATCCCCGGCGCGGCCCAGGTGACCGTGACGCGCAGGGAACCGGCGGAAGGCGCCTCGGCTCCGGCGGCCGCCTCGGCTGCCGCGCCCGTCCGTCCGGCCGCGGTGGCCCGTCCGGCCGCGCCCGTGGCGCCTGCGGTGCCGCCCGCCACGCCGCAGGCTGCTCCGGCCGCCCAGGTCAATGGCCAGCCGGCCAGCCACGCTTCGGTCTCCGACGGCGGCTGGTGGTCGCGCCTGCTGGGGGGCCGCGGCGGCGCCACCGGCCGCAGCATCCACATCGAGCTGCGCCGCGGCGATACCGCGCTGACCGTGGATTGGCCGGTGGAGGGGGCGGGCGAGTGCGCCGCCTGGCTGCGGGACGTTTTGAAGTAGATTCGCCCGGGGGGCCCGAGCCGTTTTACAATCACGCTGGCCCATCGCGCCGCCGGGGGAAGGCCTTCCCCCGTGCCGTTGTGACTTCGTACCGTGACCGCCGTGCCCCAGACCGCTACCGCCCCCCGTCCCGCCGACACCGAGCCCTCGATCGACGAGAGCCGTTTCCGTACCGATTTCGTCCGCTTCGCCACCGAGCTGGGCGTGCTGCGATTCGGCGCGTTCACGACCAAGGCGGGCCGGCTCAGTCCCTACTTCTTCAACGCCGGGCTGTTCAACAGCGGCGCGGCCGTGGGACGGCTGGCCGAATTCTACGCCCAGGCCCTGCTGGCCTCGGACGTCGAATTCGACATGCTGTATGGCCCGGCCTACAAGGGTATTCCGCTGGTAACCGCCACGGCGGTCGCACTGGCCGCCCGCGGCCGCGACGTGCCCTTCGCGTTCAACCGCAAGGAAGCCAAGGACCACGGCGAAGGCGGTTCGTGGTCATCATCGACGACGTGATCTCGGCCGGCACCTCGGTGCGCGAGTCGGTGCGCCTGATCCAGGCCGCCAAGGCCAAGCCGGCCGCGGTGCTGATCGCGCTGGACCGCATGGAGCGCGTCGGCCCCGACGACGCCTTGTCCGAGCACTCGGCGGTGCAGGACGTGGTGCACACCAACGGTTGCCCGGTGGTCAGCATCGCCTCGCTGGACGACATCCTCGACATGATCCAGCAGGGCGGCGGAGGCGGCGAATTCGAACAGCACCGCGAGGCGGTGCTGGCGTACCGGGCGCGCTACGGGGTGATCTGAACCCGATCCACCGCTGGCGCGGTCATCAGCTCGGCCAGAGACATGACTTCGGCGTATTTCTGCCGCAGGTCGAACAGGCTTGCCTGATGAGGCCCCCAGGCGCGGTCTCCGACACAATCCGAAACGACAACCGGGACGAAACCCGCGCACATGGCGTCGAGGGCGCTGGCGCGGACGCAGCCGCTTGTCGTCGCTCCGGTCACGAGCAACGTCCGGACGCCACGCTGCGCCAGCCAGGGCGCCAGGTTCGTGGAGTGGAAAGCGGATGGCGTCGTCTTGCGCAGCACCAGTTCTCCCGCGATGGGGGCCAGTGCGTCGACCACGGCGCTTTCGGGCGCGTGTTCGGTCAGCCGCAGCAGCCCCGGAACCTTCTGGCTGAACAGGTTGGCATCCGCGCCGTCGTTCGCGTACACGACGCGGCTGTAGGCGACCGGCCACCGCCTGATTCGGGCTTCGCGTAGCAGCAGGACAGCGCGTGCTATCGCCTGTTGGATAGCGAGGCTGCCGAACAGGGCTGGATCGGCGAAGGCGTTGACGAAGTCGACCACCAGCAGCCCGATGGGGGGCTGGACGTCGAGGGTCGCGCCGAAACCCTGCCGGGTGTAGATGTCGTCCATGCCGGCCTACTGACTGTTCGCCGCGCCGGCGAACTCGATCAATTGTTTCGCGATTCGCGTTTCCCGTTCGAGGCGGTCCGCCAATTGCTGGCGGCTGCCCCCCAGCGGCTCGGCGCCTGCCTGACGGATGGACGAGGATACCGCCGCGTCGTCGAGCGCCTTTTGCGCGGCATCGTGCAGACGTTCAACGATGGCTTCCGGCGTACCCGTCGGAGCGAACAGCCCGAACCACCCGAGCGATTCGTAGTCCGGCAGTTGCAATGCCTCGGCCACGGTGGGAACGTCCGGCAGCATCTTCGACCGTTTCGACGATGTCACCGCCAGCGCGCGTATGCGCTGGTCCTTGATGAAAGGCAGGGCCACGGGAAGATTGACGAATCCGACTTGCAGGATGCCCGCGATATGGTCGGTCGCCGCCTGGGCATTGCCGCGATAGGTGACATGGGTGAGGCGGATGCCGGTTTTCTGTCCAAGCAGTTCGGCGGCAAGATGCCCCGAACTGCCCAGCCCGGTCGTGCCGTAGTTGAAGTCGCCCGGCCGCGATCTGACCAGTTCGATGAGTTCGGGCAGCGATTTCGCCGGCACCTGCGGGTGGACGGTGATCACGTTCGCGATTTCTCCGACTTCGATGACGGGAGCCAGATCCGATGTCGGCTTGAACGGGAATTTCTTGAACAGCCAGGGATTGGCCGCCAGCGGCGCCCCGTTGATCAGCAGCGTATAGCCATCCGGCGGAGCCTTGGCGACATGATCGCTGCCGATGTTGGTGGCGGCCCCGGGGCGATTCTCGACGATGACGGGGCGCCCCAGCGTCTGAGGCAGGTGCTTGCCCAGAGCACGTGCCAGCATATCTATGCTGCCGGCGGCGGCGGTCGGAACGATGATGTGTATCGGCCTGGAGGGATAGTCGTCGCTGGATTGCGCGAAGGCGGGGGTGGCCAGCAAGGTGAGTCCGGCGACAAGCCGGCGGAACTTGTGTGGGGTCATGACATTTCCTTGAGTGTCGGAACTCAGTGCTCCATCAACAAACTGCCGAAGCCGGCGACCTTGTCCTGGATACCGGCCGCTCGAAGCGCATGCCAGTAGGTCGCGGTATTGATGGCGATGACGGGTTTGCCGAGAAAGATCTCGGCGGCGCCGGCCAGTTTCACCATGGACAGGTTCGTGCCGACCTGGACGATTGCATCGACGTCGTCTCCGTCGAGTTCCTGGATGGCTTGGCGGCATTGCGCATCGGTGGTGTGGGCGATCCGTACCGGACCGGGGCAGCGCAGGCAGATGTCGCGCACGACCTCGAAGCCGCAGTCATGGTAGAAACGACGCACGTGCTCATTGGCAACGGGGAAGTACGGTGACAGGAACGCGATTCTCCTGGCGCCGTATCGGTTGAGCGCGGCTTCGGTGGCGAAGGAGCCGCAGGAGACTCCCACGCCGGCATGCGCCGCCATCCGGGAAAGATAGTCGGCGGCGGCCGATCGGCCGCCCCAGAATGTGGCGACCGACATCCCCATGGCGAGGTATTGCATGTCGCAGCTCTTCAGGGCGTCGATGGCGTCCAGCGTTCCTTGTTCGATGTTGCGGACCATGGCGACGAAATCGTCGTCGCTGGCGACGGGGTCGTTGGGAATACGTATCCTGCTGTAATGGTTGGTGACGCCAGCGGGGCGCATGCCGTCGAAGTCGGGCTGCACGATGGTGTTGGTCGACGGCCCTATCGAGCCCATCTTCAGGCGATAGCCGAGGTGGTCCATGTCTCCCCTCCTTGTATTCAGTGGATTTCGGCCGCCTGCCGCAAAGCGTCGAGCATGGAGCTCTGCCGCAGATAGGTCCGGGCCAGGCCGGGATCCGCGGCGGTCCTGCGCAATTGGTCCAGATGCTGCCGGCGTGCGGCGGGGTCGCGCTCTTCCAGGTGTTTCTTGTTCTGCGCCGTGCCGGCATTGATGTATTCGATAGCAATGGAGCGGCGCTGGCGCTCGTAGCGGTCGAGCAGGGCCGGATCGCCGCCGCGCAGAACCTCGATGAGCTTGTCGCTCAGGTTGAACGCGTCGTGCACGCCACCGTTCATCCCCATTCCGCCGAGCGGATTGTTGATGTGCGCGGCATCTCCCGCCAGCAGTATCCGGCCGTGCCGGAACCGTGCGGCCACCCGTTGATGGACGCGATAGATGGTCCGGTGGATCTTCCGGTAGGGCGCGGGCCTTGTCGCCAGCCGCTGCAGATGGCTTTCTATCGAGTCGTCGGCCAGCAGCGCCTTGTCGTCGATGTCGGTCGCGACGGGGAACAGTCCGCCACATGCTGGGAACACGCAGCAGGACGCACCATTCGTCGGGGTCGGAAAAGTAATTGACATACGAGATGCCCGTGAAACGCTCCGCATATTCGAAGTCGGTGGAGATGAACAGAAACCGTTCGGGATAGGTGTATCCCTCGAAGGCGATACCGGCGCTTTGACGCACGGTGCTCCATGCGCCGTCGGCGCCCACGACATAGCTGCCGCGGTGGGAAACGGTTTCGCCGCCGCAGCGGCCGCGCAGCGTGACGCCGTCCTCGTCCTGGTCGACATCGGTGACTTCCGTCCCGAGGCTGATCGTGGCAAGAGGATGTCCCGACAGTCTCTGCGCCAGCATGTCGGTCAGTTTCCACTGCTCGCACTGAAGGCGAAAGGGGTGGCGCGTTTCGCCGGCGAGCAGCGAGAGATCGAAGTCGGCGATCAAACCCTCTTGCCTGTCCCACTGCTGAGTGTGGGCCGCCACCAGGCCGGCGCCGACCAACTCCTCGGTCACGCCCAGGCGGGTCAGCATGTCGAGCGTCGGCGGATGAAAGGTTGACGCTCTCATGTCCCTGGGTTGTTCCGGACTGCGTTCCAGAACATGGACCGGGATGCCTGCGTCGGCGAGCAGCAGGGCGCTGGCAAGTCCGACCGGGCCTGCTCCGACAATGAATACCGTGGACGCGGCCATGATTCTCCTTCTCGATGATGCGGCGGGTATTGATGGGGCGAGTATGTTGTCCGCGTGATATGCCGGTCAAATGAGAAAAAATGCGATTTCGCATAACATCGATGTTATGAAAAACACCAAGATCAGCCTTCAGTCGCTACGGGTCTTCTCGGAAGTGGCGGAATGCCTGAGCTTCACGCAGGCCGCCAATCGGCTGTTCAGGACCCAGCCCGCGGTATCGCGGCAGGTCGCCGACATGGAGCTGGAGCTTGGGGTGGCCCTGTTTTTCCGCAAGGGCCGCAGCCTTGCGTTGACACCGGCAGGGCACGATCTGTTCGCCCGGGCGCGTGCCATCCTCGGCGACGTCGAGGCGTTCAGCGAGCGGGCGCGCGACATGGCCCACGGCGCGGTGGGGCTGCTGAGGGTGGGCGCCACGCCTATGTTGTTCGACACGATGATGCCCAATCTGTTGCGCGAATACGCGCAACGCTGGCCGCAGGTTCGGCTGAAGATCTTCGAGGTCGATTCGGCAAGCGTGATCGCGCAGGTGGAGACGCGCGAACTGGACGTGGGCTTGACCCGCTATGCCACCACCGACAGCGTGCAGGGAGAGCGGCTGTTTCCCATGCACCTGATCGCCATCGTCGATCGCCGCCATCCTTTGGCGCGCCGCCGTTCGCTGGAGCTGGCCGAGCTGCAGGACAAACCTCTGTTGCTGATGATCAGAGGAATCGG
>Ga0207420_1002124_pt1 | contig 10508 bp, 10 predicted proteins | sample ThiBio_inoc_biof_FD_183941 | JGI IMG/M metagenome (GOLD analysis project Ga0207420, IMG submission 183941) | Wastewater bioreactor microbial communities from Cape Town, South Africa - Thiocy_inoc_biof (SPAdes) | ecosystem: Engineered > Bioremediation > Thiocyanate > Unclassified | place: South...
GGGGGGGGGGGGGGGGGGGGGGGGGCAGCATTATGGCGGCGATGCACTTCCTCACGCAAGCGGCCGGCCAGGGCGAGGCGGATGCAATGCACTGGCTGGGCATGCTGCACGCCGCCGGCCTGTGCGAGGGTGACGGCCAGGCGCTGGCGCTGATGTGGGTCGCCAAGGCCGCCGCGCACGGGCACGTGATCGCGCAGCGGCAGTTGGCGGGGTTGTTGATGCCGGGAAAGGCTTAATCAAGGTGATGGCAGTTTCCCGTCATCCCCGTGAAGGCGGGGATCCAGTGAGCCCTTTCAATGCCCTCTGGATTTCCGCCTGCGCGGGAATGACGGTAGCGTCGGTACTTAAATTCAAGAATGCTCTCGCTCCTGTTTCGAGAGCTGGCCGCGCTTACTGGGCGGGCGCTGGAAGCCGATTTCGCTTGAAAACAAGGGACTTCAATCCCGCGTCACGCGCAGCACTTCCTCGCGGCTGGTGACGCCTTCGTGGATCAGCCGCTCGCCGTCCTCGCGCATCAGCTGCATGCCCTTGGCCAGGGCGGCGGCGCGGATGTCGGCCTCGCCGCGCTGGCCGTGGATCTGGGCGCGGATATCGTCGTCCACCACCAGCAGCTCGAACACGCCGGTGCGGCCCTGGTAGCCGGTCTGGCCGCAGGCGTCGCAGCCCTTGCCCGCACAAGCGACACAGTATTTGCGCACCAGCCGCTGCGCCAGCACGCCCAGCAGCGACGACGACAGCAGGAACGGCTCCACCCCCATGTCGGTCAGCCGCGTGACGGCGCTGGCGGCGTCGTTGGTGTGCAGCGTGGCCAGCACCAGGTGGCCGGTGAGCGAGGCCTGGATGGCGATCTGCGCGGTTTCGATGTCGCGGATCTCGCCGATCATCACGATGTCGGGGTCCTGGCGCAGGATGGCGCGCAGCGCGCGGGCAAACGTGAGGTCGATCTTGGGGTTGACCTGCGTCTGGCCGACGCCGGGCAGCTCGTACTCGATCGGGTCCTCCACCGTCATGATGTTGTTGCGCCCGGCGTCCAGGCGCGCCAGGCTGGCGTACAGCGTGGTGGTCTTGCCGCTGCCGGTGGGGCCGGTGACCAGCATGATGCCGTGCGGTTGGGCGATCAGGTGCTCGAATTTCTGTAGCACGTCGCCTTGCATGCCGACGGCCTCGAGGCTGATTCGGCCCTCGGACTTGTCGAGCAGGCGCAGCACCGCGCGCTCGCCGTGCGCGCTGGGCAGGGTGGACACGCGCACGTCGATGGCGCGCGTGCCCAGGCGCAGGCTGATGCGGCCGTCCTGCGGCAGGCGCTTTTCGGCGATGTCCAGGTCGGCCATGATTTTCAGGCGGCTGATCAGGGCGGCGTGCAGCGCGCGGTTGGGCTGCACCACCTCGCGCAGCGCGCCGTCGACGCGAAAGCGGACGCTGGAGTGGCGCTCGTAGGGCTCGATATGGATGTCGCTGGCGCCGTCGCGCGCCGCCTGCGTCAGCAGGGCGTTGAGCATGCGGATGATCGGCGCGTCGTCGGCGGCTTCCAGCAGGTCCTCGACCGCCGGCAGCTCCTGCATGATGCGCGACAGGTCGGCGTCGGACTCGACCTCGCTCACCACCGCGGCGGCGCTGGACTCGCTTTGCGAATAGGCGTGGCTGATGCGCTGCGCCAGCGCGGCGGCGTCGAGCGCCTGCAGCGCCAGCGGCGGCTCGCCGGCACCGTAGCGGCGCATCACCTCGCTCAGGTGGCCGGCGTCGGGCTGGCCGCCGTGCCACAGCGTCAGCTGGCCGCCGTCGTCTTCCAGCAGCAGGCCGGCGGTGCGCGCGAAGGCGTAGGGCAGCGGGTAGCGCATCGGCGTGCTTACGGCCGCGTGAAGGTGGTGCCGCTGCCGGGGTCGCTGTTTTCGCCGGCGGCCGGCGGGCGGATCAGCGGCGGCGCGGGCCGCTTCCAGGCCTCGGGATTGACCGGCTGCACCGCCGGCAGCACCGGCGCCTGGTTGATCTGCAGCACGCTGCTGGCCTGCGGCTGGTTGGCCGACTGCGCGGCGCGCATGTAGTCGTAGCGGTCGAGCGAGAACGACTCGGCCGCCGCGCCGTCGCGCACGATCACCGGCCGCAGGAACACCATCAGGTTGGTCTTGACGTAGCTGCGGTTCTGGTTCTTGAACAGGTTGCCCAGCACCGGGATGTCGCCCAGGCCGGGCAGCTTGTCCTCGCTGGTGGCGAACTGGTCTTCCAGCAGGCCGCCCAGCACCACCACCGCGCCGTCGCCGACCAGCACGCTGGATTCGATGGCGCGCTTGTTGGTGATGGGGCCCTGCGAGGAGCCGACCGTGCTGGCCACCACGCTGGAGGTTTCCTGGTAGATCACCATCTTGATGGTGCCGTCCTCGCTGATCTGCGGGCGCACGCGCAGCGTCAGGCCGACGTCCTTGCGCTCGAAGGTCTGGAACGGGTTGACGGCGTTGGTGGTGCTGCCGGTGTTGGTGTAGCTGCCGGTGACGAAGGGCACGTTCTGGCCGACGACGATGCGCGCCTCCTCGTTGTCCAGCGTCAGCAGGGTGGGCGTGGACAGCACGTTGCCCGAGCCGGTGGACTGGATGAAGTTGGCCAGGGCGCTCAGCAGGTAGCCGGCGCCGAAGCGGTGCATCAGCCCGAAGTTGAAGCCCTCGCGGATCGGCAGGCTGCTGGGGAATGTCTGGTTGCTCACCAGATCGCTCATGCCGGGGCTGACGCTCAGGATGTTGCCCAGGCCCGGTGTGCCGGCCGCGGTGGTGCCGAAGTTGGTGCCCAGCACGCCGATGTTGGTGTCGCCCTTGTTGCCCAGCACGGCCTGCCACTGGATGCCGAATTCGGCCGCCTTGTCGGCGCGCACCTCGGCGATCAGGCTTTCCACGTAGACCTGGGCGCGGCGCTGGTCCAGCTTGTCGATCACCGCGCGCAGCTCGCGGTAGATCGGCTCGGGCGCGCTGATGATGAGCGAATTGGTGGCCGGGTCGGCCTGGATCTGCCCGCCGGTGGACGGCTGGTTGCTGGCGCCGGCGTCGATGGTCGGGCCGCTGGCCACGCCGGCACCGGTGGCGCCGGCCGCGCCGACGGCGTTGAGCAGCTGGCTCAGGCCCTGGCCCACCGGGTTGGCGGCGCCCGGGCCGGCGCCTGCGGCGCCTGCCGCGGCCGACTGGCCGGGCAGCGCCGCCAGCGCGGCGCGCAGGGTGACGGCCAGCTTGGCGGCGTCGGCGTTCTTCAGGTACACCACATGGATGTTGCCGCTGCCGCCGTCGGGCCGGCGCGCCGGCGGCTGGTCGAGCTGTTCGATCAGGGTGCGCGCCAGCGCCAGCCGCGCCGGGTTGGCGGCGCGCACCACGATGGCGTTGCTGCGCGGCTCGGGCACCAGGGTGGTGCGATAGCCGCCGTCGCCGCCGCCCAGGGTGGCCGTGGCCGGCAGGCCGGGCTGGCCCGGCACCGGCGCGGCGGCGGCCGCGCCGCCGCCACCGGATTCGAGCAGCCGCGCCACCAGCGGCGCCAGGTCGGAGGCCACGGCGTGCTGCAGGCGCACCACCTCGACCCCGGTGGCGCTGGACACGTCCAGCGCGGCGATGATGCGGCCCAGCCGCTGCAGGTTGTCGCCGTAGTCGGTGATCACCAGCGCATTGGTGCCGGGCCCGACGTTGATGGTGTTGTTGGGGCTGATCAGCGGCCGCAGGATGGGCACCAGGTTGTTGGCGTTCTCGTGCGTCAGGCGGAAGATCTGGGTCTGGATCTGGCCGCCGCCGCGCACCGCGCCGGCCGACACCGCGCCGCCCTGCAGCTTGGCCTCGCCCTCGGGCAGCACCAGCACCATGCCGGCGTTGTCGACCAGCGCGAAGCCCTGCGTGCGCAGCTGGGCGCCGAACAGGCGCAGCGCGTCGGCGGGCGAGACCGGCGTGGTGCTGGTCAGCGTCAGCGTGCCGCGCACGCGTGGGTCGACCACCACGTTGCGGCCGGTCAGCGTGGCCATGGTGCGCGCCACGGCGTCGATCTCGGCGTTGGCGAAGTCCAGCGTGACCTTGCCGCCGCTGGCCGCCGGCGCGCCGGCGGCTGGCTGCGCCAGGCACGGCGCCAGCGGCAGCGCGCCGGCCAGCGCCAGCAGCAGGGCGGGGAGTCTGCGCGGGCGGCGCGCGCCGGACGGCAAGGGTCGGCGGGACAGGCGTGGCATGGGCGGGGTCGGGGAAAAAGCGATCTGCACTGTAGCAAATGGCGGCTGCGACGCGGGCGCCGCGGTCAGCCGAAGGACATCAGGGCGCGCTCGCCCTGGCGGCGGCCCAGCAGGTTGAGCAGGTTGGCCAGCGCGCCTTCCAGGCCGGGCTCGGCGCTGGCTTCGCCCTGAAAGCGCAGGCGCTGGCCCACCCATTGCCCCTCGCCGCTCAGGCGCAGCGGGCCTTCCAGCGTGGACAGCGCCAGCGTCGGCGTGTCGCCGCCGCGCAGCTGCACGCGGTACGAACCCAGCGGTCGCAGCGTGGCCACGCGCGAGGACAGCTGGCGCAGCGTGACGTCGGCCTGGCCCTGCACGCTGGCGCGGCCGGCCTGCCATTGCAGCGCCAGCGCCTGGGTCGACAGGTTCAGCTCGCCCTGCGGCTGCAAGGTGTTGAAGGGCGTGCCCAGGCCGGCCAGCAGCGCCGCCGGCCAGACGCTGTGCGCGTCGGCCAGCGCCAGCCGGGCGCCGCCCCAGCGCGGGCTCAGGCGCAGGCCCAGCGGCCCGGCCGGCGTGCAGCAGTCGGCGTTCAGCCGCAGCGCCAGCGCACCCCAGCCCGGCCGCAGGCGCCAGTGCACGCGGCCGGGCAGGGCGCTGCGGTCCTGGCTGCCGGCGCCGCCGGTCAGCAGCAGGCGCGCCGAGCCGCTCCACAGGCTGCCTTGGGGTTCGGCCAGCTGCACCACGCCGCCGCTGGCCTGGGCCACACCGGCCGCCAGCCAGCGCGCCGGTGCCGCCAGCAGCGTGGTCAGCAGCAGGCCCAGCAGCACGCCGGCCAGGGCCCAGCCCCAGGGCGCGCGACCGGCTGGCGCGGCGGCGTCGGCACGCGGACGGCGCGCCGCGGGCCGGCGCCTCATGGCAGCGCCAGCGACAGCGTGCCGTTCCACAGCACGGGCGCGCCGGGGGCCTGGTCGCCAGCACGCGTCAGCCGCGCCTCGACCGTGTTGGCGCGGGCGTTGGCGCGCGCGTCGGCCAGCCATTGCGCCAGCGCCTCGGCGCTGGCCTGGCGCAGCACCAGCTGGGCGCGCTCGCCCACCACGCTGAGCTGGGCGCTGCTGCCCAGGCGCTGGCGCACCGAGGCTTCCAGTGCGCGCAGCGCTTCGTCGTGGCCCAGCCGGGGCAGCGCCTGCAGGGCCTGCGCTTCGGCGCGCAGCCGCTGCAGCGGCTCGGCCTGCGCCGCCAGCGCGGCGCGTTGCGGCTCGGCCTGGCGCAGCGTGCGCAGCGCCGGCGACACCGCCAGCAGCCAGATCAGCGCCAGCCCCAGCACGCTGGCGGCCAGCAGCACCAGGCGGCGTTCGCGCTCGGCCAGGCGCGCCCAGGCGGCGGCCAGGCCGCCGCGGGCCGGGGCGCTGGGGCCGCCGTTCATGAGCCGCTCTCCTGCCGCAGCACGGCGGTGTCGCCCTCGGCATCCAGCCGCAGGCCCAGCGGACGCAGGCGCTGATTGGCCTCGATCAGGGCGCTGGCGGCCAGGGACAGGCCTTTCAGGCGCAGCTCGCCAGCTACAAATTCGATAGCTGCCGGCGCTTGCTGGACAAGCGCCAGCTGCCCAAAAGCCTGCAACATGGGTTCCAGGTCGCGGCCGGAGGCGGCGCCGGTGGCCTGGCGCAGGGCGGCGACTTCGCGCGCCATCTGTAGCGGCGCGTCGACCACCACCTTGACCTGCGGGAAGCTGTCGGTCAGCAGCGCCTGGTTGGCCTGGCGCTGCGCCGCCAGCGCCTGCTGGGTGCGCCAGGCCAGGGTGTTGAGGCCGACCAGGTTGACCAGCAGCAGCAGCGCCAGCGCCCAGCGCGCCGGGCGCCAGGCCGGCGCGTGCAGCCACTCGCGCCACAGCGTGCCGGCGCGGCGGGCGGCGCGGGCGCGGCTGCCGCGGCTGAATTCGAGCTGCGCCAGGTCCCAGGCGCCGCGGCTGGCCTGCAGCAGGCGCTGGGCCGCCGAGCGGATGGCGACCGGGCGCTGCAGGCTCTGCTCGGCCAGTGCCGCCACCGCCGGCTCGGCCAGCAGCTCGGGCGCGGCGGCGCCGGTCGCCGGCAGCAGGGCCGCCGTGCCGGGGCCGAAGGGCAGCGCCTGCGCGCCGCCGGGCACGCCGTCGCCGCTCATCAGCAGCCAGGCGCGCGCCGGCTCGCCGGTCAGCCACAGGCGGGCCGGGCCGTCGTCGGGGGTCAGCTCGGGCACGATGCGGGCGGGGGCGCGGCCGACCGCCTCCAGCGCCGCCAGATGGGCGGCCAGCCAGGCGCGCTCGCACACCGCCACCCAGGCGCTGCCGCCGGGCTGGGCGCCGGGTTGCAGGGCAAAGTGCAGGGCGGGCGGCTCGTCGAGCAGTTGGTCTTCCAGCAGGCCTTCCAGCACGCCGCGCAGGCGCGGCGAGCCGGGGCCGACGCCGCGCGGCAGGTTGACGCGCTGCCAGGACAGGCGGGCCGCCACTACCTCGACCGCGCGGCCGGCGGCGGGCAGCAGCGCCGGCGCGGCGCTGCCGTGCGTGGCCACGTCCTGCCCGTCGGCCGAGGTGGCGAAGGCGTAATCGGCCGGGGGGCCCGGCGGCAGGGCGATCAGCAGCAGGCTCATGGGGGTCGGGGCATTGTAGGTGCGGCGTTCAGCCACCGGCCGCCGGCGCGCCGAGCGCGCGGCGCTCGCGCCACAGGGTGCGGGTCTTGCGGGTGCCCGGGTCGCGCTGCACCACCGACACCTCCTCCAGCGCCAGTTGGTCCAGCCGCAGCCGCCCGCGCACTTCGAAGAACTGGCTGCCGACCGCCAGCGCGCTGGTGTCCGGGGCGCCGGCGCCGGGGCGGGTGACCAGCGCCAGCGCGCTGCCCACGTCCTTGAAGTGGCCGCGCTCGCGCGCCGCCACCAGGCGCTGGGCGGCGGCCAGGTCCAGCTCGGGCACGGCGGCGTAGATCGCCTGGGCGCTGGCGGTGTTCAGGTTGACGCGGGTCGGCTCGCTGCCGTTGGTGGGCAGCAAGGTGGCGTAGGGGTGCAGCGCCGCCAGCGTGGCCGGCGGCAGGCCCAGCCAGGCGAGCTGCTCGAAGCGGCGCGGCAGCAGCGGCGCGTCGCCGCCTTCGGTGCCGGCCATGGCGGCCTGGGCGCGCGCCAGGTTGCGCTGCAGCGCGCCCAGCTCGGCGGCGGGCAGGCCCAGCAGCTCGAACAGGCGCGCAAAGCGCAGCAGCGCGTTGCTCTGGGCGTGGCCGTCGCCGGTGACCAGGTTCATGACGTTCAGGCGCGACTGCAGGTCGGTGATCTGGCCGGACAGAAAGGCCTCGCGGTCGGTGTCGGTGCTGGATTGGCCGGCCGCCAGGAAGGTGGACAGGCGCGCTTCGGCCAGCGGCACGGCCCAGGGCTCGCCCAGGTGGTCGACCAGGCCGGATTCGCGCAGGTCGCCGTCCAGGATCAGCCGGCTCCAGTCCAGCGCGCCGCTGAGGATCCAGGCCGACTGGGCGCGCGCGCGTTCGGCGCCTTCGACTTCGACGCCGCGCCACTGGCGCCACAGCGCGCCGGCGGCCAGGGTGGCGACCAGGGCGACGGTGAGCATGGCCATCAGCAGGGCGGCACCGCGCTGCGGCGCGCCGCCGGTGCGCCGGCGCGCCGCGCGTGCGCCATGGCGCGCGAGCGGGCGCCGCTTCATGAGCCGCCCCCGAAGTCCGGCCGCACCCAGTCGAGCACCAGCGGCCCGGCCAGCGCCTGGCCCGGCGCCAGCGTGAGGAACAGGCGCACGCCGTCGGGCAGCACATGGGTGGCGCTGCCCGATTCGGCGCCGCTGGACAGCGGGTGCGTCCAGGCGTTGTTGCGAAAGTAGTGCAGCTGCCAGTCGAGCGCGCGCGCCACCACCACGACCGAGGCGCCGCCGGCGGGCGCCCCGTCGCCGCCGGCCTGGCTCCAGCGCGCGGCGGCGTCCCAGGCGGCGGCCCAGGCGGCCTGCGATGTCAGGGGCGGCGACTGCCAGCGCAGCCACTGGCCGCTGGTGGGCTGGCGCGTCCAGGCCACCACGCGCAGGCCGGCGGTGGCGTCGCCGGCATCGCTGCGGGTGATGCGCAGGGTGCGGCCGTCCCAGGCCAGGCTGCGCTGGCTGGCCGCCGTGGTGGCTGGCGGCTGGCCGGGGGCGGCGGGGGCGGCCGGCCAGCTCATCAGGGCGTCCAGGTCGGCGCGCCACTGCGCCAGCCCGGCCTGCAGCGCCAGCACCTGGTCGCCGTGCTGCTGCGTGAGCTGCTGCGCGCGCGTCATGCTGTCGATGCCGCGCCAGCTCAGCACGGCGATTACCGACAGGATGCCGAGCGCCACCAGCAGCTCGACCAGGGTGAAGCCGCGCCGTCCGCGCGATGGGAAGCCAAATCGGCCGCCAGCGCTTTTGCGGCGAGCGCCGGCAGCTATCAAGATAGAAGCGATCGGTTGGGCGGGACGGGCGGCGCGCATCAGTTCCTGCCCACGATGGTGCTCAGGCTCAGCACCGGCATGCCACCTTCGCTGACGGTCGCCTCGACACGCCGGAAGTTGGGGTTGGGCGTGGCCTGCACGCTCTGCGTGACCAGCAGCTGGCGCTCGGCCTGCGGGCAGGGCAGCTCGCTGTCGCCGACGGCGGGCAGCTGGCGCGCCAGGCGCAGCTCGGTCAGGCGGTTTTCGGCGCAGATCTGCGCCAGCAGCACCGTGCCCTGGCGCTGGGCGTTGTCGGTCAGCGCGGCCGTGGCCTTGAAGCCGGCGATCAGCGCGATGGCGGTGATGGCCAGCGCCACCAGCACCTCGACCAGGGTGAAGCCGCGCGCGCCCCTCATGGCGTGACGGGCCCGGCGCTGAAGGGCCGCAGGCCGTCGGTGGCCACGCGCAGCGCCTGCGGCGGCTGGCCGGCGTGGCTGCCGCGCTCCAGCACTAGCGCCTGGGCATCGATGATCGGGTCGGGGCCCAGCAGCAGCGCGGCATTGCCCAACACGCGGGTGCGCGCGTCCAGCCAGCCGGTGGGCAGCGGGGTGGCGCCGGGCGGCAGGCCGTCCCAGGCAAAGCCGCCGGCGGTGGGGCGCCAGCGCACCGGCACGCCGGCGGCGCGCGATTGCGCGCGGGCCGATTCCAGCAGCGCCGCCAGCCGGTCGGCCTCGCGCGCCAGCGTGCGGCTGTCGCCGTCGGGCAGCGCCAGGCTGGCCAGCGCCGCGCCGATGGCGACGATGGCCATCACCACCATCAGCTCGATCAGCGTGAAGCCGCGTGGCCGCTTTAAGCCAGATTGGCCTCTGGCGCCCGACCATGAAGCGCCAGAAGCTATCAATTCAGGAGTATTTGGCGCAGTCATGCGCAGCGCTTCGCGCGTCTCAGTCCGCGTGTTCAGGACGAGTGGCCGCGGAGCAGGCCAGTCCAGCGGCCGCGGGCCGACTCAGGGGGGAGCGTGATCACTGCCAGCTGCCGATGTCGGCATCCTTGCCCTCGCCGCCGCTCTTGCCGTCGGCGCCGAAGCTCATCACGTCGACCTCGCCCTTGATGCCGGGGTTGAGGTACTGGTAGGGCTGGCCCCAGGGGTCGCTGGGCAGCTTCTCCAGGTAGGGCTTCCAGTTGCCTGGCACCGGCGGGGTGGACGGGCGCTGCACCAGCGCCGCCAGGCCCTGCTCGGGCGTGGGATAGCGCTGGTTGTCCAGCTTGTACAGCTTGAGCGCCTGCATGATGTTGTGCACGTCGGTGCGCGCGGCGGTGGCGCGCGCGTCGTCGGTGCGGTCCAGCACGTTGGGCACGATCAGCGCCGCCAGCACACCGATGATGACCAGCACCACCATCAGCTCGATCAGGGTGAAGCCGGCGGCGCGGCGCGCGCGGGCGGCGAGGGAGGGCAGGACGGTCATGGCGGGTGGGCTACGAGCAGGGTCGCTTCAATGATAATCCGCGACGATGCCCCCGATTGCCGCCGCCACACCATGACCGCCCGGCTTGCCCCCCGCCTGGCCACCGGCCTGCCGACCCTGCTGCTGTGGGCGCTGCTGGCCGCCAGCGCGCTGTGGTGGTGGCTGCGCGCCGGGCAGCCGGTGGCGCCGCCGCAGGCGCCGGTGGCGGGTGGCGCGCCGGCCGCGCTGACGGTGGACAGCGCCCAGGTGGCGCGCGCGCTGGGCGCCACGGCGGCCGCGCCGGCGGCGCCCGCGGCCGCGCCCGAACTGGGCGGGCGCCTGGCGCTCAAGGGCGTGGTGACCCACGGCGGCCAGGGTGCGGCGCTGATCGCGCTGGACGGCAAGCCGGCCCGGCCGCTGCGCGTGGGCGCGCTGCTGGAGGGCGTGGACGGCGGCTGGCGCCTGCGCGCGGTGTCGCCGCACGCGGCGGTGCTGGCGGCCGACGGCCG
>Ga0207420_1002125_pt1 | contig 10499 bp, 10 predicted proteins | sample ThiBio_inoc_biof_FD_183941 | JGI IMG/M metagenome (GOLD analysis project Ga0207420, IMG submission 183941) | Wastewater bioreactor microbial communities from Cape Town, South Africa - Thiocy_inoc_biof (SPAdes) | ecosystem: Engineered > Bioremediation > Thiocyanate > Unclassified | place: South...
CAGCACCGCCACGTCGCGCCAGTTCTTGGCGGCGCTGCGCACCATGGCCGGGCCACCGATGTCGATGTTCTCGATCGCCTCGGGCAGGGTGCAGCCGGGCCTGGCCACCGTGGCCTCGAACGGGTACAGGTTGACCACCAGCAGGTCGATGGTGGGGATGCCGTGCTCGGCCAGCGCCGCCATGTGCGCGGGCACGTCGCGGCGCGCCAGCAGGCCGCCGTGGATTTTCGGGTGCAAGGTCTTCACGCGCCCATCCAGCATCTCGGGAAAGCCGGTGTACTCGGCCACCTCGGTCACCGGCAGGCCAGCGTCCAGCAGCAGCCGGGCCGTGCCGCCGGTGGACAGCAGCCTGACGCCCAGCGCGTGCAGGGCCTGGGCGAAGTCGACGATGCCGGTCTTGTCGGACACGGAGATCAGGGCGGTGGTCATGGTCAAGGCTCTTGTCAAGTCAAAAACGGTTGCAGCGCTTGTCTGGCGTGCGCGAGCAGCTATCAATTCAGGATTTGTCGCTGGCCGCCAGACCATGTTCGAGCAGCTTCTTGCGCAGGGTGTTGCGGTTCATGCCCAGCCATTCGGCGGCGCGGCTCTGGTTGTGGCCGGCGTGCTGCATGACGACGTCGAGCAGCGGCTTTTCCATGGCGCGCAGCATCATGTCGTACAGCCCGCCCGGCTCGGTGCCGCGCAGGTCGCGAAAGTAGGCCTCCAGGTTCTCGCGCAGGCACTCGTCGATGTGTTTCTTGCTCATGGGTTCAGTGGGCCTCCACCCCGGGCGCGGGTTGCGACTGCGCGGGCAGGCGCTCGTGCGTGTCGGCCAGTTCTTCAAAGTAGTCCGCCACCACCTGCCACTGCACGGCGGCGCTGTCGATCCGGTTCATGCGCTGGCGAAACGCCTCGCCCCCGGGCAGGCCGCGCACATACCAGCCGATGTGCTTGCGCGCCGAGCGCACGCCGGTGTGCTCGCCATACAGGCCGTAGTGGTCTTGCAGGTGCGCCAGCAGCGCGCGGCGCACCTCCAGCACCAGCGGCGGCGCCAGCTCGCGCCCGGTGGCCAGAAAGTGGGCGATCTCGCGAAAGATCCAGGGCCGCCCCTGCGCGGCGCGGCCGATCATCAGCGCGTCGGCGCCGGTGGCGCGCAGCACGGCCAGCGCCTTGGCGGGCGAATCGATGTCGCCGTTGGCCACCACGGGAATGGCCAGCGCGGCCTTGACGGCGGCGATGGTGTCGTATTCGGCCTCGCCGCGATAACCCTGCTCGCGCGTGCGGCCGTGCACGGTGAGCATCTGCACGCCGGCGCCTTCGGCGGCGCGGGCGATGCGCAGCGCGTTCTTCTGGGCGGCGCACCAGCCGGTGCGCATCTTCAGCGTCACCGGCACGCCGTGTGGCGCGCAGGCGGCCACCACGGCCTCGACGATGGCCAACGCCAGCGCCTCGTCCTGCATCAGCGCGCTGCCGGCCCATTGGTTGCACACCTTCTTGGCCGGGCAACCCATGTTGATGTCGATGATCCGCGCGCCGCGCTCGATGTTGTAGCGCGCGGCCTCGGCCATCATGGACGCGTCGGTGCCGGCGATCTGCACCGCGATCGGGCCCGGCTCGCCGGCGTGGTCGGCGCGGCGCGAGGTCTTCAGCGTGTGCCACAGATCGGGGCGCGAGGTGACCATCTCGCTGACCGCGTAGCCGGCGCCAAAGGCGCGGCACAGCTGGCGAAACGGCCGGTCGGTCACCCCCGCCATGGGGGCGACGAACAGCGTGTTGGCGAGGGTGTGGGGGCCGATCTGCATGGGCGTGGAGCGCAGCGGCGGCGGCGTGGCGAAACCGGGGGTGCGCGGCGAGGGTGGCGATTGTAGCTGCCCAATATTTCAGCAATCAAAATGCCGATTCACCGGTTGCCCCATGGAACCTCTGCATAAGCTCTCGCGGCAAGCAGGCGCTGCGGATCGGGATGGGATGCAAGGCGCGAACCGCAGCGATGGCCGCAGCCATCGCGAGGATTTGCAACGCCGCAGACCGCCCGAGACCGCGGATGCCCGCGGCGCAGGAGCTTATGCAGAGGTTCCCTACACTGTGGGCCTCATGGACGCCTGGATCCCCGCACTGCTGGCCGCCCTCGCCCTGCCCGAATACGGCCTGTCGACGGTGTTCCTGGTGGCCTTTGTCTCCGCCACGCTGCTGCCCATGGGTTCGGAGCCGGCGGTGTTCGGCCTGGTCAAGCTCAACCCCCACTTGCTGTGGCCGGCGATCGGCGTGGCCACCGTGGGCAACACCCTGGGAGGCATCGTCACCTGGTGGATGGGCCTGGGCGCGCACCGCGTGGTTGACAAATACCACCATTCGGCCGTGCACCTGCGCGCGCTGGACTGGCTGCGGCGCATCGGGCCGCGCGCCTGCGTGCTGTCCTTCCTGCCCCTCATTGGCGACCCGCTGTGCGCCGTGGCCGGCTGGCTGCGCCTGCCGCTCGCGCCCTGCGCCGGCTGGATGGCGCTGGGCAAGCTGGCGCGTTACGTGGTGATGACGCTGGGGTTGCTGTATGTCTGGCCACCTTCCACTTGATATCAAATTGATAGCTGCCAGCGCGCCACACACGGGCGCCACAGCCCTGTTTGGCTTGAGCCACCGGCCACCATGACGCCCGACCTGTTCGCCGACGACGCCCCGCTGGCCGGCGCGCGCACGCCCCTGGGCGCGCAGGCCGTGGTGCTGCGCGGCCTGGCGCTGGATACGGTGGATGCGTTGTGGGCGGCGCTGCAGGCGGTGGTGGCGCAGGCGCCGTTTCGCCACATGCTCACGCCTGGCGGCCAGACCATGTCGGTGCCGCTGACCAACTGCGGCGCGCTGGGCTGGACCAGCAGTCGCGCCGGCTACCGCTACCGCGCCGACGACCCCGACAGCGGCCGGCCGTGGCCCGCCCTGCCCGAGGCCTTCGCCCGACTGGCCGAGCGCGCCGCCGCGGCCGCCGGCTTTGCCGGCTTCGCGCCCGACGCCTGCCTGATCAACCACTATGCGACCGGCACCCGCCTGACGCTGCACCAGGACAGGAACGAGCGCGACTTCGGCCATCCCATCGTGTCGGTCTCGCTGGGCGTGCCGGCGCTGTTTCTGTGGGGCGGCGCGCGCCGCGCCGACCCGGTGCGGCGCGTGCCGCTGTTCCACGGCGACGTGGCCGTGTGGGGCGGCGTGGACCGCCTGCGCTTTCACGGCGTGGCGCCGATCCGCGCCGCCACGCACCCGCTGACCGGCCAGGCGCGCCTGAACTTCACGCTGCGCCGCGCGGGCTGACGCGCGGCGGCGCAAGAAACGGATGGCGCGGCCCGTCGGCGCGCCCTACAGTGCCGCCATGACCCACGCCGAGCTGATCACCCGCGCCTGCCGCCAGATCGAGGCGGCCGACACGCCGCCGCCGCTGGCCACGCTGGCACGCGCGGCGGGGCTGTCGCCGCAGCACTTCCAGCGCCTGTTCAAGGCCCACACCGGCGTGTCGCCGCGCGCCTATGCCCAGGGCCAGCGCGCCGGGCGGCTGCGCGCGCGGCTGGGCGGCGCCGCCAGCGTCACCGAGGCGATCTACGACGCCGGCTTCAACGCCCCCAGCCGCTTCTATGAAAGCGCCCGCGACCTGCTGGGCATGACCCCCAGCGCCTGGCGCGCCGGCGGCATCGGCGAGACGATCCGCTTCGCCCTCGGCCAGTGCGCGCTGGGCGCCATCCTGGTGGCCGAGACCGACCGCGGCCTGTGCGCCATCGCCCTGGACGACGCGCCGGAGCCGCTGCTGGCGCAGTTGCAGCAGCAGTTTCCGCGCGCCCGGCTGGTGGGGGGCGATGCCGCCTTCGAGCGCCGCGTGGCGCGGGTGGTGGGCTTCGTCGAACAGCCCGCCCTCGGGCTCGATCTGCCGCTGGACGTGCGCGGCAGCGCCTTCCAGCAGCGCGTGTGGCAGGCGCTGCGCGCGGTGCCGGCGGGCCAGACCGTCAGCTACGCCGAGCTGGCGCGCCGCATCGGCCAGCCACGGGGCGCCCGCGCCGTGGCGCGCGCCTGCGCCAGCAACGTGCTGGCGGTGGCCATCCCCTGCCACCGCGTGGTGCGCGGCGACGGCGCGCTGGCCGGCTACCGCTGGGGCGTGGCGCGCAAGCAGGCGCTGCTGGCCAGCGAACGCTCTACGGTCTGAGGTGTTTTTGGCCTCCGCCGCCCGCCCAGACTGCGCCAGCAGCTCTCATATTTGTAGCTCAAAGGCCTTCATGGCGGCAGCAGGCGCGGCTGCATCTCGGCCACCGCCTGGCGCAGAAAGCCCCACACCGCCTGGATCGCGGGCTGGTGGCGGATCTCGCCCGGCATGCTCATCCAGAAGGTGCGGATGAAGCGCCCCTCGGCCGGCAGCACGCGCGCCAGCGTCGGGTCCTGGTCGGCCAGGAAGGCGGGCAGCACGGCCAGGCCGGCGCCGGCGCGCACGGCCTCCAGCTGGGCGCTGATGCTGGTGCTGCGCAGGGCAAAGCGCGCCGGCTGGTGCAGCTCGCCCAGGAACTGCAGCTCCTTGGTGAACAGCAGGTCGTCCACGTAGCTGACGAAGGCGTGGTGGCGCAGGTCCTCGCGGCGCTGGATCAGCGGCCGGCGCGCCAGGTATTCGCGCTGGCCGTACAGGTGCAGGGCGTAGTCGCTCAGGCGGGTGACCACCACCGTCTCGTGGCGCGGGCGCTCCAGCGAAATGACGATGTCGGCCTCGCGCCGCGACAGGTGCAGCAGCCGCGGCAGCGCCAGCAAATCCAGCGTCAGCCCCGGGTGCTGGCGCGTCAGCCAGGCCAGGCGCGGCGCCAGCAGCGTGGTGCCGAAGCCTTCGGTGGCACCCAGGCGCACCACGCCGGCCGGGCCGTCGCCGGTGGCCGGCGCGCCCAGCGCCAGTTGCTGAGCGGCGCGCTCCATGGCCTGCGCGCCGGGCAACAGGCGCTGGCCGGCCTCGGTCAGGCGGTGGCCGTCGGCCTCGCGCGTGAACAAGGTGGCGCCGGCCTGCTTTTCCAGCGCCTGCAGGCGCCGCGCCACGGTGGTGTGGTCCACCCCCAGGCGGCGCGCGGCGGCCGTCAGCGTGCCGGCGCGCGCCAGTTCCAGGAAGAAACGCAGGTTGTCCCAATCCATGTCGGCCTCGCCGTGTTGTGCATTTTTGCAGATTCAAAGTGCGCGTCTGCGTATTGCCATGGCAATTTCGCACAACTACCATGCCGCCATTCCCTTCACATCCCAGGAGACACCCATGGACGCTGCCACCACCCCCAAAGTCGCCACCGTCAAGCTGCTGATCAATGGCCAGTTTGTCGAATCCAAGACCACCCAGTGGCGCGATGTGGTCAACCCGGCCACGCAGCAGGTACTGGCGCGCGTGCCCTTTGCCACGCCCGACGAGGTGAACGCCGCCGTGGCCAACGCCAAGGAGGCCTTCAAGACCTGGCGCAAGACGCCCATCGGCACCCGCGCGCGCATCTTCCTGAAATTGCAGCAGCTGATCCGCGAGAACATGAAGGAGCTGGCCGCGCTGCTGACGGCCGAGCAGGGCAAGACCCTGCCCGACGCCGAGGGCGACGTGTTCCGCGGCCTGGAGGTGGTGGAGCACGCATCCGCCATCGGCAACCTGCAGCTCGGTGAGCTGGCCAACAACGTGGCCAGCGGCGTCGATACCTACACCGTGCTGCAGCCGCTGGGCGTGTGCGCCGGCATCACGCCGTTCAACTTCCCGGCCATGATCCCGCTGTGGATGTTCCCCATGGCCATCGCCACGGGCAACACCTTCGTGCTCAAGCCCAGCGAGCAAGACCCCATGGTCACCATGCGCCTGTGCGAGCTGGCGCTCGAAGCCGGCATTCCGCCAGGCGTGCTCAACGTGGTGCACGGCGGCGAAGACGTGGTCAACGCCATCTGCGACCACCAGGACATCAAGGCGATCAGCTTTGTCGGCTCCACCCGCGTCGGCACCCATGTGTACAACCGCGCCAGCCTGGCCGGCAAGCGCGTGCAATGCATGATGGGCGCCAAGAACCACGCCATCGTCATGCCCGACGCCAACCGCGAGCAGTCGATCAACGCCATTCTGGGCGCGTCCTTCGGTGCCGCCGGCCAGCGCTGCATGGCGATCTCGGTGGTGCTGCTGGTGGGCGAGGCGCAGAAATGGCTGCCCGAGTTCGTCGAGAAGGCCAAGGCCCTCAAGGTGTCCGGCGGCGCCACGCCGGGCGCCGACCTGGGCCCGCTGATCTCCTGCGCCGCCCGCGAGCGCGTGGAGAGCCTGATCGCCCGCGGTGTGCAGGAAGGCGCCAAGCTGGAGCTGGATGGCCGCAACCCCAGCATCGCCGGCTTCGAGAAGGGCAACTTCGTCGCGCCCACGATCTTCAGCGGCGTCAAGCCCGGCATGAGCATTTACGACCAGGAAATCTTCGGCCCCGTGCTGTGCGTGGTGGCCGCCGACGACCTGGAGCAGGCCATCGAGTTCATCAACGCCAACCCCAACGGCAACGGCACGGCCATCTTCACGCAGTCGGGCGCGGCCGCGCGCATGTTCCAGGAAGACATCGACGTCGGCCAGGTCGGCATCAACCTGCCGGTGCCGGTGCCGGTTCCGCTGTTCTCGTTCACCGGCAGCCGCGCCTCCAAGCTCGGCGACCTGGGCCCCTACGGCAAGCAGGTGGTGCTGTTCTACACGCAGACCAAGACGGTGACCGCGCGCTGGTTCGACGACAGCACGCTGCACCACGGCGTCAACACGACCATCAGCCTGAAATAAGGCACACCCCCCTGAGGCGCTGCGCGCCTTCCCCCTTCTCTGGCTGCGCTTGGCGGGAAGGGGGACGCCACCAGCGCCGCGGGACGACCCTTGCGCGGTGGCCGCTGGCCTCGGCCGCGCCGGCTGCAAGCCTGCATGGACATGGCCCACATCTGATTCGGCCTTTTGCGCCCGCCAGGCAAGCGCAAACAGCTACAAAAAAAGAAGCATCGAAGGAGACCCGCGCATGAACTTTGAACTGAGCGAGGAGCAACGGGCCTTTGCCGACACCGCGCGCGAGTTCGCGCAGGCCGAACTGGCCCCGCACGCGGCGCGCTGGGACGCCGAGGCGCACTTTCCGCGCGAGGCCATCGCCAAGGCGGGCGAGCTGGGCTTTTGCGGCCTGTACGCGCCCGAGTCCGCCGGCGGTCTGGCCCTGCCACGGCTGGACGCCACCCTGGTGTTCGAGCAGATGGCGGCGGTCGACCCGTCCACCACCGCCTTCATCACCATCCACAACATGGCCACCTGGATGCTGGGCACCTGGGCCACGCCCGCGGTGCGCGAGCACTGGGGGCCACTGCTGACCAGCGGCCAGAAGCTGGCCAGCTACTGCCTGACCGAGCCGGGCGCCGGCTCCGACGCCGCCGCGCTCAAGACGCGCGCCGAGCGCGACGGCGACCACTACGTCATTCACGGCGGCAAGGCCTTCATCAGCGGCGCGGGCGCCACCGACGTGCTGGTGCTGATGGCACGCACCGGCGCGGGTGGCGCGGGCGGCATCAGCGCCTTCGTGGTGCCGGCCGACGCGCCCGGCATCCAATACGGCAAGAAGGAAGAAAAAATGGGCTGGAACAGCCAGCCCACGCGCCAGATCAGCTTCGACGGCGTGCGCGTGCCGGCCGACCACCTGCTGGGTCAGGAGGGCGAGGGCTTTCGCATCGCCATGAAGGGGCTGGACGGCGGGCGCATCAACATCGCCACCTGCTCGGTCGGCGCCGCCCAGGGCGCGCTGCGGCACGCCCAGCGCTACCTGCACGAGCGCAAGCAGTTCGGCCAGCCGCTGGCCAGCTTCCAGGCGCTGCAGTTCAAGCTGGCCGACATGGCGACCGAGCTGGTCGCCGCGCGCCAGATGGTGCGCCTGGCCGCAGCCAAGCTGGACGCCGGCGCGCCCGACGCCAGCACCTACTGCGCCATGGCCAAGCGCTTTGCCACCGACGCCGGTTTTGCCGTCATCAACGACGCGCTGCAGCTGCACGGCGGCTACGGCTACATCCGCGAATACCCGCTGGAGCGCCTGCTGCGCGACGCCCGCGTGCACCAGATCCTGGAAGGCACGAACGAGATCATGCGCGTGATCATCGCCCGCCGCCTGCTGCAGGACGCCCCGCTGGACGGCCTGACCGACTGAGAACCCCAACCGACATGAGTTCACCCGACGCCCCCGTCCTGTTCGACACCCTGGCCACCGCCAGCGGCCACCGCTTCGGCCGTGCCACCCTCAACACCCCGGCCAGCCTGAACGCGCTGTCGCTGGCCATGGTCGATCTGCTCGACCCGCGGCTGGCGGCCTGGGCGGCCGACCCGCGGATCGCCGGCGTGGTGCTCGACGCCGCTGGCGACAAGGCCTTCTGCGCCGGCGGCGACGTGGTGGCGCTGGCGCGCGAGATCCGCGCGCTGCACCAGCAGCAGCCGGGCGCCGTGCCGCAGGCGGCGGCCGACTTCTTCGAGCGCGAATACCGGCTCGACCACCGCATCCACACCTACCCCAAGCCGCTGCTGGTGTGGGGGCACGGCATCGTGATGGGCGGCGGCATCGGGCTGATGGCCGGCGCCTCGCACCGCGTGGCCACGCCGAAGACACGCCTGGCCATGCCCGAGATCGGCATCGGCCTGTACCCCGACGTCGGCGGCTCCTGGCTGCTGGGGCGGCTGCCGGGCAAGGCGGGGCCTTTCCTGGCGCTGACCGGCGCCTCCATCAACGCCGCCGACGCGCTGTTTGCCGGCATGGCCGACTTCGCGCTGCCGCACGAGGCGCATGGCGCGCTGCTGCAGGCCATCGGCCAGGCGCGCTGGCAGGGCGATCAGGCGGCCGACGGCGCGCAGCTCAGCCACCTGCTGCTGCGGCTGGGTGAAGGCACGGCGCTGCCCGCATCGCCGCTGCGCACCCACCTGGAACGCATCAACGCCGTCATCGGTCACGACCGGCTGGCCGACATCGCCCCGCGCCTGGCCGCGCTGGCGCAGGATGCCGACCCCTGGCTGGCCCAGGCCGGCGCCAGCTTCGTCAAGGGCTCGCCCACCTCGGCCGCGCTGGGGCTGGAGCTGCAGCGCCGCTGCCGCCACCTGTCGCTGGCCGACACCTTCCGGCTCGAATGGCAGGCCTCGGTGGGCTGCTGCGCGCACGAGGACTTCGCCGAAGGCGTGCGCGCCCTGCTGATCGACAAGGACAAGGCGCCGCGCTGGCAGCCGGCCACGCTGGAGCAGGTCACGCCGCAGTGGATCGAAGACCACCTGCGGCCGCGCTTTGCCGGCGCCCACCCGCTGGCCGACCTGGCTTGAGCGAACCCCCCGCACCCGTACACACCCCATCCATTGCTTCAAGGAGACAGCACATGAGCACCCCCACCCGCATCGCCTTCATCGGCCTGGGCCACATGGGCGGCCCGATGGCCATCAACCTGCACAAGGCCGGCTTTGCGGTCAGCGCCTTCGATCTGAGCGCCGACGCGCTGGCCGCGGTGCGCGCGCAGGGCGTGACCACCGTCGACTCGGCGCGCGCCGCCGTGGCGGGCGCGCAGGTGGTGGTCTCCATGCTGCCGGCCAGCCGCCACGTCGAGGGCCTGTACCTGGGCACGGGCGACGCCGAGGGCCTGCTGGCCGCCATCGAGCCGGGCGCGCTGGTGATCGACTCCAGCACCATCGCCCCGGCCTCGGCGCAGAAGGTGGCCCAGGCCGCCGGCGCGCGCGGGCTGGCTATGATCGACGCGCCGGTCTCGGGTGGCGTGGCCGGCGCCACGGCCGGCACGCTGACCTTCATCGTCGGCGGCGAGGCGGCGGCGCTGGAGCGCGCCCGCCCGGTGCTGCAGGCCATGGGCAAGAACATCTTCCACATGGGCGCGGCCGGCGCCGGCGTGATCATGGCCGTCACCGGCGAAGCCATCGCCCTGGGCGTAGCCCACGGGCTGGACGCCAAGACCCTGTCCGACATGATGGCCGTCAGCACCAGCCGCAGCTGGGCCACCGAAGTCTGCAACCCCTGGCCCGGCGTGCACCCCAACGCCCCGGCCTCGCGCGGCTACAGCGGCGGCTTCGGCAACGACCTGATGCTCAAGGACCTGGGCCTGGCGGTCGAAGCCGCCATGGGCGTGGGCGCCAGCATTCCGCTGGGCGAGCTGGCGCGCAACCTGTACGCGCTGAACAAGCAGGCCGGCCGCGGCGGGCAGGACTTCTCCGGCGTCGTGCAGCTGCTGACTCGGCTGCCCTGAGCGCCGGCTGAACGGCAGAACGCGCGCGGGCCGGGGCCGGCCCGTGGCGCAATCCCGAGTGATTTCTTCGGGAATATCCGGTTTCGGTTGACCGAGGTCATAACGCGGCGCCGGCGATCGGCCTACAGTGCCCGGTCTGGGCGCGCTGCGTGGCCCGGCTCGTCCGGTCATGACGGCGCACGCTGGCCCAGCGCATGGCGTTCGTTCGCCGAAGGAAGTGCCCGTGACCGCCACCGCGATCCCCCCATCCTCCAACGAGAGCACCCGCACCGCCCCGGAGCTGG
>Ga0207420_1002127_pt1 | contig 10493 bp, 6 predicted proteins | sample ThiBio_inoc_biof_FD_183941 | JGI IMG/M metagenome (GOLD analysis project Ga0207420, IMG submission 183941) | Wastewater bioreactor microbial communities from Cape Town, South Africa - Thiocy_inoc_biof (SPAdes) | ecosystem: Engineered > Bioremediation > Thiocyanate > Unclassified | place: South...
CGAAGACCCGCGACTGGCACGGCCGCGAGCAGCCCTCGCGATACTTCCGATCGTTCCAGGGGGCCCACCGGGCGATGGCGATGGAGCACATCCCCTGGGGCGTCGTCCTGGACGAGAACGCGACCGACGAGTCGCTGCGGGCCTTCCCCGTCCTCATCCTGCCCAACGCGGGGGTCCTCTCGTCGGACGAGGTGGAGCGGCTCTCGCGGTACGTCGAAGGGGGTGGCAGGCTGATCATCACCGGCTGCACGGGGACGATGGGGCCGCGCGGCGAGCCGATGGGATCGTCGGCCCTCCGCGACCTCGTCGGCGGGTCCCCCGTGCGAATCGTCGAGGCCGAGGACGTCCACGTCCGCCTGCCCGCCGGCGATGATGCGGCCGGGCTGGTCGAGGGGGTCGAGCCGGGCTGGAGCTTCCTCGTGGAAGGCCCGGCCCTCGTCTACGAGCCGAAGGCCGCCCGGCCCGTCGGCCGATTGCTCGGCCCCCATCGCACCCTGCGTCAGCGGCGGAAGGAGGAAGGGACGCCCTGGCCGATGAGCGCGGGCGAGGAGTTGGGCCCCGCCGCGCTCCTGCACGAATTCGGGAAGGGTCGCGTGCTGACGTTCGCCGCGTCGCCCGACGCGGCCACGACGAGCGAGCACCCCGTCGTCGAGGCCCGGAAGCTCCTGGCGAACGCCGTCCGGCTCCTCCACCCGGCCCCGAGGATCCGCATCGAGGCCCCGGCGTTCGTCGAATCCGTCGTGACGGACGATCCGAAGTCCCGCACCCTGCGCGTCCACCTGATCGCCTACGCGCCGACGCCGACGGCCACCCCGCCGAGCAACCGTCCCTACGCCGTCCCCGAGCCGCGAACGCCTCGACCGTCGCGACGATCGACGGCCGTTCGGTCGCCGCGATCGTCGACGACGTCCGCGAGGTCGTCTCGATCGAATACTGATCCCACCGCCCGAAGCCCCACGGCCGGCGGCGGCCCATCCCCGCTCGTCGCAACCGAGGCCGGGCCTCCGGCCGCGGGATCATGACGCCCGGCGACCAAGAGGAGATGCAAATTATCAACAACGTCTGTTTTAATTTATCCGTTGCCGCGACACGTTGTAATCTGCACCGCTGCGTGCCCAACGCGACATTTCCGAAAACTCACGTCAGTTCTCGCGGGCGGTCCCGGGCGCGACCGTCCCCCCCTTCAGGTAAGGAACGTGGCCATGAAGCGCATTTTGGCCCTGATCGTCGCCGTCTTCGCCTTGACGCGGCCGGCCCTCGCAGAGGACATCCGGATCGACCTGTCGAACTACCTGAGCCTCACCCCCGGCAACTGGAACAACATCGGGAACATCGCGGGGCTGACCAACAACCTGGTCGACTTCCCCACCGGGAACGTCACGAACGTCTCGATCGACGGGACGGGGGGCCCCTGGCAGGATTTCTACGGCGACGACCCCGTGACGTTCCCCAACCAGGACTGGCTCATCCAGCCGGCGACGCAGGACGGCGCCGGCCTCCAACAGGGCCAGACGGGGACCTATGTCATCTCCAACCTGGCGTACACCTACTACAAGGTGGAGATCGTCTCGGCCAGGACGTCGTTCGACTATCTGAACACGATCACGGTCAATGGCGCGCTGGCCGACCGCACATACCAGGGGACGCCGGTCGTCACGCCCTGGGGGAGCACGACCGACGGCCTGACGCCGTCCAACTGGCTCATCTGGGACAACGTCATGGCGATCAACGGCGTCATCACGATCATGGACGTCGCCGACGCCAACACGCTGGGCATCCTCAACGCCATCCGCATCGTCACCGTGCCCGAGCCCGCCTCGTTCGCCATGGCGGGGATCGGCGCCGCGTTCATCCTGGCCGCGATCGGCCGGCGCAGGGGCCGCATCGCCTGACTGACGACGCCTCGTCGCACGGCCCCGAAGCCCGACCGGCTCCGCCCTCGGCGGCCGGGCCGGGCTCCGTTTTTCGCCGCGCAAGGCGGGCGGCCGGGCCGCATCGCGCGGCCCGTCACCCCCGGAACTTGGTCTTCGGGGCGGCTTCGAGCAGGCCGTGGATGGTGTGCATGATGTTGTAGGCGGTCAGCTCGCAGAGGAGGCGCGTGACCTCCTCATGCAGCTCGGGGGCCAGCTCGGGCTCGATCTTTTTCATGAGGGCCACGACGCGGGCCTCTTGGGCCTCCAGCTCGTGCTTCTCGATCTTGCCGTCGGCCATGGCGGACATGAAGCCGGAGAGTTTCTCTGCGTACTCGTGGACCAGCGGGGCGTCCCCTTCGTCGTCCAGCCAGGGGGTCCGGTGCTTCTTCGACATCAATCATCTCCCGGTTGGGTCGGATGGATCACTCTTCGAGGACGCGACGGATGGCGGCCATCCGTTCCTGGAGCTTGGCGCGGGCGTCGGGCCGCTCGACGCGTTCCTTCCACTCGGGAGGGAGGAACGACTTCGACGTGCATTCGAGCACCGCCGCCAGTTCCTGCTTCTCCTTCTCAAGCCCCTGCGCCGAGGGGACGAAGTCGTCGAGGGCCGTCGCCACGTCCTCGGCCGTGGCCTGCTCGCGTCCTTCCGTCAGCGCGAGCCGCTTGGCCGAGAGGACGACGCTCTCGATGTCGGCCCCGCTCAGGCCGCGGCCCGAAAGCCCCTCGGGGAGGACGGCCGGGTCGAGGCGAAACCTGTTCTTGCGCGCCATGGCGAGGAACATCGCGCGGACTTCCTCGTCGTTGGGCGGGTTGAACAGCGGCAGGTGGACCTCGGCGCGGCCCTGACGCTTGAGGTCGATCGGCAGCAGGTCGGGGCGGCTGGTCAGCAGCATCCAGATGAGCTTGCCGCGATAGCGGGTGTCTCCCATCTGGCTCGCGATCATGGAGAAGACGCGACCCCTCGCGGGTCCCGAGCGCCGCGTCGGCCTCGTCGATCACCACGACCACCGGGCCCATCGCGCGCAGGACGTTGAGGAGCTGCTCCAGGTTCCCCTCCGTCTCGCCGACGTACTTCGACCGGAAGTTCCGGAGCTTGACGCACGGCACGCCGACCGACCCGGCGAAGCACTCGGCCAGGTACGTCTTGCCGGTGCCGACCGGGCCGCAGATCAGGTAGCCCATCGGCGCGGCGTCGAGCCGGCCCCTCGCCAGCAGCTTGGCGTCCTCGATCAGCCGCCGCTTGACCCCCTCGTTGCCGACGAAGTCGTCCATCGTGGTCGGGGGCTCGACGAACTCCACCAGGCCGCGGGCCTGGCGCTCGATCAGCCCCTTCTTGAGCTTCTTGAGCGCGTCGGCGTCCAGCTTGATGTGGGACCGCTCGGCGAGGATCAGCAGCCGCTCCAGGCTCACGAGGTTCAGCCCGCTGGTCAGCTCGGCGAGCTGGGCGGGCGTGAAGTCCGTCAGGTTGCCGAGCTTGCCGTCGCGGGAGTCGAACCACTCGGCGAACTCCCGCCGGGCGTCCGCGTCGGGCATGGGGACGGCCAGGGCCGTGACGTGCGGGCTGCCGACCAGGCGCTCGTTGATCTCGCCGAGCTGGTCGGTCAGCAGGCAGAACGCCATGTTGTTCCGCTTGATGTACGGGTTCTGCGCCCAGGAGAGGAGCCGGACCAGCCGCGAGCCCAGCGGCCCGGAGAGCTGCGCCAGGTCGCTCGACGGGGCGAGATACTGCGCGTGGTCGAAGACGACGGCGAGGCTCAGCCGCTTCGCCGGGTCGGTCTCCATCAGGTTCGACTGGATCAGGCGGTCCAGCAGGTCGAGGACGGCGTCCGGGTCGCGGGGCCAGGTCTTGGGCTCGCCGATCTTCTCGGACAGCCGCGCGATCATCTTCCGCAGGCGCTCGCCGTCCGCCCCGGCGAAGGCGCGCAGGCCGTGGCTGAGGTCGTGGCGGAGGACGACGTCCCAGCCCCCGAAGAGCTGGGTCGCCAGGTAGTCCGGCACGCCGCCGTACGAGGCGGCCTCCCTTTCGTCGGACTGGCGTACGATATCGTGGACGTTGCCGTGCAGGACGAACAGGCAGCTCGCGCCGGCGAAGAACTGCTCGGCCAGCTCGCGGGCCCAGGGGGGCTGGCCGGCCGTGGCCGGACCGGCCTTCCGGACCTCCGCCCCAAGCAAGTCCGGCGCGACGGCGTCGACGGCCGATGGATCGGTGCTCACGGGATCACGCCCCGGGGTTTCGGTTTCGGTGGGACCGCCCGCCGCGGGCGACGTTCAGGGGAGTTCCGGCAGCGGTTCGAGCTGTTTGGTCTTCGCGGGGCCGAGCTGCTTGTCGGCCGGGCCCGCGCCGACGGTCTCGGGCGTGGCCAGGCCGTTCTCCTTCTCGAACTCCTTGAGCGCGTCCTCGGCCAGGTTCTTCTCGATGGCCATCTCGCGCCGGATGTCGTCGACCCCCTCGCCCGAGAGGTCGGCGGCGACGCGGACCCGGCCGCGGTTGCGGTCGATCTGGTCCTGGATCACCTGCTCGGCCTGGCCGAAGTCGGTCGTCACGTTGAAGTTGAACTGGGTGGCGATCTGCGACAGCTCGGCCTCGGCGCGGCTCATCTTCAGGTCGGCGTCGTACTTGGTGATCTTGTGCTTCACCGCCTCCAGCTTCTCGACGGCGTGCTTGATCTTCAGCAGGTTGTTCTGGTACGCCTGCTCGTGGAGGTCGAGCTGCTTCTGGTTCTCGGCCAGGTCCTCCTTGGCGCGGCGGAGGTCCAGGGCGAACTTGGCGGCCCCCTCGCGATCGCCCGCGTTGAGGAACGCCTTGACCTTGGCCTCCAGCGTGGCGACCACCTTCGTCTGGTTGTCGACCTGCCGCTGCACCCGCTCCACCAGGGCGCGATACTGCGCCAGGCCCTCGCGCCCCTCCTTGAGCTGGGCCACGGAGCGGTCGTATTCGAGCTGCATCTCCGCGATCGGGTCGTAGCCGCGGATCGCGTTGGCGAGCTTGTTGAACTGCGCGGCGATCGAGTTCCAGAGTTTGCCGAGGATCATGGCGTCACCCGTTCTGGGACATGAATGCGGAGAAGTTCGAGAGGCCGTTTCATCTTAAGGCGGCGGCCGGGGCGTTCCAATCGCGGACGCCCCCCGGCCTCGGATTCGTCGACGGACTCACCACGAGCCCTCCGCCGCGTCGCTCTCCCACGAGCCGGAGGCCGCCTCCGGGGCCTCGACGGCCGGCGCGGGGGCCGGGCGGCGCTCGGGCGCGGCGGCCGTCGCGGCCCCGCCGAGCATCGCCCCGGCGGCACCTACTGCAGCTCCCATGCCGAAGTTCTGCACGGCGACCGCGCGGCGACGCTGCTCGGCCTCGACCTGCATCTGGCGGGCGTAGGCCTGCTGCACGGCCCACTGGTGGGCCTGGCGGACCTGCTGGATCGACGAGCCGGCCGCCTGGATGGACTGCTCGTACCGCTGCTGATGGTAGAACGCCTGCGCCTGGCTCAACATCGACTCGGCCGGGGCCGTGTCCAGGCCGACGCCCATCGACAGGAACGTGCGGCCCTCGCGGATGGTCCGGGCGGCCTCGGCCATCTCGGCCTCGGCCTGACGGGCCAGGCGGACGTCCTCGCGGGCCAGCCGCTCCGAATGCTCCAGGTCCCGGCGGGCGCCGCGGACCTGGTCCAGCAGCCTCGGCCACTCGTTCCCCGCGCGGGTGCCGTCGTCGTCGACGAGGTTGAGCACGTCGACGGCGTGGCGATAGTGCTGATTGGCCGCCGGGCGGTCCTCCGTGTGCCCGGCGAGGAACGCCTCCACCCGCGAGGCGTGCCGTCGGGCGTCGTCGTACTCCCCGGTCAGGACGTGGTAGACGTCCAGGTCGGATTGCGCCTGCGACCGCGCGATGCCGTACTCCTCGCGCGCCTGCGCCAGGGCCTTCAACGCCGACGGCCAGTCGGGCCGCGGCGTCGAGGCGATCCGGATCGCCTCCTCTTTCGCCTTGGCCGCGACCTGGAAGCTCCCCCTCGCCTGGCCGCCGACGACGTGGTCGTACTGCTGGTAGAACGCCCGGACCTCGCGATCGAGCGCCGCGAGGTCGTCGACCAGCCGCCCCGCCTGCTCGCGCACGCCCTTCAGGGCCGTCAGCCGCTCGGCGACGCCGTTCATCAGCCGGAAGACGGCCTTCTGCTCCAGGTTCAGGCGGCCCAGCAGCCGGGAGGCGAGGAGGTACTTCTGGGCCTGCGGGTCGGCCGCCTGCTCGACCTCGTCGGCCTTGCGGTCGAAGGTCTCCAGCAGCGCCCGCGCCTGGGCGAGGTTGCCGGCGACGTCTTGCCAGGACGCCGGGGCGAAGTCGCGGCCCAGTTCCTGCTCGAACGCCGCATACTGGGCCGCGGCCTCGGCGAGGCGTCGCGACTCCCGCCGCGCCTCCGGGAGCCCCCTGGAGACGGCGTCGCGGGCCTGGACGACGGCGTCGAGCACGCCCCGCGCCTGGTCGAGCGAGCCGCGGGCGGCGGCCAGCTTCTTCGCCGCCTCGGCCGGGTCGCCCGCTTCGAGCGCCGTTTGCAGGCCGGCGAGCGCCTGGTCGGCCTGCGCGGCCGGGTCGTCGGGGTCGCCGCCGTCCTCGTCCAGGCGGAGGCCGTCGCGACGACGCGCGGCGACGTCCTGACGCAGCTTGGTCAGGCCCTCCTGAACCTTCGCCCCCTCCTCCAGCCGCGCGACCACGTCCCCCGCGCGGCCGGCCAGGGCGTCGGCGTCGGCCTTCGTGCGCTCGTAGACGACCTTCGCACCCAGCGGGTCCGGGACCAGGAGGGCGTCGGCCCGGCGGGCCTGCGTCGCGATCCGCTCGGCGTCGGACCGATAGGGCTCGACGGGGAGGCTCCTGGCACCCACGGCCTCGACGCCGGTCGTCGCCCGCCCCCGCCCCTCCTCGGCGGCCTTCGCGGCGGCGCGGGCGTCCTCGTGGGCCGCGTTGAGCCGGTCCATCGTCTGCGAGCAGGCGACCGCGCCCGCCTCGACTTCCTCGAACACCTTGGCGTCGGAGACCAGCTTGTCGGCCTCGCCGACCCCCTTGGCCCCCTGCCCGCCGTGCTTCTCCGCCCGGTCGACGACGTCCATCACCTCCAGCCAGCGGTCCCAGAGCTTACGCAGGTCTTCCTGGGCCTTCTCATAAAGGGCCAGCGTGTCGCCGGCCATCGGCTCGGTGAAGTCGCCGTCCTCGACCGGCAGCGCCTTGAGCCGGGCCTTGAGGGCGTCGAGCCGGTCCATCATGGCCACGGCCTTCCCCTTGTAGTCCTTCAACTTGGCCCGGAACGCCCCCCGGGCCCGCCGCCTCCCCAGCCAGACGAGCAGCGCCGCCATCCCGGCGAGGACCGCGACCGAGGCGCCTAACGACCACGCCAGTTCGTGCTTCGTCGGGGCGTGCAGGGGCGTGGGGGCCGCCGACGCGGCCGCGGTCGCGACCTCCCGCGCCGGGGCGGGCGCGATCGCCCCGGCGCGGGTCGTCGCGCGGGCGTCGATCGCTTTGAGGAGCGAGGCCAGCGCGCCCGGATAGTCGCCCGCCCGCGCCAGGGGGGCGAACGCCGACCCGATCAGGCCCTCGACGTCGGCCGGGGCCAGCCCTCCCCTCTCCGCCAGCGGGTGCGACGGCAGGACGACGACGCGGCGGTCGTCGAGCGCCGCCAAGACCAGGACCGAGGCCGCCGGGTCGAGCTTCAGCCCCGCCGCCTCGGCCTCGCCCCGCCAGGCGTCGCGGAGCCGCTCCGCGTAATCGCGGGCGGCGTGCGCGCCATCGCCCGTCGACCTCACGACCGCGGCGTAGTACGTCCGCGGCGACTTCGCCTCCAGATCCCGGATCGCCTCCCGGACCGCCTGGTAGCGATCGGGGACGTCCGCGACGTAGACGCACCCGCCCGTGAACTTCGGCATGGGCGAGGCGTCTCCGGCGCGGCCGACGGCCGGCCCGACGGCGAGCAGGGCGATGGCCAGGAACGCCCCCGGATGCGTCGCGATCTTCGATCCCATGTTCTCGGCCCGCCGTGGTTGGTCGGGCGACGCGAGGCCGGACGGCCCCGGGGCGTCGCCCGCGCCCGAAACATGCACCTGTTCAGAATATCCCCCTCGCCGGGCCGATTCAACGGGGCCATCGCGCCCCTCGCCACCGCGGCCTTCGCGCCCGACGGGCGACGTGCGTCGCCTCGAAACGACGCCGAGAGCGCCCGCGACGATTCCATGCAACACTGCTCGCCGGCAGGCCGACGCGGCCTACGATTCCTCACGTCATGACGATGTGATCAACCCGGTCGCGAGACGCCCGGGGTGCATTTTCCGAGGAGAGAACGTTGATCCAGAAGTTGACGAGGGCCGCCGTACTGTCCCTTCCTCTGGTCTTCGCCGCGCCCGCCCGGGCCGACCTGCTTCGCGATTGGAACGTCGTGGTGACGGGAGACGCCTATGTGAGGACCGAGACGCCCCGCGCCGGGACGCTCGCGGGGACCGGCGGCGTCGGACTGATGGTCGGCGGGAACGTCCTGAACGCGCAGAAGGACGGCGTGAAGCTGAATCCGCCGGAGGGCGGCGGCGTGACGAGCGCCGTGATCGGCGGGTCCTCGACCGATCTGGATCGGTTCGCGAACGGCCCGGCGACCGTCGGCGTCGCCTCCGTCCAGGGGATCGGCGCCGCGGACGCCCCCCTGCTCCAGTCGTATTCGGACGGCTTCAAGGCCCTGACGGCGAACAACACCTACGCCATCGCCAACGGCAACCAGGGCCTGTTCAAGATCACGGACGTGGACACGGTCACCGGCAACGCCGTGTTCAACGTGACCGCGGCCGAGGTCTTCGGCAACACCGGCATCGGGGAGATCAAGCTCGACCTGAACGGCCACACGTTCGACTTCGGCGAGTCGATCGTGATCAACGTGAGCGGCTCCGAGGTCGATTGGGTCGGCGCCAAGAACTTCCTCGACTTCGGCGGCGCGCTGGCCAACGTGATCTGGAACTTCTACGGCGCGACCGAGATCGACATGCACGGCTACGGCAACCTCATGGGGGCCATGTTGGCACCCAAGGCGACCCTCCTGGACACGAACACCATCGATGGCGGCGTCTTCGTGAAGCAGATCGGCGATGCGTCGAATCCCTACAGCGGGCAGGGCGGAGAGATCCACCCGCCGCTCTACCGGGGGTTCGTCCCCACGACGACCGCCGTCCCCGAGCCCTCGGCCTTCGCGATGGCCGGCGTCGCGCTGGCGGCCGGCGCGGCCTTCGTCCGCAGGACGCGCCGCGACGCCTGATCGGCTCCCGCCCACGGCCCGGCTCCCGAAGCCGGATTCAGAGGCCCCCGCCGGCGGCGAGGGGCCTCGTCTCGCGCGCCGCCGCGGATCGCGCCTCCGGAAACCCTCCCCTTGGATCGGCCGACTCGTCGATGTAGACTGAAAGGACAGTCCGAAAGCGAGGGCCGTCGCACCACGACGGCCCCCTCCCCCGAGGCCGGACCGCTCGGCCGCGCCGCCGGCGCGACCGCGGCGGGTGCGCGCCCCGGCCGATCGTGCGACCATCCGGCGGGCTCGCCGCCGACTTCATCAACCAAACGTCCCCAGCCGAGGGAGACGCCCATGTCGTTCCGCGGATTGTTCATCGCGGTCGTGCTGAGCACGGCGATGATCGTGTCGGCCTTCGTGCTCCAGTCGAAACGGCCGAGGATGGAGGTCGACCGACCGACCGCCGACCTCGTCAAGGCCACGGGCAAGTGCGCCGACTGCCACCGCCATGAGACCTCGGCCGTCGTCCACGAGTTCGAGATGAGCCGCCACGCCAAGGCGGGCGTCGCCTGCCTGGACTGCCACCAGCCGACCAAGGGGCAGGAGCCGTACGACCACAAGGGCTTCACCATCACCCGGAAGCTCACCTCCAACAACTGCCGCGCCTGCCACGAGAAGCAGGTCGACGAGTACATGAGGAGCCGTCACGCCGCCCCGGCCTGGGCCGCGGTCGCCGGGACGGCCGACTTCACGCCCGAGCAGGTCGCGTTCTCCGAGGCCATCCACAAGGGGGCCGTGGAGCGCCCGCCACACCCGCTGACGGCCGTGGAGGGGATGGCGGCGATCAACAAGGGCTGCCGGCAGTGCCACGACGTCGGCAAGCCGAACCCGGACGGCTCCATCGGGTCCTGCACCGCCTGCCACGCCCGTCACGTCGCGTCCGTCGAGCTGGCCCGGCTGCCGGAGACCTGCGGCCAGTGCCACATGGGCCCGGACCACTCGCAGCTGGAGATCTACCACGAGTCGAAGCACGGCGTCCTGTTCAACGCCCAGCGGCCGTTCATGAACCTGGCCGCCCGGCCCGAGAAGCTGACGACCGAGGACATGCCCCTCCCCACCTGCGCCACCTGCCACATGAGCGGCCTGGAGGGGGAGAAGTTCACCCACGACGTCACCCAGCGGTTGTCCTACTTCCTGTTCGCCCCGGTCTCCGAACGTCGGCCGAACTACGAGGCCGGCCGTCGGAACATGAAGGCGATCTGCCTGAAGTGCCACACGAACCCCAAGATCCAGGAGTTCTACGGCGGCGCCGAGGGGGTCGTCCGGTCCACGAACAAGCTGGTCAAGG
>Ga0207420_1002128_pt1 | contig 10493 bp, 9 predicted proteins | sample ThiBio_inoc_biof_FD_183941 | JGI IMG/M metagenome (GOLD analysis project Ga0207420, IMG submission 183941) | Wastewater bioreactor microbial communities from Cape Town, South Africa - Thiocy_inoc_biof (SPAdes) | ecosystem: Engineered > Bioremediation > Thiocyanate > Unclassified | place: South...
GCTGGGGGGCTTCACCTTCGCGCTGACCAACGTGCAGCTGCGCCGCCTGCGCGAGGCGCCGGGCCCGGCGCGCATGCTGGCCATGTTCACCGGCTGCATGGCCATGGGCGTGGCCAGCGCGGCCGCCGGCCACGCCCTGGTCCTGGTGCCGGGGTTCCCGGCATGGCACCCGCTGTGGGCCGGCGTGGCGCTGGCGATGGCGGCAGTGCTCATGTTCGGCAACTGGGCGCTGCAGTACGGCGCGGCGCGCCTGCCTACCAGCACCACGTCGGTGGTGATGCTGTCGGAGGTGCTGTTCGCCAGCCTGTCGTCGTGGCTGCTGGCCTCGGCCGACCTGGCACCGCGCACGCTGGCGGGCGGAGCGCTGATCATGCTGGCCTCGCTGCTGGCGGCTCTGCGCCGTTGAGCCATCGGGCGTACCATGGGCGCCCCCATCCTTCCCGCGATGCCATGACCAGCCTCTACGACTTCGAAGCCCAGCCCATGAGCGGCCCGCCCGTGCCCCTGTCGCAGTACCGCGGCAAGGTGCTGCTCATCGTCAACACGGCCAGCGCCTGCGGCTTCACGCCGCAGTTCGCGGGGCTGGAGGAGCTGCACCGGCAGTACGCCGACCGGGGCCTGGCCGTGCTGGGCTTTCCGTGCAACCAGTTCGGCCGCCAGGACCCGGGCTCGAACGAGGAAATCGCCAGCTTCTGCCAGCGCAACTACGGCGTGAGCTTTCCGATGATGGCCAAGGTGGAGGTGAACGGCCCCGAGGCCACGCCGCTGTACCGCTGGCTCACGGCCGAAGCGCCGGGGCTGCTCGGCAGCAAGGCCATCAAGTGGAATTTCACCAAGTTCCTCGTCGGGCGCGACGGGCAGGTGATCCGTCGCTACGCGCCGCAAGACGCGCCGAAGAAGCTCGCGGGCGACATCGAGGCCGCGCTGGCTAGTGTGCTGTCCCGTAAATAGCTGCACGAAATGAAATCGATGGATTCGTGTTCAGGGCGAGGCGCAAACCGCAGTGATAGCCGTAGCTATCACGAGGATTTGCAACGACGCCCTGGACGCGAAGACGCGATTTCATGTGCAGTTATTTGCAGGACAGCACACTAGCTGACCGGCGCCCACGGCGCGCCAGGGCCCGCACCCATCGCGCACCGTTCGGCCTCGACCTGGCGCAGCAGGTCGGCCAGCGTCTTGCCCGGCTCCTGGCGGAAGCGCCGGGGCAGGACCTCGAAGCCGGCGATACGGTCGATGCGAAAGCCCCGGAAGCCGTCGCGCAGCTCGCACCAGGCCGACAGGGTCCAGACCTTGCCCCAGTAGAAGCAGCCCAGCGGCCGCACGCACCGCAGGCTGGGCCGGCCCTGCACATCGGCATAGTCGAGCCGCACCACGTGGCAGGCATGCACGGCCTCGCGCAGCGCCTGCAGCGTGGCCTGCGCGCGCACGTCCAGCCCCACGCCGGGCGCGTACAGCGCCTGCGCCTCGGCCGCCACGCGCGCGGCGGGCGGCAGCACCGAGAGGATCTTGCCCAAGGCGCCCTCGATCTCGCGCGCCATGCCCGCATCGACCCAGGCCTGCGCCAGCCGCGCGGCGGCCACGAGCGCGTTGGCCTCGCCCTGGCTGAACATCAGCGGCGGCAGCGCGAAGCCCGCGCCCAGGCGGTAGCCCACGCCGGCCTCGCCCTCGATGGGCACGCCCTGGTGCTGCAGGTCGGCCACGTCGCGGTAGATGGTGCGCAACGACACTTCGAGCCGCTGGGCCAGGAAGGCGGCCGTGGACAGGCGCCGCCCCTGGATGAGCTGGACGAGCTGGAACAGGCGGTCGGCGCGGCGCATGGCAGGGGGCGCAAGCGCTCAGCCGCGGCCGGATTCGATGCCGATATGCAGCGCCACGCGCTCCGGGCCCTCGTAGCGCTCGAAGTCGGTGCCAAAGCGGCGCCGCGCCTCGGGGTGCGCCTCGAAATAGCGCCAGACCGCGACCCAGGCGTCGATCACCATCTGCGGCATGGGCCCCTCGCCGAGGAACACGAGGTAGTCGCCGGCCTGCACCTCGACGCGCACCGCGTGCGCCGGGGGCTCGGCCTGCGCTGCGGCGGGCACGCCCGCCGTCACGTCGAAGGCGCCATGCTGGTCCGATGCGTAGGCGCTGTACACGCCGTACAGGTGCCCTTCGGCCCCAGGGCCGGGCAGGCGGTGCGCCCAGCTCTCGCTGAAAAACCGGTCCCACAAGGCGCCGATGCGGGCGCGCTCGGGAAGCATCTCGTCGCGGTTGCAGGTGCGCACGGCAACGCCCATCACGCTGAAGGCGGGCACGTGGACGACGGAAGGGGCCATGGAAATCTCTCCTCTACGGCAACGGTGGAAAGCCCGCATCCTGCCGCCATGCTGCTGACAGCGTGGTGTCAACAGGCCGCCCCGTTCACGCCGTCTCAGGCGCCGCTGGCGGCACGGCGCTGGCGCGCGCGCGCCAGCGTGTCGGCGGCCTGGCGCGCGGGCAGCCCGTACATGTCGGCGAATGCCGCCTCCGGCTGGCCGCTGGCCTCGAAGGCGCGCAGCAGCGCCTCGTCGCGCGCGGCGCGGGCGGCGGCCTCCGCCAGGGCCTCGTCCAGCAAGGCGTTGGCCTTGTCGTCGCGGCCGCGCACGCGCTCGGCATACTGCTCGCGCGTCAGGCCCGAGGCCTCGAAGGCCTTCACGATGCGCTGGCGCAGCTTGGGCGTGAGGTCTTCCGGCGCGCGCTGCTGGCGGCGGCGGAACACTTCGAGCAGCGCATGGTGCACGTGCTCGGGTGCCAGCGCCTCCACGGGCGCGCCTTGCAGGTCGTGGCGCGGCTGGCCACCGGCCACCACCGTCAGGTAGCGCGTGGAGCGCGCATGCAGGGCCAGTGCCTGCTTGAGCTGCTCGCGCTCCAGCGCCTCGGGATGCGCGGCCAACAGGTCCTCGAAGATGCCGCGCTTGAGCGGCAGCGGCTCGGCGCCGAACAGGCGCGGATACCAAGCGGCCAACTGCTCCAGCAGCGGATGGGTGCGCGGCCCCTTGGGCGTTGCAGGCGTTGCGTCAGGCGCCGCAGCGGGCGTGCCGGCCTCCGGCGGGCGGCGGCGCTGGCCGCCACGGCGGGCGTGGCATCGAGGGAGGGGGTGGCGGGCGCGGAATCGGTGGTCATGGCAAATCGCAGGGAACCGGCGGCATGGCCTTCCGGCTCGGCAATGAGGGAAACCCGCCATCATCCCAGATTTCCGCGCGTCCCCACGGTGTCAGTTCCGCGCCAAGGCCAGGCCCGAGAATCCCGGCTGCACATAATGTCGCCGCAACACTCCTGAAAGTCCCGTCCATGGAACGTGCATGCGCATCACCGACCCGAAGCGGCCGCCTCCCCGGCCTGCTGCGGCTCGCCCTGCTGGCCTGCGCGGCACTGCTGGGCGCGGGCTGTGGCCCGCGCTTCGAGCCCCCGCTGATGGTGGGCACGAACACCTGGACCGGCTACGAGCCCCTGTACCTCGCGCGCGACCTGGGCTACCACGACGGCCTGCCACTGCGCATGGTGGAGCTGGGATCGGCCACGCAGGCCATGGACGCGCTGCGCGTGGGCAAGCTGGACCTGGCAGGCCTGACGCTCGACGAGGCCCTGACGCTGGCGCAGGAGGGCGTGCCGATCCGCATCGTCTGGGTGTTGAACGTCTCCGCCGGGGCCGACGCCATCGTCGCGCGCCCCGGCATCGCGCGCCTGGCGGACCTGCGCGGGCGGCGCATCGGCGTGGAGCAGACCGCCGTGGGGGCCTACATGCTCCAGGCGGCGCTGCAGCAAGCCGGCATGCAGGCCAGCGAGGTCAGCGTGGTGCCGCTGCCGCTGGACGAGCACCTGGCCGCCTGGCGCAACCGCCATGTGGACGCCGTAGTGACTTTCGACCCAGTGCGCCAAATGCTGGTCAACGAGGACGGCGTGGCGCTCTTCGACAGCCGCGCGCTGCCCGGCGAGATCGTCGATGTGCTGGTGGCGCGCCAGGCGGCGCTGCAATGCTGCGCCCGGCACATCGCCCAGTTGCTCGACGGCCAGCGCCGCGCCCTGGCCTACCTGGCCCAGCACCGCGGCGACGCGCTGGCGCGCATGGCACGGCGCCCCGGCGTCGCCGCGTCCGACGTGGCCGCGGCGCTCGGCGGCATGGCGCTGCCCGATACGGCCGCCAACCAGGCCCTGCTCGGCGGCCCCTCCCCGGGCCTGGCGCGCACCGCGCAGCAACTGGCGCAGGCCATGCACGAGCGCGGCCTGCTGGCGCGCACGCCCGACACCACGGCCCTGGTGGACGGCCGCTTCGTGCGGGAGATGCAGCCATGACGCCCCCCGCCCTGCGCGCCTTCCGCCTGCGGCTGTGGCTGCCCCTGGTGCTGGTGGCGGCCTGCGCGCTGATCTTCCTGATCCTGCTCGCGCTGGAGCAGCGCAGCCACACGCGCGCCTTGCAGCGCTTCGCCGACCAGACGGCCCACGAGGAGCTTTTGCACACGCAGCGCAGCCTCGAGGCCGTCCTGCGGCGCGGCGACGGCGGTAGCCTGGACGGCACGCTCGGCGAGCTGGGGCTGAACCCCGCCATCACCCATGCCGCGCTGGCCGACGACGCCGGCGTGGTGCTGGCCGCCACGCTCTTCGCCTGGCGCGGGCAGGACGCCGCGGCCGTGCTGCCGGGCTATTCGGCCGAGGAAACCGCGCAGGTGCGTCAGGCGCGGCGCGAAACCCTGCGGCTGGACATGGCGCAGCGCCGGCTCACGGCCATGGCCCCGGTGGCCCTGGCGCTGCGCCCCGGGGAGATCCGCACCAGCCGCCAGGGCGTGCTCACCATCGCCTACGACCTGCGGCCCATCGACGCCCAGGCCTGGGCGCCGGTGCGCCAGCAGGCCCTGGTGTTCGCCATCGTGGTGGCGCTGGCGGCGCTCGGGCTGCTGGGGATGGCGCAGTGGGCCATCCTGCGGCCCGTGGCGGCGCTGCGCGCGGGCATGGCCCGCATCGGCGCGGGCGACTTCTCGGCCCTGCCGCAATGGCGCGGGCAGGGCGAATTCCAGGAGCTGGGCGCGGCCCTGGCACGCATGGCGCAGGAGCTGCAGGCCAGCACCCAGGCGCTGGGCGAAAGCGAGGCGCGCTACCGCCAGCTCTCGGACGCGGCCTTCGAGGCCATCATCCTGCACGAGAACGGGCACATCCTGGACGCCAACGCCGCCGCCGACCGCCTGATGGGCGTGGCGCCGGGCGGACTGGTGGGCAGCCCCATGCTGTCGTGGGTGGCCCCGCACGCGCAGGAGATCACGCGCCAGCGCACCACGCTGGGCATCCAGGGCATATGGGAAGTGGATCTGGTGGACGCGCAGGGCACGCAGATCCCCTGCGAGTGCAGCGTGCACCAGCGCAGCGTGGACGGGCGCACGGTGCGCGCCGTGGCGGTGCGCGACATCCGCGAGCGCCTGGCGGCCGAGGCCGAGATCCGCCAGCTCGCGCACTTCGACGCGCTCACCGGCCTGTGCAACCGCCGCCTGCTGCTGGAGCGCGTGGCGCAGGAGCTGGCCGAGGTGGAGCGCCATCCACGCCGTGCTGCGCTGGCGGCGCTGAACCTCAACGCCTTCCAGGCGGTGAACGACTCCCTGGGCATGGCCGCGGGCGATGCCGTGCTGCGCACCATGGCCCGGCGCCTGAGCGCGCTGCTGGAGCAGGGCCAGACCCTGGCCCGGGTGGATGGCGACACCTTCGCGCTGCTGCTCACGAACCTGGGCGGCGACCTCGACGCGGCCTCCACGCAGGCAGCGCGCAGCGTGGAGCGGCTGATCGCGGCCATCGGCGAGCCGGTCGAGGTACGCGGCCAGGTACTGCACCTGGGTGCCGGCGCGGGCCTGGTGATGATTCCCAACGACAGCCGCGACCCGCCGGAGCTGCTGCGCGAGGCGGAAACCGCCATGCACCTGGCCAAGGAAGCGGGGGACAGCCGCGTGCGCTTCTTCGCCCATGCGCTGCAGGAAGCGGCCAGCGCCCGCCTGGGGCTGCGCAACGACCTGCGCCACGCGCTGCAGACGCCGCGCCACGCGGCGCAGCAGCCGCTGCTGCTGCACTACCAGCCGCAGGTCGATGCGCACGGCCGGCTCCTGGGCGTCGAGGCGCTGGTGCGCTGGCAGCACCCGGCGCGCGGCCTGATACCGCCCGGCGCCTTCATCGCCGAGGCCGAAGCCAGCGGCCTGATCGTGCCGCTGGGCAACTGGGTCCTCGAAGAAGCCGCCCACTGCCTGCGCCGCTGGCAGGCCACGCAGCCCTGGGCCGGCGCGCTGTCGATGGCCGTGAACGTCAGCCCGCGCCAATTCCGCGAGCCAGACTTCGTCGCCCGCATCGAGGACGTGCTGGCGCGCACCGGCATCGACGCCCTGTCGCTGGAGCTGGAATTGACCGAAAGCGTGGTGGCCGACGACCTGGAAGCCACGCTGGAAAAAATGGAGCTGCTGCGCCGCCACGGCGTGCGCTTCGCGCTGGACGACTTCGGCACGGGCTACTCGAGCCTGGCCTACCTCAAGCGCCTGCCCATCGACACGCTGAAGATCGACCGCTCCTTCGTCATGGACATCGACGCGCCGCAGCGGTCGCGCCCCGGCAAGCGCCCGGCGGTGCTGATCGACGCCATCGTCGCCATGGCGCACCAGCTCGACCTGCGCGTGCTCGCCGAGGGCGTGGAGACCGAGACCCAGCTCGCCCGCCTGGCGCACGCGGGCTGCGACATCTTCCAGGGCTACCACTTCAGCCGCCCGCTGCCCGAGGCCGCGCTGTGCGCCTGGGCCCAGGAAATTCAGGTGAAATAGCGCGCAAAGCCTTTATGGCATTGCGCCACAAGCTCCTCTTTCAGTAGCAATCAAGCGGATTGCAGCGCCTCGTCGAGCAGTTCGACCCAGTGGCGCACCGGCACCCCGGTGCCGCCTTGCAGGTGCGTGATGCAGCCCATGTTGGCGCTGGCGATCACGGCGGGCGCGAGCGCGCCGAGGTGGCCCAGCTTGCGCGCGCGCAGCTGCTGCGACAGCGGCGCCTGCAGCACCGAGTAGGTGCCGGCCGAGCCGCAGCACAGGTGCGGCTCCTGCGGCAATTCCACATCGAAGCCGAGCGCGCGCAGGTGCTGCTCCACGCCGCCGCGCAGCTTCTGGCCGTGCTGCAGCGTGCACGGCGGGTGGTAGGCCACCGGGCCGCGGGGGCGCTGGGCCAGGCGGCCGCGCAGCGCGGGCACCAGTTCGGGCAGCAGTTCCGAGAGGTCGCGCGTGAGCGCGCTGATGCGCGCTGCCTTGGCGGCATACGCGGCGTCGTGGCGCAGCAGGTGGCCGTAGTCCTTCACCGTGGCGCCGCAGCCCGAGGCGTTCATCACGATGGCCTCGACCGCGCCCTCCTCCACACCGCCCTGCGCGCCGCTTTCGACCAGCGGCCACCAGGCGTCGATGTTGGCGCGCATCTGCGCCAGCGCGCCGTCCTGGTCGTTCAGGTGAAAGCGCACCGCGCCGCAGCACCCGGCCCCGGGCGCCACCACGCTGGCGATGCCCGCGGCGTCGAGCACACGCACGGTGGCGTCGTGAATCTGCGGCGCCATCGCTGGCTGCACACAGCCCGCCAGCAGCAGCACCCGGCGCGCGTGCGCGCGCTGCGGCAGCGCGCGGCGCGGACGCCGCGCAGGCACCTTGGCGCGCACGGCGGCGGGCAGCGCGCCGCGCACGGCCTGGCCCAGCCGCAGGGCCGGGGCGAACAGCGCGGAGTTCATGCCCTCCTGCAGCGCCCAGCGCGCGGCGCGTTCGCCGATGGGGCGCGGCACCTGAGCATCGACAAGCTTGCGGCCGATGTCCACCAGGTGGCCGTACTGCACGCCGCTGGGGCAGGTGCTCTCGCAGTTGCGGCAGGTCAGGCAGCGGTCCAGGTGCTGCTGCGTCTTGCGCGTGGGCGCCTGGCCCTCCAACACCTGCTTGATGAGGTAGATGCGCCCGCGCGGGCCGTCCAGCTCGTCGCCCAGCAGCTGGTAGGTGGGGCAGGTGGCAGTGCAGAAGCCGCAGTGCACGCACTTGCGCAGGATGGCTTCGGCCTCCTGGCCCTCGGGCGTGTCGCGGTAGGCGGGGGCGAGCTGGGTTTGCATGGGGTGGTTCTCGGTTCAGGCCAGGGGCGGGGGCAAATGGGACGGCGCGCCGCCATGGCGCTGGCGCCATTGCCGCCAGGCCAGGTGCAGGCGCTGGCGGTCGGACCACAGCGGCGGCAGCGCCAGCAGCAGCAGCGCCAGCGCCAGCGGCACCACGCAGATGAAGCCCAGGTACTTGAAGCCCGCCGCGCCCAGCAGCCCGCCGGCCAGGAACATGCCCAGCAGCCCGGCGTGCAGCGCCAGGCGCTGGCGGTTGGCGCGCACCTGGCGCTCGGGCGGGGCACCGCTGCGGTTCCAGTACAGCGCCTTGCCCATCTCGATGCCCAGGTCGGTGACGGTGCCGGTGACGTGCGTGGTGCGGATCTGCGCCGACGACATCTTGGCAACCACGGCGTTCTGCAGCCCCATCAGGAAGGCCAGCAGCAGCACCGCGAGCGGCACGGCGAACGGCGTGGGCCAGCTCAGCATGATGGCGCCCACCAGGCCGAACAGCAGCAGCAGCACGGCCTCGACCAGCAGCGGCAGCGCGTAGGTGCTGCGCAGGTGCCGGTGGCGCGCCCAGTTGACCATGATGGCCGTGGTGCCCGCGCCCGACATGAAGGCCCACAGCGCGCCCAGGGCGCCGAGCACCAGCTTCATGTTGCCGAGCACGAAGTTGTCGGCCAGCATGGCGACGATGCCCGTCATGTGCGAGGTGTAGATGTGAACCACGAGGAAGCCGCCCGCGTTCACCGCCCCGGCGTTGAAGGCCAGCAGCAGGCCCAGGGTGCGGTTGCTGGCCACCGTGCGGCGGGAGCCCATGAGATGACGCAACAGGCGCATATCAGCAGAAGATGCCGTGCGGGTCGAAGGCCTGCAGCACCCGCGCCTGGACGGCGGCGGCAGCAGGGTCTTGCGGTTCAAAATGGCCTCCAGCGCCCGCCCCATCAGCGCAAGAAGCTCTAAAAAGAGTAGCACCTCCGCCCACGGCAGCGGCCGCCGCATGCAGTGCCGGGCCGCACGCGGGCGGTGCCTGCACCCAGCGCAGCGCGCCATGCCATTCGACCAGCGGCGCGCCCGCGCCCGGCGGCAGCGCCAACTCGCCGGCCGTATCGGGCACGGACAGGCGCCACAGCGCATGGCCAGCGCCGCGCTGCGCGAACCAGGGCAGGCGCTGGTCGCGGCAGGCCTGCCAGCCGTCGGCGGCCGTGCCGTCCTGCCGCTCGCCGCCCAGGGTGCGGCAGGCGGCCTGCACCGCCGCCTGAGCGCCGCGCAGGCGCAGGGACAGGACGCCCTGCCCGCCCTCCTCGGCCCAGCGGCTGGCGTTGAGCGGCAGCGGCTGGCCGCACCAGGCGTTGAGGCACGCCAGCGCCTCGGCCTGCGTGCAGGCAAAGCGCAGCGTGGCCTCGGCCGGGGCCATGGGCAGCACCTTGAGGCTGACCTCGGTCAACACCCCGAGCCGCCCCCAACTGCCAGCCATGAGGCGCGAGACGTCGTAGCCCGCCACGTTCTTCATGACTTGGCCGCCGAAGCGCAGCAGTTCGGCCTGGCCGTTGACCAGCTCCACGCCCAGCACGTAGTCGCGCACGGCGCCCACGCTGGCGCGCGCCGGGCCCGACAGCCCCGCCGCCACCATGCCGCCCACGGTGGCGCCGCTGGCGTAGTGCGGCGGCTCGAAGGGCAGGCACTGGCCGTGCGCGGCCAGCAGCGCTTCCAGCTCGGCCAGCGGCGTGCCCGCGCGCGCGGTGACGACCAGCTCGCTCGGCTCGTAGGCCACGACGCCGGTGAGCGCGCGGGTATCCAGCGGCTGCCCCGCCAGGGCGCGCGCGCCGTGGAAATCCTTGGTGCCGCCGCCACGCACGCGCAGCGGGGTCCGGTCGGCAAGGGCGGCGCGCACGCGCTCCAGGGTCTGTGCAAGGGCGGAATCCATGGGCAGGATCGTAGCGCCTGCGCGGCGGGCTGCGCCACGTCAAGCCCCGGGCAAGTCGGGATACGGGGCGCGACAGCCACCCTCCATAATGCCGCGCAGCGCTGATGGGGCAAGCGCAGACAGCTATCAAAACCATATGCCCCTGGAGACTGGAAACCGTGGACCACGTTCCGTCCGGGCACGACCCCGGCATGCGGCTGTTGAGGTTTTCCGACGGGCTGGAACAGGCGTTCCGGCGCTATCACCTGGGTGTGTTCCTGGTGCGCATGCGCTGGGCGCTGCTGGTGGCGGCAGCGCTGTTCCTGCTGTTCGCGGCGCTCGACGCCATCAGCCTGCCCCAGCCCCTGCGCAGCCAGGTGCTGGCGCTGCGCCTGGGCCTGATCCTGCCGGCGCTGGCACTGGCCTGGCTCGCCACCTACCTGCCCCGGCTGCACGGCTGGCTGCAGTGGATCGGGGGCGCGGCCTCGCTGGTCTGCG
>Ga0207420_1002137_pt1 | contig 10447 bp, 8 predicted proteins | sample ThiBio_inoc_biof_FD_183941 | JGI IMG/M metagenome (GOLD analysis project Ga0207420, IMG submission 183941) | Wastewater bioreactor microbial communities from Cape Town, South Africa - Thiocy_inoc_biof (SPAdes) | ecosystem: Engineered > Bioremediation > Thiocyanate > Unclassified | place: South...
TCGGTCTGGGCGGCGTGCTGTCGGTCATCCTCGGTATCCTCATCCTCGTCTGGCCGGGCAAGACGGCGATGGTCGTCACGGCCATCATCGCCATCTACGCCATCGTCGCCGGGCTCATCTACGCCGGCCTCGGCATCTTCACGGCCGGTCGCGGCGGCTGGTCGCGTCTCGGACACATCCTGCTCGGCGTGCTCTTCGTGATCGCCGGCATCGTCGCGTTCATGAACCTGGGCGCGACGACGGTGTGGCTGGCCGCCTTCCTCGGCATCCTCGTGGGAGTCATGTGGATCATCGAGGGCGTCGTTTCGCTCAGCACGCTCAGCCTCGCCCCGTCGAAGGGCTGGACGCTCTTCTTCGCGATCATCTCGATCATCGCCGGTATCGTCCTGCTGTTCTCGCCCATCATGGGTGCGGTGACGCTGTGGTGGCTGCTGGGCATCTCGGCCATCGTGCTGGGTGTCATCCAGATCTTCCGCGCCTTCTCGTTCGGCAAGTAAGACACACAGAAGAAGCGCTCCGCGGCACAGGATGCCTCGGGGCGCTTCTTCATGCCTGACGGCCGAAAGTGCCGCCGATCAGCCGACCGGCAGATGACGCTGCCACCACTCCAGCACCGCCTCGAACCGCTCGACGCGGTGCCGCGGTCGCCCCGATCGAGTGAGCTCGTGGTCTTCGCCCGGGAAGATCAGCATCTCGGCCTCGGTCCCCTGACGCTTCAGCGCCGTGTAGTAGCGCGTCGCCTGCTCGAGCGGGCAACGGAAATCGAGCTCCGAGTGCAGCACGAGTGTCGGCGTACGCACCTGGCCGACGACGGCCATGGGGCTCTGTGCGGCCATCAGGGCGGGATCTGTGCCCACATATTCGTCGCCGAAGAACGAGCCGATGTCACTCGTACCCTGGAACGTCACCGGGTCGAGGAACCCCCGCTCGACGATCGCCGCGGCGAAGCGGTGCTCGTGCGCGATCGTCCACGCCGTGAGGTACCCGCCGTACGAGCCGCCCATGATGCCGACCCGTTCGGGGTCGAGCCGGGCGTCGCCGGCGAGGGCGCCGCCCAGGAAGTCCATGACATCGTGGAAGTCGACCGTGCCCATCGCACCCCGGATGCTGCGGCCGTGCGCACGTCCGTACCCGGCACTCCCCCGCGGATTGCAGTACACGACCGCGTAGCCGGCGTCAACGAGCACCTGCGTCTCGTCGAACACATGTATGCCGTAGCTGGCATATGGCCCGCCGTGGATCTGCAGGATGACGGGGAACGGCCCCTCCCCTGCTGGTGTCGCCACCCACCCGTGGATCGGGTAGCCGTCGCGGCCGGTGATCTCACGCTCCTCCGGCACGACGATGCCGGTTTCGCGCAGGGGTGCAGCGAAGTCGGTGAGCGCACCGGTACCGGCGAGCACCAGGTCGCCGAACGAGACGGGTGTCGCGACGGATGCCACGATCCGCTCCCCCGCCGACGCGTGTCCGTTCACCTCGACGAGTCCGTCGAGGACGGCGCTCACGTCACCGGAACGGGTCACGCGCAGCAGCGACACCGTGCCACGCGACCGGTTCTGCACGAGGAAGTCGTCGCCGATGACGCCGATGTGCGAGCCGCCCTCGCCGAGGTCGACGGTCTCGGGGTCGGTGAGGGCACGCAGTCCGTCTTCTTCGAGCAGGTACAGTGCGACGCCGGGAGCGATGAAGTCGACACCGCCTGACCCGACGCCGTCGGCGAGGACCGCGATCGTGCCGTCGGCGGCGATGGCCACATCGCCGATCGACAGGTCAGCGTCGCGAGCGATCAGGTCGCGAGACCCCGATCCGTCGACGGCCACCGCGATCAGCGGCGTGCGCAGGTCGCGCCGGGCATCCTCGATCTCATCGAGCACCGTGAGGATCTCGGAACCGTCGGCGGTGAAGGTCACACCATGATGCGAGACGGGACCGCTCGTCAAGGCGCGGGCCTCGGCGGTGACGACCCGGGGCGCGGGTGCCTGCTCGCCTTCGGGACGGACCACGGGAGCGGCGTCGTAGAACGGCTCGGCGTCGACATCGGGCACGGCGACGATGAACACGTGCGACGGGCGGTCGGCCACGTAGCCGAGTCCGTTCGCGTGCCAGCGGATGCCCGTGACACGACGCGGCGATTCGCTCGCGGCATCCAGCTTCTCGACCGTGCCGTAGCGGCCCGCCTCGGCGACACGGGAGGTGAACGCGAGCTGCGTGCCGTCCGGTGACCAGGCGAACTCACCCACGCCACCCTGCGCTGCCGTCGCCTGCACCGGCTCACCACCGGTCGCGCGCACGACGAAGATCTGGCCTGCACCGGTGGCATCCGCTCGCACGAACGCCACCAGCGACCCGTCCGGAGACAGCGCAGGCTGTCGGTCCGCGATACCGCGGGTCACGCGGCGCAGAGCACCGCCGTCCAGTTCGACGCGCCACAGCTGTCCTACGTTGCGATTCGCCGCGATGTCGGGACGAGATGTCGCGAACACTGCGAAAGAACCGTCGGGCGCGATCGTGGGCCGGCCGACGGCGACGAGCTTCTCGATGTCGACGGCGCGCACGCTCACTCCCCTCCGAACGAGCTCACATCTCCGACCAGGCGCGTGTTGTCGCTCGGGACCGGATCGACGGCGGCGAGGGCGACTTCGGCGGCGAACTCGGCGACGTTGTAGAGCTTGCCGGCCGACTCGCGGCGCTGTGCGATCGCACCGGGGTTGGCGCGCTCGAGCAGCGTCGCCGTGATCGTGCCCTCGATCATGTCGCCCGAGACGACCACGAACTCGATGCCCTTTTCAGTGAGGGCGGGGATCCGCTCGCGCAGTGCGTCTTCGCCGGCGCGCTTGGAGAGCGCGACGGGCTCGTACTCGGGCATCGTCGGCGTCGTGCGGATGAAGTGGGCCTGGTGGCTCGTGACGAACACGACACGCGACCCGTCACCGAGCAGCGGCAGCGCGGCATCGAGCACATTCAACTGCGCGTCGCGGTTGAGGACGAGCGCGTAGTCCTCGGCCATGCCGCTCTCCATGCCACCCGAGGCGTTGAGTACCAGAAGGTCGAGCCCGCCGAACGTGTCGTGGATCTGCGTCATCATGTCGGCGACGGATGCCGGGTCGGTGAGATCGGCGCCGACGACGAGCGCTTCGACACCCAGTTCGCGCAACTGTGCGGCGAGCTTCTCTGCCCGCGGGGCCTTGTTGCGGAAGTTGATGACGACGTTCGCGCCCGCCTGCGCGAGGTAGGTCACCGTGTCGGCGCCCACGCCCCGCGACGAGCCCGTGACGAGGGCGGTCTTTCCGGTGAGCGAGCCGGCGGCGAGGGGCTGAGACATGGGTACTCCTGCAGTGCGTGAGGGGGTTCCCGGGGCATCCGGGCGACGCATCGACACTATCAACCAGGGCGCCGCCGACATGGCAACCACGGCGCCGCCAGCCCGGCACGCGCGCACCGCGGTGTTAGGGTGCAGAAAGAAGCGCCGAAGGAGCGTCAAGATGTTGCCGGATCTGACCCAGTACATGTGGATCGCATGGCTGGTTCTGGCGTTGCTGTTCGTGATCATCGAGCTGCTGACCCTCGAGTTCACCTTCCTCATGCTCGCCGCCGGCACCCTCATCGGCGGCCTCGGCGTGAACCTGCTCGGCGGCGTGTGGTGGCTGCAGGTGCTGGCAGCGGCATCCGTCTCAGCTCTGCTGCTGTTCACGATCCGCCCGCTGCTGCTGCGTGCCCTGCACCGCTCGAGCGCGCTGCACCCGACCAATGTCGATGCCATTTACGGCCTCGGCGGGCGCCTGATCGCGCCGTTCACCGACGACGTCGCCTCGGTGCGCCTCGACAACGGCGAGCTCTGGTCGGTGACCCGTTCGCCAGGCAGCGACGACCTCGCCGTCGGCGACCGCGTTGTGGTCACCGCCGTGCGCGGAGCGATGGTCGAAGTCATCCACGAACCGGCTGCCGCAGCCGACACACCCGACGCATCCACCGACAGGAGCACCGACTGATGGTCGACATCGGAGCCTTCGCGGGACAGATCTTCGTGATCATCCTGCTCATCGTCATCGCGATCTTCGTGATCGTCGTGATCTTCCGCTCGATCCGGATCATTCCGCAGGCGTACGCAGGCATCGTCGAGCGACTCGGCCGCTACCAGCGCACCCTCTCCCCCGGCCTGAACCTGCTCGTGCCGTTCATCGACCGGCTGCGCCCGCTCGTCGACATGCGCGAGCAGGTCGTGTCCTTCCCGCCGCAGCCGGTGATCACCGAAGACAACCTCGTCGTGTCGATCGACACCGTCGTGTACTTCCAGGTGACGGATGCCCGTGCCGCAACCTACGAGATCGCCAACTACCTCGGTGCCGTCGAGCAGCTGACCACGACGACGCTGCGCAACGTGGTCGGCGGCCTCAACCTCGAAGAGGCCCTCACGAGCCGCGACGAGATCAACGGACAGCTGCGGGTCGTGCTCGATGAGGCGACCGGCAAGTGGGGCCTGCGCGTCTCGCGGGTCGAGCTCAAGGCGATCGATCCGCCGCACTCTATCCAGGACTCGATGGAGAAGCAGATGCGCGCCGAGCGCGAGCGTCGTGCGACGATCCTGACCGCCGAGGGCTCGAAGCAGTCGCAGATCCTCGAGGCCGAGGGGCGCCGCCAGGCCGACATCCTGCGCGCCGAGGGTGAGAAGCAGGCCGCGATCCTGCGTGCCGAGGGTGAGGCTGCCGCGATCCAGAACGTGTTCGAGGCGATCCATCAGGGCCGCCCCGACGACAAGCTGCTCGCCTACCAGTACCTGCAGACGCTGCCGAAGATCAGTGAAGGCTCGTCGAACAAGATGTGGATCATCCCGAGCGAGTTCACCGAGGCGATGAAGGGCCTCGGCTCGGCGTTCGCCGCGGGTGCGGGTGCCACAGCGAACGCGGCTTCGACGGTCACGGCGCCGCCGGCGACGCGTGTGCGCCAGAGCCCGCCGGCAGAGCAGGAACCGCCGGCGGCACCCCCGACGCTGCCGTGACGCACCCGTGGTTCCACGCGCGTGCGCCGCGCGTGCTGGCGCATCGCGGGTTCGTCCCACCCGGAGCGACCGACGTTGTCGAGAACACGCTCGCGGCCTTCGCTGCCGCCCATGCCGCGGGGGCGAGCTACGTCGAGTCGGACTGTCATCTGACCGCAGACGGCGTCGTGGTGCTGTTCCACGACGACGACCTGACGCGCGTCGCGGGTGATTCGCGCGCCATCGCCGACGTGCGCCTCGCGGATCTGCGCCACATCATGGCCGATCGCGGCGAGCTTGTCACGGCTGCGGAAGCGCTGAGCGCGTTCCCGACGCTGAGGTTCAACTTCGATGTCAAAGCCGCCGGCGCCGCCCTCCCCCTGGGCCGCCTCGCCGGGCGCAACGCGGATCGCGTGCTGCTGACGAGCTTCTCGGATGCCCGCCGCCGCGCCGCCATGGAGGCCGCGCACGCCGCGGGCGGCACGCCCGCCACCTCCGCCGGACAGGCGACCGTCGCACGCGTGCTCGCCGCCGTGGCGACGGGGTCGCACGCGCTGGTGCGCCGTGCGCTGCGCGGTATCGACGCGCTGCAGATCCCCGAGCGCGCGGGCGCCCTGCGTGTCGCAGCGCATGCCGCAGGCACCGAGGTGCACGTGTGGACGATCAACGAGCGCGCCGACATGGATCGTCTGCTCGCTCTGGGCGTCGACGGTCTCGTGACCGACCGCGCCGACCTCGCCCTGGCGGCGATCGCCGCGCACCGCGGATCCTGAACCACCGGGCCGCCTGAAACACCGGGCCGGGCGCTGAGCATCGGCTGTGAAAGGGCGCGACGCGGCATCCGTTCGGATGATGCACACAGGTGAGCGCGTTATACCTGTACGGACGAGAGGACCACACAATGGCAGATCGCAGCCTGCGCGGCATCCGACTCGGCGCTTCCAGCCTACAGAGCGAAGAAGGCGTCGTGTTCCATGAGCGCGCCAACCACACGTACGTCTGCACGCAGTGCGGACGTGAGACCACCATGACATTCGCCGCCGACGCAGAGGTGCCCGAGGCCTGGGAGTGCCGCACGTGCGGCGCCGAGGCCGTGCGCCGCATCGGCGACACCGTCGTCGAGGTCGACCACTCCGGCGACAAGGTCGCCCGCACCCACTGGGACATGCTCCTGGAGCGCCGCACCGTTCCCGAGCTCGAGGAACTCCTCGAAGAGCGTCTCGCTCTGCTGCGCGCCCGTCGTGGCGCCGGCGACACTCGCCTCACGGCCTGAGTCCGCACCCGCGTCGACGATCCCCCGGACGTCGGTTCCCGAACTATTCGGGGGCCGACGTCTTCGTCGTACCCGGAACTCGCCCGCGCCGCCGCGTGAGGAGGCCGATCACGGCGAGGGCGAGCACACTCCCCCACCCCAGCGTCGTCTGTACGGCCGGGCCCGCGATCATCGCGGGTGTGAGCCCCGTGTGCAGCGGCACGTCGGTGACCATCGCACCGGCCTCATCGGCGGGCAACGTGTCGAGCGTGCTGCCGTCGGGCGCGATGACCTGGCTTGTGCCGACGGTCGAGAGGTTCACCACGGCGCGCCCCGACTCGATCGCACGCATGCGGGCGAAGGCGAGCTGCTGCAGATTCTCGTCGGTGCCGCGGAAGTCGGCGTTGTTGGTCTGGAACATGTAGACCTGCGCGCCCGCGAGCGCGCCGTCGCGGATGACGTCGTCGTAGATCACGTCGAAGCAGATCGCGAGGCCGACCCCCACACCATTGATGTCGACGAACGGCACGGCGGTGCCCGGCGTGTACTCGCGCTGGATGAGATCGATCAGATCTGGCGCGAACTGCCGCCAGAGCCACCGGTCGGGAACGTACTCGCCGAAGGGCACCGGATGCCGCTTGTCGTACGTCTGCGTCGGGTTCTCGGCGCCGGCTTCCCAGACCAGTGACGAGTTGAAGTAGTCCTCGCCGCGCTGAGTGACGGCGCTGATCAGCAGCGGCGCATCGATGCGGGCGCTGAGCTGATCGAGCGTGCGTGCGACCGACTCGTTCTGCGTCGGGTCGGCGTCGACGCCGCCCTCGGGCCACAGCAGCACGTCGAGGTTCTCGTCCTCGATGGGCTCCGTCGCGGCAAGTTGTGCGCGCAGGACGTCGTACGGCTGGCGCTCGTCGAAGTAGCCCGCCGGACCGTTGCCCTGCACGGCGCCGACGCGGATCGTCCCGGCATCCGTCGTCGGGAACTGCGGCAGGGCGAACAGGATCGCCAGCGCCGCCACCGCCGGGATCACGCCGCGCAGGTCGCGCACGTCGCGCCGGTGGCGGCGCCGCGCGAACTCGAGCCCGGCAGCACAGGCGAACGCGATCAGGAACGAGAGCCCGCTCATGCCGGTCCACGACGCCACGTCGGCGAGGGGCGAGGATGCCTGCGTGACGCCCAGTCGCGCCCAAGGGAACCCGCCGTACGGGAAGGTGCCGAGAAGCTCCTCGCGCGAGACCCACAGGCCCGCGACGAGCGCGGGCAATGCGAGCAGGCGTCCCCACGCGCCGGGTGCGATGCGCGGCAGCCAGCGGTACGCCAGCGTGATCGGCACCGCCATCGCCGCCGTGAGCAGCGCCTCGAGCGTCGACAGGGCGATCCACGGGACCGGCCCCAGGTAGCGCGCCGTGAACGACAGGTTGACGAAGAACAGCGCGGCACCGAAGACGAAGCCGACGAGCACGGCTCCCCACGCGCGGCGGCCGATGAGGCTCACGAGCGCGAGCGGCACCGCGACGAACACGACCGGCCACCACGAGACGGCGGGGAACGCGAGCGTGAGCACCAGCCCGCCCGCGGCTGCGGCGAGTACGGCTCCCCACAGCGGCAGCAGCGGCCGGGGCTCGTTCGCAGGGGCCTCGTTCGCAGCGGCCTCGTTCACAGCGGCCGCGCTCACAGCGACCCGTACACGACGATGCCGCGTCGGACCGCTTCGAGTGCCTTGCGCGCGGTGACCGCGACGGGCCCGTCCGCGACGATCGACAGCTGATCGAGCAGATCGATCGTCTGCTTCGCCCATCGGACGAAGTCGCCCGCGGCGAGATCTGCCTCGTCGAGTGCACGATCGAGCGTCGCGCCGCGGGCCCACGAGTGCATCGCGGTCGCGAGCCCCGTCGCGACGGGCTCGCTTCCGGGAAGGAAGTGATCGCGCTCGAGGTCGTCGAGCCGTGCCCACAGCTCCTGCGTCGCCGTCAGCGCCTGGCGGAACGGCCCACGCGGCAGCCCGTGCTCGCCAGGACCATCCGAATCGCGCCGCGGCTCGTAGACGAGGCAGCAGGCGAGGGCGGCCAGGCCCGGGGCATCCAGCGACGTCCACAGGCCCTGCCGCAGCGACTCGGCGACGAGCAGGTCGCGCTCGCCGTAGATCCGCTTCATCGTCTTGCCGGCCGGTGTCAGTGTCGCCGTCTCGTCGCCCGCGATGCGGACGTAGTCCAGGCTCACGAGCACGTCGACGACGCGGTCGAACACGCGCGCGACCGTCCCCGTGCGGGCCTCGATCTGACGCCGCACCTTGTCGACGCGCCGCTGCAGTTTCGCGTAACGCTCGCCCCAGCGCGCGTGAGCCTCACGGTCGGGGCACGAATGACAGGCGTGGCGCTGCAGTCTCCGGCGCAGCGACTGGATGTCGTTCTGGCGCTGCGCCCTGATGCGGGCGGGCGCCGTGCGGTCGGCGCGATTGAGCTTCTCGACCTCGCTGAGCTCCGCGCGCAGCCCCGCATACTCGACGAAGTCGCCGCGGTCGCAGGCCATCGCCTTCGCGTAGCCGGCGAGGGACTCCTCGGCATCCTTCACCTCGCGGGCGAGGCCCACGACGGCGCGGTCGGCCTGGAACTGCGCGAACGACGACTCCAAGATCTCGCGCGCCCGCTCGCGGCCGAACTGGTCGATGAGGTTCACTGCCATGTTGTACGTCGGGCGGAAGCTCGAGTTCAGCGGATACGTGCGGCGGGATGCCAGAGCAGCGACCGCCTGCGGATCGAGCGACTCGGTCCACTGGATGACGGCGTGCCCCTCGACGTCGATGCCGCGACGCCCGGCCCGTCCGGTGAGCTGGGTGTACTCCCCCGAGGTGATCGCGACACGCGCCTCGCCGTTGAACTTCTCGAGCTTTTCGAGCACGACGGTGCGGGCGGGCATGTTGATGCCGAGTGCGAGCGTCTCGGTCGCGAAGACGGCCTTCACGAGCTTGCGGCGGAACAGCTCTTCGACGACTTCTTTGAACGCCGGCAGCAGCCCCGCGTGGTGCGCAGCGACGCCGCGCTCGAGGTTGTCGCGCCACTCGCCGAAGCCCAGCACGTCGAGATCGTCGTCGGGCATCGTGCGCATGCGCTCATCGATGATCTGACGGATCTCATCGCGTTCTTCGCGCGTCGTCAGGCGCAGGCCCGAACGGCGCACCTGCTGCACCGCCCCGTCGCAGCCGGCACGGCTGAAGATGAAGAAGATCGCCGGCAGCAGGTTGGCGCGCTCGAGTAGCTCCACGACCTGGGGCCGGTCGAGCCGCTCGATGCGCTGCATGTTCGCCGACCGTACGGGCCGACTGCCGCCCCGGTGGGGGCGCCGCGCGGCATCCCGCACACCGTGCGCACGCGACTGCTGCGCCTGCCGGTTGTTCTCGTAACGGGCGCCGCTGCCGCCGCGGATGCGCATGAGCTCTTGATTGACCTGCGCCGTCGCGATGCCGGCACGGTCGTCGAACAGCGGCAGCAGGTCGCCGCGCACGAGGACGTGCTGCTCGAGCGGCACCGGGCGGGTCTCAGAGACGATGACCTCGGTGTCGCCGCGGACGGTGTCGAGCCAGTCGCCGAACTCTTCGGCGTTGGAGACCGTCGCCGACAGCGAGATCAGCCGCACATCCGGCGGCAGGTGGATGATGACCTCTTCCCACACGGCGCCGCGGAACCGGTCGGCGAGGTAGTGCACCTCGTCCATCACGACGTAACGCAGACCCCGCAGTGCCGAAGAGTCGGCGTACAGCATGTTGCGCAGCACTTCGGTCGTCATGACGACGACGCGCGCGTTGCCGTTGATGTTGGTGTCGCCGGTGAGCAGGCCGACCTGGTCTTCGCCGTAGACCTCCTGCAGCTCGCGGAACTTCTGATTCGACAGCGCCTTCATCGGCGTTGTGTAGAAGGCCTTCTCGTCGGCGGTGAGCATGGCGAGGTGGATCGCGAACTCGCCCACAATCGTCTTGCCCGCGCCGGTGGGGGCGGCCACGAGCACGCTGCGACCGTCTTCGAGCGCGTGGCATCCGGCGGTCTGGAACGGGTCGAGGTCGAAGCGCTGCGCGGCCGCGAACGCGGCGGTGATCGGGTGCGCGCGCGCCGACTGCGCGGCCGCGTACCGCGCGGCGGGGTCGCTCACGCGAGCGGTCCGAGCTCGGCGGCCGCACGCTTGCTGCGGCGGTAGTCGAACAGCATGGACAGGCCCGCGGCCGCGAAGAA
>Ga0207420_1002138_pt1 | contig 10445 bp, 10 predicted proteins | sample ThiBio_inoc_biof_FD_183941 | JGI IMG/M metagenome (GOLD analysis project Ga0207420, IMG submission 183941) | Wastewater bioreactor microbial communities from Cape Town, South Africa - Thiocy_inoc_biof (SPAdes) | ecosystem: Engineered > Bioremediation > Thiocyanate > Unclassified | place: South...
GTGACGGCGTTCTGCGCCGCCCCCGACGCCGCCGGACTGGACCGCGTCAAGGCCGGTTTCGTCACCACCTTGGCCGGTTGGCAAAAGGTGCAATGGATCAGCTATGGACCGGTGGAGGCCTTCCATCGCGGCCAGCGCATGCAGTTCTGGCCCGACAAGAAGAACGCCGGCGACCGCCAGATGCTGGCCCTGATCAAGGACCGCAAGGCCGACGCCCTGGAAGCGCACCGCATTCCCTTCGCCTCGGTGGCGGTCCAGGGGCTGCCGGCCTTGGAAATGCTGCTGTTCGCCGACAGCCAGGCCGACAAACTGCTGTCCAGCTCCGACGAAACCGCCTTTCGCTGCAAGCTGTTGGCGGGCATCGCCAACAACCTGAACCGGGTGGGTGGCGAGTTGGTCACCGAATGGGAAAAGCCCGGCGGCTATGTGGACATCATGAAGACCATCGGCGGCGGCCCCAACCCCTATGCCGACAACCGTCAGGCGGCGTCGCAGCTGTTCAACGCCCTGCATGGCGAACTGACCGCCATCGCCGAGGTCAAGCTGTCCTATGCCATGGGCGCCAATGCCGACGAAGCCCGCCCCGGCCGTGCCGAAAGCTGGCGGGCCAAGCAATCGGCCGCCAACATCCGCCACAACCTGGAATCGCTGCGCCACGTCTTCGCCACCGGCTTGGCCCCGGTGGTCACCGCCCGGGGCAAGCCCGAACAGATGGACAGGTTGCTGAAGGCCACCGACGACGCCTTGGCCAGTCTGGCCCAACTTAAGGCGCCACTTGAAACCGAGATGACCACCGCCGACGGCTGGAAGCGTCTGGCGACGCTGAAGACCAAGGTCAAGGCCGTGGCCCAGATCCTGGAAACCGACATCGCCAACACCTTGGAACTACAGGTGGGATTCAATGCACTCGACGGAGACTAACCGCCGCGCCTTCCTGGCCGCTTGCGCCGCTTTTGGTTTGTTGCCAACCACGGCACGTGCAGCCAAGACCGCCCCCCGGCCCATTTGGCTGGCCGCCAACGTGGCACCGGGGCGGCAATACGCCGTGGGGGCCTTCGACGGCGACGGCGACAAGGTGTTCGAAATCGACCTGCCGGAACGCGGCCACGGCATTGCCCTGTCACCCGACGGCCGTACCGCCGTGGCGGTGGCGCGGCGTCCCGGCACCTCGGCCGCGGTGATCGACCTGATCAGCGGTCAGGCCACCACCTGGTTGGAAGCCCCCGAGGGCCGTCATTTCCATGGTCACGGGCTGTTTTCCACCGATGGCAAGCTGCTGTTCACCTCGGAAAACGACTATCAGGAAAGTGTGGGCATCATCGGCGTGTGGGACGCCGCCAACGACTACACCCGGCTGGGCGAGATGTCGTCCCACGGCATCGAACCCCACGACATCAAACTGATGCCGGACGGCCGCACCCTGGCGGTGGCCAATGGCGGCATCATCACCCATCCCGACCACGGCCGCACCCGGCTGAACCTGGACGCCATGGAATCGTCCCTGGTCTACATGGACAGCCGCGACGGCAAGCTGCTGGAAAAGCGCACCCTGCCGGCCGACCTGCGCCTGTTGTCCATGCGCCATTTCGACATCGCGCCCGACGGCACCATCGCCATGGGCATGCAGTACCAGACCGATGCCGAAACCCCACCCATCGTCCTGCACCGTCGGGGAAAATCGCTGCGGCTGTTGGATCTGCCCGCCGAGGTCAAGGGCATCGTCCACAATTATTGTGGCAGCGTCGCCATGTCGGCCGACGGTTCGGTGTTCGCCGCATCGTGCCCGCAAGGGTCGCTGGTCACGCTGTGGCGCACCGCCGACGGCGCCTATCTGGGGTCGGTCCCGGTCAAGGACGGCTGCGGTGTCGCCCCCGGCCCCCAGGGCCGCCAGCTGATCATGACCAGCGGCCGCCAAGGCGCGTGGTGCTGGAGCCCCGACGGCGCCGTCGCCCTGAAGGGCGAATATGTCACCGGCCGCGCCTGGGACAACCACGCGGTGCGTTTGGTTTAACCCCGCTTGCGCACCTGACTGGGCGACACACCGAACTGGCGCTTGAACGCGGTGGCGAAATTGGCCGACGAGCCATAGCCGGCGTTCAACGCCACTTCGGTGACGCTGTGATGTCCTTTTTCCAAGGCCTGACGGGCCTGTTCCAACCGCCGCACGCGGGCGAATTCCAGCACCGAGGTGCCATGGGCGGCATGAAACAGCCGCTGCAGGGCGCTGACGCTCATCCCCGCCGCCTGGGCCACTTGGTCCACGTGCAGACGGCCATCACTTTGGCCGTCGATGTAATCGCAGGCCCGGCGCAGCCGGGCCAGATCGCGGCCGCAAACCCGCCCCTGGTGGTCGTCCTCGGCCCAATGGCGCAGGATCTCGCCGACGAATTCCAACGCCAGGGATTCCCGGTACAGCCCTTCCAGGAACGGCATGTCCGGCGACGGGTCCAACAGCCGCATGGCCAGGTCCACGTGACGGCGGCTGGGACCCCAGGTGCGCAATGTCAGGTGGTCGCCGATCAGCCCCGACAGCCGCTTGGCTTGCGGCCAGTCCTCGGATTCCAGCCAGCCCTGGGGGATGCTGACATTGACCTTGCGCACCCGTTGGTTCCTAAGGCCCCGGCGCTCGAACAGGTCGGGCTCTGCGCAGGTCAGGGCAAAGGCGTGGGGCCCTGAGACCCCGCGCCCCAGATCCATGGCCCGACCGCCCAGCGACATGCTGGCCGCCCCTTCCAGGAACAGCCCCAGCGTGGTTCCCGGCTGCGCCCCCGCCTGGGTCACCATGTCGTGGACGTCCACCGAATCGGTGGCGTGCAGCCGCAGGCCGGAACGCAGGTTCAGCGAACAGAACCGCCCCTTCAGGGCGACGTCTTCGGGGCGGATCACCGGGGCCAGCACCCGAAAGCTGTCGGTGCGGTTCATGGCGTGGATGTCCTGAAAACGAATGAGCTGTGGCGCCGCGTTCATGCTGGTTCCTTGGGTTTCAAATGGTGATCCGGCCGCTTGTCTGTTTTGGCTGCGCCGCAAACAAATTCGACTGCGACGCAAACGCACAATCTTTTTGCAGGCTTTATACAAAGAGCAGGTCGATGCCCCCTTATGCCTTGTAATTGAGAGTGCGTCGCATTATTAGCATTAACGCCGTCGCTGGTCCAGACCGGATGGCAGCCAAGAAAGGATGTTGAAGCATGAACAGCCCCTCATCGCCGCGCCTGACCGGCAAGGCCGCCCTGTTGGCGACCACCATGCTGGTGGGCGGCGCGTTGCCGGCCCTGGCCCAGCAAGCCATCGAACTGGCACCGGTCGAGATCGAGGGAAAGGCCCCGCGCGCGGTCGAGACCACCAGCCGGATCGACCAGACCGAGATCGACAACGAACAGCCCAAGGACATGCGCCAATTGTTCCGTCAGGAACCGTCGGTGATCGTCAGCGGCGGCTCGGCGGCGGCGCAGAAGTTCTATGTGCACGGCATCGAGCAAAGCAACCTGAACGTCAGCGTCGACGGCGCCACCCAGCGCAGCAACATCTGGCACCATAACGGTTCCATGACCCTGGACCCCATGTTCCTGAAATCGGTGCAGGTGGAAGCCGGCGTCGCCCCCGCCGACGCCGGTCCGGGCGCCCTGGCCGGCGCCGTCCAAATGCAGACCAAGGACGCCAAGGACATGCTGCTGCCCGGCCAGGACCTGGGGGCCACCCTGATGGCCAGCTACAACACCAACAGCCAAAGCTTCCGCACCACCGGCGCCGCCTATGGTGCCCGGGACGGATACGAGGTCTTGGGCATCCTGACCCGCAACATGGGCGAGAACTACATCAACGGCGACGGCAACGGCGAGGCGGGGACCAAGGACCACCTGCAAAGCGGCCTGGCCAAGCTGGCCTATGAAAGCCAAAGTGGCCACCGCTTCGGTGTTTCCGGCGAATATGCCGACGACAACGCGGTGCGCCGCATGCGCCCCAACCTGGGCGAGGTCAGCAACGGCACCGGCCGCCTTTTGAACACCACCCACGCCACCCGCCTGACCACCGGCCTGTCTTACGAAACCACCACCCCCACCGCCACCTATGACCCCAAGGTGAAGCTTTACTACAACCGTGTCGGCCTGCAGCGTCCCAACGACACCAACCAGACCGCGGTGGCGTCGGGGGTGTTCAATTCCAACATCGAAACCATGGGTCTGAAGGCGCAGAACACCTTCGCCATCCCCACCGGCAAGCTGACCGCCGGCGTGGATTTCGAGAACACCGACGCCTTCGTGCGCCGCTATCTGCAAAAGACCGACGCCGACGAACAGGCCCGCAATTACGGCGCCTTCGTCCAGGCCCGTGTCGCGCCTTGGGACGACTGGAAGCTGTCCTCCGGCCTGCGCGCCGACTATCAGACCTATCACACGGTGGACGAGAAGGATTTCAACAATTTCGGCCTGTCGCCCAACGCCAGCGTCGAATACGCCTTCACCCCCGCGCTTTCGGCCTTCGGTGGCTATTCCTATGTCTTCGGCGGCCTGGCCTTGCCGGAAACCGGCCTGTTGCACGCCTATCAGATGACCACCAGCGACGACGTCAATCCCACCCGGTCGCACAACTTCCGCACCGGGCTGCGCTTTGGCGACAGCGGCCTGACCCTGGAAGGCGCGCTGTTCCGCACGCAGATGTACGATACCTTGATGTACAACTACACCCGTTCCATGCGGGTCAACGGCCCCAGCCTGCGCAGCCAGGGCGTCGACCTGTCGGGCAGCTATGCCTGGGCCAACGCCAAGGTGTGGAGCAAGTACAACTTCACCCAGGCCCGCTATGCCGGCCGCATGGCGCTGCCCAGCGACTACAACCTGGGCACCACGGTCGGCCACATGCTGAACCTGGGCGCCGAATACACTTTCACCCCCGTCCGCCTGACCGTCGGCGGCTCGGCCGAGATGACCCAGGGCATCAGCGACGAAGCGCTGGCCCAGGCCAATTACCAGCCCATGAAGGGCTATGCGGTGTTCGACCTGTTCGGCCAGTGGCAGCCGCTGGAAAGCAACGAGAACTGGACCGTGCGGCTTGAGGCCAACAACGTGCTGGACAAGAAGTACGTGGCCCGGGGGTCCTACACCACCGCCAACAACATCACCCCGGTCTACGAGGAAGGCCGCGCCTTCTTGTTGTCGACCACGGTGAAGTTCTAGGAAGGGGGCACGGATGGCGCGGCTTGTCCTGGCCCTGGCGGCCCTGATCCTGACCTTGTCACCCTTGGAGCCGGCATCCGCCGGCCCCGCCCTGGTGGATCTGGCGGGACGAAGCATTACCCCGCCGGACAAGGTGGAAAGGGTGATCCTGGGCGAAGGCCGCGCCGTTTCCGTCATGGCCATCCTGGACCGCCAGGCGCCGCTGTCGCGGGTGGTGGGCATGATGGGCGATTTCCCGTTGCTGGACGCGGCCGGTCACGCCAAATGGCGCCAGCGCTTCCCGGCGCTTGACCACATCGCCGTGCTGGGCAAGGTGGCAGCCGATTCCTTCAGCGTCGAAAAGGCCATTTCGCTGAAACCCGACCTGGCCATCTTTTCCATGGCCGGCCACGGCCCCGCCCCCAAGGACGCGGAAATCATCCGCCAGTTGGAAGCGGCGGGCGTCGTCGTGGTCTTCGTCGACTTCTTTTTCGACCCGTTGGTCAACACGCCGAAAAGCATGGAGCTGCTGGGCGTTCTGTTGGATCGCCGGACCCAGGCGGCGCAGTTCAACGACTTCTACACCACCCAGTTGGCCAAGGTGTCCAGCCGTCTGGAGCAAGCAAAGACCCGCCCGCTGGTGTTCATCGAAAATCGCGTCGGCCTGCAGCCCGATTGCTGCGCCAGCATCGGCGACGGCATCTTGGGCAAGATGGTGGAAGCCGCCGGCGGCCGCAACCTGGCCCGCGACCTGATCCCCGGCTATGCCGGACAAATCAGCCTGGAATATCTGCTGACCCACCAGCCCGACATCTATCTGGGCACCGCCGTCGGCAACCTGGAAACCGCCGTCAAGGCCCCGGAGCGCATCGTCATGGGGCACGACGTGCCGGCGGGACAAGCCGCCGACAGCCTGGGCCAGACCCTGAAGCGGCCGGGCATCTCCAGCCTTGCGGCGGTGCGCCAGGGCCGGGCCCACGCCCTGTGGCACCATTTCGTCCATTCTCCCTTCAACGTGGTGGCGGTCCAGGCCATGGCCAAATGGTTCCACCCAGCCCTGTTCGCCGATCTGGACCCCCAGGCCACCTTGCGCGACATGACCCGGCTGTTCCAGCCCATGGAACTGGCCGGCACCTTCTGGACCGACACGCCATGACCGCCCAGACCCTGGCCGCCGGCTACCGCCGTTTCATCCTGGGCCGCATGGTCATCCTGGGCGGACTGGGGCTGGCCGTGGTTTTGGCCTTCGCCTTGGATGTCGCCACCGGACCGTCGGGGATCAGACTGGCCGAATTGCTGAAATCCGCCGACGACCCGGCCCTGGCGGTGATCCTGTGGGACATCCGCCTGCCGCAGGCGACGATGGCCGTCCTGGTGGGCGCCGCCCTGGCCCTGGCCGGGGCCGAGATGCAGACCACGCTGAACAATTCCCTGGCCAGCCCGTTCACCCTGGGCCTGACCAACGCCGCCACCCTGGGCGCCGCCTGCGCCATCGTCTTCGACCTGGCCCTGCCCGGCCTACCCGTGCTGTGGAGCGTGCCGGCGCTGGCCTTTTGTTTCGCCCTGGGGGCGACGCTTCTGGTCAACGTCCTGGCCCGCAGCCAAGGGGCCGGTGCCGACACCGTGGTGCTGTTCGGCATCGCCATGGTTTTCGTCATGAACGCCTTGCTGTGGCTGGTGCAATACGTGGCCAGCGCCGACGCCGTGCAGCAGATCGTGTTCTGGACCATGGGCAGCCTGACCCGCTCCAGTTGGGAAAAGGTCGCTTTGGTGGGGCTGGTCCTGGCGCTCAGCTTGCCCCTTTCCCTGCGTCAGGTGTGGGCCATGACCACCCTGCGCGGCGGCGAGGACCACGCCCGGTCCTTTGGCATCGGGGTGGAACGCCTGCGTCTGGTGGTGCTGGTCCGCGTCAGCCTGTTGGCAGCGGCGGCGGTGTCGTTCGTCGGCACCATCGGCTTCATCGGTCTGGTGGGACCGCATCTGGCCCGTCTGGTGGTGGGCGAGGACCACCGTTTCTATCTGCCCGGCGCCGCCCTGGCCGGCGCCCTGGTCATGAGCCTGGCTTCGACCGCCAGCAAAAGCCTGGTCCCCGGTCTGGTCCTGCCGGTGGGCATCGTCACCGCCCTGGTGGGCATTCCGTTGTTCATGGCCCTGCTTTTGGGGCAAAGGAGACGATCATGAGCCTTTATCTGGATCGGATCGGCGTCGCCTATGGGCGCCGTCCGGTGCTGACGGGCCTGACCGCCGCCGCCCTGCATCCCGGCATGCTGGTCGGCCTGCTGGGGGCCAACGGCGCCGGCAAGTCCACCTTGCTGCGCGCCTTGGCCGGGTTGCTGCCGGCCCATGGCCGGGCGATTCTGGACGGCACCGACCTGTTCACCGCCAGCGGCGCCCATCGGCTGCGTCAGGTGGGTTACCTGCCGCAGACCCTGCCCCAGGCATCGCCGCTTTTGGCCTATGAATCGGTTCTGGCGGCGTTGCGCGCCACCCGGCCCGACCTGCGCGACGCCACCGCCCAAGCCGCCATCCAGGGGATTTTCGACCGCCTGGGCATCGCCGAGTTGGCGCTGCGCCGCATGGGGCAACTGTCCGGCGGCCAGCGCCAGATGGTGGGGCTGGCCCAGGTTCTGGTGCGCCAGCCCCGCCTGCTGCTGCTGGACGAACCCACCAGCGCCCTGGACCTGCGCTGGCAATTGGCGGTGCTGGAAAACGTCGCCGGACAGGTCCACCGCGATGGCGCCATCGCCCTGATCGCCATTCACGACATCAATCTGGCGGCGCGCTTCTGCCACCGCCTGCTGGTTCTGGGCCAGGGCGCGGTTCTGGCCCAAGGACCGCCGGCCCAAGCGCTGACCCCGGATTTGCTGAACCACGCTTACGGCATCGACGGCCGGGTCGAAGCCTGTTCCCAAGGATTTCCCCTGGTCCTGGCCGACCGTGCCGCCACCATTTCCGCCGACAGGAGGCTTTGATGACCCTATCCGCCCGCGCCGCCATCACCACGGCGGCGGCCAGCCGTTACCTGGGCCAGCTGTGCAAGCATTTCGCCCACAAGATTCCGGTGCAATACGACGACCAAAGCGGCCGCGCCGACTTTCCCTGGGGCACCTGCCTTTTGGCGGCTCGGGACGGTGTTCTGCGCCTGGACCTGACCGCCCCGGACGAGACCTCGCTGTCGCGCGTCAAGGCGGTGGTGGAAGACCATCTGGTCCGTTTCGCCTGGCGCGAATCCATAACCTTCGCCTGGGAGCCCCAAGCATGACGCACGATCTTTCGCCCTGGTCCATGTTCCTGCACGCTGACCTGGTGGTGCAGATGGTGATGGTGGGTCTGGCCCTGGCATCCGTCGCCACCTGGACGGTGTTGCTGGCCAAAGGCTGGGAATTGCGGGCCTGCCGCCGCGCCATCGCCGACGGCCGGGCGGTGCTGGGCCAGTGTGCCAGCCTGGATCAGGCGCTGAACCGCCTTGACGGCAAAAACAGCCCCGTCCCCGCCCTGGTCCTGGCGGCGACCCAGGAATTGCGCCTGTCCGCCGGTCTGGCGGAAGACGGCATCAAGGACCGGGTCGCCAGCCGTCTGGACGACGAGCTGGCGCAATTGGGCCGCACCTTGTCCACCGGCACCGGCATCCTGGCCACCATCGGTTCGGTGGGCCCCTTCGTCGGCCTGTTCGGCACCGTTTGGGGCATCATGAACAGCTTCATCGGCATCGCCCACAGCCAGACCACCAATCTGGCGGTGGTGGCGCCGGGCATCGCCGAGGCGCTGCTGGCCACCGGCATGGGGCTGATCGCCGCCATCCCGGCGGTGGTGGTGTTCAACGCCTTCGCGCGGACCATCACCGGCCTGAAGGGCCAGGCCGGGCTGGCGGCGGCCGAGGTGCTGCGTCTGGCGGGCCGCGACCTTGACCGCCACGGCAGCTCTTTGCGCCGGGCCGCCGAATGAGCGCCCGGCTGTCCCATGGCGGCGACGATCTGGACGTCAACCACGAGATCAACGTCACCCCCTTCATCGACGTCATCTTGGTGCTGCTGATCATCTTCATGGTCGCCGCGCCCCTGGCCACCGTCGAGGTGCCGGTGGACCTGCCCGACTCCCACGCCCAGCCGCAGCCCAGGCCGGACCAGCCGCTTTTCGTCACCATCAAGGCCGACCAAAGCCTGGCGGTGGGAGAAACCGAGGTGGCCGAGGACGGCTTCGCCAGCGCCCTGGAAGCCGCCGCCAAGGGTGACAAGGAAACCCGCATCTTCCTGCGCGCCGACAAGACCATCGCCTATGCAAGGCTGATGGCGGTGATGGACCGCCTGCGCGACGCCGGTTACCTGAAAGTGGCACTGGTGGGATTGGAAACCGGATGAGCCGCCGCTGGAGCTTGGGCTTGGCCACCGCCATGGCCGGTCACGGATTGGTGCTGGTGGCGCTGATGGTCGGCCAGACCCTGGCGCCGCCGCCCAAGCCGGTGGAGGCGGCCATCCTGATCGACCTGCCCCCGGCCCCCGACGTCCCCAAGCCGCAGCCCGCACCGCCGCAAAAGGTGCAGGCGCCCAAGCCCAAGCCGAAAGCCGTCACGCCGCCCCCGGCGGCGGCGGCGCCCACGCCCCAACCGGCCGCCCCGCCCCACCCCCAGCAAAGCCCGTCGGCACCGGCCGAAACCGCCCCGGCACCAAGCGAGGAAAGCCCCGCCGCCCCCGTGCGCCCGGTGGCCGACCCGCAGGCGGTTTCGTCGTGGCAAAGCCGGCTGCTGGCCCATCTGGAACGCCACAAGACCTATCCGGCCCAAGCGCAAAGACAGCGTCTGCGCGGCCAAGTGGTGGTCCGCTTCACCATGGACCGTTCCGGCATGATCTTGGCCCAGTCGGTACGGGACGGATCGGGCCATGCGTTGCTGGATCGGGCGGCGCTGGACATGCTGGCCCGCGCCCAGCCCTTGCCGGCCCCGCCGCCACAAGTCGAAGGCGCCCAGGTCACCGTGACGGTTCCGGTGAAATTCACCCTCAACTGATGGGGAATTGACGGCTATGATGGGCCGTCAGCCGGAGCCATCGCCATTTTCAGCCTGGAAAAATTCTTCCCCTATCGACTGTCGGTGCTGAACGAACAGGTCAGCCGATCCTTGGCGGCGCTTTATGCCGACCGCTTCGACCTGACGCCGCCGGAATGGCGGGCCATGGCGGTGCTGGCCGGCTTTCAGCCGCTTTCCGCCAACGGCATCTGCAGCCGCACCAACATGGACAAGGTGCGGGTGACCCGGGCGGTGGCCCGCATGATCGCCGCCGGCCTGGTGTCGCGCCA
>Ga0207420_1002146_pt1 | contig 10435 bp, 5 predicted proteins | sample ThiBio_inoc_biof_FD_183941 | JGI IMG/M metagenome (GOLD analysis project Ga0207420, IMG submission 183941) | Wastewater bioreactor microbial communities from Cape Town, South Africa - Thiocy_inoc_biof (SPAdes) | ecosystem: Engineered > Bioremediation > Thiocyanate > Unclassified | place: South...
GGCAACGGTGCTCCTTGTCCGCAACTGTTTCCACCCAAACCGGTTACAGCCAGATCAAGATGCAGATAGGTATCTCCCACCGGAGGCAATTGATACGGATGCGATGCAAGGATAAGATCTTTGGCAGAATAGGGAAGTGCGGAAACCGATAAGCGGTCGGTTGCAACAAATACGGCTCCGTTACCTGCATCGTTGGTGAGTGCACACCAACGTACATCTTCGTGATTACCCATATCCTGAGGTTTGGGGAAGTTTACAAACTCGCCTTCCACAGTATTGGTATGCTGCTCGATGAACTGCCCGCTTTTACGGTCGGCGTAATTATCGATTGGTCCGCGTCCGTAATAATTAAAATGTTTGTATTGCTGAGGAACCTGCATTACATAACCCAAACGAGGCAATACAAGTGCCGGTTGGTTAGAGGTGATGCTGGATTGTAATTCTACCGAACCGTCTTTGTAAACCGTCCAGATCTGATTGGTGGTAAACTTAAAGTCGTCTGTCCCAAAGATTTTGTCTGTCAGCTCCTCGATCCGGTTCTTGCCGGAACTTGTTCCTCCATGAATTTTCGCTGCGTTGGGAGCCTGCGATTCAACCGTAAACGAAAGCACTACGGTTCCATTCTCCTTTACATTTACATTCATACCGGTTGCTTTATGTACCAGGTTATGCAAACCGCGGTCGAACCATTGTGAATAGAACCAGTTGTCGTTATTTACAAATGCACGCAAGGCATCCAGTTTCGGACCCTTACCCTCTTCAATCACTGTCTCGTTTCCGTAAGTAAGGCTATACAATGTTCCGGTAGATGCATCAAACTTGGCTTCAAAATGATCGCCCTTCACCGTTTTTATGTCCGTTGGAGAATCAATGAAGCGAATGGATCCCGCCTTACCTGCAACTTCCAAAATGCTTGGACGGTTTACGGTCTCTTTAACCTGAATCTGCTCTTCTGCCTGCACAAACGACTTGGCAGCCCAGGGCATGTTCTTATTCAGCAGGAACTGTATCTTTACAAAGTATTCTGCACTTTCCTTCAGATTATCGAAACGGTATGGCAACGATACCGTGATTTTGGTACGGGGTGCAACCTCGCCAAGACTTACATTACCTTGTTGAACCTCTTTTCCGTTTTCGTAAAGCGACCATTTTACATCGTAATCCGATAGATCCTTGAAATAGTATTTATTGAAAATCTCGAATTCGCCCTTCCGAATATATTTCGCTGTAATTCCGATGTGCTGGTATACTTTCTTTACTTCATAGTATTGTGGCTTCGGCTCCAGATCGCCAAAAACAATTCCATTCATCACAAACTGACCGTCGTTGGGGGTATCACCAAAGTCGCCTCCATAAGCAAGGTATCTCTTTCCGGTTTCCTTATCGTAATTGTACATGGATTGATCCACCCAGTCCCAGATAGCTCCACCGCAGAAGAAGTTGGTCGACTCGATTGCTTCCCAGTAATCAACCAGGTTTCCACAGGCATTTCCCATAGAATGGGCATATTCCGAAACGTGAAACGGATATTTGATATTGTACGTTCCTTTTACCGCTCCGCGCATCCATCCGATTGAGGGGTACTGATTGGAGCCCATGTCCACGATATCGTTATTACGCTCGTACTGAACCGGACGGGAAAGGTCAACCTTTTTCAAAGCATCGTAAGCGGCTACAAAGTTGTTACCCGGTCCGGCTTCGTTACCCAACGACCAGATTACGATGGAAGGATTGTTGATGTTACTGTGTACCATCTCCATAACACGGGCCACATGGGCATTTTTCCATTCTACCGGATGAGAAAGAGAGGCGGCTCCATAATAATATTGATGCGATTCAATGTTTGCCTCGTCTTCCAGATATATTCCGTACTTGTTACAAAGGAAATACCAATAAGGATCATCCGGATAATGGGCGTTACGCACGTGGTTGATATTGGCGCGCTTCATCAACATAATTTCGTCTTCCATCATCTTGCGGGTAATGGCATGACCAACACCCGGATTGGTTTCGTGACGGTTAACCCCTTTTAATTTTACGGTTTTACCGTTTACGTAATAATATCGTCCGGCCAAGCCGAATTCATCTTCTGATGCCGGTGTGTCTTTTATCTCAACTTCACGGAAGCCAACAATGGTTGAAACAGTTTCGACGGTTTTATTCTTTGCGTCTTTCAGTTCGGCAACCAACGTATAGCGGTAAGGGAATTCGGCCGACCACTTATTAGGGTTCTGCACCTGCATCACTACTTTTTGTGCATCGGCCTGCTGAGAGGCTTCCACTACAGGGATGCTGGCAGTTGCGGTTGCTTCGGATACCAACGTATTATCGTCCGAATACAGTTTGTTTGCATACAGCGAGTAGACCAGCTTATATCCTTTTGCCTTTTTATTCCCCAGGTTACGGATATCTGCACTGATAGCAAGAGATCCGTTGGTATAGGTATTGTCCAAATCCGGAATCACATTAAGGTCGCGCACCTGTAGTTTGGGTGTCGAATAAAGTGCAACCGTACGGAAGATTCCCGGCAAACGGAACATATCCTGAGCTTCCAGGAATGAGCCATCAGAACTGCGGTATACTTCTGCAGCAATTATATTTTTTCCCTTACGGAGGTATTTGGTGATATTGAAGTTGGCTGTATTGCGTGAGTTTTTGGAAAAGCCTACATATTGACCGTTAATCCACAGATAGAAGAAAGAATCAACGCCGTCGAAACTGATAAACACTTCCCGGCCATCCCAGTTTTGAGGAATTTCAAAATCACGAAGGAAAGAACCTACCTCGTTACGGTGCTTGAAGGTGGTCCAGTTTGCAGGCGGTGTACGCATCACTCCACCACGCCAATCGTCCACTTTCACGCTGTGCTGGAATATTACCGGCTGATTTACATAAATAGGCACCCCGTATTTGAGCGTTCCGTCTTTTTGTATTCCAACGATGTTCCAGCTGCAAGGCACCTGAATATTATCCCACGTAGTGGCGTTGTAGTCCGTCCTGTAAAAATCCTTCGGGCGAGAATCCGGATCGGGCGCCCAGTTAAATTTCCAGTTACCGTTAAGTGATTGCCAGTAGCTGCTGTTTTCGGGTAATACCTTACGGGCACTTTCCCGGTCCTGGAATGAAAAGAAGTAGGCTCGCGGCTGCTCCTTGTTCAAAGATAAATTCTCGGGAGATTGCCATTCGTCTCCTGCAGGTGCAGACTGAGTTCCGTAATTAAATCCCGCCAATGGTGGATGTACCGCGAAGCTTTGCAGGGCAAAGCTGCACAGCAAAAGACCAAATGTGATTTTACGCATGATTTTTTGTGTTTTGTTGTTTATAAAATTTAGTTTTTCCACTAATTTGTTTCTTTCCGGCGTATCTAAACGTATTCAGCTATCATCGCAGCATGTTATAACGTTTAAATTATTTGTCGACAAAGATAATAAAAATACAAAAATTCCTACCCCGAATCTAAAGAATGTTAGCAAGATAGCTAAGCAGAGTCTGCATGAGTCATATTGCTTTTCTTTCAATCTGTTTCACTTGCTTTTGAAATAAATGTTTACATTTGCCAGTCAAACACGTACGAACGGATGAGCGTAGAAATTAAAGAAGTTAAAAGCAAGAAGGAGCTTAAGCAGTTTGTTAAGTTCAACATAGAGTTATATAAGGATTGTCCTTACCATGTGCCCGGAATAATTGAAGAGGAGATGGTTACTTTAAGCCGGGATAAAAATCCGGCTTTTGAGCTTTGTGAAACAATCTATTTTCTGGCGTTGCGCGACAAAAGGATTGTGGGCCGTATTGCGGGTATTATAAACCGGAAAAGCAACGAGATCTGGAAACAAAACCATGCCCGGTTTGGCTTTGTAGATTTCATCGATGACAAGGAGGTGGCTGATGCTCTTTTTGCAGCTGTGGAGAACTGGGCCAAAAGCAAAGGGATGAATGCCGTGCACGGTCCGATGGGATTTACCGATCTGGATCAGGAAGGTATGCTTGTTGAAGGATTTGATCAGTTGGCTACCATGGCTACAATTTACAACTATCCTTATTATCCGGTGCATCTTGAACGGCTGGGATATGTGAAAGATCAGGACTGGCACGAGTTCAAAATCTATATCCCGGAAAAGACTCCGGAGAAACACGAACGTATTGCCGAAATTGTAAAGGCGAAGCATGGTTTAAAGGTGATGAAATTTACCAGAACCAAAGACATTATGCCTTACGTTCAACAAATATTCGATACGCTTAATAAGGCGTATACGCCCCTGTATGGCTTTGTTCCGCTTACGCAAAAGCAGATCGATTATTATGTAAAAATGTATATCCCCATGCTCCGTCTGGACTTGGTTACTTTGATAATTCGTGAAGCAGATGATGCGGTGATCGGTTTTGGCATTACCCTGCCCAGCCTGTCCGAAGCCATGAAAAAGGCAAAAGGAAGTCTGTTTCCTTTCGGGTTTATCCACCTGCTTAAAGCATTGAAGACAAAACCTAAAGTTGTGGATCTTTACCTGATCGGAGTGTTGCCCGAATATCAGAACAAAGGTGTAAATGCGTTGATATTTAACGACCTGATTCCAATTTACAGAAGTCTGGGGGTAGAGTACGGAGAAAGTAATCCGGAACTGGAGACCAACAGCGCTGTTCAGGCTCAATGGGATTATTTCAAACGTGAGCATCACAAAACAAGACGTGCATTTATAAAAGAGTTAAAATAAGAGAGAGACAGACTATGAATGAACTGAATTCAACAATACAACAGCTTACTGCGTATAACGAAGACGATATCCGCACGCTGGACTGGATGGAGCATATCCGCCGCCGGCCCGGGATGTATATTGGCAAACTGGGAGATGGTAGTTATGCAGACGATGGTATTTATGTATTATTGAAGGAGGTGCTGGATAACTCTATCGATGAATATATGATGGGATACGGTAAATCTATCGAGGTTACCGTAGAAGAGGGAGCCGTTTCTGTAAGGGATTACGGCCGGGGTGTTCCTCTGGGAAAGGTTATAGATGTTTCAAGCAAGATGAACACCGGTGCCAAATACGACAGTAAGGCATTTAAAAAGTCGGTAGGGTTGAATGGAGTGGGTATCAAAGCCGTTAACGCTCTGAGCAGCTACTTCCTGATAACAAGTCACCGGGACGGAGAATGCAAACGGGTAGAATATAGCAAGGCCGTGGTTACAGAAGAGTCGGACATTATGCCGACCAGCGAAGCAAACGGTACACTGGTTTATTTTGTTCCCGACAAAGAAATTTTCAGGGAATACGAATACAAAAGCGAATTCATCGAATCTTTGCTGAAGAACTATGTTTTTCTGAATTCCGGACTATCCATCATATATAACGGGAAAAAGTTTCATTCCAAAAATGGTTTGGTGGATCTGCTCAATGAGAATATGACCACGGATCCTCTCTATCCGATTATCCATCTGCAAGGAGAAGATATCGAAGTGGTGATTACCCATAGCAATCAGTACGGCGAAGAATATTATTCGTTTGTAAACGGTCAGCATACTACCCAGGGTGGTACTCACCTATCTTCTTTCAGGGAGGCGGTAAGCCGTGTGATCAAGGAGTTTTATTCCAAGAACTTCGATTACTCGGATATTCGTTCGGGAATTGTGGCGGCTATCAGTATCAAGGTGGAAGAACCGGTTTTTGAAAGTCAGACGAAAACAAAGCTGGGTTCAAGGGATATCGGACCGGGTGGACCAACCGTTGCCAAGTTTATCGGTGACTTCCTGAAAAAGGAACTTGACAATTACCTTCACAAAGATGCCGAAACGGCAGATGCATTGCTTCGGAAGATTCTGGAAAGCGAAAAAGAACGCAAAGCCATTGCCGGTGTAACTAAACTGGCCAGGGAAAGAGCAAAAAAAGCTAATCTGCACAACAAGAAACTAAGGGATTGCCGTATCCACCTGAACGATCCGAAAGGTGACTTAACAGAGGAAACCTGCATATTCATAACTGAGGGTGATTCTGCCAGTGGCTCCATCACCAAAAGCCGGGATCCGAATCTGCAGGCCGTATTCAGCTTAAGAGGAAAACCGCTTAACAGTTTCGGCCTCACTAAAAAAATCGTTTACGAGAATGAGGAATTCAATCTGTTGCAGGCTGCGTTGAATATAGAAGACGGACTGGAAGGTTTACGCTACAATAAAGTGATTATTGCAACCGATGCCGATGTGGACGGGATGCATATCCGTTTATTGCTGATCACATTCTTCCTGCAGTTCTTTCCGGATCTGATTAAACGAAATCATGTGTACATCCTGCAAACACCTCTTTTCAGGGTTCGCAACAAACAGAAGACCTTCTATTGTTATAGTGAAGAGGAACGGTTGGCAGCGATGGCTGCTGTTGGAAAAAATCCGGAAATTACCCGATTCAAAGGATTGGGTGAAATATCTCCGGATGAATTTAAAAACTTTATCGGAAAAGACATACGTCTGGATCCGGTAACAATGAAAAAAGAAGACCTGGTGAAAGATATGTTGGAGTTCTATATGGGAAAGAACACAATGGAACGGCAAAACTTTATTATTGACAACCTGGTTGTAGAAGAAGATATAGTATGAAACGTATAGCGCTTTTCCCCGGAACGTTCGATCCATTTACCATCGGACATCAGTCGCTGGTTACCCGTGGGCTTAACCTGGTAGACGAAATTGTGATTTCCATCGGTATAAACGATAAGAAGCTTACCTACTTCTCGCTGGAAAAGCGTATTGCCGCCATTCAGGCCTTATACAAAAACGAACCCAGGGTAAGCGTAAGACAATATAATTCGCTTACAGTGGATTTTGCCCGCGAAATGGGCGCCGAATTTATTATGCGCGGTATCCGTACCGTAAATGACTTTGAATACGAAAAAAGCATTGCCGACGTAAACAGGAAGCTGGCCGGTATTGAAACTTTCATATTATTTACCGAACCGGAACATACACATATCAGCTCCAGTATCGTTCGCGAATTGCTGCGGTACGGAAAGGATATTTCACTATTTGTTCCTAAAGAAACCGAATTATTTTAATGATACCGGCTGTTTCGTACAGCCGGAAGTCTTGTTTAGTAATGTTGACATAAATATAAAACAATGAAACAACACCTATTGTCCCTTTTTCTGATAGCCTTTTGCTTTACTTCTGTAACAGCTCAGAACAGCAACCAGGATGCCCGTAAACTTTCCCTGGCTCTATATGCCATATCTAATTTATACGTTGATACCGTAGACGAAGGCAAGTTGGCCGAAGATGCCATACGTGGTATGCTTGAAAAACTGGATCCGCATTCCACCTATATGGACAAAGAAGAGACCAAGGAGATGACTGAGCCGTTGCAGGGCAATTTTGAAGGAATAGGAATTCAGTTCAATATGCTTACTGATTCACTATATGTGATTCAGGTAATCCCCGGTGGTCCGTCCGAGAAAGTGGGACTAATGGCCGGAGATCGTATTATTTCGGTTAACGATACCTTGATAGCCGGCGTTAAGATGAAAACTCCAGACATCATGAAGCGACTTAGAGGTCCCAAAGGAACATTGGTAAAGGTTAAGGTATTACGACAGAACAATCCCGAACTGATTGAATTTAAAATCATTCGCGGCAAGATTCCGGTATATAGTCTGGATGCTGCCTATATGGCCGACAAACAGACAGGTTACATTAAGTTAAACCGTTTTGCAGCTTCCACAGCCGACGAGTTCAGGGAAGCCGTTCAGAAACTACAGAAAAAAGGCATGAAGCAGCTGATTCTGGACCTGCAGTCTAACGGTGGAGGATATTTAAATATTGCGATTGATCTGGCAGATGAGTTTCTGGCGGACGATAAACTGATTGTTTATACCGAAGGATCGAAACAAAGACGTGAAGATGCCAAATCCAGCAAAAAAGGATTGTTCGAGAACGGACGGCTTGTAATATTGGTGGACGAGGCTTCTGCTTCTGCCAGCGAGATTGTATCCGGAGCCGTACAGGATTGGGACAGAGGTGTAATCATCGGCAGACGTACCTTTGGCAAGGGATTGGTTCAAAAACCCATTCCCCTACCCGATGGATCGATGATCCGCCTTACTGTTTCGCGCTACTATACGCCTACAGGTCGTTGTATCCAGAAACCATACGAAAATGGGGATAAAGCTCTGTATAACCGGGAACTGATTGAAAGATATAACCGCGGAGAACTTACGAATGCAGACAGTATCCATTTCCCCGATTCTATGAAATACAGTACACTGATCACAAAGAGAGATGTGTATGGCGGTGGCGGTATCATGCCCGATGTTTTTGTTCCGGTAGACACAACCCGCTACACCGATTATCATAGAAACCTGGTAGCTGCTGGATTGGTAAACAGGGTGGCCATGAACTTTATCGACCACAACAGAACGGAATTAGGTAAAAAATTCGACTCGATTGCCGCCTACAAAGAAAAGTTCGAAGTTCCCCAAACGTTGATTGATGAGCTGATCTCGCTTGCCAATGGCGAAAAAATACCTTACAAGGAAGACGAATTCAATCGTTCCAAAGCATTGATTACGTTGCAGGTCAAAGCCTTGATTGCCCGTGATCTTTTTGACATGAATGAATATTTCCAGGTTATAAATGACGACAACGAAATATACAATCAGGCATTGAAGCTGATAAACGACAAAGCAGCCTATGAAAAGGAACTGGGAATTAAAAAGTAAGTTGTATTTGTTACTATTCAGCCTTATCTCTCCGCTTTTTCGGATAAAGAGGTTATATTTGCGTATGCATTAATTCAGAGTGAGTACAGGTATGTTGAAACAACAGTTACAACAAAAGTTACAACAGAAGCTTTCGCCTCAGCAGATTCAGCTAATCAGGCTTCTTGAACTTCCGGCCATCGAGCTTGAAGAGCGCATTAAGCATGAACTTGAAGAAAATCCGGCCCTGGAGGAAGGTAGAGAGATACAGGATGACTTTGAAAAGTCTGACGATACAGATTTCTCCGATGAAGGGAGTGTGTCCGAATCGGAAACGGATCTGGCCTTAGGCGATTACCTGAGTGAGGAGGATATCCCTGATTACAAACTTCAGGAGATCAGAGGAAAAGCAGAACAAAAGGAGGATATTCCATTTTCGGTAAGTCAGTCGCTGAACGAGTTCCTTTTACAGCAGATTGGATTGCGTGAATTACCGGAGACAGAAATGAAGATTGCCGAATATATTATTGGCAATATAGATGATGACGGGTACTTGCGCCGGGATCTGGAAGCGATTGCCGACGATTTGATTTTTCAGGCGGGTCAAGAGGTGACCATTGATCAGGTGAAAGGGGTTCTTCTGGTGATTCAGGACTTAGAACCTGTAGGCGTAGCAGCCCGGAACCTGCAGGAGTGTTTGCTGATTCAACTGGAGAAAGGAAATAATAACAGCGATTGCCAGTTGGCAATAAGGGTGTTGAAAGAATATTTCGATGAATTCACCCGTAAGCACTACGATAAAATAGTAAGAGGATTGCAGGTTGACGAGGAATCTTTAAAAAAAGCAATTCACGAAATCACATCCCTTAATCCGAAACCCGGAGCAGCGTGGGGCGACAGTATGGACACCGTACTTAGTCAGGTTATCCCCGATTTTTTAGTAGAGGCTTCCAACGGAGAACTGATCCTTACCATGAATAACCGTGGAATTCCGGAAATGTTTCAGGATTATACGGGTAACAAGGCAAACCAGACATCCGATATGCGCGACGCGGTTCAGTTTGTAAAACAAAAGCTTGATTCGGCCCAATGGTTCATCGATGCTGTACGCCAGCGTCAGGAAACATTGACCAGAACTATGGAAACCATCATCATGCTGCAGACCGAATTCTTTCTGACGGGAGATGAGGGAACGCTCCGGCCTATGATCCTTAAAGACGTTGCAGAAAGATGCGGTTACGACATATCAACAATTTCAAGGGTGAGCAACAGTAAATATGTGCAAACCAATTTTGGAATCTATCCTCTTAAGTATTTCTTTTCCGAATCTACGCAAACGGATACCGGAGAAGAGATTTCGACCCGGGAAGTAAAAAAAATACTAAAGGAATGCATAGAGGGAGAAGACAAACGTAAGCCGCTTACAGATGAGGAACTCACAAAGATACTAACGGAAAAAGGGTATCTGATTGCCCGGCGCACCGTAGCAAAATACAGAGAACAACTGGGGTTGCCTGTGGCCAGACTCAGAAAAGAAATTTAATAAAGATACAATGAAACTATTTGCTAACATAACGTCCATCCTTTTCCATCCGCTGTTAATGGTTACGTATGGAATGATATTGGCCTTGTCTTTTACCTATCTGGCCATCTATCCATTATCCATGAAGCTCGTTATTGCAGGGGGTGCGTTTATTAGCACGGCTGTAATGCCCGGTTTCTTTATTCTTCTTTTTGTTAAAAGCGGAGCAGCAGG
>Ga0207420_1002157_pt1 | contig 10405 bp, 4 predicted proteins | sample ThiBio_inoc_biof_FD_183941 | JGI IMG/M metagenome (GOLD analysis project Ga0207420, IMG submission 183941) | Wastewater bioreactor microbial communities from Cape Town, South Africa - Thiocy_inoc_biof (SPAdes) | ecosystem: Engineered > Bioremediation > Thiocyanate > Unclassified | place: South...
GGTCGCGGCCATCCACACCGTCTGCATGGGCGGCGGCCTGGAGCTGGCGCTGGGCTGCCACTACCGCGTGGCGGCCCCTGGCTGCAGCATCGCGCTGCCCGAGGTCAAGCTGGGCATCCTGCCCGGCGCGGGTGGCACGCAGCGCCTGCCGCGCGTGGTCGGCGTGGAGGCGGCGCTGAACATGATCGTCAGCGGCGAGCCGGTCAAGAGCGAACTCATTGGCATGGTCCCCGGCCAGAAGCTGTTCGACAAGCTGGTGGCCGCGCCCGAGGCGCTGGCCGCCGAGGCCCTGGCCTTCGCGCAGAGCGTGGCCGACGTGCGCCCGCTGCCGCTGGTGCGCAACCTGCCGTGCAAGCACCCCGAGGGCGATGCCTACTTCCAGTTCGCGCGCAACATGGTCAAGGGCATGGCGAAGAACTTCCCCGCGCCCGCCAAGTGCGTGGACGCCGTGGAAGCCGCCACCAAGCGCAAGTTCGCCGACGGCCTGGCCTACGAGCGCGAGCTGTTCATCAACCTGATGTGGACGCCCGAGTCGCGTTCGCTGCGCCACCTGTTCCTGGCCGAGCGCGCCGCGAGCAAGATCCCCGACGTGCCGGCCGACACGCCCAAGCGCGAGATCAAGAGCGTGGCCGTGATCGGCGCCGGCACCATGGGCGGCGGCATCGCCATGAACTTCCTCAACGCCGGCATTCCCGTGAAGATGCTGGAGATGAAGCAGGAGGCGCTGGACCGCGGCGTCGGCACCATCCGCAAGAACTACGAGGCGCAGGTCGCCAAGAAGAAGCTGAAGGCAGACAAGTACGAGCAGCGCATGGCGCTGCTGAGCACCACGCTGTCGTACGACGACCTGCGCGACGCCGACCTGGTGATCGAGGCCGTGTTCGAGGAACTGGGCGTGAAGGAAGCCGTGTTCAAGGAACTCGACCGGGTGATGAAGCCCGGCGCCATCCTGGCGTCCAACACCTCCACGCTCGACGTCAACAAGATCGCCGCCTTCACCCAGCGCCCGCAGGACGTGGTGGGCCTGCACTTCTTCAGCCCGGCCAACGTGATGAAGCTGCTCGAAGTGGTGCGCGGCGACAAGACCGCCAAGGATGTCATGGCCACCGTGATGGCCGTGGCTAAGAAGATCAAGAAGGTGGCCGTGGTCTCGGGCGTGTGCGACGGCTTCATTGGCAACCGCATGATCGAGCAGTACGGCCGCCAGGGCGGCTTCCTGCTCGACGAGGGCTGCACCCCCGCGCAGGTGGACAAGGCCATCGAGAAGTTCGGCTTCGCCATGGGCCCGTTCCGCATGGGCGACCTGGCGGGCAACGACATCGGCTGGGCCATCCGCAAGCGCCGCTACCAGGAAAAGCCCGACATGAAGTACAGCAAGACCGCCGACCTGCTGTGCGAGAAGGGCCGCTTCGGCCAGAAGACCGGCGCCGGCTGGTACGACTACGTGCCCGGCAAGCGTGACGCCATCCCGAACGCCGAGGTGGTGCAGATGATCGAGGAGCACCGCAAGGCCCTGGGCATCACGCCGCGCAAGATTTCGGACGAGGAGATCGTGCAGCGCCTGGTGTTCGCGCTGGTCAACGAGGCCGCGCACATCCTGGAGGAAGGCATTGCCAACAAGGCCAGCGACATCGACGTGGTCTACATCTTCGGCTACGGCTTCCCGGTGCACCGTGGCGGCCCGCTGAACTACGCCAACGAGGTCGGCCTGTTCAACGTGGCGGCCACCATGAAGCGCTTCGCCCAGAACCCGCTGGACGATGCCAAGTTCTGGCAGCCCGCGCCCCTGCTGGCGCGCCTGGTGGCTGAAGGCAAGAACTTCCAGTGAGCGCGCGCGCCCCCCAATACTGAACGCAAGGATTTGACATGACCTCCGCAGTGATCGTTTCCACCGCCCGCACACCGCTCGCCAAGAGCTGGAAGGGCTCCTTCAACATGACGCACGGCGCCACGCTGGGCGGCCACGCCGTGCAGCACGCCGTGCAGCGCGCGGGCATCGACCCGGCCACGGTCGATGACGTCATCATGGGCTGCGCCAACCCCGAGGGCGCCACCGGCATGAACATCGCGCGCCAGATCGCGCTCAAGGCCGGGCTGCCCGTCACCGCCTCGGGCATGACCATCAACCGCTTCTGCTCCTCGGGCCTGCAGACCATCGCCACCGCCTCGCAGCGCATCATCGCCGGCGAAGGCGACGTGTACGTGGCCGGCGGCGTGGAAAGCATCTCCTGCGTGCAGCAGGAGATGAACATGCACATGCTGTTCGACCTGGCGCTGCAAAAGCAGAAGCCCGAGATCTACTGGAGCATGCTGCAGACCGCCGAGCAGGTGGCCAAGCGCTATGGCATCGGCCGCGACGCCATGGACGAATACGGCGCCGCCAGCCAGCAAAAGGCCTGCGCCGCCCAGGCCGCCGGCCTGTTCGACGCCGAGATCGCGCCCATCACCGTCACCGCGGGCGTGGCCGACAAGGTCATGGGCCTGACGACCAAGCAGGTCACCGTCAGCAAGGACGAAGGCACGCGCGAAGGCACGACGGTGGAGGCCATCCGTGGCCTGCGCTCGGCGCTGCCCGGCGGCTTGGTGTCGGCCGGCAACGCCAGCCAGTTCAGCGACGGCGCGGGCGCCTGCGTGGTGGTGAGCGAGGACTTCGCCAGCCGCAACAACCTGCAGCCCCTGGGCCGCTTCCTGGGCTTCGCCGTGGCGGGCTGCGAGCCCGATGAGATGGGCATCGGCCCCGTGTTCGCCGTGCCCAAGGTGCTGAAGAAACTGGGCCTGACGGTGCAGGACATCGACCTGTGGGAGCTGAACGAGGCCTTCGCCGTGCAGGTGCTCTACTGCCGCGACACGCTCGGCATTCCCAATGACCGCCTGAACGTCAACGGCGGCGCCATTGCCCTGGGCCACCCCTACGGCGTTTCCGGCCAGCGCCTGACGGGCCACGCCCTCATCGAAGGCAAGCGCCGCGGTGCCAAGCGCGTGTGCGTGACCATGTGCATTGGCGGCGGCATGGGCGCCGCCGGCGTGTTCGAAGTGCTGTAAAGCATCCGTTTCTGGCTCCAAGGCCTTCCCGCGCAAACCGCGAGGTTTGCGCGGGTTTTTGCTTTTTAGTGCTTTGTTTTTGATAGCTTCTGGCGCTTGCTGGACGGGCGTTTGGGGCAGAAATCCCCTGATTTTCAAGCCATCTCCTGCAGCGGCGCGACCGTCACCGCCACGCGCAGCACGTGGTGGCCGCCGCCGTGGATCACGCCGCGCAGCGGGGCCACGTCGGCGTAGTCGCGGCCCAGGGCCAGGGTGACGTAATCCTCGCCCGGTGCGCGGTCGTTGGTGGGGTCCAGGTCATGCCACGCCCCGCCATCCGGGCCGGGCGACCATACCGATACCCAGGCGTGCGATGCGTCGGATCCCACCAGGCGCGGCTGGCCTGGTGGCGGCGTGGTCAGCAGGTAGCCGCTGGCGTAGCGCGCCGCCAGCCCCAGGCTGCGCAGGCAGCCGGTCATCACGTGCGCGAAGTCCTGGCACACGCCGCGGCGCAGGCGCAGCGCTTCGAGCGCGGGCGTGCCCGCGTCGGTGGCCTGGGGGGCATACGCGAAGTCCTGGTGGATGCGTGACATCAGCGCCGCTGCCGCCTCCATCAGCGGGCGGCCGGGCGTGAAGCAGGCGCGCGCGTAGTGCGCGAAGTCTTCGTGCAGCGGCACGTAGGGCGAGGCGAAGCAGAACTGCGCCGCGTCCACGTAAGGCGCGCCGCGCCGGTAGGCCAGGTGCTCGCGCACCGCCTCCCAGGGCAGGCCCGGCGCGGGCGCGGGGCGCGCCAGGGTGTCGACCACGCTGTCGGCGCGCACGCGCAGCGTGCCGTGCGTGAACGGCAGGCCGAAGTAGGCGCGCGCGTTGCCGTGCGCGTCCACGTCCTGCGTGCACTGGTCCGGCGCGGGGTCGATGTGCAGCGCATGTTCCAGCAGCCGCTGCGTGCCATGGCTGAGCGGGCGCAGGTGCGCCACGTGCAGCGCGTGCTGCACGGGCGGGTCGTATTCGTAGGCGGTTTCGTGGATGACGCGCAACAGCATCGTTCAGGCACCGAGGCTGTGGGGCAGGGCACCGGCCGAATGGGTGAAGTAGCGCGTGGCCAGCCGGTCCGACAACTGCCACGCGCCCGCCACGCACTGGCGCAGGTAGGCCCGCAGCGCGGCATGGCCGTCGTCCTCCGCGCACAGCACCGTGAGCTGCGGCGGCATGGGAATGCCCTGCACCAGGGGCCGGGCGTCGGCGCCTGCGGTTTCCTCGATCTTGGCGATGCGCCCGCGCAGCGTCTGCGCCACCCAGGCGAGCGCGCGCGGGTTGTCGTGGTCGATCACCAGCAGGTCGAGCAGCGCCGGCATGTCGCGCCGCAGCTGGTACTGGGCGTGGAAGGTGATGGTGCTGTCGAACAGCGCCACCACGGCCTCGAAGCCCTCCGTTTCAAATACCGCGCCGGTCTCGACGGCACGCGCCAGCGCGTCCGCCAGGAAGCCCAGGCGCTCCAGATGGCGGCCTATGGACAGCAGCCGCCAGCCGTCGTCGCGCGCCATGCGGTCGGTCTGCGCGCCGGTCATGGCGGCGGTGTGGCCGCTGAGCGTCTCCAGCACGCCCAGGGCATCCAGCGGCGCGTGGCCTTCGTTGCTTTCCAGGCTTTGGAAGAAGCCGGCTTCGGCGCGCACGATCAGGTTCCAGTGCTCCTGCGACAGCCGCTCGCGCACGCACGCTGCCGCGCCGCGCAGCCCGCGCAGGTTGAAGCCCACGCCGGTGGCGTGCGCGGTGTCGGCCAGGCCGGCGATGAGGGCGCGCTCGAACGCGCGCCGTGCCTGCGGTGCCGGGGCCGTGTCCTTTGGCACCATGCCGTGCTGCGTGGCCATGGCGCCGATCCAGGCCAGCAGCGGCCGCGAGGTCTGGCCCTCGCCGCCCAGGCATTGCAGCGCCAGGCGCGCCAGGCGCGTGGTGTTCTCGGTGCGCTCGGTGTAGCGGCCCAGCCAGAACAGGTTCTCCGCCGCGCGGCTCGACACCTGGTAGCTGCGCTGCGCCACGGCCGGGCCGCTTTGCTGGGGGGGCAGCAGCGTGGCGGCGTCCACCGGGCCCTCGCTCAGCACCCACACGTCGGCGCTGCTGCCGCCGCGCTGCATGGAGGCGATGCCGCGCCCTTCGGGCGCGATGCGCGCCAGGCCGCCGGGCAGCACGCGCCAGGACTGCGGCCCGTCGCACACGGCGAACACGCGCAGCATGGCCGCGCACGGCACGATGGGGTGTGTCGGGCGCGCGCCGTGCCAGGTTGGCATGTGCGACAGCGGCTGATGCGCCTGCACGGTGAAGGCGCTGCCCTGGCGTTCGATGCGGTGGCTCCACGCCTGCAGCGCGGTGCGCGAGAGCGTGCTGCCCAGCACCGCGCCGTCCAGGCCCGGCGTGCCCGGCCAGGTGGGGCGGATGACGCTGTGCGCCAGGCGCGGCAGCGCGTCGCGCAGCGCGGCGTGCTCGCCGCACCACCAGGTGGGCAGCGAGGGCAGGCACAGCGCCTCGCCCAGCAGGTGCTGCGAGAGCGCGGGCAGAAAGCCCAGCAGCGCGCTGGATTCGAGAAACGCGGAGCCTGGCGCATTGGCCACCAGCACGTGGCCCGCGCGGATGGCCTGCAGCAGCCCGGGCACGCCGAGTTGCGAGTCGCTGCGCAGCTCCAGCGGGTCGAGGAATTCGTCGTCCAGGCGCTTCAGGATGCCGTGCACCGGCTGCAGGCCGTGCAGCGTGCGCAGGAACAGCCGGTCGCCGCGCACGGTGAGGTCGCCGCCCTCGACCAGCGGCAGGCCCAGGTAGCGCGCGAGGTAGGCGTGCTCGAAGTAGGTCTCGTTGTACGGGCCGGGGGTCAGCAGCACGATGCGCGCGTCCTCCCCCTCGGGGCTCATGGCGCGCAGGTTGGCCAGCAGCGCGTGGTAGGTGGCCGCCAGGCGCTGCACCCGCATCTGGCCGAAGGCCTCGGGGAACAGGCGCGAGATGAGCAGCCGGTTTTCCAGCAGGTAGCCCAGGCCCGAGGGCGCCTGCGTGCGCTGGCTCACCACCCACCAGTCGCCGCGCGCGTCGCGCGCCATGTCGAACGCGGCGATGTGCAGGTGCGTGCCGCCCAAGGGGCGCACGCCGTGCAGCGCGCGCAGGTAGCCGGGGTGGCCGTGCACCAGCGCGCTGGGCAGCAGGCCGGCGCGCAGCAGCGCCTGGGGGCCGTAGCAGTCGGCCATCACCGCGTCGAGCAGGCGCGCGCGCTGGCGCGCCCCGGCTTCGATGCGCTGCCAGTCGCCGGGCGTGAGCAGCAGCGGGAACGGATCGACCGCCCAGGGCCGCTGCGGGCCGTGGGCGTCGGCATAGACGTTGTAGGTGATGCCGTTGTCGCGCACCTGGCGCTGCAGGCTGTGCATGCGCCGGTCCATGTCGCGCAGGCCGGCGCGGCCCGTGTGATGGAAAAATTCGGCCCAATCGCTTGCCAGGCAAGCGTTGGAAGCTATTGATTCAGGAGTGTCTTCGGCCCCTGCGCAGCCGCGCAGTTCGTCGAAATGCCCCGGCGCAGCGGCTGCGGCCAGGGCCGCGGCCAGGGTGGCCGCGCTGTCGGGGTGGTTGGTGTACACGGATCAATCAAGGCCGCATCTGCCGCCGCAGGTCGAGCGTGAAGGGGAATTCGCGGCTGCCCGGCAGGTCGATGGTGGCGGGTGGCACGGCGAGCGGCCCCGCAGTGTGCCCCATGCGCGCGAAGCGCGCCAGGCGGCGGCTTTCCGCCTCGTAGGCGTTGACGGGGAAGGTGCCGTAGTTGCGCCCGCCAGGGTGCGCCACATGGTACTGGCAGCCGCCGAGCGAGCGGCCCATCCAGGTGTCCACGATGTCGAAGGTCAGCGGCGCATGCACGCCGATGGTGGGGTGCAGGCTGCTCGGCGGGTTCCACGCCTTGTAGCGCACGCCGGCGACGAATTCGCCCTGCGTGCCGGTGGGCTGCAGCGGCAGCGGCTGGCCGTTGACGGTGACGGTGTAGCGGCTGTCGTTGAGGCCCGTCACGCGCACCTCGATGCGCTCCAGCGACGAATCGACGTAGCGCACGGTGCCGCCGACAGCGCCTTCCTCGCCCATCACGTGCCAGGGCTCCAGCGCGTTGCGCAAAGTGAGTTCGATGCCGCGCGACTGCACCGCGCCCACGAACGGGAAGCGGAACTCGAAGTGCGGCGCGAACCACGCGGGGTCGAAGGCGTAGCCCGCCTCGGCCATCTCGGCCAGCACGTCGTGCAGGTCCATACGGATGAAGGTGGGCAGCATCCAGCGGTCGTGCAGTTCGGTGCCCCAGCGCGTGGCGGGGGCCTGGTACGGGGCGTTCCAGAAGCGGGCGATGAGCGCGCGCAGCAGGAGCTGCTGCACCACGCTCATGCGCGCGTGCGGCGGCATCTCGAACGCGCGCAGCTCCAGCAGGCCCAGCCGGCCCGTCGCCGAATCGGGCGAGTACATCTTGTCGATGCTGAACTCGCTGCGGTGCGTGTTGCCGGTCACGTCGATGAGGATGTTGCGCAGCAGCCGGTCCACCAGCCACGGCGGCATGTCCTGGCCGTGGCGCGCACGGTTCTCGCGGATTTCGCGCAGCGCGATTTCCAGCTCGTAGAGCTGGTCGTTGCGCGCTTCATCGACGCGCGGCGACTGGCTGGTGGGGCCTATGAACAGGCCGCTGAACAGGTACGACAGGCTCGGGTGGTTGTGCCAGTAGAGCAGCAGGCTGGCGAGCAGCTCGGGCCGGCGCAAAAAGGGCGAGTCGGCGGGCGTGGCGCCGCCCATCACGAAGTGGTTGCCGCCGCCGGTGCCGGTATGGCGGCCATCGGTCATGAACTTCTCGGCCGACAGGCGCGCCTCGAACGCCGCCTGGTACAGGAATTCGGTGTGCTGCACCAGTTCGGCCCAGTTGCTCGCGGGGTGGATGTTCACCTCGATCACGCCGGGGTCGGGCGTGACCTGCAGCAGCTTCAGGCGCGCATCGCGCGGCGGCGGGTAGCCTTCGAGGACGATCTTCACGCCCAGTTCTTCCGCCGTGGCCTCGACGGCGGCGAGCAGGTCGAGGTAGTCGTCGAGCTGCGCGAGCGGGGGCATGAAGACGTAGAGCACGCCGGTTTGCCCGCCCTGCTGCTCGGCCTGCGGGCCGTTGGCCCGCGTGGGGTCGCGCGCCTCCACGCACAGCGCTGTGCGCGTCAGGCCGCCCGCCGACGCGAAGCGCTGCGGCATGGCCTGCGGGGCGGCAGCGGCGGCGCTGGCGTGCTGCAGCACGCGCGGCGCCTCGCCCGCGCGGTAGCGCGCTTGCAGCACGGCGGCATCGGGCAGCGGCTGCTGCGGCGCGCCAGGGTCCTGCGGGATCAGGTAGGGATGGTCGGCCTGGCTCACCCAGGGCAGGCTGTCGAGCGGCAGGCGGTAGCCCATGGGCGAGTCGCCGGGCACGAGGTACATGCGTTCGTCGCGGAAGAACCACGGGCCGGTGCTCCACCGCCCCGCGCCCTCGGCCTGCAAGGGCAGCACGTAGCCAACCACGCTGTCCAGCTTCTGCGCGAACACGCGGCGCAGGCGCGCGCGCTCCAGTTCGTCGTCGAGCCGTGCGTCGAACGGATCGACGTTGACGGGCAGGCGGCGCTCGCGCCAGAGGTAATAGAACACGTCCTCGTAGCCGGGCTGGATGTGGCTGTCCGCCAGGCCCAGCTTGCGCGCCAGCGTGTGGGTGAAGCGGCGCGCGTCCTCGCTGGTGTAGTGCGAGGGCGCGCGCTCGTCGGCGAACAGCGCCGGGTTGCGCCACGTGCCCTGGCCGTCGGCGCGCCAGCAGATGGAGAGCGCCCAGCGCGGCAGTTGCTCGCCCGGGTACCACTTGCCCTGGCCGAAGTGCAGGAAGCCGCCTTGCCCGTATTCGGCGCGCAGCTTGTGCGTGAGTTCCATAGCGAAGCCGCGCTTGGTCGGCCCGAGCGCGTCGGTGTTCCACTCGGGCGCGTCGCGGTCGTTCATGGCGACGAAGGTCGGCTCGCCGCCCATGGTCAGGCGCACGTCGCCCGCCGCCAGGTCGGCGTCCACCTTTTCGCCCAGGGCCAGCACGGCCTGCCATTGGCCGTCGCTGTAGGGTTTGGTGACGCGCGGCGACTCGTGGATGCGCGTTACGCGCATCTCGTGGCTGAACGTCACCTCGGCCTCGTCCACCAGCCCCTCGATGGGCGCGGCGCCCGAAGGCTGGGGCGTGCACGCCAGCGGAATGTGGCCCTCGCCCGCGAGCAGGCCCGATGTGGCGTCCAGCCCGATCCAGCCCGCGCCGGGCAGGTAGACCTCGCACCAGGCGTGCAGGTCGGTGAAGTCCACCGCGGTGCCGCTCGGGCCGTCGAGCGACTTCACGTCGGGCGCGAGCTGGATCAGGTAGCCCGAGACGAAGCGCGCCGCCAGCCCCAGGTGGCGCAGCAGTTGCACCAGCAGCCAGCCCGAATCGCGGCAGGAGCCGCTGGCGTTCTCCAGCGTTTCCTCGGGCGTTTGCACGCCGGGCTCCATGCGGATGAGGTAGCGGATGTCCTGCGCCACCTGGCGGTTGAGGTGGACCAGGAAGTCGATGGTGCGCTGTTCGCCGCGGTCGATCTTGCCGAGGTAGCTTTTGAGCCGCGGCGTGAGCGGCCCGGCGGCGAGGTAGGGCGCCAACTCCTGCCGGACCGTGGCCGCGTAGCTGAACGGAAAGTGCTCGGCCTCGGGCTCCAGGAAGAAGTCGAAGGGGTTGTAGACCGCCATCTCGGCCACCAGGTCCACCGTGACCTTGAAGGCGTGCGTCTTCTCCGGGAACACCAGCCGCGCCTGGTAGTTGGCGAACGGGTCCTGCTGCCAGTTGATGAAGTGCTGCGCCGGCTCGACCTTCAGCGCGTACGACAGCACCCGGCTGCGGCAGTGCGGCGCGGGGCGCAGGCGCACGGTTTGCGGCCCCAGCTCGACCAGGCGATCGTAGGTGTAGTGGGTGACGTGGTGGAGTGCGGCGTGAATGGACATGGCGTGTGCGATGGGGGTGGTGGGGCCGGAATGGCGGGCGGCTACTGCGCCTGCCCGTCGCCCGTGCCCTGCGCCAGCACCTGGTGCACGGCGGGCGGCAGGTCGGCGGCGTTGCCGGTGCCGATGCGCACGGGCTGGTGCCGGCGGGCGAAGGACAGGGGGGCGGTGTCCTCGGCCGGGGGGGCTGCGGGGGTGGTCCAGCGCGGGTTGGGAATGCCGGCGAACACCTGGCGCAACTGCTCGCCCCAGGTGCGGCGGATCATGGCCAGGTACTCGCTGGTTTCGTCCAGGCAGGCGAAGCGCGTCACGCGCAGCGTGCCGCGTTCATACACCAGCAGGTCCAGCGGCAGGCCGACCGAGATGTTCGAGCGCAGGG
>Ga0207420_1002162_pt1 | contig 10390 bp, 10 predicted proteins | sample ThiBio_inoc_biof_FD_183941 | JGI IMG/M metagenome (GOLD analysis project Ga0207420, IMG submission 183941) | Wastewater bioreactor microbial communities from Cape Town, South Africa - Thiocy_inoc_biof (SPAdes) | ecosystem: Engineered > Bioremediation > Thiocyanate > Unclassified | place: South...
GAGCTGGTCCGGGAGATCTACGCCTTCGAACCCCGGGACGACCGCGAGTCGCAGCTCTTCGCGAGCGCGGTCGAGGCCGCGAACGACTTCTGGAACAGCCGCCGGGCCCGCATGATGCTGGCCGTGGAGTCCGGCCTCCCCGCCCTGGTGTGGGTCGCCCTGATCGCGGGCGGGGCGATCACCGTGGTCTTCACCTACTTCTTCAAGGTGGGCCGGTACGGGCTCCAGGTCGCGATGACGGCCATGCTCTCCACCGTGATCGCGCTGAACCTCTACCTGATCCTCATGTTCGCCTCGCCGTTCTCGGGGTCCATCCAGGTCAGCCCCCAGGGCTTCGAACTCTCGCGGTTCATCCTGAAGGAGGTCCCGCCGAGGTGAGGCCCCCGGCCCCCGGGGCGTTCGGTTAGAATGACGGCCGTGAGGGTCGCGCCGCGGGGCGCGGGCCGGGAGACGCCAGGACGAACCGGGAAGAAGGCGGGCCATGACGTTCGGGGACGGATCGAAGCGGCAGGGGGCGTTCGTGCTGGCGTCCAAGGGGCTGACGCCGGGCAAGCTCCGGGGGTTGCAGCGGATCAGCAACCCCAAGGGGACGCTGACCATGCTGGCCCTGGACCAGAACAACTCCGTGGTCGACATGGCCGGCAAGGCCCTCCGCCGCGCCGGCGAGGACCGCGCGCCGACCTACGAGGAGGTCGTCGAGGCCAAGCTCGACCTGATGGACCCCTACTACGGCGCGTGGTCGGCGGTGGCCTCGGGGTCGATCCCGCCGCACGTCGGCCTGCTGCTGCGGCTGGAGCGCACGAAGTACGAGATGAGCGCCAGGAACGCGCCGATGGCGACGATCGAGCCCGGCTGGGGCGTCGCCAAGGCCAAGCTCATGGGGGCCGACGCCGTCAAGCTCCTGGCCCAGTTCGAGCCGACCGAGCCCGAGTCGGCCGACGCCAACTTCGCGCTCGTGGAGAAGGTCTACGACGAGTGCCGCAGGCACGACATCCTGCTGCTGCTGGAGGCCGTCGCGTTCCCGTTCGACGGCGAGACCAAGAAGGACGACTCGTTCCTCGACCGCAAGGCCGAGACGGTCATCGAGAGCGCCCGCGTCCTGAGCCGGTACTGCGACATCTACAAGGCCGAGTTCCCCGGCACCCTGGGCCGCGAGTCCGACCAGCAGCTCGAGGACAACCTGCTGGCGCTCGACGCCGTCTCCGAGCGGCCCTGGGTGCTCCTCTCCGCGGGCGTGGACTTCGACGACTACCTGGTGCAGGTGGAGATGGCCCTGGGGGCGGGGGCCTCGGGCGTGCTCGGCGGCCGGGCCTTCTGGAAGGAGTACTTCGAGCAGGGCGACGCCGCCTCGCGCGAGGCCTTCCTGGCCGGGATCGCCCGCAAGCGGCTCGCCCAGGTCGACGAGCTGGTCCGCGCCGAGGGGACGCCCTGGTTCTCGCGATACGGGTTCGTCGCGGAGGACCTGCGGGCCGTGCGGGCCGTCGAGGGCTGGCACTTCCGCTACCCGGCCGGTTGAGCCGGGCGGCGCGCCCTCCGGCGAGGCCGGAGGGCGCGCCGCCGCGATCAGCGGCCTGAGCCGGAGAAGCCGCGGCGTTCGACCGGGTTGGTCGGGGGCTTGAACGGCTTGGGCGGCTTCTTGGGGGCGGTGTTGGAGCCGGCGGGCGTGGGCTTGATGGGCGACGGCCGGACGCCGGTCCGCTCGTCGATCAGCCGCCACACGCCGGGGCCCTTGACTTCCAGGGCGCCGGTCTTCGGGTTGAGCTGGACGATGTCGGCGGAGCCGGGCGAGCCGGGCTGGCCGACGCCGCGCTGCTGGAGGATCTGCACGGCCCGGCCGTCGGTCCCCTTGGCCAGCGCCAGGTCGTTGAGCGAGTCGTAGGTCACGATGTCGGCCTGGAGGGCCGTGTCCTTGGCCCGGATGTTGACGTCGTCCCACGCCTTGAGGAACGTCCGCCCGTTCTCCGTCTTCGCGGCGCCGGCCGGGGGCGGCTCGTTGATGACCCGGAGCATGTTCGACGTCAGCGACGTGACGTCGGCCGGCAGGCGGTCGGCCTTGTAGAAGTCGCGTTCGGTCTTCACCACGCCCCGCATGGTCTCGACGGCCCCCTTGAACTCGGCCCAGCGCTGGTCGTCGACGTCCTGAGCCTTGCCCGTGCCGAATCGGCCGCGCATCTCGCCCTGGAACTGGATCTGGGTGAGGACCAGCGGGGCGAGCTTGGGCTGTTCGCCGGCGCGCCGCGGGGCGTCGGGGTCGGCGGCGACCTGATCGGCCGGGCCGTCGCCGTCGGGCCGGTAGGCGACGGGGCGGATCCCGGGCCCCTCGGCGATCGTGGCGTCGAACCCGTTCTGGGCGCCGGCCCCGTCGCTGCGGTCGTAGAGCCGGACCTCGCCGGGGCCGTCGGCCTTGAACATGCCCGAGGCGCGATCGTAGATGATCGAGGGCGCCTCCATCCGCTGGGCGGGAGACCACCAGGGCGGCGCGGTCGGGCGTCCCCTTGATCTCGACCATTGCCAGGTCGGCCTTCGGCGGGGCCTCGGCCGCGTCGGCCTGATCGCCGTCGTCGGCCGCGGGCGCGGGCCCGGGGGCGAGCTTGCCGGCGTCGGCCAGGGGGACGGGGCGGTCGGTGTAGAGGGTGAGGTATTCCTCGCCGTAGAGGAGGGCGTCCTCCATCTCCGCGCGGGCCTTTCTGTAGAACTTGATCTTGGCGGCGGGGCGGCCGATCGGGTCCTTGGCGACGCCCTCGAAGGTCATCCGGTCGGCCCAGGTGACGGTGAGCGGGACCTTGGGAGACAGGTCCTTGCCGTTGCGGCGGCCGGGCTTCTTCTCGGCGACGGCCTCGCGAGGCTCGTCGGCCTTCGACTCGCCGGCGGCGCGGTCGGTGAAGGTGGCGCGGTCGACGAGCATGGTCAGCTTGCCCTGGCGGCCGAAGGCCCGCACGAGGTCCAGCTCTTGGTCGACCTGGATCGTCTCGGCGACGACCGTCATCTGGTCGTTGCGGACGACCGCCGGGGGGGCCTTGGCGGGGTCGAGGCCCCGGGCCTTGTCGGAGTACGGGTCGTGGTGGTAGAGGTCGAAGGTCGCCTTCCCCTTGGCCGCGCCGCGAAGCTCCAGCAGCTCGCCCCTGGCGTCGGTGCCGACGGCCTTCCCCTCGGCGGGATCCTGGTGGATCCGGACGCCGCCCCGCATGACGACGTCGCGCACCTCGTAGGCGGACTCGCCCTCGGCCTTGGCCCCCGCCCCGGCGGGCTTCGGCCCGACGACGACGACGGCCTCGGCGCGGTCGGCCATGGTGGTGGTCTTCGGCGGCAGGGGTTTCTCGGGGGCTTCCTTGGCGGGCTCGGGCGAGGCGGCCGGCGCGGGCCGGCCCTCGGCCGGCGGCGCGGGCGCGGGGGCCGCGGGCGCGGCCGGCTTCGCGGGCGTGCTGGTGATCGCGCCCGTGACGAAGTCGACGACCAGGAGGTCGCGGAAGCCGTAGTCGTGGCTGGCGTCGACCAGGTGGACGTTCTTCAGGGCCTTGAGCTGGCGGATGTCGGGGATTTCCTGCTTGGGCGGCGCGGCCGGGCCGGGCTCGACGAAGGCGGTGGGGACGACGTCCCGGCCGTCGGCGGTCTGCTGCGGCTTCTTCGCGGGCGGGTTGAGGTAGGCGATGATGAAATCGTCCGCCGTCAGCGACGACTTGCCGACGCGGTCCTCGACGCGCGGGGCGCCCTTGAGGACCAGCACCTTGCCGGGCTCGACGCCCTCGGCGGCGGCCTCGTCCTGGAGCCAGAGCTGGTCGCGCCAGACGGCCGTGCGGGCCGGGGGGACGTCGCGCGGGGGGGCGTCGGCGGCGGTGCCGGGGCGGCTCTCCAGCAGCCCGGGGCCGTTGGCCACCAGCGCGATGCGGCCGTCCTGGTCGGTGACGGTGGCGTCGTTGCACCAGATGTGGGTGATCGTGCGCACCTGGCCGGCGTCGGCCTGGCCGGCCGCGGCGACCTCGCGCTTCTCGACCCAGAGCTTCTTGGGGCCGCCGCCGTTGAGGACGGTGGTCTTCTTGCCGGCCGCGGGATCCTCGTAGTGGAGCAGCTCCACGCAGCGGATCTTGACCCCCTGGGCCGGCGACTGGACCCAGACGGCGTGGCCGCTGAACTTGGCCCGCCGCAATTGCAGCCCGCCGAAGGCGCTCCGGTCCCCTTCGGCCGGGGCCGCGGCGACGTCGGCCTTCGGCTCGGCATCGGCCGCGGGGGCCTTGGGCTCGCCGGGGAGGAGGGTCAGGTGGAGCGTGTCGCAGTCGATCTGGTCGGGCAACTCGGCGAGTTTGCCGCGGCGGACGACGACGTTCCCCCGGAACTCGACGGTGGTCGGGAGCGGCGGCTCGGGCGGGCCCACGGCCGGCGTCGACGGCTTGCGCGGCAGCTCGACCACCAGCGGCCCCTGGCACTGGACGTCCAGCGGCACCGGCTCGCCCTTCGCGTCCTGGCCCGCGCCCGGCTTCGCGCCGCCGACGACGTCGGGGAGCACGTTCCCGCCGCCCACGTCGATGAACGTGGCGCGGACGTTCTTGAGGAGCGTGATCTTCTGGGCCCCCTCGATCCCCGGGCCCCCCTTGGAGCCTCGCTCGGGGGCCCTGGTGGAGAGCTGGATCTCCAGGCCGGTCCCGGTCACGCGCAGGCCGCGGTCGACCAGGACGATGTCCGAGTCGCTGCGGATCACCTGATGGACGCCGTCGTACACGACCTCGTTGATGGGCCCGATGACCATGTCGTCGGACGGGTCGTCGGGCGTGCCGCGGTCGTCTCGGACCAGGACCTCGCGCTCCAGGACGGCGCGGTCGACGCTCAGGGGCTCGGCGTCGGCCTTGAGGTTGAGGCCGAAGGGCTTGTTGAAGTCGATGACGGCCTTCTTGCTCGTCATCGTCCGGCGGCTCCCCCCCTTGGGGGACTGGAGGATGACGGCCGCGGGGTCGACCTCGATGCGCTTGCCGTCGAACTTCACCCCGTCGCGTTCGGGGGGGCGGACGACGTTCATCGCGAAGAGGACGATCCCCTTCTTCTGGACGAGGTAGGTGTAGGCGTCGTCCGTGCCGGTCCAGTCGTCGGGGCCGAAGGACTCGGCCGCCATCCGCTTGACCAGGGCCTTGCCGGCCGAGTCTCGGGCGGCGAAGTCGATCTCGCGGACGGCGTGGGCCGCCCGCAGCCGCGCGACGACCAGGTCGAACCCCCGGGCGTACGCGAGGTGCGCGGCCGCCAGGAGGCCGAGGACCGTCGCCATCTTGAAGAGTTTCTTGAGCACGAATCGACTCGATGTTCCGGTTCGTCGGTCACCCGGCCCCAGCGGCCCGCTCGCCCCGTCGCGGCCCGCCTACGTCGCCGGCGCGAGGTAGGGGTCGCAAGCGACGTGCCACAGCCCTTGCGCCTTCAAGATCGTCTCGACGACCTCGCGGATCACGCCGGCCCCGCCGATCGCGCGGGTCCTGAGGTGGGCGGCCTCTCGGACCTCGTCCACCGCGTCGGCCGGGCAGCAGGCCAGGCCGACGGCCCGCAAGGCCGGCAGGTCGATCAGGTCGTCGCCCACGTAGCAGACCCGGCCCGCGGTCGCGCCCGTCTCGGCCAGCAGCGCCCGCAGGGCCTCGCCCTTGTCGGCGATCCCCTGCACCACCCGGCCGATCTTCAGCTCGGCGGCGCGGCGCTCGACCACCGGGGCCGACCGGCCCGAGAGGATGGCCGAGGTCTTGCCCATCCTGTGCCACAGGGCGAACCCCAGGCCGTCCCGGACGTGGAAGTTCTTCGACTCGACGCCGCGGTCGTCGACGATGATGCGGCCGTCGGTCAGGACGCCGTCGACGTCGACCGCCAGCAGCTCGATCCCCGCGCAACGCGCCTCGATCTCGGCCGCCGACGCGGCCGGGCGGGCTCCCGCGTTCGCCATCGGCTCACTCCTCGAAGTCTTCGGGGGACGCCCCGATCAGGTCGGTGACGTCGATCAGGCCCAGGAGCCGCCCCTCCGGGTCGACCACCGGCAGCTCGCTGATCTTGCGCGACTTCATCAGCTCGACCGCCTCGCCCAGCATCGCGCCGGCCGTGGCGCGGAACGGGCTCGCGGTCATCACCTCGCCGATGGGCCGGTCCAACTCGGCCTCGCGGCGCTTCTCGAACAGCCGCACGAGGTCGCTGTCGGTGAAGATGCCCAGCAGCATGCCCCGATCGTCGCGGACTAGCACGGCGCCCGAGCGCCGCCGCGGCCCGGCCAGGCGGACGAAGACCTGGCGGACGGTCTCCTCGGGCGCGGCGGTGCGGACGTCGCGCCCGGTCCGCATCACGTCCTCGACCCGCGTCAGCCTGCGGCCCAGGTTCCCCGCCGGGTGGTACAGGGCGAAGTCCTCGGGCGTGAACTCGCGCATCCGGGCGACCAGCAGCGCCAGGGCGTCGCCGACGGCCATCATGGCGGTGGTGCTGGCGGAGGGGGCCAGGCCCAGCGGGCATGCCTCGGCGATGGTCCCCATCGCGATGCAGACGTCGGCGGCGCGGCCGAGCGAGCTGGCGGCCCGCTCGGTGACGGCGACGAGGCCGGCTCCGATCCGGCGCACGGCGGGGAGGATCCGCAGGACCTCCTCGGTCTCGCCGCTCTGCGAGAACGCCAGGACGACGTCGCCGTCGCGGACGCGGCCCAGGTCGCCGTGGACGGCCTCGCCGGGGTGGAGCGGGTAGGCCCGGGTGCCGGTGGAGGCCAGCGTGGCGGCCGTCTTCTGCCCCACCAGGCCCGCCTTCCCCATGCCGGTGACGATCACGCCCCCCCGGCAGTCGTGGACGAGCCGGGCCGCCCGGACGATCGAGCCGTCCAGCCGCTCGCGCACCGACGCCAACGCCGCCGCCTCGTCGCGAAGCACGCGACGGGCGAAAGCCAGGGCCTCGGCCTCCGTCGTCGGGGCCGACGTCGCTTCGGAGATCGTCGCCATCCTGGGCCTCCCTGCCCTGCCTGCGGCCCCGTGCCCGACGTCGGATCGGGCGAGACCTTCGAGCGGCCGAACCATAGCCCATCCCCCAGAGGCCGTCAACGCGGAGTCCGAGGCCGACCCACCCCGGCCCTCCCCGCTTCCCCCGTCGGCCCTCTTTATCGTCGACTTTCGTCCTGGAACTTGGGGCGATTGTGGAAGAAGTGGGGAATTCGGCGACGACTGGAACATAGGTTGAGATTGAGGAATGTCGCGAAATGGGCGATGAGTCGAGGCTTGCGGCGTCGGGTCGCGCCGATGTCTTGTAAAATTTGCAGGCCGGCGATGCAAGATTTGCTCAAGTTTGGCTTTCGAGGAGTGCAGGCGTCGGACGGCGAGGGCGTTTGACGAGCCCCTGCCGGGGCGGTTACGCTGCATTCGTCGGGGTGGACGAGGCGTGCCGGCGAGAGGGCGATCGGCGATGAGGAAGGCCCTGGGCGCGACGATCGCGACGGCGATGGTGCTGGCGACCTTGACCGCCTGGCCCGCCGGGAGGGTCGGCGACGTCGCGCCGGCCTGTGAGGCCGCGACCCCTTCGCCTTCCTTCGAGGGCCTCGCCGCGTCCCACGTCCTCGACCGCGAGGGCTTGGCCCGCGAGCGCCGGCTCGTCGAGGCGGCCCAGACCTACGCCAACGCCCGCCTCAACTGCACCGTCGATGCCTCCGACGCCGACTGGACCACGAGCCTCTGGCGCGAGGACGGCCGCGGCTGGCGCGTCGCCTTCCGCGCCGTCGTCGCCCTGATCCCCGGCGACCCCCACGTCACCATCATCGGCGTGGACCTGGACGACGACGCCAGGCCCGTCGCCGCGAACGTCCTCTTCCGCTGACGCTCGGCGGATCGGGGCTGGAATCGGCGGGGTTCGCGGCGACAATGATCCTGGACGCCGGTTCGCGCCCCGACTTTCACCTTCATCTGAGGAGCGGAGACGGATGAGCACGCTTCAACGGGCCCGGGGCTTCGGTCTGGCGTTCGGGCTGGCGCTGGTCGCGAATATTGCGCAGGGACAGGACGTCGAGAAGACCGAGGCCAAGGACGCCCCCAAGGCCGAGGCGAAAGACGCGAAGCCGAAGAAGCCGAAGCTGGAGGAGGCGACCTTCGGGGGCGGCTGCTTCTGGTGCACGGAGGCGTTCTTCGAGCGGCTGCCGGGCGTGAAGTCGGTCGTCTCGGGCTACTCGGGCGGCAACGTGCCGAACCCGACCTACGAGATGGTCTCCACCGGCCTGAGCGGCCATGCGGAGGTGATCGAGATCACCTTCGACCCCGCCGTGATCCCATTCGAGAAGCTCCTGGATTACTTCTGGGCCTCGCACGACCCGACCACGGTCGACGCCCAGGGCCCCGACCACGGCCCGCAGTACCGCTCCATCATTCTCTACCACTCCGAGGAGCAGAAGGAGGCCGCCGAAAAGGCCAAGGACTCCCTTAACGTCAAGCGGGCCCGCAAATCCCCCGTCGTCACCCAGATCGTCCCCTTCGAAGCCTTCTATCCCGCCGAGGGCTACCATCAGGACTTCGCCCGCGCCAATCCTTATCACCCCTACGTCGAGGCCTACATCGCCCCCAAGATGTCCAAGCTTAAGGCCAAGATGAAGGCCGACGCCCAGGAGAAGGCGAAGGCCAAGGAACCGGAATCCAAGTGACGCGACGGCACCGAGGACGCTCAGGCCTCGAACTCGACCCGAGAGCCGATCGGGACGTCGGCCATCGTCAAATTCTGGAAGAAGAAGCTGATCGTCGCCCCGTGGTCGCGGACGGCCCCGATCCTGGCGAAGCGTGGTTCCGATTCGGCCGTCCTGATGACCACCGGCCGGTCGACGTACTGCTGAGGCTCGGGCGGGCGGAAGGCGTCGAGGACCACGACGAGGCCCGGGACGGAGCCGGCCACGACGGCCGACTTCGCCTCGAAGGCGTCGATGACGTCGGCGACGAGGCAGCTCGGGCCCGTCGCCGGATTCGATCGCGAAGGGATGTCGTCCGTGATCTCGGGATCGTCGGCCTCGGCGAGGATGACGAGCCCCGCCAAATTGATGATGTGCCGGAAGTGCGGACGGATGTATTCGTCGCGATTCGATCCCCGTCCCCGTATGTTCAGCAGGCAGGACGAGGTGCGATCCTCGGCCCGAATCTCGTAGAAGACGAAGCCCTCCATGAGATAGTCGCAGAACCCGACCGGCCCCGAGATGAGGTCGTCGAGCTTCGCGGGGGCCAGGCTGCGGCCGTTCCAGCCGAACGTGAGGCGGCCGTCGTCGCCCGTTTCGAAGATCCGGGCCAGGGCCCCGCGGCAATCCCCTTCGATTGTGAACGTCGGCAAGACGGCCTCCTGACGGCGGCTAAGGGAGAATGAGGTCCGGCCGGACTTCTCGCCCGGACCGGCCTCGGGGACATCTTCGGCCGGGGCCTCGCTCACTCCGCCGGCGGGCCGGTGCGGAAGGAGTGCTCGCGCGAGAAGGGCGTGGGCGTGGCGTGGTCGACGCGCAGCCAGGTGCGGTAGCGGGAGCCGTCGGCACCGGCGGTGGCGAAGTCGCAGAGCTTGACCGTCTTGCCGTCGGCGGCCTTCGCCTCGGCGAGGACGATGGGCTTGAAGCGGCCCTTCGCCTCGGTCGCGGGGAGGACGCGGACGGAGCGGGCGTCGATCGGCTCGGGATCGTCGGGGCCGTTGTCGTTCAGGCTGGCGTCGTACGTCAGCAGGACCGGGCCGACGTAGAGCGACGACCGGCCGGAGGCCCCCTTCTCGCCCGCCCAGACGCGCGGGGACATGTCCAGCTCCAGCTCGATCGTATCGCCCGGCTTCCATTCGCGGTCGATGACGTGGTACGAGGCCGGCTTGACGTCGGCCCGGACGGCCCCGGCGACCGTCAGCTTGGTGGCGGTCGACCACTGGGGGATGCGCAGGGCGAGCGGGAACGTCGTGGGCTTGTCCAGGCCCACCTTGACGACGACGCGGCCCGAGCGGGGGTAGTCCGTCTCCACGTCGAAACGGGCGAGGGCCCCCCCCTTGAGCCGGCCGGCGAGCTTCCCCGCGCCGTACCAGTTGAGCATCAGCGCGCCGGAGGCGTCGTCGGCCAGGAGCGCCCATTGCGAGACCAGGCCGAGGCCCCGGGCCGCGTTCACGGAGCAGCAGTTCAGCTCGGGCGAGCCGGGGCGCGACTGGAAGACGATCTCGTGGAAGTTCGCCTGCCGGACGCCGTCCATCGGCGTGTTGTAGGTGCTCCACCGGCCGGAAGGCGACCACATGCCGAGCCCGGAATTGATCGTGGACAGCTCCAACTCGTCCGCGACCACCGGGTCGCCCGACTGCTTCAGCATGTCGACCGAGAGGGCGAGCCAGGCGATGGTGCAGCAGGTCTCGATGGCGCCGGTATGGTACGGGTCGCCCTGGGCCTGCTCGCCGGACGAGAAGCCGCCGTTGTTGTGGC